>Ga0114967_10000699_pt1 | contig 28709 bp, 21 predicted proteins | sample M_130628_MF_Meta_FD_92639 | JGI IMG/M metagenome (GOLD analysis project Ga0114967, IMG submission 92639) | Freshwater microbial communities from Lake Montjoie, Canada to study carbon cycling - M_130628_MF_MetaG | ecosystem: Environmental > Aquatic > Freshwater > Lake | place: Lake Montjoie...
AAATGCTTGCAACGACAGAAGAAATTAAGAGAAACTTTTTCATAAATTAATTTTTTAAAGGGTTTTTACTTTGTAGTGACTACTAATCTAATACAAAATTACAAACATCAATAATTATACCAAAATTATTTCTTCTCAATCTCCCTCAAATTCTCCATTTTTTTCCGCACCAAAAACTCATTGATATCTTCCAAGTGTTCTTTCACGCGTTGATTGCCAAATTCTACTACTTTACTTGCCAAGCCGTCTAAGAAATCACGGTCGTGAGAAACTAAAATCAATGTTCCGTCAAAGTCTTTCAAGGCATCTTTGATAATGTCTTTGGTTTTCATATCCAAGTGATTTGTTGGCTCATCTAAAATCAACAGATTGACTGGTTGCAACAATAATTTGATCATCGCCAAACGGGTTTTTTCGCCACCGGAAAGTACTTTTACTTTTTTGGTCGAATTGTCGCCACCAAACATGAAAGCGCACAAAATATCTTTGATTTTATTCCGCACATCTCCTTCAGCTGCGTGATCGATGGTTTCAAAGACGGTCAAAGTTTCATCCAACAAAGACGCTTGATTTTGTGCAAAATAGCCGATTTGCACATTGTGTCCCAATTCCAAACTTCCCTGAAAATCGATTTCTTTCATAATTGCTTTCACCAAGGTCGATTTTCCTTCTCCATTTCGACCGACAAATGCAATTTTTTGTCCACGCTCGATGGTCAAAGAAGCATTTTTGAAAACAGTATGATCGCCGTATGATTTCGAAAGTTCGTTCACAACCACTGGATAATTTCCTGAACGTGGTGCCGGTGGAAACTTTAATCTCAGGGAAGAATTGTCCACTTCGTCCACTTCCACCAAAACCATTTTTTCCAACATTTTGACACGAGATTGCACTTGCAACGTTTTGGAATAAGTTCCTTTAAATCTTTCGATAAATTCGGTATTATCGGCAATGATTCGTTGCTGTTCTTCCCATTGTTTTTGCTGCTGTTCGCGGCGTTCTTTGCGCAATTCTAGGTAACGAGAATAATTTACTTTGTAGTCGTAAATTCTTCCCATCGTGACTTCAATTGTGCGCGTGGTGATGTTGTTTATAAATGTTCTATCGTGCGAAATTACCACAACTGCTTTGGCGCTATTTACCAAAAAATCTTCCAACCATTGGATCGATTCAATGTCCATGTGATTCGTTGGCTCATCGAGTAAAATCAAATCTGGTTTTTGCAATAAAATTTTAGCCAATTCGATACGCATTCTCCAGCCACCGCTAAATTCTGAAGTTGGACGAGTGAAATCTGAACGCAAAAATCCAATTCCCACAAGGACTTTTTCAACTTCTGCTTCGTAGTTGATTTCTTCAATCGAATAATATTTTTCGCTTAATTCTGAAACTTTTTCAATGATTTTGTAATAATCGTCAGAATCGTAATCGGTGCGCACAGTCAATTCAGTATTCAGGGCTTCAATCTCGTCGCGCATGGCAAAAATCGATGCGAAAGCTTTGCTTGTTTCTTCAAAAACTGTGGCATTGTCTTCTGTCAATAAATGCTGTGGCAAATAGGAAATGATGAAATCCTTGGGTGCAGAAATACTTCCTGAAGTTGGTTTACTAATTCCAGCTAAAATCTTCAAAAGCGTAGATTTTCCGGCACCATTTTTTCCCATCAAGGCGATTTTATCATTTTCGTTGATCACGAATGAAACATCGCTAAACAACGTTGTTCCGCTAAATTCAACGCCCAATGCATCTATTGAAATCATATTCTTATAATTTGAGGCGGCAAAGATAGTTTCAATTCAGAATTATAAGCGAAGAGTCAGACTAAATAATTCCTACCAACTAATCAAAGCACAAGCGATTGAACGAAAGATTTCGCTTTATCCATTATATTTGCACAAAAACTATATTAATGCGTACTCTTTTTGTTTCATTTATTGTAAGTTTATTTTTTGTCAGTTGTGGAGGTTCTGATCCAAAAACAGCTGTCAAAGCGACCAATTTAGACAGTTTGGTAAAAGTTTATCCTGACAGTATTCCGCTTTTACTAGAATATGGGAAACAATTGTTGGACGATTACAGGTCTGCAGAAGCATTGCCTTTGACAGCGAAAGCGTTTAGATTGGACACAACGAATATCGAAGCGCGTTATTTGTACTCTTTGTCGCTGATAAACAGAGCAGAACGCACACAAGCGGATGTTGATGTAGCACAAAAATATTTGAAATACATTACCTTAAAACAACCCAAAAACAAAGAAGCTTTTGTGAATTTGGCGTCAACTTACACTTTGCAAGGCGATTTTGAAAATTCATTCAAAAATGTCAATATCGCACTAAAAATTGACAAAAAATTTCGCGATGCTTATGTAATGAAAGGAACGAATTACATTGCTTTGGGCGATAGAAAATTGGCAAAATCTTCATTTGAAACCGCTGTACAGCAAGACCCTGAGTTTTTTGCGGGTTATATGCAATTGGGCTGGCTTTATTCTGAAGATGGAGAATATAAATTTGCTTTAGAGTATTTCAGAACGGCGGCGCAAATTGAACCAAAATCTGTGGATGCACTTTATGGAATCGCTTATTCTCAGCAAGAATTACAAAATTATCCAGGTGCTTTGGCGGGTTACAGACATTTGATTGAAACAGATACTTCTTATTATTTGGCGTTTTTCAATCAAGGATATATCAAACAATTTAATCAAAATGAAGTAGATAGCGCTGTTTTCTTTTACAAAAAATCCATTGAAATGCAGCCTGATTTTGTGAAAGGATGGCACAATTTGGGTTTGTGTTATATGCAACAAGGAAGAAAATCTTTGGCTTTTAAATCGTTTAAAAAAGCGTTGGAATACAATCCTGATTTTGAATTGTCTAAAAAGGAAATTGTTAAATTAAAATGAAATTAGGACAAGTTAGAATCATTCAAGCTGTTGCGGATTTAGCCATTCCTTTAATGGGCTATTTTTTTTGGAACTGGGATTTTTACTTTATCCTGCTATTTTACCTGTTGGATTACAAAGTATTTTGTGCTTTTTCGTTCGTTAAATTTCATAAAATAATTCAATATAAAGGTTTACAAAACAAGTTTCCATTTCTTAATTTGTTCTTGACCATTGCCTTGATTTTGACAGGTTTTATAGCCATTATTCCTGCTTTGTATCAAATTGATCCTGCGTTTGATTTATTGAAAAATACTTGGGCATTTCTGAGCTACAAAGAAATGGGCATTGCACAAGGAATTATTCTAATTCCCTTGCTGATTTATGCAGGATTTATGCAATATAAAATGCAATTCTTGTTGACCGGTAAATTTCAAACCACCAAAACGAGTGAAATTTGGAAATTGCATTTTCAAACCATGTTCTTAGTAATTGCCGCTTCAGGATTATTTTTAGGTCTTTCGCTGCTTTCTGAAATTCCGGTAATTTTTTACGTTTTCACGTTGATTTTTGGTGTCAGCGCCTATCGTTTTTTTATGGCTAGATAGAATTTGCAGTGAAAATGGGCCTATTAACCGTTGCCATCATTATTTCCAAAAAGCTTGATATTCTATATTTTAGGTCATCTTACCCTTGTTAAAAAAAGTTAAGCATCGGCATAAACTAAGAGTTTCAGTTACTTTAGTTCAAAAGTTTGGAGTGAAAAAAATCAGAATCAATCTAATTGTTGTACTAGTTAGCGTTGCCGTTTTGGCTTTGTTGGTGATTCAATTTTTTCAAACTGCACAATTGTATGACAGAAAATCAACGCAATTTAAAGCGAAGGTTGTCAGTGTGTTAGATCGGATTGCTATCAGGCATGAAAAGGCAGAAGACATTCGCAAATACATGAATGTGGTCAATAAAGACTTCAGCGGTCAATACAAGGAAATTCTTAAAAAAGAGTTTCAAAATTTACTTGATGCGCAAGAATCTGTGATGATTAAAGATACTTTCATCATTCAAAACGCCGAGATTCAAAAGTATTTAATTATCAAAGGAAAATCATTTGATTCTCTGTCGGGAATTTCGGCTGAACACCGTGTTTTTGCGAGAGATGTGAAGCAATTGCGCGAATTATTTAACCGTGAATCTGGCATGTTGCCTGAAAATGATTCTGCTTCCGTTTCGGTACAATTAGACCACAGGGTCATGCAACAGATTTTTCGTAAGTCTAAGTATATCAATGACATGATGATACAAGCGTTTCGCGACAACGTATATACGGAACCGTCTGAGCGCATCGATATCGTATTTTTGGATTCAATTATTGCACATGAAATTAAACATGAAGAATTGCCAAGCGATTTCGAATTTTTGATTGTAAAGGAAGACGGATCGCCGATTCGCTATAAACATCCAACAAAAAACTACATAATTAATTTAGACACCACGAAAGTGGCGTACACCAATCTTTTTCCCGGGAATTTTTTGGATGAACAATTGAAAATATACATTGATTTTCCTACGAGAAAGTCATTTGTTGTCAAAGAAATTTTTGGACTGTTGACTATTAGTTTAGGTCTCGTTATACTAATTATCGTTGCGCTTTCGTTTATGTTTAGAACGATTATTACTCAAAAAAAATTGAGTGAAATGCGCAATGATTTTATCAATAACATGACACACGAATTTAAAACTCCAATTTCAACAATTTCGCTGGCCTGTGAGGCAATGGGTGACAAAGAAATGATGGCTGGAGATTTAGCACATGCCTCAATTTTTGTAAAAATGATTGACGATGAAAACAAAAGATTAGGCGTTTTGGTTGAGCGAATTTTGCAAACAGCGATTTTAGATCGTGGAGAATTGAAGCTGAAATTTGAAACCATCAATTTCACTGAATTGGTTAAAGATGTCTGTGAACACGCGGTTTTTAGGCTGCAATCTGTCAATGGTGAATTGAATGAAATTATTCCCCAAGAAAGTATTTTCATTGTTGGCGATCGCATGCATACAACGAATGTCGTTTCCAATTTGATTGACAATGCCATTAAATACAGCAAAGAAAATCCTTCCATTCTGGTTTCCTTGAAAAAAGAAGGCGCACGCACAACGCTTTCCATTAAGGACTACGGAATTGGAATTTCTAAAGAACATATCTCGAAAATTTTCGATAAATTGTACCGCATTCCAACAGGAAATTTGCACAACGTGAAAGGTTTTGGATTGGGATTGAGTTATGTGAAATCCATCGTAGAATCCAATGGATGGAACATCGAAGTTAAAAGTAAACCAAATGAGGGGTCAGAATTTATACTAATTATAATTGATTGAATATGAGCAGAAAATTAAATATATTACTCGCAGAAGACGACGACAATTTAGGATTATTGTTGCACACATTTCTAAAAACAAAAGGCTTTCAAGTAGAATTGGCACGCAACGGAAAAATTGCCTTTGAAAAATTCAACGCCAATGCATTCGACTTTTGTATTTTCGATGTGATGATGCCAGAGATGGACGGGTTTACATTGGCGAAAGAAATCCGTCAAATCGACAAAAAAGTGCCAATATTATTTCTTACTGCCAAAGCGATGAAGGAAGATAAATTGGAAGGTTTTTCTTTAGGTGGCGACGATTACATGACCAAACCATTCTCAATGGACGAATTGTTGGCACGTATTGAAGCGATTTTGAGAAGAACGGATTTGAATTTGGAAGACGAAGAAACGTCCATGATGATTGGAAAAATCAAGTATGATCCAATTTCTCGTTTGCTTTATACCGGTGAGGAGCCAGTAAAATTGACAACCAAGGAAAATCAATTATTGAAATTACTTTGCAAAAATCAAAATGAAATCTTAGACAGACAAGCGGCGTTGCGCGCTATTTGGGGTGATGACAATTATTTCAACGGGAGAAGTATGGACGTTTACATTGCGAAATTGCGAAAATTATTGAAAGAAGACGACCGCATTGAAATTATGAATGTTCACGGAAAAGGATTTCAAATGCTGGTGAAATAATTTGTGATTTATTTTAATTCTAAAGTTGAAGTTCTTGATTGAACTATCTTTGCAACATGGCAGGAATTTACATCCACATTCCATTTTGTAAGCAAAGATGCACGTATTGTGATTTTCACTTTAGTACGAGTTATCGATCCTATTATGATTCGATGATTTCTTGTATTCAGAAAGAGCTTCTTGCGCGCAAGGATGAACTCAAAAATCAACCGATTGAAACAATCTATTTTGGAGGTGGAACGCCAAGTTTGTTAATTTTCGCAGATCTAGAAAAACTCATTCAAACTGTGCATTCAGAATTCTTTTGTACTGAAAATGTGGAATGCACTTTGGAAGCCAATCCTGATGACATCACTTTGCAGCAAGTTGAAGGTTGGAAAAACGCTGGGATTAATCGTCTGAGTGTAGGAATTCAATCGTTTGATTCAGAAGATTTATTATGGATGAATCGTGCGCACACGGCCGAAGAAGGTTTAAATTGTATTCGCATTGCACAACAAGCCGGAATTGACAACCTCAGTTTGGATTTAATTTATGGTTTGCCAAACATGGACAATGACCGTTGGATGAAACAAATTCAACAAGCGATTAATCTGGATGTCAAACATATATCTGCCTATTGTTTGACGGTGGAGGAAAAAACCGCCTTGCATCAATTGGTAAAAAAGAAAGAAATCAAACCAGCCAGCAATGAGCGACAAAGTGAACAATTTGAATTGTTGATTTCAGTTTTAAAGAACGTAGGATTTGAGCAGTATGAAATATCCAATTTTGCGCAATCAGGGTTCATTTCAAAGCACAATAGCAATTATTGGAAAGGCGTAAATTATTTAGGAATTGGGCCTTCTGCGCACAGTTTTGACGGAAATTCTCGTTCTTGGAATATTGCTAATAATCAGCAATACATGCGGTTAATCAACGCAAATGAAATCGCTTTTGAAAAAGAAATATTGTCGCCCAAAGACCAATTCAATGAATTGTTGCTTATTGGTTTGCGCACAAGTTGGGGTGTTGATATGAATCAATTGCAAGAACAGTTGACTTTCTCAGAAGAATTTAAACGCAATTTGGTAGATTTTCAGTCAAAAAATTGGTTAAAAATAGCTGGCAGTCAAATCATTTTAACTGACGAAGGCAAACATTGGGCAGATTTTATCGCGCAAGAATTGTTTGCGTGAAGTTTTAAAATTCTAACAAATCAATCGATAATTTGTAAACATTTCAATCTTTTCTGCATTGATTGGAAGTTCTTGTGCATTAGCTGGTTTTTGTCTTTTTTTCAGCATTAGTGCTCAAAATAGATGAAAATCTAAAAAATCTACGCTGAAAAGTAAAAATTTGGTGTATCTTAGCTTATATGATTTAAATCAAACCAACAAATGATTCAAAATTAAACCTTTAAAACGATCTAACCATGGGACAATCACATGCCAAAAATTATGTGCATTTAGTATTTAGCACCAAAAACCGTCAACCGTTAATTCGAGAAGAAATAGAAGAAGAACTTTTTAGCTATTTAGGAGGAATAAGCAATAGACTAGAATGCAAAGTCATCAAAGTTGGAGGTTATGTTGACCACGTTCACATTCTATGTTTACTTTCAAGAAAAATCGCTTTGATGAAATTAGTGGAAGAACTTAAATCTCATTCGTCAAAATGGATTAAAACCAAAGGAGAAGAATATGCCAATTTTTATTGGCAAGATGGCTATGGTGCATTTTCAGTTAATCCAACAGAGATTCATGTTGTGTTTAATTACATTTCTAATCAGAAGGAACACCACCGGAATAAAAATTTTCAGAACGAATATATCGCTTTTTTGAAAAAGTATGAAGTTGACTATGATGAACGTTACGTGTGGTTATGACGCGCTAATTAATGCTTGTAGCAAATTGTATTTCGCCCTGTCAGGGCTTGGTTAATGTTCGTCCATTAGTGAGATAGGACTTCATCCTATCTTGTAAAAATGTCGACCCTTCAGGCCTTGACGAGTAAAATCTAAACGAATCAAATGTTTAGTTAGATAATATATGCAAGATATAAATATATAAAAATCAAGTTTGTAGAATTTATAATACCAGATAAGAACAAGCGAAATTCTTATCCAAATAGTTAATTCTAGGTAGCAAAAGACTTTCGACCGTGAAAGTGTGATATTCTATAATAACGATGGGCATTGCTCCTTTTACTGGCAGATCCTAAAACTTTTCAGCTCTGACGTGGCATATTTTGATTGAGAAGGTCGTCGCTGCTCTTGTCTGTCTAACAGAAGACTTTCCAGCCCTGAAGTGTGATATTCTATATAAATAGGGGGTTGCACTTTTTACTGGCAGATCCTAAAACTTTTCAGCTCTGACGTGGCATATTTTGATTAAGAAGGTCGTCGCTGCTCTTGTCCGTTTAACAGAAGGCTTTCCAGCCCTGAAAGGGTGACATTCTTGATAGCGATGGGCGACGCCCATCGTATCAAAGTCATCCAAGATTTTCAAGGCCTGAAGGGCCGTAATCCAAATACGGAATTCATCAATACCCAATTTATGCCGGATTTTCAAAGCTCTAAACAAATTAAAATCCCTTAAAACCTACTTTCCAAATTCATTTCAAACGCATTTCATTATCTTTGCCACATAAAATTTTAAGCAAATTAATTAATTATGAGTTTTAACGAACTTTCCAGTCAAGAAATTCAGCGTCGCGAGACCCTGAACAAACTGCGTGAGATGGGCATTGAGCCTTATCCGGCAGCGTTGTATCCTGTAACAGATTATACGCAAGGTATAAAGGATGATTTCGTGGAAGGTAAACAGGTTTGCGTGGCTGGTCGTTTGATGAGTCAACGCATCATGGGGAAAGCTTCATTCGCTGAAATTCAAGATAGTACAGGAAGAATTCAAGTATATTTCAACCGCGACGAAATTTGTCCGGGAGAAGATAAAACGCTTTACAACGAGGTTTTCAAAAAATTACTGGATTTAGGTGATTTCATCGGAATCAAAGGATATTTATTTACGACCCAAGTGGGCGAAATTTCCATTCATGTTCAAGAATTTACCTTGTTATCAAAATCTTTGCGACCACTTCCTGTGACCAAAACAGACGACGATGGAAAAGTCTACGATGCTTTCACGGATCCAGAATTGCGTTACCGTCAGCGATACGTTGATTTGGTTGTGAATCCGCAGGTGAAAGAAGTGTTTGTGAAAAGAACGAAATTGTTTACAGCCATGAGAAACTTCTTCAACGAAGCGGGTTATATGGAAGTAGAAACACCTATTTTACAAGCAATTCCTGGTGGAGCGGCAGCGCGTCCGTTCACCACACACCACAATGCGTTGGATATTCCATTATACATGCGAATTGCCAATGAATTGTATTTGAAACGATTGATTGTTGGCGGATTTGATGGGGTTTACGAATTTTCGAAAAACTTCCGCAACGAAGGAATGGATCGCACCCACAATCCAGAATTTACAGCCATGGAAATCTATGTTTCATACAAAGATTACAACTGGATGATGGATTTTACAGAACGCTTATTGGAACATTGCGCAATTGCTGTTAATGGAACATCAGATTGTACTTTTGGTGAAAACCAAATCAGCTTCAAAGCGCCCTACAAACGGGTTACGATGCGCCAATCAATCATTGATTTTACTGGGTTTGACATTGATGGAAAATCAGAAGAAGAATTGAGAACGGCTGCAAAAGGCATGGGAATTTCTGTGGATGAAACCATGGGCAAAGGAAAATTGATTGATGAGATTTTTGGCGAAAAATGCGAAGGAAATTACATTCAGCCAACGTTTATTATGGACTATCCAAAAGAAATGTCGCCGTTGTGTAAAGTTCACCGAGACAATCCAGAATTGACAGAACGTTTTGAATTAATGGTTTGCGGAAAAGAAGTTGCAAACGCTTATTCAGAGTTAAACGATCCAATCGAACAAAGAGAACGTTTTGAAGATCAGGTGCGTTTGGCTGAAAAAGGTGATGACGAAGCAACAGGTTTAATCGACCATGATTTCTTGCGCGCCTTGGAATATGGAATGCCACCAACTTCTGGTTTAGGAATCGGAATGGATCGTTTGATTATGTACTTGACAAACAATCCTTCGATTCAAGAAGTATTGTTTTTCCCACAAATGCGCCCAGAAGTGAAAATGACCAAAATCGAACTTTCAGACAACGAAAAATTGATTTTAAGTGCAGTTGAAAAAATTCAAGAAGGACTTTTGTTAGAAGTGAAAGAAACAGTCAATTTGAGCAATAAAGCTTGGGATGTTGCTGTAAAAAACCTGACCAAAGCAGGAGTTTTGAAGGTAACGAAAGAGGATGATATTTTGTATATAGAGATAGGATAATTGAAAATGCGAGGTACCAAGCCTCGCATTTTTTTTGTACTTTTAATTCCATGGAAAACGAACTTTCAAAAATCAATGATTCCGTGGATCAATCAATGAATTCAAGAGATTTTGTGTTGCGAACGCAGCGGCAAATTGCCAAAGATTTTCGCCAGCATGGATTTGAATTTGAAGCTGAATTTGAAACTGATGCTTTAACCCTTTCAAAATTGTTGAAAATCGTTCAATTAAAATTGGGAGATATCGCAGAAAATCAATCGTCTAAATGGCTTCCGTTAATGTATTCTTTGGATATCTCGGAGAAAAATTATGTCCATTTTTTTAGTAATGCAGATAAAAATTGGTTAGAAGATTTTGCTATGCTCGTCATAAAAAGAGAAGCGCAAAAAGTGTTTTTCCGAGAAAAATTGCGGTGATTGATTTAAAAATTAACATTTTGCCGATTTTTCTGAAATAAAAGGGTTAATTGTCACGATAAAAATGATAAAAATCTTAATTTCGCAACTCCATTAATGCGCACAGAAACATGGATAAAGTAACATACGTTGGAAATGCAGATGTAACTGCAATCGACTATTTGTATAAAGAATACCTGAATGAACCACAAAGCGTGGATATTGGTTGGCAAAAATTCTTTGAAGGATTTGATTTTGCCCGCACAAATTTTGAAGATAACGGAGCAATTCCTGAAAATTTTCAGAAAGAATTCAAAGTCATAAACTTGATCCAAGGCTACAGAACCAGAGGGCATTTGTTTACCAAAACCAATCCTGTTCGCGATCGTAGAAAATATACGCCAACACTTGAAATTCAGAATTTTGGTTTGGAAGAATCTGATTTGAATACCGTTTTTCAATGTGGTGAAGAAATCGGAATTGGCGCAGCTACGTTGAAAGATATTATTGCGCATTTAGAAGAAACTTATTGTCAATCAATTGGAATTGAGTTTGCTTATATCAGAGATCCTGAAAGATTAAACTGGATTAAAAACAAGATTGAGCTTAAAAATCGTCCAGTTTATGATGCTGAGCGTAAAATTGAGATTTATAAAAAATTAAATGAAGCGTCAAATTTCGAATCTTTTTTAGGAAAAAAATACGTTGGACAGAAACGATTTTCTGTTGAAGGCGGCGAAGCTTTGATTCCTGCTTTGGATACTTTGGTTCACAAAGGCGCGGATTTAGGCATTGAATATTTCGTGATGGGAATGGCACACCGCGGAAGATTGAACACTTTGACCAATATTTTTGAAAAACGGCCGCAAGATATTTTCTCTGAATTTGAAGGAAAAGAATTTGATTTTGAGGATGATTTTGACGGAGACGTAAAATATCACCAGGGATATACAACAGAAATTACCACTAAAAATGGTAAAAAAGTTGGTTTGACACTTTCACCAAATCCTTCTCACCTTGAGGCAGTTGATCCAGTTGTGCAAGGAATTGCGAGGGCAAAAATCGATTTGATTTTCAAAGATGAGAAAAAAGTGTGTTCAGTAATGATTCACGGTGATGCAGCAGTTGCTGGACAAGGAATCGTTTATGAAATCATTCAAATGGCGCAATTAGACGGTTACCGCGCTGGAGGAACAATTCATGTCGTTGTTAATAATCAAGTTGGATTTACAACCAATTATTTGGATGGGCGCTCTTCTACATATTGCACAGACGTTGCAAAAACAACGCTTTGTCCTGTTTTCCATGTAAATGGAGACGACGTTGAGGCTGTTACAAAAACAATGGAAATGGCAATTGAATATAGACAAGTGTTTAACCGCGACGTTTTTGTGGATTTACTGTGCTATCGAAAATACGGTCACAATGAAGGTGATGAGCCTAAATTTACGCAACCGCGTTTGTACAATATCATTGCATCACACCCAAATCCGAAAGATATTTATTTGAAACAATTGGAAGCTGAAGGCGTTTTGACTAGCGAGAAAGCAAAACAATTGGAAGAGGAATACAATTCATTTTTAGAAAGTGAACATGAAATTTCACGCCAAAATGAAAAAGCAATTGTTTGGGATTTCTTGAAAAAAACTTGGGAAGGTTACCGCCACAGTAAACATCAAGATTTTGAAAAATCGAATGAAACAGGAGTTGACAAATCCGTTTTGTTAGATTTAGGTCGAAAATTGGCGACACTCCCGGAGGGAAAAAAATACTTTAGAAAAATATCCAAAATATTTGAAGACCGTTTAAATGCCATTGAAGGAGATAAATTAGATTGGGGTTCTGCTGAAATGTTAGCTTATGCAACATTATTGGCAGAAGGACATCCAATTCGAATTTCTGGACAAGATGTTGAAAGAGGAACTTTCTCTCACCGTCATGCTGTTATAAAAACAGAAGACACAGAAGAAGAGGTTATTACATTGAATAACTTATCTGATTCACAAGCGCCTTTTGCAATCTATAATTCATTGCTTTCAGAATATGCAGTGTTGGGTTATGAATATGGTTATTCTTTGGCCACACCAAATGGATTGACAATTTGGGAAGCACAATTTGGAGATTTCTTTAATGGAGCACAAATCATTATCGACCAATTTATTACAGCTGGAGAAGACAAATGGTCAACGCAAAGCGGATTGGTATTGTTGCTCCCTCACGGATACGAAGGTCAAGGCGCTGAGCACTCAAGCGGAAGAATTGAAAGATTCTTACAGCAATGTGCAGATGACAATATTCAGGTGGTAAATACTTCCACGCCAGCAAATCATTTTCACTTATTGAGAAGACAATTGAAACGCGAATTCCGCAAGCCATTAGTTGTTTTTTCTCCAAAATTGTTGTTGCGATATCCAAATGCAGTTTCTTCATTAGATGAAATGGCAAAAGGAAGATTTCAAGAAGTAATCGACGATGCAAAAGCAAAGAAAGCCCAAATAGATACGGTGGTTTTCTGTTCAGGGAAATTCTACTACGAAGCTTCTGAAAAAGCAGCAGAAATGGGCGTTGACAATATGGCATTCGTAAGAATCGAACAATTATATCCTTTGCCAAAAACGCAAATTGAAGCAATAATAGCAAGTTATCCAAATGCGAAAAACTTAGTTTGGGCGCAAGAAGAGCCAGAAAATATGGGCGCTTGGAGATACATGGCAATGCAATTAAGATCAATGAACTTGCATGGAGTTTACAGAAAAGCTTCAGCAGCTGCGGCAGAAGGTTCATCATCATTACATAAAAAACGTTTGAAACAATTGTTTGAAGATTTATTTCAATTTGCAAATGTTGCAGCAAAATAATTGAAAATTAACGCATTAAAATAAAGAACATGTCAGTATTAGAAATGAAAGTACCAAGCCCGGGAGAATCAATTTCAGAGGTAGAAATCGCTTCTTGGTTGGTTTCAGATGGTGATTATGTAGAGAAAGATCAAGCAATTGCAGAAGTTGACTCCGATAAAGCGACATTGGAATTGCCTGCAGAACAAAGCGGAATCATCACTTTGAAGGCAGAAGAAGGCGAATTAGTAAAAGTGGGACAAGTAGTTTGTTTGATCGATACTTCAGCTGCTCGACCTGCCGGAAGTGTTGCACCTGCTGTAGAAGCGCCGAAAGCGGAAGTCGTTGCTGAAAAAGCGGCGTCAGTTGCGGAAGTGAAAGCTGCACCGAGCCCAAATCCAGTAAATGAAAAAGTATCTTATGCTGCAGGTACACCATCGCCAGCGGCTTCAAAAATTTTAGCTGAAAGCGGAATTCCTGTCAGCAAAATTAGCGGAACTGGTAAAGAAGGTCGCGTCACCAAACAAGATGTTTTGGCTGCAATGTCAGCTGGAATTTCTGCCGATGCTGTTCAAGGTTGGGGAGGAACAAGAGATACAAACCGCGAAAAAATGTCGATGTTGCGTCGTAAAATCGCAGAGCGTTTGGTTTCTGTGAAAAAAGATACCGCGATGTTGACTACTTTCAACGAATTGGACATGAAACCAATCATGGATTTGCGCGCAAAATACAAAGACAGTTTTGCAAAATCTCACGATGTAAATTTAGGGTTCATGTCTTTCTTCACGAAAGCGGTAACAGAAGCCTTGAATTTATATCCATCAGTAAATGCACAAATTGATGGAAATGAAGTGATTTACCACGATTATGCAGACATTGGAATCGCCGTTTCATCTCCAAAAGGGTTGATGGTGCCAGTTGTTCGCAACGCTGAGCAAATGACTTTGGCAGAAATTGAAAAAGAAATCAAAAGATTGGCAATCAAAGCGAGAGATGGAAAAATCACGCCTGACGATATGACTGGAGGGACTTTTACTATTACCAACGGAGGTGTTTTTGGTTCGATGATGTCGACACCAATTATCAATCCGCCGCAATCTGCGATTTTAGGAATGCACAACATCGTTGATCGTCCTGTGGCAATAAATGGGAAAGTTGAAATTCGTCCAATGATGTATTTAGCACTTTCTTATGACCATAGAATCATTGATGGCAAGGAATCAGTAAGTTTCCTTGTGAAAGTGAAAGAAATGTTAGAAAATCCAGAAAGAATGATTTTTGGAGGGAAAGATCCTCTGCAAGTATTGCTGGGGTTGTAAAATTTATAAGATTATTAAAAAAGCGTGGAAAATTTAAATTCCACGCTTTTTTTGTTTGTATATATTCCCAAGTTATTGAAAATAAAGATGTATGCATTAAATCTAAAAAACGCTTTAAGCTATCGAAATATTGATTTTCAATAAATTATCTAATTTCTTTAGACGGAAGAGAATCCAAATTTTATAGATGGCTATAAAGGATTGAAGATTCATCTACCAATGAATCGCCGCGCATTCTTAGAAATAATTGAATCAAAGCGACTACGTCTTTTTCACAGTAAATTTTAATGCGCTCCAGGTTATTTTCTTCGTAATAAACTCGCGCCACGTCTGCGCCTGAAATGTCGTCTTTTGGCGTTGGAATATTGAAAATGTGACACAATAGCGCCAATGAAGTATATGCTTTGTAATCTCCAAATTTCCACAACTCCATGGTGTCCAGATGGGAAATTTCCCAAGGTTTTTTTCCTGCAATGTCCAAAATATGAGGAAGTTTCATTCCGTTGATTAAGAGTCTTCTACAGATAAATGGAAAATCAAATTCTTTGGCATTGTGTCCGCACAAAATATGATACGGCGTGTTATATTTTTCTTCTAATAAAGACACAAATTGCCTCAACAACGTCTCTTCGTCATCGTGGTAAAATGATTTCAAACGAATTTCTCGTCCTGTTCGTGTTTCGTGCACAAAACCAACAGAAATACAAATAATTTTTCCAAATTCTGCATAAATTCCAGCGCGGTCATAAACGCCTTCAGCATCTGTTTCCTTTTGTAAAAATTTCGTTTTTTGGTCGTACAATTTTTGTCCTTCAGGACTCATTTGATTATAGGTTTGGTGTTGCGGAACTGTTTCTATATCCAGAAACAAAACTTTGTCCATCGGTGTTTTTTCTAACATGTAATATTGGTTTTGAATAGAATGAAATTACACTAAATTTTTTGATTGTCAAACATTAATTGAATATTTTTTGTTTTATTCTCTGATTTTCAATTCGGAATAAAACTACTTTCAGAATGAAAGTAAAGAGAAGCTGTTTTTGTTTCATCAAATTAAAATATATAAATCCTATCTTTGTTCTAATTCAAAAATAATGGCAGAAGATTTAACAATTCAAGGAAATTCTAAAGCGGAAAAATACGAAACGTTGTTCCCACAATTGCAAGCGTTGATTGTTAGTGAAGCTGATTGTGTGGCCAATTTGGGAAACCTTGCTGCTGGATTGAAAGAAACTTTCGGGTTTTTTTGGGTCGGATTTTATTGGGTAAAAAACGATGAACTCGTTCTTGGACCTTTTCAAGGTTCGGTTGCCTGCACTAGGATCGCCAAAGGAAGAGGCGTTTGTGGCACTGCTTGGGAACAAAAAACAACGCAATTGGTTCCTGATGTGGAACTTTTTCCAGGTCACATTGCTTGCAGTTCACTGTCGAAAAGTGAAGTTGTGATTCCAATCATGCAAGGCGAAAATGTTGTTGGTGTGTTGGATGTTGACAGCGATAAACACAATGATTTTGACGAAACAGATGTAAAATATTTATCAATTATTTGTCAATGGATAAGCGCATATACTTTCTAATTTCAACCCTTATTTTACTTTTGGGGTCTTGCGCGCAAGTAGGTACAATTTCGGGCGGACCAAAAGATGAAACGCCACCGAAAACGGTCGAAAATGGCGTTTCACCTCAAAATGGAAGTTTGCAGTTTCAATCCAAAACGATTGTGCTGAAGTTCAACGAATACATCAAACTTAACAATCCAACAGAAACAATTTCACTTGTTCCTGCAGATGCTAAAATCTTGGCTACAACAAAAAAGAAAACGCTTACTTTGAATATTGAAGGTGATTTAAAACCAGCGACAACCTACGCAATTTACCTCAATGCAACGATTCAAGATATCACTGAAGGAAATGATTCTTTAATCCAATATGTTTTTTCTACCGGCGATTTTATCGATACTTTGAAATACACAACTTTTGTGACCGATGCGTTTACATATCAACCTTTGAAAGATGTCTTGGTAGGACTTTATGGCGTTTCCGACAGTATTTACAAATCAAAACCGGCTTATTTTAGTAAATCTGCCGCAGACGGAAAAGTGGAAATGTCGTACATCAAACCGGGACAATATCAATTGGTGGCTTTTGAAGACAAAAATAAAGATTTGACGCTGCAAAAAACAGAACGCGTTGGTTTTAGGAATCAATTGCTTCAAATCGATTCAAGTGTTATGGATAGTATTCCCTTGCGAGTTTTCAGGCAAAAAGGCGTCATCAAAACGCGCGCTGTTTTTCAAGGTCCTGCATTGGTGAATGTAAGTTCGAATCGAAGTTTGGAAAATGCTTCTTTTTGGGTCAATGGAATGGCAACCAAGGTGAATCACATTTTCAGAAAAGATTCTGTTTCGCTGCTTGTCGATCACCAAAATAAGAATTCGTTAAATCTAATTGTGAAAACAATAGAAGCTATTGATACATTTAACATCAAAATTTTTGAAACCGAAAGAAACAAAAAAGCAGGATTCGAAACGAACTTGAAAAATGGCGCAATTCCAATGGGTGAAAAGTTGGTTTTAAAGTTTACAGATTACATCGATTCTTACGACACAAATCTGATTTATTTGGAAAACAAAGATTCATTGAAACTAAAATATTCGTTGATAAAAATTGATTCAAATAAGATTGAAGTGTCGTTTCAACCAAGCGAAGATAAGTTATTGAATTTAAAATTATTAAAAAATGCTCTTGGTTTCAAAAATAGCAACGAATTTCTTAGTTCAAAAGTAGAAATTAAACAGCTTTCTGAATCAGAACTTGGAACGATTATTTTGTCGACAGCTGGCATTCCTGAAAACGCATTTGTTGAAATCTTGCAAAAAAATGCAGTGGTACAAACTTGGTATCCGAATGACATTAAAAACAATCAAATTGTTGCGAAATTATTGCCTGAGAAGTATTCGTTCAGAATTGTGTCAGACGAAAACAAAAATCAGCAATGGGACGATGGTTCTTTTGAAGAAAAAATTCAACCTGAAGAAATTTTATTTTTCACAAAAGGTGTCAAAGTCAGAGCCAATTGGGAAATTGAAGTTGCTTTGATTCCCGAGAAATAATGGACAGCAACGCCACCATAAAATCAGCTTTCAGTTCCTGGAAAATGGCAATTGCTATTTTTTTGGGATTGGGAATTGCTGCGTGGATGATGTACAGCAGTTTACAGCAAAAACATTTTGTAGAAACCAAGCAAGGCAAAGGAAATTATAGTTGGATTGACATCAATCATAATAAAAAAGTGGACTTTCAATTGTCTTCAGAATTCAGAAAAACGCAACACGGCAATTATAAGATTGAAGAAATTGGCGATTTGTTACAGCAAATTAATTGGACCGGAAAATCACTCTTTTGGATCTTGATGGCCTTGGTTTTCATGGTCGGAAGAGATTTTGCATACATGCTAAGAATCAAAATTTTAACGCAAAAAAGATTGTCTTGGAAATCGAGTTTTAATGTCATCATGTTGTGGGAATTTGCGTCTGCACTTTCACCTGGTGTTTTGGGAGGCACAACTGTTGCGATGTTTATTTTGAATAAAGAAAAAGTAGATTTAGGTCGATCGACCGCCATTGTGGTAATCACAGCGATGATGGACAATTTATTTTACGTTTTGCTCGTTCCTTTCGTTTTTATTTTCATTCAACCAAGTTTGCTTTTTCCATCAGAAACTGGCGCCCAACAAGGTGTTGAAGCTGCATTTTGGTTAGCTTACATCGTTTTTACATTGGTTTGTTTATTGCTTTTTGTCAGCATTTTTTGGTATCCTCAATTGATGAGTCGATTTTTGAATTTTATATTCAGACTTCCGTTCCTTAAAAAGTGGAGAAACAAAGCGCAAGTAACGGGCAAAGAAATCATTATTACTTCCAAGGAATTCAAAAGAGAATCTTGGAAATTTTGGTTGAGTAGTTTTGGTGCAACGGTGCTTTCTTGGACATCAAGATATTTGGTAATCAATTGTATTTTAGCGGCTTTTCTCAATTTAAGTTTAAATAGTCACTTTTTTATTTTGGCCAAACAATTGGTTTTATGGTTGCTCATGCGTATCAGTCCCACGCCGGGCGGAAGTGGTGTTGCCGAATATGCGTTTGGTGAATTGATGTCAGATTTTAGTCATTCTGCGCTTTTATTAGCAGGTTTGGCGCTATTATGGAGATTAATTTCTTATTTTCCATATCTATTTATTGGCGCATTGTTATTGCCTAAATGGCTGAAAAAGAAAGGTTAATGAAAACATTAAAAAATTGTGTAATTTATATCAATTCTAAATTAACTTTCTTGACAAATCCATGACAAATCAATAGCTCTAAAGCGCCAACTTTGCAGTCGATTCAAGAAAATACGTGTTAGAGCAATTTCATATTATATCATTTACGCACAGAAATTTCGATGTTAGCGAGGTTGGGAAATTACATATCCAATTAGACTCACAAGAAGCGCGTTTGGGCGCCGTTAAAATTGAAATGAATTTAAGCGAATTGATGTTTTTATCGACCTGCAATAGAGTTGAATTCCTTTTTTGTACTGAAAATCCAATATCTGAGTCATCTTTGATGAATTTCTTTCAAAAATTGTATCCAAATTATGCAAATGAAGAAATTCAAAAGTTTGTCAGTTTAGGAAATCTTTTTTCAGGACTTGCGGCGGTTGATCACATTTTGCAAGTTGCATCTTCAATCGATTCAATGATTGTGGGCGAAAGAGAGATTATTACTCAGGTGAGAAACGCTTTTGAAGATTCTCGCAAAATGAATTTGACAGGCGATTTTATCCGCTTGGTGATGCGTCATACTGTTGAAACGGCCAAAAAAGTATATACTGAAACCAACATCGCAAAACGTCCAGTTTCGGTTGTTGCGCTGGCTTACCATACTTTGAGAGACATGAATATCTCTTTGGATTCGCGCATTTTGATTATCGGTGCGGGGATGACAAATACCAACATGGGAAGATTTTTGAAAAAGCACAAGTTTAAGAATTTTGCTGTTTTCAATCGTACTTTCTCAAAAGCGGAAACGTTGGCAATTGATTTACATGGAATTGGTTATCCATTAGAAGCTTTGAAAACGTATGATAAAGGTTTCGATATTATTATTTCTTGCACAGGTTCTGAAAAACATATTATTACTCCAGAAATTTACGAACAATTGTTGGCAAATGATACGGGTAGAAAAGTAGTAATTGATATTGCCATTCCACATGATTTAGACGCGTCAATTGTTGAAAAACATAATGTTACGCATATTTCAGTGGATATATTGCAAAAAATTTCAGACCAAAATCTGAAAGAAAGGTCAAGCGAAATCGCTCATGTGGAAGAAATTTTGTTGGAATCGATTTTGAATTTTCAACACATTCAAAAAGTCAGAACAGTTGAAATTGCGATGCGAGAAGTGCCTAAAATGGTGAAAGAAATTCGTTCAACTGCCGTAAACGAAGTTTTCAAAAACGACTTGAACAATTTAGACGATGAATCAAGAGAAATCTTAGAAAAAATCATCGGTTACATGGAAAAGAAATACATGAGCATGCCGATGAAATTGGCGAAAGAAATCATGTTAAAATAACATCAAATAGCGGATAATCAAAACCTAAATTATTCATGGAAAAAATTATAATCGGATCTCGTGGAAGCGATTTAGCTTTGTGGCAAGCAAATCATGTTAGAAAGCAATTGGAAGATTTAGGTCATGAAATTGAAATTAAAGTAATTGTTACACAAGGCGATGCGATTCAACATTTGAGTTTTGATAAATTAGAGGGAAAAGGGTTTTTCACCAAAGAAATTGAAACCGCATTGTTGGAAGGAACGATTGATTTGGCCGTACATTCTCACAAAGATTTGGAAACAAATCCACCAAAAGGCTTAATGATTGCAGCTGTTTCAGAGCGAGAAGATCCTTCTGAACTGTTGCTGATAAATAAATCGAAAGTTGATTTGTCCCAAGAGTGGAATTTGATTGAAAAAGGAATTATTGGCACTTCTTCAGCTAGAAGAAAATCGCAGGTAATACGATTTAGACCAGATTTGGAAATCAAAGATTTACGTGGAAACGTTCCAACAAGAATTCAAAAATTGAGAGATGGAAACTACGACGCTATTTTGTTGGCCAAAGCGGGAGTTGATCGTTTACAATTGGATTTAAGTGATTTTCATGTCGAAGTTTTGGACCCAACAGTGGTGATTCCAGCTCCAGCGCAAGGTGTTTTGGCTTTGCAAATCAGAGAAATTGACACCAAATTATTTGATATTTTACAGCAAATAAATCATCCTGAAGTAGCGCAACGTATTGCTGTTGAGCGAAAAGTGTTGAATTTACTCGAAGGAGGATGTCAATTGCCTTTGGGCGTATATTGCGAATCGGAAAGTAAAGTGTATGTTTCCCACGCAAAAAATTGGGAAGACGGCGCCGATTGGATGTTATATGAATTCGATGAATTGGAAAATATGGCGGAACTAATTGTCGAAGAAATCAATTCAGACGAAGATTAAACGCTATGAAATTCAATGTTTTAATCACCAAAACAGGAGATGAAGTTTCTGAATTGAAAAAGTTTTGTGATGAAAATAACATGCAATTAATCTGTAATTCATTTATTGACTTTGAAATTGTAAAAGCAGAAATCCCCAAAAATTACGAATGGATTTTCTTCGGAAGTAAAAGAGCCGCTTATTATTTCTTACTACAAGCTGAAATTCCCAAGAATTGCAAAGTAGGTTGTATTGGAAAAAAAACTAAATCGCATTTAGAGAAAATGGGCATCGAAGTTGATTTTTTTGGTCAAGAATCAGGCAATCCCGAAGCAGTAGCAAACGAACTAAAAAACCAAATTAAAACTAATTCTTTATTAGTTCCTATTTCCAATGTCAGCAATCATTCTATTGCTTCCGTTTTGCCAAAAAACCAAGTTTCTGAAGTAGTTGTTTACAACACCAAAAATAAAACTAAAAAGGTAAGTGAAAAGTTGGATTTTATCATTTTCACAAGTCCTTCTAATGTCAATGGTTTTTTGTTTGATAATTCTATTTCTGATTATTGTAAAATTATTGCTTGGGGAAAAACCACAGAAAACCACTTAATTTCAAAAGGGTTTAAAGTAAATTACACCTTGAATACCGCCTCAGAAAATGAATTGATTGAAATTTTGAAAGTGATTTGATCATATTGTATGTTTTTTAAAAGTCAATTGTTGCTCTAGTTTGTTAAAATTTCACTATTCTTGTATAGCGTTATAAAAGCTATTCATGAGAATAAGTTCCGTTTTTTTATTGATGTTTTGGATTTTATCTAGCTGTGACGGACTAGATTCCAAAGAATTTGAGCATGCTGGTGGCACTTTTAGAATGGTGATTGACATGGATTTAGGCGCTAAACATCCGAATCAAGTTACTGACTATTATACCAATTCCGTTTTCACTCAAATTTATGAAGGATTGGTTTCTCTAGATCCTGAGAATTTGAAAGTCAGGCCACAAATTGCTGAATCTTTCACAACTTCTTCTGATGGAATTGTTTACACATTTAAAATTCGAAAAAATATCTTATTTCATCCGCACCAAGCTTTTGAATCTGATGATGACAGGATTTTAACAATGGAAGACATCATCCATAGTTTTGAAATTGCCTGCACGAAAGATAAAAAAGGGTTGCCAACATCCGCTTATGCAACGATTTTTGAGAAAAACGTACTTGGAGCAAAAGCGTTTTTCAATGGAAAAGCGAAAAAAATTGCTGGAATTCTAATCAAAGAGGGCAAATTGGAAATTAAATTGATTGCACAAGACATCAATTTCCTAAACAAATTGGCCAATATCAATGCTGCAATTACTTCTAAAAAAGTTTTCCTTTCCAACAAAAGCGATTTTATAGGCACCGGCCCATTTTGGTATGCTGAAACCCTAAATGACGCTCAAAAAACCATCGTTTTAGATAAAAATACAGATTACTATTTGAAAGACAGTAAAGGCTGTAAATTGCCTTATTTAGACAGATTAGAATTTATTGTTGAGTCTAATAAACAAAAGCAATTGGCACTTTTTGAAACTGGTAAAACATCAATTATTGCTTCATTGCCAACTTCAGGTATCACTAAAATGTTGGACGGAAGAATCAAAGATTTTAATGGTGTTCCACCAGTTTTGATATTGAGAAACAATCCTTTGTTGGTTACAAATTACTATTTTTTCAATATGAAAGACCCTCGCTTTCAAGATCCTCTCGTGAGACAAGCTTTCAATTATGCCATCAATCGCACTGCAATTACCAAAAGTGTTTTGCTAGGTCAAGCGCAAGAAATTGGAATTTATGGTATTGTTCCACCAGTCAAAAGTGTTTTGAAAAACTATGATTTCGAAGCAATTGGGGCAGTTGGATACGATTTCAATCTTGAATTGGCCAAAATGTTGCTTGCTGAGGCTGGTTATCCTGAAGGGAATGGATTTGGCGTTGTCAATCTGAGATTTAATTTTGGCGAAGTTGAAAGTGCAGTTGCAGTTGATTTTGCAGATCAAATACTTAAAAATTTAGGAATTACTATTAATTTGGTAGGTTCTAGTTTTGACGAATTAAACAATGATGCAACCAATTTGAAAGGGGATATTTTTAGATCAGCTTGGAGTGCAGATTATAACAGTCCAGAAACATTTTTGCAAAATTTTTACGGAAAACTGGTTCCGAAAACGATTGATGAACCATCTGAAATCAATCAATCACGTTATGTAAATCCTAGTTTTGATTCGTATTATGATATGGCGTTGCGCGAACGAAAAATTTCGGAGCAACAAAGATTTTTTAATTTGGCAGAAGTTGAATTGATGAAAAATCCGCCGCTTATTGCCTTATGGTATTCGGGTGACAATCAAATAATTTATTCGAAAGTTAGAAATTTAAAGGAAAATCCAATGAATTACTTCAATTTTAGGGAAGTTTATTTTAAGAATTGGACCAAAGAAGAATACCAAAAACAATACATGAAATGAAAAATCTAGTTTTAATATTGTCCGTATGTTTTTCAGCGTTTTACGGCTTTTCACAACTTTCTCAAAACGTTAGAGGTAAAGTAGTTGATAACGAAAGTAATTATCCCTTATTAGGTGTAAAAATTCAAATTTACACAGCTGATTCAACCAAAAATTTCAGAGCAACAACGAACGAATTAGGTGAGTTTGAAATCAAAAATGTACCCGTTGGAAAACATGATTTAGTGGCCGATTATATTTCCTATGAAATCAAAACAGTGACAATTACTGTCAATACTGGAAAGGAAACTATTGTTCAATTGTCTTTGAATGAAGCTTTTGTGAAACAAGAGGAAGAAGTGGTAGTGAAAGGTCAGCGCAAAGGACAAACGATGAACGAACTTTCATTTATTTCCTCGCAACAATTTAGCGTGGAAGAAACGAATCGTTATCCAGGCTCTCGGGCTGATCCGGCGAGAATGGCATCCAATTTTGCTGGTGTTCAGGGTGCTGATGATTCGCGAAATGACATCGTTGTGCGCGGAAATTCACCGCTCGGAATTGTTTGGAAAATTGAAGGTGTCGACATCCCAAATCCTTCACATTTTGCAATTTCAGGAAGTTCTGGAGGACCAGTTTCTATTCTAAACAACAAAATTTTAGCCAATTCTGATTTTTTTATGAGTGCTTTTCCTGCTGAATATGGAAACAGTACTTCAGGTATTTTCGACCTGAAATTGCGTAATGGGAACGAAAAAATGCATGAAATTACCGGTCAATTTGGTGTTTTGGGAACTGAGTTGATGGCAGAAGGGCCGATGAGCAAAAGCGGTAAATCGAGTTATTTGGCCATGGCGAGGTATTCCACTTTGAGCATGTTTAAAGCGATTGGCGTGCAAATTGGAACTGACGCGGTGCCAACTTATGGCGACATGGCTTTCAAACTAAATTGGCAGTTGAGAAAAGGTGGTTCTTTGTCGTGGTTCGCAATTGGTGGAAAAAGTGACATCGCGATTAAAATTTCTGACCAAAAAGAATATTCTTCAGAATTTTACGGGGAAGGTGATAGAGATCAGTATTTTGGAACAACGATGGGCGTTTCAGGTTTGGTGTATAAAAAAGCTTTGAGTGAAAAAACTTTCTTAACATCTACACTTTCTGTGTCTTACGAAAAACAAAATTCGCACCATAATTATTTGATTAGAACGTTGGATACAACTTATCAAAACGGAAATTCAATTTACAATATCAATGTTGACTCCATTTATCCTTTAATGGGTTATGCTTTTAGAACCACAAGATTATCTGGTTATTTGAGTCTTGTGCACAAAATTAACAAGTACCATTTGATTAAAGCTGGTTTCAATGTTGAAGGGCAGTTTATGAATATGAGAGATTCTGCGCTTACAGTCGATCAATCCAAGTTTGAAACGCGGTGGAATTATCAGGGAACTGCAATGTTAGTGCAGCCATTTGTTCAATGGAAATGGCGCGTGAAAGAAAATATGGATGTAACTGCTGGTTTGCACAGTCAATATTATTCTTTCAGCAATAGTTTGAGCCCGGTTGAACCACGTCTTGGATGGAAATTGAGGTTGAAAAAAGCCCAATCAATTTCTGCAGGTGCAGGTTTACATAGTCAGACGCAGCCAACGTATACGTATACGTATCAAAAAATTGATGCAAACGGAAATCCGTATTTGCACAACAAAAACATGGGATTTACGAAAAGTATTCATACTGCATTGGCTTACGAAAAATTCTTCAAAGGCAATTTGCAAGTGAAAACAGAGGTATATTACCAGCATTTGTATGAGGTTCCAGTCGATGTAAAAAGTTCGTCTTTTTCGTTAATCAACCAAGGTAGCGGATTTGCCCGCTTTTTCCCAGATTCACTGCAAAACACTGGAACTGGGCGCAATTATGGTTTGGAATTGACAGTTCAAAAATTCTTCAATAAATCGTTTTTCTTCCTGTTTTCAGCTTCTTTGTACGATTCAAAATACACAGGAAGTGACGGAATCGAGCGAAATACTTCGTACAACGGTACTTATGCAACTAATTTTTTAGCTGGAAAAGAATTTAAACTGAATGAGAAGCAATCTATATCGGTTGGTGTAAAAATGACTTACGCTGGAGGAAAACGCTACGGATACGTCGATTTAGCAGCTTCGGAATTGCGCAAAGAAGTGATATTTTCTGATTCTGCCTACAACGAAAGACAATTTCGCGATTATTTCAGATTGGATTTGAAAGTAAATTGGAAATTCAACGCCAAATCAATGACCCACGAAATTGGATTGGATTTGGTCAATATTCTAAACACAAAAAATCTCTTGGGATTAGCTTATGCACCAGATTTAGCAAATCCAAGCAAAGAACCACTCGCAGAAAAACAACAATTGGGTTTCTTGCCGATTTTCTATTATAAAGTTGATTTTAAAGTGAAAGGTAAGAGGAAATAGTGAATAGGAAAAAGGCATTGTCAACCGTTTTGACTTTTCACTTTTAACAATAGTAAATTTGCATCAAAATCAAGGTATGTCGAAGATTCTTATCAAAAATATCAAAGGACTTGTGCAAGCGGGGGAAAATTTTTCTCGCACTGTCAAAGGCAAAGCGATGGCTGAACTTCCTGTGATTGAAAATGCCTATTTGGCGATTGAAAACAATGTCGTAGTTGATTACGGAACCATGGAAGAATGGGGCGGGATTGCTGATTGGCGAGATTTGGAAATCATTGACGCGGACGGAAAATATGTTTTACCTGCATTTTGCGATTCTCATACGCACTTGGTTTTCGCAAAAAGTCGCGAGGAAGAATTTGTAGATAGAATCAAAGGACTTTCCTACGAAGAAATCGCTTTGAAAGGCGGTGGAATTCTCAATTCAGCGCGAAGATTGGGCGAAAAAACTGAAGATGAATTGTACCAAGATGCGATGAATCGAGTTGAATTACTCAAATCTTATGGAACAGGCGCCATCGAAATAAAATCTGGTTACGGCTTATCGGTCGAAGCTGAAATCAAAATATTGCGCGTTATTCAGCGATTGAAGCAAAACGCGGGAATTCCTATCAAAGCGACTTTTTTAGGTGCGCATGCTTTCCCAAAGGAATACAAGGAAGACCATCGTGGCTACATCGATTTGATTATCAATGAAATGTTGCCAATAATCAGAGATGAAAAATTGGCTGATTATATTGATGTTTTTTGCGAAAGAAATTATTTTTCTGTCGAAGAAATGGAAGAAATCTTGTTGGCAGGAAAAAAATACGGCTTAATTCCCAAAGTTCACGTGAATCAATTTTCTGTGATGGGCGGAATTCAAAAAGCAATTGAATTGGGCGCTTTATCTGTTGATCATTTGGAGGAAATTGATGAAATTGATATTGTTGCATTGCAAAATTCCGAATGCATGCCCACACTTTTGCCAAGTTGTTCGCACTTTATTTCCATTCCATTCGGAGATGCACGCCGGTTAATTGAAGCCAATTTGCCTGTAGCGCTGGCGAGCGATTTCAACCCAGGAACAACGCCAACTGGAAATTTAGGCGTAGTCATGAGTTTGGCTTGCATCAAAATGAAATTGACGCCAGAAGAAGCGATCAATGCACTGACAATCAACGCGGCTTACGCCATGGGATTATCAGAAACGCATGGAACAATTAGTTTAGGTAAAAGTGGACATGTGATTTTAACGAAACAAATTCCGTCGTTGGCCTATATGGCTTATGCGTTTGGAGATAATCATATTGAGAGAATTATAGGGTTATAATTTTTGTGAAGAAACATTTCAAAATCATAAAATTCACTACATTCGTAGTAATTGGCGCTTAATTTGCTGTTTTTCCTCTCAATTGAATCAGTTTGATGATAAAAACAATTTTTCATATTCAAAATTGGCTTTCAGCGGTTTTCGTTGGACTGTTTTGCGTTTGTGGGATTTCACAGCAATATGACCCTGACAATCAATTGCTTTGGCAGATTTCTGGGAAAGGACTCAAAAAACCAAGTTACCTTTTTGGCAGTTATCATTCCAACGATACGCGTTTGTTTGAATTTTCGGACAGTACATTTTCTGCCATTTTGAATACAGAAGCCATTGTTTTAGAAGCGGATATCTACAGTTTATTTACCTTGTATGATTCCCGAGACGAGAAAATTCAACTGGAAATCGACGCCAACGGAAAACCTTATACGTCAAACAAAAAAGCATCATCTACTAAATATGGAAATGAAAATGGTCGCCCACAGTTTTTAGATGCTTATTTTCAGCAAATTGCGTATAACAGCGGAAAGAAATTTTTTCCTCTGGAAAGTGTGCAATCGCAACTCGATGCGTACGAAAATATCAGTTATCAAAATTATAAACAATTCAGCATCAGTACACTTTCATTGAGTGAAGAAAATATTTTGCAAACATATTTAAGTGGTGACATCGAAACAATGCGTCAATCTTTGAAATCGCAATTGGCCGTTTCAGCGAATGCCTACAATTTGTTGATCACCAGCAGAAATATTTTGATGGCAAAAGGCATCGATTCCCTTTGTAGAAAACACAGTTTGTTTGTAGCAGTTGGCGCCGCACATTTGGCAGGTAAAGAAGGGATTATTCAGCTTTTGAAAAGTAAAGGTTACACCGTGCGACAAGTTGGAGCGACTTTTTCTGATAAGCCAACAAACGCAGAAATTGCTTTGCGAAAGTTCAACACTTTTCTTTACACAGACACTTCGCATCATTTCACAGCAGTTTTTGGCGGAATGCCGAAAGTAGATACAACTGCTAAAAATTTTAAAATTGTCTACCAAGAAATGGGGCAGGGAAATACGTATA
>Ga0114967_10000700_pt1 | contig 28678 bp, 22 predicted proteins | sample M_130628_MF_Meta_FD_92639 | JGI IMG/M metagenome (GOLD analysis project Ga0114967, IMG submission 92639) | Freshwater microbial communities from Lake Montjoie, Canada to study carbon cycling - M_130628_MF_MetaG | ecosystem: Environmental > Aquatic > Freshwater > Lake | place: Lake Montjoie...
ACCTCGCGAAATAGAAGCGTGTGAAACACCTCTCCTGCGACGAAAGCAGCGCCAGTAGCTGAGCAACATTCGCTCCGCTGTTGAATACTCCAATCCTGACTCAAAGCGTCTCCCTGAAATTACTGAATGAAAGCTGTATGCATTGAGGAAAAATACTCTCAATCCCACCGTGGGCACTGTTAAAGCGGTGTTTCATGGGGCGAAATTTTACAGTCTCCTTAGAAACAAACTCGAAAAGTCGCGGTTGGCGGAGCGCATCCAAAACAGACAAAAACCGATACAAAGGAATAGTGCGTGCGGCCCCCACGCAGCGACTTCTGGAGCAATGCGTCCAGCTTTGCCAAGAGCGAGGAAAAGACTGCGCAGGACCAACAAAAGAAAGAAAAGGAAGATCGCAATTCCAGCGCCCTGAACCGTACCGCGCCTTGAGAACACAATTCCAAGCGGTGCAGCGATTAAAATCACAATCAGACAAGACCAAGGCAACGCCCAACGATCATGAAGGACGGTGCGAAATGGCGCTAATTGAATTTCAGAAAAATCGTAGTTGTTCGTCAAATACTCGTTTAACTCAGGCGTGGTGAGTTGGTTCGGATCGAGGCGCGAAGAGGCGATACGCCACGGTGTTTCAAGCCATCCTTCCAAAGTGCGTTGTCCCTGTGCTTCAAAATTGTCAATTTTGAGGACTTCACCCTCTGGATTGAGATCCACAATGACACCGCGCTGAAGCGTCCAGCGGTGCGTAGCTGGATCATGTATCGCTCTAGCAGCGTACCATTTACGGGTAATATTCCCCGACTCGTCCTGTTGTAGAATCTGGACGCCCTCGAGCACGGAGCCGCTGGGGCGGAGGCGCCGCACAAACCAAGTCCGATTGCTGAGCCGATCCCGAAACAAATGCGCGTCGACTTGGTCACGCGGCGCATCATTGGAACGAGCCTGACGCAGACCATCGATGACGGCGCGCTTAAAAGCTTCGGCGCGCGGAGCGAGTTCGTAGTTGAGCGCGAGGCAAAGCGCGGTCATCGCAAGTCCAGAGGCAAACAATGGCAGGAGAACGCGTCCCAGACTGCGACCGGACGCGAGCATCGAAATGATCTCGTTGTTGCGCGACATGCGACTGCAACAGAAAAGTAGCGCCAGCAAAATAGCGACGGGAAGCGCAAGCAAAAGAATCTGAGGAAGCTGCATTAAATAAAAATTCGCCACGACGCTCGGCGAAGAGCCCGTGCGTAAAAAGTCAGACCCGTGGTCGCTGAGATCAAAGATCAGCCAGATGCTCAAAAACGCACCGAGCGCGAGCAGCAGCGGCTCAAGAAAATTGCGGAATAAATAACGGTCGAGCAGGGACATTGCGTTGGGGCTTGTGCGCCACCAGACTTAACTCCGAGGTGCACAACGGAGCAAACATGGTTTCTTAGGCAGGCTCTCAAATGACGCTTTACGACGTCGAAGCGCGCACCTTTAAAATGGCGCGTCCCGGCTCTAAACGCAGGGTTTCTAGACGGTTAAGAAGGATAATTTCACGCTTAAAGGGCAACAGCAGCTTTCTCAACCATTCCTCCTGCAGCTTGCGCATCCCAAAAGCGCCCAACCGAACTCTGCCTAACTGAGCGGAAAAAGGACGCACCTTTAATTTTCCATCCTGAACCACCACGGAGTAAGTCATTCGCAAATGGAGGAACGCGTCCAGATTCCATTGCTTAAAACGATATACTGCAAGGACTTGACAGCGCTCAGGCTCCATACGCAAAGAAACTTGCTGAAATGGAAAGGCCGGATTCCCACGCCGGACCGCCTGCAATGTCTGGCCCAAGTGCGCGTTTATTTCCTCCAGTCCAAATTCCAACGCTATGGCTTGGGGACTGGCTATGGCTCCCGCAATCAAGGGAGAAAGAACTCGAGTACGGATTTGAGATTCCGGAGCGACAATCTCATCTGGTACTCGCAGCAATTGAATGACATACGCGAACGCAGGAGCCAGCAACATCGCCGCGATCAGACCGTACTGCATCCCCCGATTCCAGAGTCGACTCCCACCATTCTGTGGACGCCCGCTTGAAGAGGTTGCCTTGGAGAGAGGTTTTGCCACGGGTTTGACGGGATTTTTAGAGGCGGGTTTGGCAGGACCACCGGCTTTGCCTGAGGCTCCTGAGCTGCGGTCGGCCATGGGCTTACTCGCTTGTCTTGGGCTTGGACTTGCTCGGTTTCGGAGATTCGCTCTTTTTAGGTGACTCAGCTTTAGGGGCAGGCGCAGCGTCCGTCTTCGCGGTAGTGCTTTCGGCACTTGGAGCCGGGGTTGAATCCGTTTTGGCGCCTGACTTGTAATTCTCAGAGCGGTAATCGGTTATGTAAAAGCCTGAGCCCTTGAAAATCAGACCAGCGCCGGTGCCGATCTCGCGTTTGACCTTCCCTTTACCCCAAGTCTTCTGGCGGCATGCGCCTTCGGGACAAGTTTTGAGGGCATCGTCCTTCATAGACTGGAAGAACTCGAAGTTTTTGTGACACTTCAAACAGGTGTAATCGTAATTGGGCATAGACCTTAAAATCAGAGGGCTTGGGATGGTAGCACAGTGCAGGGACTGCGCAACGGTGGAGGAGCTTGCGCGGGAATGCAGACCTGAGCAAAGGTATGTGTATGGAACGAGCAGCAGCTATCGAACAGATTCGCACCGAGTGCAACCAACTAGCTTCGACGGTCACCCGGTTACATCCATTGCTTCCAGCGCTGCAAGATGCTGCGACACAGGGAGAAATATTTAAGGCTTTGTTTGAATTAACCAAACAAGTTGAAACGGTAAAAAAACAAATCATGCGTCTCGAGCGCCGAGACGACAACGATCTGGTGTAACTACGAGCCAAGTTACGGGATTAGTGGCTGATGTGTCGCATTTGGGTTCAGAACGTGGCTCTACTAAAGCGGTTTATCTGCAAGCAAGTTGCTGAACTCCAGTGGGCTGCCCTTGGAGAAAGTAAATTTCGCTTCGCCAGCCTTGTCCCACACCAAGCGGCAATCAGACGCACCGCGCCGATCGGAGAATAGGGCCCGCTTAAAAACCCATTCCCCCTTTGAGCCCACGTGCGCTTCGTCCGCCATGAGGCGGGGCACGGGATCGCCCGGAGCAAATATCGCTAAACGTTTAATTAAAAAATGCTTAGACTTTGCGGAGAACTTCACCAAAGAGCGCACTGTCTCAGGGATTTCCGCAAGCGCCGCCGCGCGCGGTTGCTCAAATCTCACGGCGATCCCAAACGCCACCTGAGAAACGGAGGCGGTCGGATGAAGAAAACTACGCTTTTTTCGGATTGGGACCACTTTTTCCACGGTAACTCGAGCCGCAGGGGCGGCACCCTCGACCTGTCCAATAGGAAAGCTCAGAGGCTGAGTCGGCGTTTGAGCCGTTGCCACGCGAGAAAATCCGTTCCAAATCAACGCGATGCAAAAAATTGATAAAAGCCGTATGCTCATGAACTAAGGCACTTTTACACCGAGTTTTAAAATGGCGCCAGCGCTCCCGTTTAGAATCCGAGGTTGTTTCACTCGCGCCTCCTGCGGAACATACAACCATGACACGCCCCGACGGTCGCCTTTCCGACCAACTCCGCCCCCTTTCTTTTACTCCTGACATCGCACCCCACTCCAACGGCTCGGTGCTCGTAGCCTGCGGAAATACGCGGGTCATTTGCAGCGCGATGTTTGAAGAATCTGTCCCGCGCTGGATGAAGGAACAAAACGTCAAAGGCGGCTGGCTGACGGCAGAATATTCGATGCTCCCGTACTCCACGCTGGATCGCAAGGCGCGTGATTCCTCGAGGGGCAAATTGGATGGACGCAGCGTTGAGATTCAACGCCTCATCGGACGCGCCCTGCGTGCTGTTGTCGATTTGGACGCCCTGGGCGCCCGTACGATGTGGGTGGACTGCGATGTCCTTCAGGCGGATGGCGGCACGAGAACCGCCTCGATCACAGGTGCTTGCGTGGCGGCTTACATCGCCTGCCGGAAACTCGTCGAGGATGGCAAGCTCAAGGCGCTGCCCATCCGCCAACTCGTCGGCGCCGTGAGCGTCGGCATTGTTGAGGGCGTGCCCTTGCTGGACCTCAATTACCCCGAAGACCGCGACGCCTCCGTCGACATGAATCTCGTGATGACTGAAAATGGTCATTACGTCGAAGTCCAGAGTTCCGGTGAGGAGGCGGTTTTCTCTCCCGAACAATTTGAAGCACTTCTCGCTTTGGGGCGCTCTGGGGCGATGCAAATTATCACTGCGCAACGTGCCGCGCTTGGAATCTCTTAGTTCCCAAATTTAACAAACACCCACTCCCTCCTGAATCCCGTTTAGCACCGAAATCTCATGCAGCTTCTGCCAGGCTTCCGCGACTTTTACCCAGAGGATTGTGCGCTGCGCAACTACGTCCTTTCTGTTTGGCGTTCCGTTGCCGCCCACTACGGCTTTGTTGAATACGACGGTCCAGTGCTCGAGCCCATCGAACTGTACCGAAAGAAGAGCGGCGGCGAACTCGTCGGACAACTCTTTGATTTCGTCGACAAAGGTGAACGCCACGTCTCACTGCGTCCTGAGATGACCCCGACGCTCGCCCGAATGGTTGCCTCTCGGGAGCGCGATTACAAAAAGCCGTTAAAGTGGTTCTGTGCTCCTTCGTTCTTTCGCTACGAGAAACAGCAACGCGGACGCCTACGCGAATTCTTCCAATTAAATTGCGACATTTTGGGCGATGGTTCTCCGGCGGCGGACGCTGAGTTGCTTGCGCTCTTAATTGATATTTTACGCGGCTTTGGGCTAGGTCCGGAGGACTTCGTGGTCCGACTGAGTGACCGAGATGCGTGGCTGCAGTTCGCTCAAGGCAAGGGGGTTACGGTTGAGCGATTAGGAGATTTTCTGGCTGTAGTAGACAAGCTCGAACGTTCGCAAGAGGCGGATAACCGCCGGAAATTGGCGGAGTTCGGGATTGAATTGGAAGCGGTGCGCGCGTTCATTGCCGAGCCGTCTGGGGAGGCTGCCAAGTTGCAGGGCATCATCGCGGATCTGACGGCACGCGGTTTAGAAAAATACGTTGCCGTGGACCTGACGATCGTGCGAGGTCTTGCCTATTATACGGGTTTGGTTTTCGAAGTGTTTGACCGCAATGGCAAAGAGCGCGCACTGGCGGGCGGTGGCCGCTATGATGGGTTGTTGGAATTGATGAGCGACGGAAAGGTGAAAATGCCTGCGCTGGGGTTCGGGATGGGCGACGTCGTTTTGGCGAACTTGATTAGCGAGGTTCCACATGCCAAAGCCAAACGCGAAGCGTGGCTAGCAGCGAATCGTGCGGCAGAAGTGTACGTCGTCGTTGCGGATGAAGAGCACCGAACCGAGGCGCTTGGAGTGGTACAGTTACTGCGGGAAGGTGGTTGGCGCACCGACTTCGCGCTTTCAGCCGCAAAAGTAGGCAAGCAGTTCCAAGCCGCGGAGGCGCTGGGTGCCCAGTTTGCCGTCGTTGTCGGCGCGGAATGGCCGGAGCTCAAAATCAAAGCGCTAGCCACTCGCACCGAACATTTCGGAGCGCCTGAACAGCTGGTATCCCAACTGCGCTCCCTTTGTGTTACGCAGCCTTCCGCATGAATCTCGAATCACACCCCATGACCCCGAGGATCCGTGTCGAAGTGCAAGTCATGTTCTTCGATACGGATTGCGCTGCGGTGGTACACAATATTGCCTACCTGCGTTTTATTGAAACTGCGCGGACGCTACTCGCTGAGCAGCTTGGTCTTGGGTTGGAGGAAATGGCTAAGACCCAACTTTTCCCAGTCGTGGCAAGAACCGAGATTGACTATAAAAAACCCGGATCCTTAGGCGACAAATTGTTTATCGACGGCTGGTTGGAGTCTCTGGACCGAACTCGCTTTTGGTGCGGCTTCAACGTACTTCGGCAAAGGGACGAAGCGCTCCTCGTGCGCTCCCGCCAAATGTTAGCGCTGGTACAGATGCCCGCGGGCCGTCCGGTACGTCTCCCCGCCGATTGGCAGACTCGGTACGCGCACCTCTTATTGTCCAAAAACGAAGAGAGCGAGTGAGCGTGATCAAAGTGTTTTGCCCAGCCCTCGAGTGGGTGGCTTTGGTTCAAATCAACGCTAGCCGTCGCACTTGACCACGTTAACTCAGGAGGGAGTGAACCACTGTAACGCCGAAGACTGCGTTTTGGTGTCCGACGAATTGGGTTAAGCGATGATGACGCTTCATCTACTTTCTCATATACACATATTCATGGTGATCTATTTGGCAATTTCGAGGATCGCGTCCCCACATGGTGGGGAAGCGTAGATGCAGCTCAAACTTATCATAATCAATCGGGAAGTTGTCTGCGCTTACAGGCCAAAATACATGGTTTAGGTGGTAGAAATAAAGAGAGGTGATATTGCAAATCTTGACAATATAGTTGTTAACCGATTCAACGTCCATCTCAGCAAGGCTATAAGAATTGAATGAAAGATGCGCTACATCTTCGTTGAGTGAATCAATGGCAAAGTTTGGTAAAATAACAGCATCATAATCATGAGGATGAAAATCTTCTAAATCTATTTCGCCATACAGCGCAATTTTTTTAGACGGAAAATGGCTCATTAAATAGTACGCTTGCAAAGCCGCATTTTCGGGTAGATCGGCTGCAATGTAAGTTAAGCCAACGGTATCACGCATCAGATAGTACGCCATTCCGCCAAATCCACCTCCAAGCTCAAAAACAATGGGCTTTTCTATTTTTTTCAAAAATCTTTGAATTAGCGCCGAGTAGTGATAATGGTACTCCGCGCCGATATAGAGGGTTGTTCCGTCTAAATTATATCCATAGGCATTTCCAAACGGGGGCCGTCGTAGCACATCAAGAGATACGTTTCGATTGGAGATTAAAAACATCTTTGCATACAATTGAAATATATCCATTGCTGCCTTCAGATCACTCGCGGCGATTTCTCTGCCCGGCGTCATGTATTTCTCGACCATTTCGAAGTGCAAGCCGTGAAGGCCAGTACTCAACTTCTCACGAAAGAAATTTTCGTACATGCGGGTTAAGCTATCAATATCACCCGACTGAAGCGCCGCCATCACCTCGCCCATAAAACCTGCATATATCGGCAGCCATTCTCTAGAAACCTGATAATAAGAGGCCGAGATGTTTTGCTCAGTCTTTGATTTTTTATAAGCGTCAACGATTCTTCCAATCTGAGCTTTGGAAGCACCGGGAATTAAATTATCTTTAAATGATTTTGAAATGTCAAGAATCATATTTAGTATATAATATATTTAAACAAATGGAAGGATAAAATTACTTTTAACCCTCTCTCGCGAGCTTTTTGCAGCTTAGGCGCGAGTGCGGTAAAAGAAAATTGGTTTCGTCTGATTCAGCATGAGGCGTCTAGCTAAATTCATTCATCATGCGCATGAAAAGCTAAAAGTGTTTCTCTCCCTATTCTCGTCAGAAAGCCATGAGAGATATGATTCTCCTCCCAGATTCCCGCGTATTTAAGGAAATTCCGAACCAAATTTCTTACGAAACGTACCATTTTCCGGCCGCGCCTTCCACTGAGTCCGTGGAAGTGCATTGGCCGAAGCATGGGAGTCTCCCCAATCCCATCAACCCCAATATCTGGATTAAGCCCGAAAACGAGCACGCTCACACGCTGTGCAATTACGACGAAAAAACTGTGTATCGTGTGAGACAATTGTCGTTTCACGCCTCACGTTTTTGAGGAGGCTCCGCCCGCTTTCGTCACTTTAGGTTTGCGCTTCACAGCAGGTTTTACCGCTTTGGTGGCGGGTTGCTGCTTTTTCTTGGGTGTAGGCGCAACACGCATTCGAATTTCTTTGCTCGGCCGCTTCGGAGGCTCTTCATGCGGGGCCACTTCATCTTCTGCCGAGAGGTCAATTCCAAAAAGCGCGCTCAAATCCTCACCTGAAAGGCCGTCCCCCGCGCCTTCACCACCAGAGAGCAGCTCCTCGGCGCCGGCCGCCATCAGATCGGCCGGATCCACCTGCCTCAAACGGAAAAACAAAGCGCCGTCGCTGTCGAACTTTACTCCTACCCCGTACATCACCGCCGCCACATGCTTGCACATGTCCGCCCAATCTGGGCACGTGCAGGACATCTTGATCTCCTTGGGAGTTGGGAAAATGCCCTTATCCCGATCACAGATGACCGCCATCACACCCGCCCCCAAATTACCGCTAAGCAAGTCCAACAAGCTCCCAACCTGTCCCGCACACGCCGCCTTCATGTCCGTCCACGCCTCTACTTGAAGGGGCGCAACCCTCACGCTCACCTCGTACACGGACGATCCTGAAACCTGCGCAGTGACCACACCAGCGTCCACGCTCAAGTTGTAAACAAGCCCCTGCCTCAAATAGGAACGCCCCCTCGGCAAGCGGTATTCATAGTCCTGAAACTTCTCCAGATGCTGGCACCACGCCTTGCCCCAAAACGTGGAAACTAGCTTCCGACTGCCCTGCGGTACCACCAATGGCACAAACTCTTCCCCTCGCTTCCGGCGACGCTCCAGCTCTTGTTGTGCGCCCGCCTTGCGATCCTCGCTACTCTCGTCTTGGTACCACGACATTTTTACCTGTTACAAAATCGCCGACTGAATGTCCAACTTCACGAAATCCAGCAGCTCCGCATTACTCATTTCAGTGAGCGCTTTTTGTGCACCATCCTCGCCCCCTATAAGACTCTCCACCAGAACGCCTTTTTGCTGCAATAAAGCGTCTACTTTCTCTTCGATGGTTCCGGGGCTGACGAATTTATGCACCAGTACGTTGCGTTTCTGTCCGATTCGAAACGCGCGATCTGTTGCCTGATTTTCCACCGCAGGATTCCACCAGCGATCAAAGTGGATGACGTGATTGGCCGCCGTCAGCGTCAACCCAGTGCCCCCAGCCTTGACACTCAGCACAAAAAACGGAGGCCCGCCCGCTTGCTGAAAAGCCTCCACCATCGCCTGGCGCTGTTTTACCGGCGTGCCCCCATGCAGCACCAAGCCCGGTCGCCCAAATATCCCGGCCAGGTGCTCCGCCAACGGCTCTGTCATCTCCCGAAACTGCGTAAAAACCAAACAGCGCTCCTGACGTTCTGCTAATTCGGCCGCAATTTCGCCCAAGCGCAAAAACTTCCCGCTGTCCTCTGCCGCGTACTTGCCGTCCCCGCTCCAATGGCTAGGGTGATTGCATACCTGCTTAAATTTCATGAGATAAGCCAGCACCAACCCTCGACGCTGGTTGGGATCAAGGTCTTCGCTGGCCAGATCAGCCGCAAGTTGCGCGACGAGCTTGCCGTACAAAACTGCCTGCTTTTTCACCAAGTTGCACCGCGCCTGCATTTCGATTTTCTCCGGCAAATCCGCGATGATGCGCCGGTCCGTCTTCATTCTGCGTAACAAGTAGGGTCCCATAAGTCGGCGTAACGGCGCGTAACCCCCGCCCGCAGCCATCTGTTTGGACGCCTCGGCGAACTCGCGAGCCTTCCCTAACAGTCCCGGATTCAGAAAGTCGAACAGACTCCAAAGATCCCCCAACCGGTTCTCCACGGGCGTCCCCGTAAGCGCCACCCGCGCATGAGTACGCAATTTCTTAACGCAACGCGCTTGGGCGGTACCTGGATTTTTAATTGCCTGCGCCTCGTCTAAAACGGCGAGATCCCAAGTCAATTCCTGCAAAGATGGACTCCTCTGCAACATTCCGTAGGTCGTGAGCAGTGCGTCGTACCCGCCCAACGCAGCCATAGGATCCGCCGCCAGGGCGTCCAATGTTTCGCGACTGCTCAGGGAAGGGTGCCCCGGCAACAAGCGCAATTTGGGAGCAAACTGTCGGACTTCACGCATCCAGTTTCCCATGAGGGACGCCGGCACCACCAACAAGCTCGGAGCCTTCACTCCCTCCGCCTGCCGTAAACACAAAAGCCCGATCACTTGTAACGTTTTACCCAAACCCATGTCGTCTGCCAGACACGCTCCCAAACCGAGTCGCGCACAAAAATGCAACCAGCCCACCCCTCGCTTCTGATAAGGCCGCAGCGCCGCCGTCAGCCCCGGAACAGACTCCATTTCCAACGGCTCCCGCAGCCGACCCAGCACCTCCTCCAGCTTTTTACCCGCCACCACCTCACACCACTCGCGTCCTGAATTAAAGTCGTCCTCAGCTCCGTCGGAAGATTTTGAGCCCTCAGAAAAGCCTGCCAACCAACGCATCCCCTCGTGAAATGATAGCAATCCAGAGCTGTGCGCATCCTGCACCTTCCTCCAATGCTCGAGCGCCTGCTTCAGCTTCTCCTGATCCACCTCCACCCACTGCCCCCGCAAGTTTACCAACCCAGACGCCGAAGCGTGGATCTGTTGCAGCTCCTCGGCGCTTAACTGCACCCCGCCGAGAGCAACCCCCATCTTAAAAGACAGCATGGCTCCCAGTCCCACGCCGCCATCTTCCTTCGCATCCACCGCCACTGCAACCACCACGCGGGCTGGGCGGCGACTCTTCCACCAATCCGGCAGCTTCACCACCAACCCGCTCGCTTCCAATTGCGGGATTTCGCGCAAAAAGGCGTACGCCTCCTGCGGCGTCCACGCGAGCGCTTGAAAGAGCCGTTTGCTCTCGAGCATCTCGCCCACCAAAGCACTGCGTTGCGACGCCTCGCGAACCGGCTGCAAAAGCGCATCCAAAACCGGCTGATTTTTTTGATGGGCAATCAACGCCCTCCCCAAAGGGGTATGCTGCACACGACCATCGGCCGAAAGTTGGTCAGCGTAAGTCGCTAAAAATGCAAACGGTTGCGCCGCATTGCGCTTGTTTTCCGCGAGGTGAAACGTCACTCGCCCCACCAAATGCCACAGCGAACCCGACGCCCCCAACCAACCCGCCAGCCCCCCTTCATGCCTCGCCGCTTCCGCCGTTACAGCACCCCGCAAATCCTCCCACAGCCGCAATAGCAACGCTTCACTCAAATATTCCGCCCCACGCATCGGCGGCGCACTGGCCAACATCTCCTCCACCGCCTCCCGCGAAGGAGCGGGCACCGTCGCAACGTCGCGCGTCTGACAAAGGTGCGTAAAAAACTGCTTCCCCCAGCCCTTCGCCCAGCCGAGTGCCGCGCCACACTCCTGCTTCAACGCAACCGTCGAAAGGAACAGCACTCCAACCGCATCACCCGCCTCAAACGCCTCAGCCACAGCCGGGGCAGCAGCTTCTCCCGCCACTAAGCGCGGTTCAGGTGAACAGAATAACTCTTCCTCGGAATCCATCTCAAAAGGTGCCCTAGAGCACGATCCCACGCATTGCATGAGTCGCAACATTTTTCTCATTTGCACGCCCGCCTCATTCCGCTTTTTTCCTCTCCGTGCTCCTCGCCTTCCACAAGCCTTACGGCGTCCTTTCCCAATTCACTCCGGAAAAGGGTTCGCGCTGGTCCACTCTGGCGGAATTTGGATTCCCCCCGAAAGTCTATCCCATCGGTCGCCTCGATGCAGACAGCGAGGGCCTCCTGCTACTGAGTGACGAACCCGAGTGGAACGCCCGCCTCCTCCACCCCAGTAAAGGCCATGTGCGCACTTACTGGGCGCTGGTAGAACGCCTCCCGTCTCCGGACTCGCTTCTAACCCTGCAAAAAGGCCTCCAACTCGGCGACCAACGCACCCTCCCTTGCAAAGCCTTCCTTCTCGATCCACAGCCAGAAGTCGCCCCCCGCCAACCCCCTGTGCGCATCCGTAAAACCGTTCAAGACTTCTGGCTCGCCCTAGATTTAGTGGAAGGAAAGTACCATCAAGTCCGCCGCATGACCGCCGCGATAGGACATCCCACTCTGAGATTGTTGCGAGTCAAAATAGGCGGCTTGGAGTTGGGCGCCCTGGCACCCGGAGTTTGGCGGGAGCTTGGAGGGCCGGAGCGAAAATTGGTTGTTCAAACCGGATTATAAACATCCGCTCCAACTGAAGAAGGCTCGCCCTCTTCTTTCGATGCCAGTGAGCAGAAGCCCGCGGCCCGAGAGTTTGAGAGTCTGAACTTCGAAACGGGGAGTATACGGAAAAATCTGAGAAGAATCTAAGAAACGATCCAGCTTCGCACTTTATTCATTTGTGAAACCACTTTCACCCATGAAAATATCCCGCTCCCAGCACGCGCCCGCCCTTCAGCGTGGACTCGCCCTGCTTCAAACTCTCGCCACCCGCCCCAACGGAGCATCCCAAACCGAACTCGCCACCCTTCTGAATCTTCCGCAAACCGCCGTGCACCGCATCGCAGCCGCGCTCGAACAGCTCGGTTATGTGCAAAAACACCTCGCCACCCGCACCTTGCGCGTCACCCAAAAGCTACTCCTCCTGGGTCAACCACACTCTGGAAGTCGCACCCTGATCGAAGCTTGTCTCCCTTATTTGCGCCAAGTTTCACAGCTCACCAACGAGACAACCCAACTGTGCGTGATGGCCGGCGCTGAATGCATTATCTTAGAACAGATCCCGTCTCGGCATCCCTTCAAGTACGTTGTCGACCTCGGTTCTCGCGTCCCCGCCCAGTGTTGCGCCCCGGGTAAGGCTATCCTCGCCTTTTTACCCGAACCCGACCTCTCCGAAACACTGCAATTCATTACCTTTCAACGCTTCACCCAAAATTCGATTCTCTCTCTCGAAGCGCTTCACTCCGAATTGAAACAAATCCAGCACCACGGCTACGCACTGGATAGAGGCGAACACTTCGACGGCATCCACTGCATCGCAGCTCCCTTATTGGACGCCCACGGCCACTGCTTTGCCGCCATCACCATCGCCGGACCCTCCTCCAGGATTCCTGAAGCAAAATTCGAAACCTGGGGAAAAGCCATCACCGAAGCCGCTTCTGAAGCTGCGCTGCAATTTCTTCTCTAACCGCGCACAGAACACCTTCCCACCCCAGATAATTTCATGCGTGCGACTTTTCTTCTCCTGCTTCTTGCAACGTTCGAAGGCGCCTTCTCCGTGCAAACAACTCATGCGGCGGAGTCCCATCATATTTCTGAAGCAGACGCAGTTTTTTTTGAAACTTTCATACGCCCCACTCTCGTAGCGGATTGTATGGAGTGTCACGGTTCAGAAAAACAAAAGGGCGGCCTGCGCTTGGACTCGCGTCCCGGTTGGCAAAAAGGGGGCGATTCAGGCGCCGCCATCCTTCCGAATAATCCGGAAGGCAGCCTCCTGCTGCGCTCCATCCGCCACTTAGAGCCAGACCTCAAAATGCCGGACAAGGCACCCAAGTTGGACGACAAGGTTCTCCAAAACTTCGCCCTTTGGATTCAACGTGGCGCCCCGGACCCCCGCGATGCACCGCCCACCATTGCGGCAACCAAACCCACTTGGCCAGACCTACTCGCCGCACGCCGCTCCTGGTGGTCTCTCCAACCCCTCTCCAACCCACAGCCTCCCGCCGGCCCCTCAAAAGAGCAAACTTCATTAACAGCCCCGCTCAACACTCTAGGCAACCCACCCGCTGCACATACTCAAACCGAGAGCCAAAACTTTGTTCATCCAGTCGACCGCTTCCTGAATGACGCCCTGTCCAGAGCCGCTCTCCCGCCAGCCGATTTAGCCGCACCCGAAGTCTTGGTACGCAGGCTGCACTTCCTCCTTGCAGGCCTTCCCCCAAAGCCTGAGGACGTCCGCTCCTTCTGTACCGCCCACGCTCAAAATCCGAAACAAGCCCTGCGTGAATGCTCCCAGAAGCTTCTCGACTCCCCAGCTTTTGGCGAGCACTGGGCCAGACACTGGATGGACCTTGTTCGCTACGCCGAATCCCACGGTAGCGAAGGCGACCCCGAAATTCCGGGTGCCTTCCAATACCGCGACTATCTCATCCGCGCCTTCAACGCGGACGTCCCCTTGGATCAACTCATTCGCGAACACCTCGCGGGTGATCTGCTGCCCAATCCTCGCCTTTCCCCCAGCGGCATCAACGAGTCGCGCATCGGTCCAGCCCATCTGCGCATGGTAGAACACGGCTACCAACCCGTAGACACTCTCGACGACCAAATAAAGGCGGTAGACAACCAGATCGACGTCGTCACCAAAGCCTTCCAAGGACTCACCGTCTCCTGCGCCCGCTGCCACGATCACAAGTTTGACGCCATCAGTCAGCGCGATTACACCGCCCTTTACGGTATCTTCTCCAGCGTCCGTCCCGGCCAAGTGCCCATCGATTCAGACGAACGCCTACAGCTCTCCGCAAAAGCTGATCTCGCGTCGCTAAAGGCAACCATCCGCAAAGAACTCGCAGACCATTGGCTTTCTCAAATCGCCGACCTGCCTCAATTGCTCGCCAAAGCCGCAAATCCATCGCCCAACGCTTCCACGCTCGAACTCCAAACAAAACTCCGCTCCGTAGAACGATCCCTAGCCGAAATGCAGTGGCAAAAAATCAGCGCAGACCGGCCGCGCCACGCTCCCGCGCCCTACGCACTCTGGGCTTTCGCTCTTGGAGAAGGTGATCAGTTCGGCCATGTGCATTCTGAGCTGATAGGCGGCGCAAAGGTGCACGACGGTAACCTTGTTTTGACCGGAAACGGAGCGTTCCTCAAGTCTGCACCGCTGCCCGACACCATTGCAGAACGCACTTATGAAGTCTGGCTCACTACAAACAATCTGACCCAACACGGAGGGGGAATTGTTGGTCTCGAGCAAATAGCAACCCACGCCTTCGATTCGCTAGTTTACGGCGAGAAAATGGCGCGCAAGTGGCTAGCCGGAAGTAACAACCATAGACGTTCCGAACAGACCGACGGCGTAGAGGAAAACGTCGGCCCCGGAGAAAAAGTACACCTTGCCATCACTTACGCCGCTGACGGCACAATTTCTGTGTTCCGGAACGGCCTGCCCTACGGCCAACCTTACCGCAAAGATGCCCTCCATGTGTTTCCAGCCGCAGACACTCGGTTGCTGCTCGGCCTCCGCCATACAGGAGCAGGAAACGGTTTTTTCGAAGGTAAAATCCAAGAAGTCCGCCTCTTCACTCGCGCACTCTCAAAAGAGGAAATCGCCGCATCCTTTTCGGAGGGTCCCCTCGCTGAAACCCGCCCTGCGCCGACACAATCTAAACGAGCAAAGTTGGGTCAGGATTCCTCCCACAGCACGCAGGACGAGTTAAAAGCCGAGGCTGCAGCACTTAAAGCGGAGATCGCGCGTCTCACGCCAGTAAACTCCGAAGAGACTTTCATCAAACTCACCGCTAAAGCGGAACATCCGCTGCATCTGGCCGCCAAAGCGGCGACGCTTCCACCCGAAGCCTTCGCCAAGCTCCTCCCCGAATACCGCTCCAAACTGGGAGCGCAAATCGCCCAGGCCAAAGCGTTCAACGCCTCCAATTTTCAAGTCGCTTGGGACCTTTCCGGACCCGATGCAGCACAGTGGTTCAACAGCGGACCGGATGTTGCGCGCATTCCCTGCGGAGACTTCCGAATCGAAATGGACGGCGCCACCCTCTTTGACAGTCTACTTCCCGCAGGAATCGCCGCATCCACCCTTGTGCCGCAATTTGGTGGAGTGTCGATGTCGCCAGACTTTCGATTGACGTCTGAGAGCGTCAGTATTCGTTTTGCGGCAATCAACGGCGCCATGCTGCGGATCATTCCCGACAACTATCCGCTGGGGAGCAACCCGATTTTTCCGCGCGCAATTGTCCAGCGCAAGTCCTCCGCTTGGACTAGGCTGGACACCAGCTATCGAGTCAACTGCAACTCTTACATGGAGTTCAGCACTCCGGCCCATCAGACCCGCCGCGCCGAACCGCCAAAGGGCGGCGCTCCTTTTACGGGCAGTGACGCCTTCTTCGTCGTGGAAAAGGTTGTCTTCCACAGTGGGAAAGACGCTCCAAAGGAAGTCTATCCAGCCCTTGAAATGCTCCTGAACCTCCCCGCAGTCGACACCTCGTTTGCCTATCTCGCGCAACTGAGAGCGTGCCTCAGGGAATCCATAAAAGCTTGGCGCGAAGGCGCGTTATCGGAGGCTCAACGCGAGCTGTTGGATGCCTGTCTTCAAAGTCGGATCCTAGTCGCCAACAGCGATGCCACACCTTCTCTAAGCGAGGCAACTGCCCGCTTCAAAAACATTAGCAAGGCGTTGCCCACTCCGGCATTCACCCCAGGTGTTCTCGAACATAAAGGTAAAGACGCGGCACTTCTGGCACGTGGCGAACACAAAAGCCCCGGTGATATCGTCCCTCGTGCCTATCTCGAAGTCCTCAACCCACAACAAATTCTCTCCGAGCACAGCGGCAGAGCGGAACTCGCAGAGCGCGTTCTGGCAAAAGACAATCCGCTCACAGCACGAATCATGGCGAATCGAATCTGGCTGTGGACGTTCAGTGCTGGAATCGTCCCCACACCAGACAACTTCGGGCGCATGGGGGAGAAGCCGACCCACCCTGAGCTCCTCGATTTTCTAGCCGGTCAACTTCAAGAGGGCGGATGGTCTCTCAAAAAGATGCTCGCCTACTTGGTGAGCACAGAGGCGTTTCAACGTTCCTCGCGCGCCTCCGAGCTAGCCACTCAAAAAGATCCGGCTAACGCGCTGCTTTCCCATGCTCACGTCAGGCGTTTGGAGGCGGAATCCATCCGAGACGCGCTTCTCAGTATTTCAGGCGCTCTCAATCCCTTGCAATTGGGCACTTCAGTCGCCCAGACCGTTCCTCGCCGAAGCGTTTATTTACAACAGCGCCGCAACAGTCTTCCCGCTTTACTGACCACTTTCGACGCGCCAAAACCTTTTACCACTCTGGGCCAGCGCGACTCCACCACCGTCCCTGCCCAATCCCTGACACTCCTCAACGACCCAGCTGTCCTCCAACTGGCCAAGCGTTGGAGCGAATCGATGCGGGCTAAAAACCGATCCAACGAGGCAAACATCAGCGAGATGTTCGAGGCCGCCCTGGGCCATCCACCAACGCCACAGGAAACGGCTCAAGCCCTAGCGTTACTGGCAGACTCCGGTCACCCAGAGGATCTCACTCCACTTGCCCACGCGATCTTTAATCTAAAGGAATTCATTTACTTAAGATAGACGCGAAGTCTCCTGCTCTAGCCTGAAAATTCCATTTCACCCTATGAATATCTTCCCGCTTTCCAGACGCTCGATGCTTGCCCGATGCTCTCTTGGTTTTGGCTCGCTCGCCCTCGGCGATCTCTTTGCGAACGCCGCAGGAGCTTCCAAAAACAATGGTGTTGGTGACGCGCCCGCTGCCAACAGACGAAACGCCAAAGTCGACTCCGTCATTTTCTGTTACATGAGTGGCGGATTTTCCCACGTCGATTCCTTCGACCCGAAGCCGGAATTGGCCAAGCGCCACGGCCAACCCATGCCCGTCCCAGTGCTGCCCACGATGTTCAACAACAACGGCAACATCATGGCAAGTCCGTGGCAGGCAGCTCCGCGAGGGCAATCAGGGCTCATCCTTACCGATTTGTTCCCGCAAATCGCCGCATGCGCCGATGATCTCACCATCGTCCGCTCCATGACGACCAAAGTAAACGAGCATGCCCAAGGGAACTACGCCTTCCACACCGGCTTCCCGTTCATGGGCCACCCCAGTGCCGGGGCTTGGATCAGCTACGGAATGGGCTCCGGTAATCGAGACCTGCCCTCGTTCGTCGTGCTTCAAAGCGGTGAAGCCACCACCCCGCACGGCGGCGTCGGAGTCTTCAGTTCGGGCTACCTCCCAGCCCAACATCAGGCCTCTATCTTGAAAGCCGATGCAGGCGCTCCCCTAGCCTTCATCACCCCAGCAGAAAGTGAACAACGCCAGAGGGCTAGCCTCGGGTTCATCAACGCTCTTGATACAGACTTTTTGCGGGAAGCCCCAGACGCGCGCGTCGCCGCCGCCATTGCCAACTACGAAACCGCTTACCGAATGCAGACTTCTGTTCCTGAATTGTGCGAACTCAAGGGCGAACCGGATTCCATCAAGAAGCTTTACGGCTTGGATTCTCCTGACAAGTACACAGCCGCCTACGCACGCCAAGCGCTCACAGCCCGACGTCTGGTGGAGCGCGGGGTTCGCTTCGTGGAGCTCAGTTGTTTGTCGGTTGGCGTCGGCGCGGGCGGCGCTGCCAATCCGTGGGATCAGCACGGAAAACTTCAAGAGGGTCACGGTCTGATGGCGCACCAGGTGGATCAACCCGTTGCAGCGCTCATCAAGGACCTTAAACAGCGCGGACTTTTTGAACGCACCTTGATTGTCTTTGCGGGCGAATTCGGTCGCACGCCGTTCTCCCAAGGCAGCGATGGGCGCGACCACAACCCTATGGGATTTAGCGTGATGATGGCTGGAGGAGGCCTGAAGAGGGGCATCGCCTATGGCGTGACCGACGAACTCGGCTACTACGCCGTCGAGAACCAATGCACGGTTCAAGACCTGTGGGCCACCGTCTTGGAATTGCTGGGCATGGATCCCGAAAAGCTAACGTACCGTTTTGGCGGCAGAGATTTTCGTCTTAGTGATGTGCACGGAAAACCCATCGCGAGCATACTGGCCTGAGGTCTCATACCACCAATTTAAATTTTCTGGATGATTTAAAAGACCTCATCACCTGGGAGCGCGGAGCCCCAGCTCCGCAATGCCTGTCTGAGCTTTTGGAGCGTCAAAGCGGAGCTAGGGCTCCGCGTTCCCGGGAGAGAAGGACCAGTTTTCTTCAAGATTCGGTATCACTTTCTCTGTCTCACCCCGCGGTTCAAGCTGACGGTTAGTCTCGGGAACAGAGCAGGGATTTTTTCAAGGGATTCTAAATCGTCCTATTTGTGGATGATTCAGTTTTGAAAGTGAACGCGTGCGCAAATTGTCAGTCTGCCGCCGCAAAGGAAAGGGGACTATGGAAGCGTCGAACGAACCTAAAGAAGCCCTGCGCCTCAGTGAGGAAAGGTTCCGCTTGCTGTGCCGTGCAACTCAAGAGATCGCATTGGATTGGGACCTAAAAAGCGGCGATATTTGGTGGTCGGATCAATTCTTCAGCGCCACTCAGTATGAGAAAGGCGAGGTAAAGTGGGACACCGATTCCTGGATGCTGCGCATTCATTCGGAAGATCGCGTCCGTGTCCACAAGGGGCTCCATGAATTCCTGAGTTCCAGCGGAGATTTCTGGGCAGATACGTATCGATTTCTGCGAAAGGATGGAAAGTACATGGATATGGAGAGCCGCGGTTATTTACAGCGGAACCATTTGGGCGAAGCCCTTCGAATCATTGGCACAATTCAAAGGGGCACTGAGTGGCTTGCTGCATCTGTTCAACAGGAGTTGAAAACTTCCTTGAACGCCCTCTCCCACGATTTGAAAGCTCCATTAAGACATATCACGGCCTTTTTGAATCTGTTGGCGCAAACCAATCGTGAAAAAATAGACGATTCTGGGAGGCGTTATCTCGATATGATTTCTGCCGCAACGAACAACCTGACACGACTGATCGAGGGGTTTTTATCCTTTTTGAGCTTGGGATTCGCGCAGCTACGGCCAATGCAGACTGATCTAAACGCGCTATTGTCGGAAGCACGCATTGAACTCGGGAAAGGTCTCGAGGGCCGTGTTTTACACTGGCTTACACCGCCCTTGCCAACTGTAAACGGGGATCCAGTTCTCTTGCGGCAGGTCCTTTTAAAACTGCTGGCGAATGCCTTGGAATCCACCAAAAAACGCACTGTAACCGAGATTGAAATCGGCTACCGCGAAGATGCGTGTGAAACGATTTTTTCCGTCAAAGACAACGGAATTGGTTTCGATATGCAATACGCTCCGAAGCTGTTTCATCTCTTTCAAAAACTTCATAATACCAGTGATTTTGAAGGACCTGGGATCGGCTTAGCCTGCGTTAAAGCAATCATCGAGCGCCACGAGGGGCGAGTTTGGGCTGAATCCACTCCGGATACCGGATCGACTTTCTACTTTTCGTTACCGAACAGGCTATAATGCAGGGTAAGGAGGTGCTGCCCGATAGCTACGGCACGATGCCCAAAAATTAAGGGTTGCCTTGATTGGGATAGAGAATCCTTTCGAGCCTGAACTCCTGATTTAAGAATTAGAGGAGGTCATCACGCGGAGACGCGGAGGTCGGAAATGGAACATCCCTTTTTACGCGAATTTGTATTTCTCCGCGCTTCCGCGCCTCCGCGTGAACTTCTGTTTTCAGATTTAGTTGGTCGCCCCTGGTTACGCGGAAAAGGAAACGCCCCTTGAAAACATAAAACGCCGGCCCCCTTGCGGAGACCGGCGTTTAAACGAATCGCAATCGATTCAAACGAACCGCTATCGGTTCATTTTAGGCTTAGTAGTCCATGCCACCGTGCCCGTGGTGGGGATCCCCAGCGGGGGCGGCTTTCTTCTCCGGCATCTCAGTAACGATCGCTTCGGTCGTCAAGAGGAGGCCAGAGATGGAGGATGCGTGCTGGAGCGCGCTGCGGGTGACCTTGGTCGGGTCCACCACACCGGCCTTAACGAGGTCAATCCATTCGCCAGTGGCGATGTTGTAACCTTCGTTGCCTTTACGGCGCTTGGCTTCGCTCACGATCAACGCGCCTTCGAGGCCTGCGTTGTCGGCGAGCTGACGCAAAGGAGCCTCGATCGCACGGCGGATAATCCCCGCACCGATCAATTCGTCACCTTCGAGTTCGAGCTTTTCCAACGCCTTTTGAGCGCGGATCAGAGCGACACCGCCGCCGGGGACGATCCCTTCTTCCACCGCTGCGCGCGTGGCGTGCAAGGCGTCTTCAACGCGGGCCTTCTTTTCCTTCATCTCAGTCTCGGTAGCAGCACCGACGTGGATGACGGCCACACCGCCTGCGAGCTTGGCGAGGCGCTCTTGGAGCTTCTCACGGTCGTAGTCGGAAGTGGTTTCTTCGATCTGACGGCGGATCTGGGAAACGCGGCCTTGGATATCGGCCTGCTTGCCAGCGCCTTCGACGATGGTGGTATTTTCCTTGTCGATAGTCACGCGCTTGGCTTTGCCGAGGTCTTCAAGTCCGAGGTTCTCGAGCTTAAGGCCGAGATCTTCGGTGATGAGACGGCCGCCGGTAAGCACGGCGATGTCTTCAAGCATAGCCTTGCGACGGTCGCCAAAGCCAGGGGCCTTGACTGCGGCAATCGCGAGGGTGCCGCGCAGCTTGTTAACCACAAGAGTCGCAAGCGCTTCGCCTTCGACGTCTTCGGAGATGATCAAGAGCGGCTTGCCAGTCTTGGCCACCTTTTCCAGCAAAGGAAGGATGTCCTTGAGGCTCGAAATCTTCTTCTCGTGAAGAAGGATGTAAGGCGAGTCGAGGATTGCTTCCATGCTTTCGTGATTGGTCACGAAATAAGGAGAAATGTAGCCCTTGTCGAACTGCATGCCTTCCACCACGTCGAGGGTGGTTTCAATCGACTTGGCTTCTTCCACCGTGATGGTGCCGTCCTTGCCGACTTTGTCCATCGCGTCTGCGATGATGTTGCCGATCGCAGAATCCCAGTTGGCGGAAACGGTTGCGACCTGCGCGATTTCCGTGCGGTCCTTGACCTTCTTGGAAATCTTGTGGAGTTCGGCGACGATGGCTTCAACGGCCTTCTGGATACCGCGCTGAAGCGACATTGGGTTTGCACCCGCTGTCACGTTCTTGAGACCTTCGCGATAGATGGACTCAGCGAGAACCGTTGCGGTCGTGGTGCCATCACCGGCGATGTCGCTGGTCTTGGAAGCCACTTCACGCACGAGCTGGGCGCCCATGTTTTCATAAGGGCATTCCAACTCGATTTCCTTGGCGACGGTGACGCCGTCCTTGGTGATCGTGGGTGAACCGAACTTTTTGTCGAGAATCACGTTGCGTCCAGCTGGCCCGAGGGTCGCCTTGACGGTTTTCGCGAGTTTTTCGACGCCGCGCAACAATGCGTGCCGTGCGGCTTCATCAAACAGGAGTTGTTTAGCTGCCATAAGATTTGAGTATTAAGAGATTTTTAGGATGGGTTGATTTTCCAGCGATTAGCCAACGATCCCGAGGATGTCGTCTTCGCGAAGGATGAGATAAGAAACTCCGTCGAGCTTCACTTCCGTGCCGCCGTACTTGGAGATAATGACCTTGTCACCTTTCTTAACGGTGAAGGCGATGAGCTTACCGTGCTCATCATGCTTGCCGGTGCCGATGGCAACGACTTCTGCTTCCTGTGGCTTTTCTTTAGCCGTGTCTGGGATGATGATCCCGCCTTTTTTGAGTTCAGTTTCCTCGATCGGTTTTACGAGAACCCGATCACCGAGGGGGCGAATTTTAACGCTCATGGTGGTCTTGTTGTACTAGGTTTGGTTTTGGGTTTCTGGATTACACTGTCTCCCTGCGTTGTCGGGTTGAACCGGAGACGCAGGCAGACGGGTAAAGGGGTTTGGCGTTATGCCATGCGGACAATGCGTTTAGGAATGCTTCTTCTTATCGTCATCGACGACTTCGAACTCTGCGTCCACCACGTCACTCTTACCGTCCTTTTTCGCGGAGGCGCTTGCCGCTCCGGTGGCATGGTCTTCCGAAGCGGTGGCCGCTCCGGCGTGCTTGTAAAGTTCTTCGCTGACAGCCTGGAATTGATTCTGCAAATCCGTGTAGGCGGTCTTAATCGCTTCGACATCGCTCCCCTTTAGTGCGGAGCGTACTGTTTCCACAGCCTTCTCAATGCCCGTGCGCTTGTCTTCGGGAAGTTTATCTCCCAAATCCTTGATCTGCTTCTCGCACTGGTAAGCAAGGTTGTCCGCGTTATTGCGCACCTCGGCTGACTCGCGCGCCAATCGGTCTTCTTCGGCGTGTGCCTCGGCTTCGCGCTGCATGCGCTCAACCTCTTCTTTGCTCAAGCCGCTCGAGCCGGTGATGGAAATTTTCTGCTCCTTACCCGTTCCGAGGTCCTTAGCCGAAACATGGAGAATGCCGTTCACGTCGATGTCAAAAGTGACTTCAATCTGCGGCACTCCGCGAGGAGCTGGTGGAATACCATCGAGCTTGAACGTGCCGAGCTGCTTATTGTCGCGGCTCATGCTGCGCTCTCCCTGCAACGCCACGATCTCGACACCAGGCTGATTCTCGGAGTAGGTGGAGAAGATCTGCGCCTTGCGGGTTGGGATCGTCGTGTTGCGCGGAATCATCGGGGTGGCGACACCACCGGCCGTTTCGATTGCCAACGTCAGCGGCGTGACGTCCAAAAGTAAAACGTCCTTCACGTCACCGCGCAAAACCCCGCCTTGAATCGCAGCGCCCACAGCGACCACTTCATCTGGGTTTACACCCTTGTGGGGTTCCTTGCCGATGATGTTGCGCGCGGTCTCAATGACCTTGGGCATGCGGGTCATCCCGCCCACGAGAACGAGTTCGTCGACGTCTTTCTCCGCGAGCTTGGCATCCGCCAAACAGGCGCGGACGGGCTTCATCGTGCGCTCAAAAAGATCGTCGGTCAGCTGCTCTAACTTCGAGCGGGAAAGCGCTTTCTGAATGTGCTTGGGCCCAGTCTGGTCTGCAGTGATGAACGGAAGATTGATCTCGTATTGTTGCGAAGACGAAAGTGCGATCTTCGCTTTTTCGGACTCCTCTTTAACGCGCTGAATGGCGTCAGGCTGCTTGGAAAGATCAATGCCGGTATCAGCCTTGAACTCGTTGGTAACCCAATCCATGAGACGGTTGTCCCAGTCATCGCCGCCGAGATGTGTGTCGCCGTTGGTCGCGCGCACTTCAAAAACGCCGTCGCCGATTTCCAGCACCGAGATGTCGAAGGTGCCGCCGCCGAGGTCGTACACTGCGATTTTCTCGTCCTTCTTTTTATCGAGCCCGTAAGCGAGAGATGCCGCTGTAGGTTCGTTGATAATACGCAACACTTCGAGGCCAGCAATCTTGCCCGCATCCTTAGTCGCGTTACGCTGTGAATCGTTGAAGTACGCAGGAACGGTGATGACCGCTTGGGTGATAGTTTCACCGAGCTTGGCTTCGGCGTCCGCCTTCAGCTTGCTCAGGATCATTGCGCTGATTTCTGGCGGGGAGTAAGTGCGGGTTTCGCCCCCCACGGTTACTTGGATATGAGCGTCGCCGTTGGGCGCTTTGACGACGTTGTAGGGGATGCGCTTGAGCTCATCCTGAACCTCATCAAATTTGCGGCCCATGAAGCGCTTGACGGAAAAGATCGTGTTTTGCGCGTTGGTGATGCCTTGACGCTTGGCGGCCTGACCCACCACGCGTTCGCCGGTTTTGGTAAATGCCACGATCGACGGGGTCGTGCGTGCGCCTTCGCTGTTTTCGAGCACCACGGGTTCCCCGCCTTCCATGACTGCCATGCAAGAGTTGGTGGTGCCGAGGTCGATGCCTAGAATTTTTGCCATAGGAAAGTTCGGAGTTTGGACGTTTGTATTTCGGACTCGTAATCTGACGGAACCGATAGGAGCAGGGTGCGGGCCGCGCCTAATTTAAAGCTATAAACAATTCTAATTAAATGGTTTATGATTTTAAATCGAAAGTGCCTTGCTGTGCCAACTCCAGGTTTTGGCACACGTGAGCCAGTGTAGGCTGCGTCACTTTGGCGCACATTTAGTCCGTTACTGCGCAGAACTTCTGGGCGTGTTTTGCCCAAAAGGGGCGCGATCTTTTAAACGCAGTGCACGGCCTTGCGAGACGGTCGCCGAGGGATATTGTTTTTCGACGGCCTCGCCGATTTACCCATTAACTGTCAACTTTCCGCTTTTGTGATTCAACGCCTGTTCGCTCCTTCTTCGCTTGGTCCGTGGTTCCGTCTGACCGAGGCATGCGCCGCTTCCGAAACGCATTCAACCGTAGGGCAACCAGCCCCTCAGCCCTAGAGCCTGCATTGAAACCAGTCACATTTCAGGGGAAGGAATTCTCAAACCTACAGCTACTCGGCAGACTGCTTGCGCTTAGCTGGCGGTACCGTTGGGGTTGCATTAAAATACTTGCGGCGCAGTTGCTTCTATTAGGCTTAAGCCTTGCAACCATCGGATTTACAGGGCTCGGCATAGACACGCTGCGCTATGCCGTGGATCCGTCGATCCGGGCTCCTTTGTGGCCTGCGGCACTAACTCCGCCGCCGGATTGGCCGGCAATGAAGGTTCTCGAGGCCATTGCTTTTGCGATACTGCTGCTCTCTCTTGCGCGGTTCGCTCTCGGATATTTCAACGGGATCTGGTTTGGAGAACTGCTCCAAGGGCGGCTGGTCGTCGATCTCCGAGCAGAGTGCTACGACAAACTGCAACGCCTCAACTTCCGATTTTTCGACTCAAACTCCAGCAGTTCGCTCATCAATCGCATTGGTGGCGACGTCCAATCGGTGCGTCTATTTATCGACGGCGTCCTCTTTCCTGTGGTGACGCTCGTCGTATCCGTGTGCGCCTCACTGGCGTATATGCTGGCGGTGCACGTCAAACTCACGCTCGCATGCCTTGCTACAACCCCCTTACTGTGGGCTTGTTCCGCACTTTTCTCACGAGCCGCCCGACCCTCCTACAAACTGGGCAGTGAACTCTTCGACTCCCTTGTTCAGCGCCTCGCCGAGACCATCCGTGGGATTCAGGTGATCAAAACATTCGCCCGCGAAGACGCTGAACTCGCTCGCCTCAAGACCGCTAACGACGCCGTTCGCGACGCCCAACATCGCATCTTTTCCCAAGTCACCACATTCGTGCCCATCACCCTTTTTCTCAGCCAGGTGAACGTCATCGTGCTGCTCGGTTACGGTGGGTGGCTCGCCGTGCGCGGGGAAATCGGCGTGGGAACCGGTTTGGTGGGGTTTGCTGCGATCCTTCAACAATTCTCCGGACAAATCGCAGGGATCGGGAACATTGCAAACTCCATGCAACAATGTCTTCGCGCGGCGCAACGAGTCTTTGAGGTGCTCGACGCTCCCATCCAAATCCATGCGCCAGACAAGCCGCTGCCCACGGCGGCAATTCGTGGTGAGCTCGAGTTCGAAGGCGTTTCGTTCACCCACGCCACAGATTCAGTGCTACGGGACGTCAGTTTTAAAATTGCTGCTGGCCAATGTGTTGCACTGGTTGGTCCGACTGGAAGTGGTAAAAGCAGCCTGCTGAATCTCATCCCCCGTTTTTACGATCCGACGCAAGGCCGAGTCTTACTGGACGGCGTGGACATTCGTGAAATGGATCTTCTCTATCTGCGCCAGCAAGTCGGGATTGTGTTTCAAGACAGCTTTTTATTCAGCACGACCATTGCCGCAAATATTGCTTTTGGCCGCCCCACAGCAACCCAAGAGCAAATTGAAAAGGCGGCGAAGATTGCATCCGCCCATGACTTTATTACCGAGCTTCCGAGCGGCTACGATACGGTTTTGGGCGAGGCTGGCGTCGGACTTTCAGGGGGCCAGCGGCAAAGATTGGCGATTGCGCGCGCGCTCCTTCTCGAGCCAGCACTGCTTCTTTTAGACGACCCGACCGCCGCAGTTGATCCGGGAACGGAGCATGAAATTGCGCAGGCTATGGAAGCCGCGATGCAGGGGCGAACGACGTTCATCATCGCCCATCGACCGGCACTGCTGCGTCGCGCCTCTCTCATTTTAGTGCTCGAAGACGGCAGGATCGTGCAGTCTGGAACGCACGATGAGTTGGTGCAAATCCCCGGCTACTACCAAACCGCAGCGCTGCTCCAAGCTGATTCCGGCGAGCCTGCCAAAGTTCACCTCGCCACCGCATGAAACCGCGCGCCGTCCCTCTCACCTTCGTGCGACACGATCCGGAGAACACACAGCACCGGCCCGAGGATAATGTATTCACGCTGCTGAGACGTGTATTTGAATACGCAAAGCCGCACCGCAAACTCCTTATTCCATTAAGTATACACGTGTGTTTGCGGGCAGTATTGCTGCCCATTGGAACTTGGGCAATGGCTGCCGTCATTAACGGTCCCATCGCGCATCGTGATGCCACGGGCGTCATTTACGGCGCGGTCGGTTTCGCCACGCTGGCCGCTCTCACCAACTACCTTTTTCATTACCGTTACAAACTCGCGCTCCTTTTAGGGGAGGCTGTGATCCACGATTTGCGTGCCGCAGTGTTCCAACATGTGCTGCGAATGCCGATGGCGTATTTCGACAAAACCAAAACGGGTCGCATCATTGGGCGAGTCACCTCAGACATCGACAGCATCCGCACAGGCGTACAGGACGTCGTGTTTATCAGCGCAGTTCAAATTGGTCAGATGCTGGTCGCCTCGGCATTGATGCTCTATTACGACCGCGTCTTGTTTTTATTGGTGGCGCTACTCGCCCCGATTGTTTGGATTTTGAACCGGACTTTCACCAAGCGGGTGACCGAGGCACAGCGTAAAGCCTCGGAGAGCTACAGCCGAATCGCCGCGACACTTTCCGAATCTGTGAGCGGAGTCCGTGTCACGCAAGGCTTTGTGAGAGAGGATTTAAATTCAGCGTATTTCCGAGATCTCGCTGCGGATCAGGCATCTTATAACATGGTGATGGCGCGTACCTCTGCGCTTTTTCTGCCACTTTTAGAATGCCTCACGCAGGGCTTCACAGCGCTGTTGCTCCTTGTCGGATCGTGGCGCATCCTCTCGCCCGGTTCCGGAGAAAACATAGGCGACATTGTACAGTTTTTCTTCCTCTCGGCGCTGCTTTTTGAGCCGGTGAAAAGCGTGGGCAACCAGTATGCAGCGGCCCTAGCCGCCATGGTCGGTGCCGAACGCGTCTTCCGTTTGTTGGACACGCCGCCTGCGTGGTTGGACGCCCCAGACGTGCAACCGCTCGCCACGGCGACAAACCCCATGGAAGCTCCAATCGGCATGCGCGTGGAGTTTGAAAACCTTTGGTTCGCCTACGAGCCCGGTCGGCACGTGCTGAAAAATATCAGCTTTTGCGCAGAGCCAGGACAGACGGTTGCGCTAGTCGGGCATACTGGGAGTGGCAAAACTTCAATCACTAACCTTCTTGCCAAGTTGTATTTGCACGAGAGTGGAAAACTGCTTTTGGATGGGATGGAAATTAACAAAATCCAGTCCGACTCGCTGCACCGGCAAATGGGAGTCGTGCAACAGAGCAGCTTTTTGTTCGAAGGGACGGTGCTGGATAACATCCGGTTTGCACACCCGGAGGCGACCGAGGAAGAAGCGATGGAGGTCACGCGGCGCCTCGGGTTTGGGGATTTAATCGAGGCGTTGCCCCAAGGCCTTCAAACTCCAGTGGGTGAAGGCGGCACCGGCCTTTCCTCTGGCCAGAGGCAGTTAGTGAACTTTGCGCGTGCGCTGTTGCTAAACCCGCGCCTCCTCATTTTAGACGAGGCAACCAGTGCCATTGACGCCCCGACCGAGGCTCGGATTCAACGCGCCCTGAACACTCTGTTGCAGGGGCGCACCAGCTTTGTTGTGGCGCACCGCTTGAGCACAATTCGCGGAGCCGACCTCATTCTAGTGTTGGAAAACGGGGAGATCGTGGAGCGCGGCACCCACAAAGAACTGCTTGCCCTTGAGGGAAAATACGCAACGCTGCACTCGCATTTTATTGGTGCGTAGTGCTTTGCGTGGCGGCATTAACTCTATATTCCGCACTGCCGGCTGCTTATGACTTGGCGGACCGCACTTTTTCCTTCTGCTCTTCAGCGTTGGATTGGATGCGTTGGAGATCGTAGGCGAGTTGTTGCTCGAGCTGGCCGATTCCTGCGTGATCACCACTTGCGGC
>Ga0114967_10000704_pt1 | contig 28559 bp, 16 predicted proteins | sample M_130628_MF_Meta_FD_92639 | JGI IMG/M metagenome (GOLD analysis project Ga0114967, IMG submission 92639) | Freshwater microbial communities from Lake Montjoie, Canada to study carbon cycling - M_130628_MF_MetaG | ecosystem: Environmental > Aquatic > Freshwater > Lake | place: Lake Montjoie...
CGATAACATAGGATAATTGAGTTTTTCATAATTGGCGCCAAGTTCTTTTAAAAAGCCTTCCTTCGAAACACTAAACAACTGGTTACTAAAATCAGTCAGCAAAATTGGAGTTGAATTACCTGTACTAAAATCTTGAAGCCATCCATGCTTTGAAATATTTCTAAAGCCAATTTTATGTCTAAACTTGGCTCCAAACTGCAGCTTTATTTTATTGTTTAAAGTATACTCCAAATCAGCCTTGCAAACAATCGGATCTCTTTCTTTCGTATGATTGATTTCAGTATAGGCATTAGAAAAATGGAACATTTCAGGAGTTAAAATATTACTAAAATTCGGTTGAACATTCAAAGGATTATCGCCAGTTCCATATGGATTATCAGCACCAATCAATTTTACCAAAATATTCTGCGTAGAGTTTACATCGGGAATATTTCCTTTGATATCAACCGCTGAAAAGTCTTGAAATTGCAACATTGGACTCATAAATTCAGTAACAAAAAAACCATTGCGAAAATCATTTTTTGAGAAAGGAAACGGGCCAAATCTGAATTGATTACTGTAAGATGCTACCTTTAATTCTAGTTTTACTTTGGGACTTAAATTTATTTCAGAACATAAATCAAGGCCTACAATTTTACGATTCAGTATTCCTTTTGTATTCTGCAACCTCAACCGCTGACCATCGTCATCATACCAATTAAAACTTTGCTTTTTCATATTTTTATCATCTTGCATGAAACCGCAAAATAGATTTGATTCAATTTTAATTTTACTGTTCAACTTATACTGTAAAGAAGTGTGCGCTCCAACTGTCGTCCTCAACCCATCGTATCTTCTTAATTCTAATCGATTTACACTATGATTTAAATTGCTCCCGTAAATTATTTTATAGGCATCACTTGCATAATTCCTTCCGAAATAAGTCAAATTCGAAATGAAACTCCATTTTTTATTCTTAGATAAATTGCCGTAAATAAAACTAAATGTACCTGTTGGTTTTTTGGCCAAAAAGTTGAACCCAGCGGCAATATTTATTTCCATCAGTTTTTCTGTCACCGCAGGCTTAGTTAAAAAATTGATGCTTCCACCAATATTGTCAGATTCTAAATCAGGTGTAACTGTTTTGGATTCAACAACCTGTTCAACAAAATCGGATGGAAATGCCTCAAATTCAAAGCTTCTAGTGGTATTGTCTTCACAAGCTACAGGCAAACGATCTCCATTAATTAATACAGCAGTCCAGTCAGTTGGAGTTCCACGCAATGAAACCATGCTGCTCTCACCTTTATTTCTAAATAAAGAAACACTTGGTAACCTCGAGGCGATATCGGCAGCGTTTTTCACAGGTAATTTATGAATCTCATCCTTGTTTTTAATGTAAACAATATTGATATTGCTTTTAATCTGGTTAACAGAATTCTTCCTTTTCGTATTAATTAAAACTTCCTCTAAATTTACAACTTGATCAATTAAAATTTGACCTAAATCAAGAATAGCACTTGACTCAATTTCAAAGTTGACATTTTTTTCAATATACCCAATGGGTTGAATCGTCAAATTGTATTTTCCAAAATCTAAATTAAAAAAGTAGAATTCCCCATTCGCATTTGAAATCACCTTTATATTTAGCGAATCAATTCTCAAATAGGCACCTGAAATTGGTCCATAAAAATCTGCAATTTGCCCTTTCACTATTCCTTTTTGGTCCTGTGAAAATGAGGAGAATCCAAAAAAGAAAATGAAAAAAAATAAGATCGATTTATTGCTACAAGTAAACATCTTTAAATGTCGATTTTAAAACCAATTTGACCTCTCATTCTATAATATTCTGTTCTTAAGCTTCTCCAAGATTTGCCAACGGATGTTTGTTGTGGGAAATCTAACAAATTAATTCCCTCCACATAAAATGTATATATTTTTTTGAATGTATAAGAGCATTGAATATCTAAATTATAATATTGATTCATAAAAATATCAAAGTCAGAATCTTTGTGCAGTAATCCTATTCCAACCAAGGAAGCTAAGTTCACCTCTTGAAGGTGTCTTCCTATATAATTCAGAGCTACCCTTGAATTAAATCCTCCCTTTTCATATGTCAAAGCAACATTATAAATCACTGGTGTTTGTTGAGTCATTTTTTGTGCCTTTGGTCTTCCAGGAACATTCATTCTAGAATCAGAGAGTGTTATGTTTGTGTTTAGACCAAAATTTTTCAAAATACCAGGTAAGAAATCGAATTTTCTAATAAAAGTAATTTCGACTCCGTAGACTTTTGCCTTGTCAGAATTTTGGTACTTTTTAATCATTAATCCAGATGCAGGATCAATATCGGCAGTTGTTACCGTGAAAATATTATCATATACACTTTTAAAATATCCGCCCACTGACCACATTCCTTTATTACCCCAATAATACTCGTAGCACAAATCAAAATTGAAAGCTGTGGTCGGTTTTAAATTTGGATTTCCGTAGATGTAAATCAAATCATTATATTTCACCACCGCCGCTCCTGGTTTCGTTTGTTCAAAATTTGGACGCTTCAATGATTGTGAAAATGCAAATTTGATGTTTTGATTTTTTTTATGGTTGTAAATAATATTAAGCGAAGGCAATAATTTAGTGTAAATTTTGGATGTTACTCTTTGTGCAGGAACATTGTAAATCGAACCTGAAAGGGAATCGTATGCTAATTCAGCAGTCAATGTATCTGATGTCTCGTACAAATTAGTATGTACAAATCTTGCTCCTCCCACGAAATTGAAATTTTTAAAAGAATATTCAGCCATTCCATAAGCATCAAACTGCTTCTCCTTGTAGTCATAACTTGAACCAACCCATTGAGCAAATTCTTGGTTAAATTTGTCCATTTCCACTTCTCTCATTTTGCCATTTGTTTTCGCTAAAAAAGATGCCGCCTCATTTAAAGTTAAAAAGGGAAACAAACTATTTTGATAATTTGCCCCAGTCTCTCTTAAAAATCCACCTGGAGTTTGACTAAAATTTTCCAGTTCAAAATCCTGTAATTTAATAGGACTATTGTTTCCCGGAATTGAATAATCTTGAAACCATTGATGTAAAGAAATATGTCTGTAACCTTCTTTATTTCTGTATTTTGAACCTACTTTTAATTTTAAATTATTTGACGCTTTGTATTCAAAATCTAATTGCGAAACAATTTTGTCTCTTTCATTTGTATTATTTGTTTCAGTGTAAGCTATATAAAACTCAAAATCCTTAGTTTCTAATGGTTTGTTTTGAAAAATCTGCGCAAATTGGGGCTGAATATTAGACGGCGAATCCCCATTTCCGTAAGGATTATCACCTCCAATTAACTTTGTTGGAAAGCCATTTGGGTCATTTGGATCTATTGTTTGTCCATATAAACTGACAATATCTTGATCTGAAAATTGCAAAAGTGGACTTATAAATTCAATTGTGTAATATCCATTTCGTTTATCTTTTTTATCATCGATAGGCACATTTCCGTAATGAAAATTGTTATTGTAGGTGGCCACTTTGGCCTTCATTTTTAACTTAGAAGAAATGGCAATTTCTGTAAAAATATCACCTCCATATAATTGTCGCAGTAATTCACCATGAATACTTTGAAGTCTCACACGCTGACCAGAACCTTCATACCAATTAAAACTTTGCTTTTTTTGATATTTGTTGTCATTCATATTGCTGTAAACCATGTGAGAGCCAATCTTAATTTTTTTATTTGGTCTATATTCAAATGCAAAATTTGCTGATGTATTTACTCTTGTACCATCATATCTCTTTAGCTCTAATCTATTTAACCCATGGTTAAAATTACTACCATAAATAATTTTCGTCGCATCAGTCGAATAATTTCTCGCAAAAGTTGAACCGTTAATTACAAAACTAAACTTCTTGTTTTTGGTAATATCTCCGTACAAAAAATTCAAAGTACCCAGTGGTTTTTGAGCCAACGGATTGTAGCCACCAGCAACATTTAAACCAAATGTTCGCTTATTTACATAACTTTTCGATAAAAAATTGATACTTCCTCCAATGTTATCTGCCTCAATATCTGGAGTATTGCTCTTTGTAACTATGACATAATCAATCATGTTTGATGGAAGAATCTGAAAATCAAATGATCTTGTTGTATTTTCCTCGTCGGCAACTGGTAATCTATCACCATTTAAAAAGGTTGCGGTCCAATCAATTGGTGTTCCTCTAAGGGAAATATTACTTCCTTCACCTTTGTTTCTTGTGACAGAAGCGCCAGAAATTCTGGCAACTACATCAGCACCATTTTTATTTGGCAATTTACTGATTGTTTCGGCAAAAACGACATTTACAATTTGTATCGCATTTTTCGTCATATTTATTGCCTTGTTTTCAGTATTTCTTGCATTTGCTGTTACTGAAACCTCATCAATTTTACTAACTTGACTCAATTGAAGATTTCCCAAGTTTTTATCTTCTAATCCATTATTACTAAAATTAAAAACCAAGACTTCATATCCTAAAGCTTCTATTTCTAATGTATAATCTCCCTTCAAAATATCATTGAATGAAAATTCACCATTAATATCTGTTAAAGTTTTGATGGTTGAATTTTGAAACTTAACCAAAGCACCGGGTATTCCACCCTTTGTATCTAAAACTATTCCTCTAATGTTAGTGCTTTGAGCAAATAAAAGTGTATTTAAAAATATAACTGCTATTAATACAAGTGTGTTTTTCATTTTCTTATTTTTTAAAACAACTTTGAAATCACTTCAAATTCATTCACTATTAAAAGCACAAAATTAAATCCTGATAGTTTTACTTATACTATATCTATAATTACATTATTGTTAAATATTCACTTTTAAATATTAAGAAAACATTAATATAGGTAATTTTTTTGTTTTAAAATTGACATATATTATAATTATTAGTCAAAAATATAATGCCAAAAGAAATTTATCAATATATCCCCGACTATGCTTTTTTATATTTTGATTAAACAAACTATCTTTGGTGCCCATTAGGTAGTTATTAAATATAAACTACTTCATAAAATTAACTATTGAAAAAAATTTAGTTTTAGATTTCTATACCATCATATTTATTAAAAACATGAAAAACGATACCTTAAGTTCTGTTGGAAAAACAATTAAAAAATTAAGAAAAGAAAGAAATAAAAGCTTAAAAGAGATCGCTGAAAAAAGCAATGTGACAGCTGGTTTGTTGTCTAAAATTGAAAATTTCAGAACAATGCCTTCTTTGCCTGTACTTCAAAATATTTCAATTGCACTAGAGGTAAATTTATTTGAATTGGTTAGAGAAGTTAAATCCGAAAATGAAATTGCTTACATCTTGATTCGTAAAAATGAAGGAGAAAATGAAGAAAGAGATGATTCAAATGGCGTAAATTATGAAGTGCTATTTTCAGACTCAATCCCTAATTCATATTTAAGAACAGTAATAGTTACTGTAAATCCAGGTGTTTATAGAGAAAAAATCATTACTGATTGCTGGGAAAGTGATTATATTATTTCAGGGGAAGTAGAATATGAACTTGCAGATGAAAAAATAATATTACAAGAAGGAGATTTTATTTATTACAATGGGAATTTTCCGCACAGTATGAAAAATAACTTAGATGTCGCGACCAAAATCTTAGTAAATTACTATTTGATTAATGCTTAAATATTCCCAAATTTCAATTCTAATCTACACACTAAATCCTCACCCCAATCCCAACATAAAAAGTACGTACATTTGCTGGCAAAATTCCTGGCCCTGGATAACCTCCTGATCTTCTTGTGCTGTATTTTTCGTTTGTCAGATTGTTCACTCCGCCTTTCAAGTTGAATTTTCCTTGAAACAAATAGGTGAAAGAAGCGTCCATCACAGTATATCCGTCTAATTTCCCAATCGTTGCAAGTGCATTTGGCAGTTCTGTGTTGGCTGCATCTGTGTAAACCGCATCTACTTGATTGACTTGAAAAGTGGCTGAAAATTGTCTGTATTTGTAATTCAGTCCATAACGCAAAATTTGGCGCGGTGCGTTTTCAACACGTTTGTTTTCAATTGATTTACTCGCATCATTCGCTATGGCTGGATTGTTCCATTGCGTATATTTCGCATCCACAAAAGCATAATTCACAAACAACTTGAAGTTCCCAATTTTGGAAGTTGTTCTGAAAATGCGAATTGGGTCCAATTCCACAAAACTCTCAATTCCTTTGCTTTCGGAAGTTCCTATGTTTGTTTTGAAAGCAGCGCCATTTTGCGAAATTACACCAATTCTGTTGTCGTAATTCACGAAAAAACCACCAATGTCAAAAGTCAAGAACGCTTTCACATATCCTCTGTATCCAAAATCTAAGTTGTAGCCTTTGGCATCTTTGAGATTTGGATCAATCACGTCTGTCGTTGCAGAAGGCGTCAATTCAGAAAATGTTACCGGACGAAAAGATTGACTGAAATTGGCATATACATTCGTATTTTTGATTTTGTATTCCAATCCCAAACCAAGCAAAATCACATTTCTATCCGCTTGATTTTCATTGATATTTCCCGTTGCGGAAGTGTTGATGTATCCTTTGGCATTCGACTGAATCATTTCATAACGCACACCTGGCGTCACGTTCAAGTTCTTGCCAATCTTGAATAAATTCTCCGCAAAAACTGCCATATTTTTGGTTGTGAAATCTAACGTACGGCCATAATCTTTTCCACTGCTCAACGCTGAGATTGAAAAATCAATGTCGTCGCCAGTTGATCCAATTCCCAATTGGTTGCGGTTTGTTTTTCCTTGATAAACGCGCACGCCTGCCGCCAAAGAGTGCGTATTTTTGAAAAGCGAATACGACTGCAAATAGCGAATTTCTGCTCCTAAATTGTTGTAATTGTCTCTGTCAACCTGACGTGGATTATAGGAACCAATCGCCGTGTTAAAAGTATCCGCAATGGTGATTGCTTTCGTAAATCCAACGCTGTTTCTTTCCGCGATGGTACTGAATATTTTGACATTCAACTTGCTGTTTACATTGATTGCATAATCCAAATTCAAAGCAGTTGAATTCCATGGCGTGCTGAACCAATTTCTTGCGCGCAAACTTTGTCTTGCATCAGCATTGTACATAGAACCCGTCAATCCGCCTGGCTGCTGACTTTGGTAATTCATGCGCGTATATTCGATGCTTAAATTCAACTTTTTGGTCAATTCAAAATTGAAATTGATGTAGCCAGTATTGGTTTTATATTCGCTGTTTTCTCTCCAACCATCCGCACCTCTGTGGTGGAAATAGCCATAATAGGAAAACTTTTTGTATTTCCCACTGATGGCGTTGAAAGCATTGTAAAGTCCATAAGGACCAGCTGTTTGTTGCGTTTCAAAACTAAAGTTTTTATCGGTTTGATTTTTCTTCACCACATAATTTAACAAACCGCCAAATTGCGTTCCGTATTGCAAAGAAGATGCGCCGCGAATCACCTCTATTCTCTCCAATGCTTCCATTGGTGGTGTGTAATATGCTTCAGGATAACCGTAAGCTTCCGAACTGATATCGTAGCCATTTTGGCGCACATTGAATTCCCACGAACGATTCGGACTCAAGCCTCGAGTAGCAATTCCCACTTGAATTCCAGAGCCATCACTTTCCCAAACGGTTACTCCCGGCACTTTTCCAAAAACTTGGCGCGCATTGTTAGTCGATAAATCTGCATCCAATGCGCCCATATTGATTATTTCGTTCTTTTTTCCAGATAAAATTCTCAAGCCATCGATTTCATTCAAATAGTAAACATCTCTATTTATTGAGATTTCAAAGACTTGAACCTCAGGTAGATTTTGACTTTTAATGGTATCTCTTCTTATTGTATCAACTTGACTGTTAACAGATAGTGAAAAAAGTAAAACAGAACAAAGCAACAAAATATTTCGACTGGAAACCATCATAAAATGAATATGATAAATAATTTTCTGCAAAGTAACGGACACATCAGACTTTTGACAATACCACAAAAAAGGTATTTTAGAATGATTCTAGATAAGATTGAAAATAATTCTCATTGCCGCACAATTCAATAATTTGTTTTCATTTGATATACCAACTTTTTACCTTAATTTTGTACTCCTTTTATTAGGAATAAACAGTTTTATAAAAACACATGAAACACATACGTAATTTCTGTATTATCGCACACATCGACCATGGTAAGAGCACTTTGGCGGATAGATTATTGCAAACTACTGGCACCATTTCCGACAGAGACATGCAAAATCAGGCGTTGGATAACATGGATTTAGAGCGCGAACGCGGAATTACGATTAAAAGTCATGCGATTCAGATGAATTACAAATACAAGGGTGAAGACTACATCTTGAATTTGATTGACACTCCTGGACACGTCGATTTTTCTTACGAAGTTTCACGTTCAATCGCTGCTTGTGAAGGTGCTTTGTTGATTGTTGATGCATCTCAAGGAATTGAAGCACAAACCATTTCGAATTTATATTTGGCTTTAGAGCACGATTTGGAAATCATTCCAATTTTAAATAAAATGGATCTTCCCGGTGCAAATCCAGAGGAAGTGACAGATCAAATTGTTGAGTTGCTCGGCTGTGATCCTTCAGAAGTAATTCAAGCGAGTGGAAAAACTGGTTTGGGCGTTGAAGAAATTTTAGCTGCTGTTATTGAAAGAATCAAAGCACCATCAGGAAATGAAAACGCGCCACTTCAAGCGATGATTTTCGATTCAGTTTTCAACGCTTTCCGTGGAATTATTGCTTATTACCGTGTAAAAGACGGTGTGCTTCGCAAAGGAGATAAAGTGAAATTTTTCAACACAGGAAAAACATACAACGCAGACGAAATCGGAATTTTGAAAATGGATTTAAGTCCTAGAAATGAAGTTCGAGCGGGCGATGTTGGCTACATTATTTCTGGAATCAAGCAAGCAAATGAGGTCAAAGTAGGAGACACGATTACTTTGGCTGCCAATCCTTGCGATACGCCAATCAAAGGTTTCGAGGATGTAAAACCGATGGTTTTTGCAGGAATTTATCCTGTCGAAACAGACGATTACGAAGAATTGCGTTATTCAATGGAAAAATTGCAATTGAACGATTCATCTTTGGTTTTCGAACCAGAATCTTCGGCTGCGCTTGGTTTCGGTTTCCGTTGTGGATTCTTGGGAATGTTGCACATGGAAATCATCCAAGAACGCTTGGAAAGAGAGTTCAACATGACCGTAATTACAACCGTTCCAAACGTTTCGTATTTCACTTACATGCGCCGCGATCCTGAAAAAGCAATTCTTGTAAACAATCCTTCTGAATTGCCAGATCCTTCAGCGATGGAGCGCATCGAAGAACCATATATCAAAGCGCAAGTCATCACCAAATCTGAATATATTGGACAAGTGATGAGTTTGTGTATCGAAAAACGTGGCGAATTGAAAAACCAAGTTTATTTGACACAAGACCGTGTTGAAATCACTTTTGAAATGCCGTTGGCAGAAATCGTTTTCGACTTTTATGACCGTTTGAAATCCGTTTCAAGAGGCTATGCATCATTTGATTACCACCCAATTGGATACAAAACTTCTGATTTGGTGAAAATGGATTTGATGTTAAACGGTGAAATTTTGGATGCACTTTCAGCCTTGGTTCACAGAAGTAACGCTTTCGAACTTGGAAAGAAAATTTGCATCAAATTGAAAGAATTGATCCCAAGACAACAATTCGAAATTCCAATTCAAGCAGCGATTGGTGCAAAAATCATCGCCCGTGAAACCATCAAAGCTTTGCGTAAAGACGTAACAGCCAAATGTTACGGAGGTGATATTTCCCGTAAACGTAAATTGCTAGAAAAACAAAAAGAAGGTAAAAAACGCATGCGCCAGGTCGGTCGTGTGGAAGTTCCCCAAGAAGCATTCATGGCTGTTTTGAAATTGAACGATTAATCAATTTTCATACAAGCATCAAAATTCAAGTAGTGCCGGCAGGTACCAAACATCGTAGCCATAGGGCAATGATAATTGCGTTATGGCGAAGGGAAGAAATTTGATTGTTTTTGGCGTGCGTTTTTGATTAAAAACCATGACAAAAAACCTCGCGACAATCATTGTTTTTTTTGAAATATTAATTATTTCTCAATCGGTTTCTAACCGATAATCTTCAACGACAATTCACGTGCCTCTGCATCCACCGCAACAAAATCTTCATAAACCGGATGTTGCACAAACGAACACGTTTTCATGACTTTTTCATTGATTTCGGCAATTTGCAAAAATCCAATTTTCGTTTCTAAAAACGCCTGAACGGTGATTTCGTTGGCTGCATTCAAAGCGCACGCCGCTGTTCCGCCTAAATCCATTGCGACGAATGCCAAATCCAAATTCTTAAATGTTTTTCTGTCTGGTTTTTCGAACGTCAATTGCGGATAATCCATGAAATTGAAACGCGGAAAATCTGTTTTAAATCGATCTGGATAAGTCAATGCAAACTGAATCGGCAATTTCATGTCAGGCAAACCCATTTGCGCTTTCATGCTTCCGTCTTCAAACTGTACCAAAGAATGCACAATCGATTGCGGATGCACGATGACATCAATTTGTTCCGGTTTTAAATTAAACAACCATTTCGCTTCGATAACTTCCAATCCTTTGTTCATCAAAGAAGCAGAATCAATCGTAATTTTTGCGCCCATAGTCCAATTTGGATGTTTCAATGCTTGTTGTGGCGTGACATTTTTTAACGCTTCCACATCCCAACCTCTGAACGGTCCGCCGGAAGCAGTCAAATATATTTTTTCAATCGGATTGTGAAATTCGCCTACCAAACATTGAAAAATGGCAGAATGTTCTGAATCAACAGGATAAATATTGACACCATTTTCTCTCGCCATTTTTGTGACCAATTCACCCGCCACAACGAGCGTTTCTTTGTTGGCCAGCGCAATGTCTTTTTTGGCTTCGATCGCCGCCAATGTTGGCTTCAATCCAGCATAACCTACCAAGGCAGTCAAAACCACATGAACATCAGTGTGAGTCACCGCCTGCGACATCGCTTCTGCGCCCGTGTAAACATGAATATCTTCGTCAATCAAAGCAGCTTTCACTTCTTCATACAAAGATTCTTTCACGATGACAACGCTATTCGGTTTGTATTTCTTGGCTTGTTCAATCAGCAAATCTGCATTGCTATTGGCGGTCAAAACCTGCAAATCAAAATAATCTGGATAAGCTTCAATTACTTCTAATGCTTGCGTTCCAATCGAACCAGTTGAACCAAGAATGGCGATTCCTTTTTTTGTTGTCATACCACAAAAATAACAAAAGTTCGTGCGCAAAATGAATTTTGGGCGGCGAACTTATGAGGGGAAACCAATCATATCGAAAGTTGCTGCAATACAGTCTACATTACTTTACTTTTTCAATTTTTATTTCGACTTTTTTGCCTGAATACAGCAAGGTATTTGAAGAACTAAAAATCATTTTATTGAGACCATGTTTTTCAACCTTATATTTTCCAGAGATATTGTAAGTGAAATAATCAAGAGAATCTAAATCTATTCCTTCACATTCAAGACATTGTTGCTGGTAACTCAATTGAAATGATTTGCCTTTGTCTTGAAATTGCCAATTAAAAATGGCGTCTTGATTGTCCCAATTCCAAGTCACATTGGGAACAGAATCGTAAATATTTACATCTGGAGAAACAGACCATGTTCCACCAAATTGTGATTTGGTGCCATCAATGAAGATGTCAACAATTTGCCATTTTTCTTTTTTCATCAACCGATTCGAAAAACGTTTTTCTTTGTTGCAAGCGAACAAAAAAAGAACAATTGAACTGAGGATTAAAAATGAGCGCATCTTATTGAACGATTAATTGTTTAGTTTGTGAACCACCATTAGTGGAAACTGTTACAAAATACATACCTTTTTGGCAGTTGGAAAAATCAAGAGAGTGTGATTTTTCACCGTTCGCCCTTACTTTTACTTCAACTGATTTTCCTGTAAGGTCTACCACTCGAATACTTACTTGAAAGTCACTGCGACTATTAATAAGCAAAGTTGTGTTTTGTGTTGCAGGATTCGGAAACAATTCAAAATCCCAAGAAGAATTGATAATTTCTTGCTCTGCAGCTAAGGCTTGTAAAGAGTCCATGATTGCAACAACTTTAGCAGAAGCTTGATTTGCCTTATACGGAGAAGCTTGACCATTTGTTGAATTACAGAATGAGGTAACATAGGTTTGGTCTACTTTTGGCATTGGGTGAGAAAAATCCAAAACTGGGACAACAGCCAATACAACTTCAGGTGATATAACTGATTCGTTTATAACGGATGTTTCAATTCCTCCATAGATGTTTACTTTGTAACCAGGAGATGTAGTAATATTTCCGTCAATAATTACATTGTTCCACGCTTGACACGTATATGTGTATCCAACCCGTTTGCAGCCTTCAACTTGCTGACCATGAAAATCAAGATCATCTAAGTAAATATTGGCGGGATATTGACCAATATTTTGTGTACTAGTTGCAAGGTTATTAACTAATGCAGAACTCAAATAGGTAATGTTATCAACTTGATAAGTTAATAGTTGAGTCAACTTATTTGTTTGCCCATATTCGTTTAGTGTATAAAACTCAATATCAACTATTAATTTTAATTCAACCTTAAAATCATATTCATAACCACCTGCATAAATATTGATATCTGGTGGTTTCACAATATCGGGATCGTTTAAATTAGCAAGTTTGCAGTCACAGCCCATATTATAGTTGATTTCGTAGTTATCAACTTCCCATTGTGCTACCGTATGTTTGTGGTAACTTTCAAATTCATTTTTTATGCCAATACCCGAAATCACAGGGAAAAATGCATCGACGGGCAGATAAGGTGTTTGAATAGCAATAGCCCCTCTGTTAATTGGATAACTTACATTAGTAAAATTATCTATGTTAAAATCTGGGTTATTATAGTGAACGTGATAAGGTGTATTTGTTGCAATTATTCCAGAATTGGTTGCCACATCCACATTATTGGATGTCACATTCACGTTTTTAATTGGATCTTGAAACGTACTCAATTTAGACTCTCCAAGTATAGGTTGGCGTAGTTTGGGTGTAGCAACAATGTCAAATGAAGCCTGAACAGTATAGTTTTTAATGTCTAAAGTTGAATTCATTGCATACTTTAAATCTTCGGTTAATTTAATTTGATATTCTTTCGTCCATGTTCTATAACGGTTCATTTCAATATCATAGGGATAAACACTTCCCGGGCTGTAGGCTGTTACTTTTTGTGAAAGGACAGTTTCTGCTCCAGTTGGAATTGATTCAGTAATGACAATTTTGGGGCTTTTCAACAAAGCAAAGGTGCCTAATACCTCATTGTAAACAGGGTATTCATAGACATTCGTAATTACTGGTGATCCAGTACCCGAAGATTCATAGGTGCCAGGATTATAAATTATTGGCCCACCTATATCAAGATGGTCGTTTAATTGCCCTGTATAATGCATTTCAGAAAAGGTAGCGGTTGGAACACTTGGTGGGACTGGCGCCTTTTTCTCAATAAAATTATTCGCAATAAATGTTTTTGCTTTCTCACCAAAAATTTGGGTTGCACCTTTAAAGATTTCTTCTGTATTCAGAATTTTATTTCCAGCCGAATCAGCAGCAATATAGGCATCCTTTCCGTTATCAAACAATTTGAACCAATCAATTTCATTTCCAATTTCATCAAAAGCGCCAAGCCCTTCGTAGGCTTTTGCAATATCCATTTGTGTCCACAAATCGCCTTCGTGAGCAGCTATTTCGGCTGCATATTCTGCCAATAAAACCTGCTTTTGAGACGCTGTTGCATTCAATGGAATTAAATTGGCAGGAGGTGCAGCTATAAATCCTATGACCAATTTTGCCAATTTAAGGAGCGCCATATTCTTTTTAACTTTCGCATTATGTTCTCCAACAGCTACCAATTCATCGTTGTATTTTTTGTACTTTTCCAGGTAATCATTGATCATAAATTCCATTGATTTATGCATAACGATACCACCACCATTTACGGAAGACCCAGTATAATCAAAACCTGTTAAATACTCACTTGGCTTCACTTGTAAATTAGTGTTATTAATCAATGGTTCGTCTTCCAATGTAATAGATCTTCCATGCAGTTCAATACTGGAAGTAGCTAGTTGTTTTATATTGAGCCTTAATTTAGAGGGGTAAAAACATGTGCAAGGGTCATAAGCAATTTTAAAATCCGTACTTGCCCAATGTTGAGAAAATGCAGGCGCAGCTATACAAAGCGAACGTATAGTTACAACATCACTTGTTTGATCTAAGGCTTGATCGGCTCCTTCGTTTAAACGAAAAAGTCCTGACATTTTCTCTTTATCCACAAACGATAATTCAATTTCCATAGCATCAGCACCATTGCCAACAGTGTGATCCAATCCAAAATTTACGAACACTCGAACAACACCACTGTATCTATTGTAGATGACAATATATGGTAGAGCATACAATGAATTACCTGCTGTAATCGGTGTTACATCATCAGGATATCGTCCAACATTAACAATTAATAATTCCCAGCCATTTTCTGTAAGTGGTAAAGGTCCTTTCTTTAAGTAATCATAAGCACTTAAAGGACTAGACAAAATGCTGTTCATTTCAGAGTATTGAATTCCCCCAAAACTGATATTGGTACATGGATAATCGTCGTACAAACCATTAGTTATTGGAAACCAATTAAATCCATTTTTATATTTGTTTGCTTCAACACCGATGGGTAAAGCTGAATTTGTAGGATTAGTATAATCCGTACTCACATTGTGATCGCATTCTGTTTGTCCAAAAACTGGAAACACAAGAAGCAGCACTATATATTTTATTAGTTTCATAAATTTTATAATTTTCTTCCTTTTAATAAATGATATGGACAGATATTTAATTCATTAGGCCTTAATTCCAACCTAACCTGATTATTTAGATCATGAAAAAGAGATCCTATTTTATTATAACAAGCTGCTGTAAACCAAACCTGTCTATAGTTTATCGCATCAACTGATAAATCTTTTTCAGTACCTTGCCCATCATAATTGGTTATTCTTATCCTATCACTAACCACATCTACAGTACCTAAAATCTCAACAGTTACATCTACACTATCTGTCATATTGGCATCTTTCAACCTAAATACACCTTCGAAACGTGGGTTGGGGGTACTGAAGAAATCCAATGGTTCTTCAACTACCGTTAAATACCTTATCAAGGTATCTTTGCCATCATCATTGGGTAAACAGATCAAATTGGGTGATTTGTTTACGATCAACTTCATTTCCAATGTTTCCCCAATCAAGGCACTGCTAAAATAACGGTAAAATTCGCGTTCATGCACTTCTTCTGATCCAATAACCCAAGTATATTCAGCACCTGCTTCTTTAGCATAAAAATGAATATTAGTATTTGCATATACCGTATCACTATCTGTAAGTTGTGGTTCATACGGCCAACCAATTGGTGTTGCCATCTCCTCCATCAAAAAATCGGCACTTACTTCCTTGGCGCAATCGCAGCCTTGGTTCAATGGATTCATTACTGATTGTTCTTTTTTACAAGAAAAAACGAGTATTGAAAGTGCGCAAAAAGTGATGATTCGTTTCATTTGAAGGGTGTTAATGGAGAGTATAATTAAGCAAGTCATGTCAATTTTCGGTATTTAACAATACTAGTTTATTGTTTTGCCTCCAAAGATTTCATGCGTTCTTCCAATTGTAGAATATACAAGGTCAATTCCTCTACTTTCTCCAATAACAAACGGTTTAACTCTCCCAGATCAACGCCCGTTTTAGCATATTCTTGGGCAGAAGGAATGTTTGGCAAATGAGAGTTTGTCTTAATGTAAGTTCTTAATTCATCTAAAGGCATTAGATTGTAATCAGATTTAAATACATAATCTGGAATACTTGTTAAGGTAGTTGTGTACTTTCTTGCGAAAACCTCACCATTTGCTTTTACTGCAAAATTCCTAACTGCTGTCGTTGTTGCTCCAAAACCCATCACTTGAATGGCATTGTCTGTTGCTGCATTCATTTTAATAGACAACCCATATTTACCAGTTATGTTACTTTGAACATATAAACCATTATCAGACCCTATAACATTAAAATATCCAAAATTGTCTGAGGTGGGACTAGAAGAAGCACTTCCAGCCCAAATACGATTATTTGCTCCTGAAAAACGCAAAAGTGAGCCCCCTGAAGATAAAGTTAAGTCTTGTTTTTCCAAATTCTCAATTGTGGCGTTTAATGCACTCATTCTTATTAAAAGTCCATCAGCATTTGTTAAACCAGTATTGGTATTAGTAAGTCCTAATCTTGAAGTAATGCCATAAATTGCGGTGCCTCCAGATAGACCTCCAATTGTAGCTGGAAAGGTTACTGAATAATTGGTTGTCCCATGTAAGTGCAGATTAAAATTTGGAGTACTTGAGCCTATTCCGACACTCCCAGTTATAGGCCATGGATTTGAGTTGCTCTGAGCTAAACTAACTGTTAACAGAAAATTAGCCATAAAGAAGGCAATATAAATTTTTTTCATTTGAAACGTTTTAAAAATTTTTATAATTTATTTGGTCATTTTTTAATTTTCTCTTAAACGAATAGAGTCCAATTGAATTAGTTCTGAGAACACTTAAGCAATATTAATACTTAAATTCCGAATAAACTAATAATTGCTTCATTTTTAAATGATTAACTAAAAATATAGTTGGTTTAAATTGAAAGTACACATGTAAAAAAAGCTGGCGATGTACTTTTTTAAAATGTGATTTCCGAAATTATTCTACCTTTAAATATTATTTATAAATTCCTTCGCTATGAAATTCAATCTTTTGATGCTCCTTTTTCTTTTGCCAATCACTCTTTCAGCGCAAGTTGTGAAAGTGAACGCGACAATCGTTGATCCGGGGTCGTTGTTTAGCACTTATGATTTCACGGAAGATATTGGAATGCTTAAACCAGCTGCAAAATTGCAAGGTGCGGGCAAAATTTTGACTGATATCACCATTTATTCCCAAGAAAGCAGTTGGCCTGCAGGATTAAATAGCTTGGATTCTAGATTAGAAAATAGCGAGGAAATTTTAAAATATACGGTGTATAAAATTGTCGCAACGGCTGATTATTGTGTATTGGTGGTGCCAGCTGCGGAAAATAGAAACTTGGATGTTAAATTTAAACCTACCAGAGATATTTACTTTGTCATGGAAACTGTAGGCGTTGATTTTGAAGGGAATATTGCTGTGAGAACCGTTGAAACAGAAGAGATTTACGGGGAAGACACCTACGCTGAAGGCGATTATGGCTTGGAAGAAGAAGGTGAAAATGTTGAAGCACAAGTTTACATCACAGCGCCTGGAGATTTGTTTTCTACTTTTGATCTAAATGGAGATGAAAATGCGCATGAAGTGATGGTTGGTTCCGAAATTTTAACCGAGGAAGAATTTTCCTATTTGGCTTCAATGTCAACAGAAAATAGCTGGCCAAGTGGCATTTCAACTTTAGATAGTAGATTGGCAGCGGCTGAACAAATCAAAGAATATGTCACTTATTTTGTAGCAACTTTTGGTCCCGCAGGAGATGATTACGTCTTGGTTTGGGTGCCGCTTTACGGAAATGAACACATGCCGCAAGATATGCAACCAACTTCGGAAGAAGGATTTTACATGATCTTGAAATCCAGCGGTGTTGCTTATGAATAATCGTAAAAATTGTTCAAAAAAATTGATTTGCTCTGATAAAATCAAATTTTTGAAAGAGATTTAAATTCGGCGGGGCTTAAATTAGTAGTTTTAGACTTTTGGCCTTTGAAGAAAGGTTTTTCAAAGTGCACTGAAAAAGTAGACTTTTGGAGGAAGCTACGCAGTGTTAACGGAGTAGATCACCGACAAAATCACGTTTTCAGAAGCTTTGAAAATAAAGCGCTTGAATGAAAATTTGATTGCGTGCAAAAATTTGCGCTTTAACTTGATGACTCAGCCTTGATTTTTGGGTTCGTTTTGATCAAGCAAAAGGAACAAAAAATATAAGTCGGACTATAATCATGTCACTTGAAATTGAATTTTTTGCCGCAAGAAACTAAACATCCATCATTTCTTCATCGTTTGAAGCAACATTTTCCATTGAAACATTTGGAAAACGAAAGTCGCAATCACCGCTGAAATAATGAAGTAAAGCAAACTCCAAGTGGAAATTGTGATTTGTTCAATAACGAAAATTGTTCCAATCAACCAAGCTACAAATCCGGCATATCTCCCGAATTGTGGCCAATTGAATTGCAGGTCAAAATATTTCCAGACGAAAAATAATTGTAAAATTGCCAATCCTGATTGGGTTATCAATGTTGCCAACGCTGCGCCCCAAGCACCCCAAAATTGAATGAAAAATACGTTCAATCCGATGTTTAAAATCAAGCCAAAAAGCGATAAATAATTCAAGGTTTTTAAACTTCCATTGGCGGTTAAAAGCGTTCCAAAAATCATGATGACACAAATCGGCAAAAAGCTCAACATGATCCATTGAAAAATGGGTACCGCTTCTTCGATGTTTTGGGTGTAAATCAAATTGAGAATCATCGCGGGAAAACAAAAGCACATGATGATTCCCACAAAAGCGAATGCAAACAACAGCCTAGATGCTGAATCTAGCAAAGGTTTTATACTCGTTTTTTCTTTGAGTAAACGCGAGAAAATCGGATATAAAATATTGGTAAACAACATGCCAAACATCACAAAAGCATCCAAAATCCGAAACGCTTGGGCATAAATTCCCGCTTCTCTCGCTCCCGAAGGATGCAAACGCTCAATCATCACGGCATCGACACGATTGTATAACATCATCAGCAAAATCAAAATCGCATACGGAAAGCTCTTTTTTAGAATCACTTTGTTGAATGCCGGAGACCATTTCATCGTTGGAATTCCTATTTTGACAACGACCAAACTAACGGCCAACAATACAGTAATAAAATAGCTGATTGTTTGCGCGCCGATGAACCAACTCAATTTAAATTTCCCTTCAAACGAAGGACTGTAAAGCAAATAACCGACAATAAAAATCAGTAAAATTTTATCCAACACCGACAACAATGTATCGACTTTGAAGAGCATTAAACCTACGAAATAACTTCGCAAATATTGCACAATGCTGATCAAAAATTGATTGAAAATTAAAATCCCAAGGAAAAGAAATTGCCTGCCTTCATAATTCAAAAAGTAAGCCAAAACCAAGGTGAGAAAGACGTAAACAAAGAAAAGCAAGATGCGCAAAGGCAAGATTTTTCCCATGTATCTCTTCACCAAATTCGGATGTTGCGCCACATATTTAGTGTTGTAATTGGTGATTCCTAAATCGAGAATGATATTGAAAAAATACGTGAAATTGAGCAAAGAAAAATACAATCCATATTCCTCAGCGCCAATGCGACTTTGAACTGTTGCATCGATCCCAAAAATGGCAAGTGGCTTTACCAATAAATTGAGTAAAACCATCAGCATTAAGTTATTCAAAAATTTACGCTGCATGTTCTCAGTTCAAAAATACGATTTCAAACCAGACTATCTGGCTAGAAAAGTTAAAACACAAAAAGATACCTCTGAAAACCGAGTAAACTTTGCAATCTGTATTTGATTGAATTTATCACCTTCATCTATCACTCATCAAAAGTAGAAAAAGTTAGCCGTTTTTCAGAAAAATTGACGGATAAATACAATCTATTAAAATTTGTTAAGCGAAACAATCCGTTAAAATCAAAGTACTGATAGGACGAAATCCATCCATAATCTCTGAATCTGCATCAAACCAGAATTCTCGCAAAAGCACATTTCTTCACCAAACTTTACTAACTTCGCACGGATGCGAATCGCCATAAATACTCGGTTTTTACTTTCACACAAAATGGAAGGTTTTGGCTGGTACACTTTTGAGACCACCAAACGCTTGGTTGAAAAGCATCCACAACACACGTTTATCCTATTTTTCGACCGGCCTTTTGAAGAGCGCTTTATTTTTGGTCCGAATGTAATTCCTGTTGTGCTCAATCCGCCGGCAAGACATCCGATTTTATTTATCATTTGGTTTGAATGGGCCGTTTTTCGCGCTTTGAAAAAATACAAAGCTGACGTTTTTTTCTCGCCAGACGGATATTTGAGTTTGCGCTCTAAAGTTCCTCAAATTCCTGTCATTCACGATCTAAACTTTGAGCATAATCCCGCTGATATTCCATGGGCAACACGTAAATATTTGCGGTTTTTCTTTCCGAAATTTGCCAAAAAAGCAGCGAAAATCGTCACTGTTTCGCATTATTCGAAAAAAGACATTATTGAACAATACAACATTGATCCAGAAAAAATCAATGTCGGCTGGAATGGCGTTTCTAATGTTTTCAAGCCAATCGATGTGGTCGAAAAACAAGAAATTCAGCAGGAAATAGCGCAAGGAAATGCTTATTTCTCTTTTGTCGGCGCTTTGCATCCAAGAAAAAATGTAGGACGATTATTGCAAGCTTTTGAATTGTATATCCAACAAGGAGGAAAAAATGATTTGGTGATTGTTGGTGAGAATTTGTGGAAAACCAACAACAATTACACCGAGAAAATCGGCGAACAGGCGAAATCAAAAATCCATTTTACAGGACATTTGAAAATCGATAAACTAGCCAAAACCGTTGCTGCTTCATCAGGATTTGTCTTCGTTCCTTATTTTGAAGGTTTCGGTATTCCTTTGGTCGAAGCCATGCGCTGCGGGATTCCAATTATTTCAGGAAATTTGACTTCCTTGCCTGAGGTTGTGGGAGATGCCGCTTTATTGATCGATCCTTTTGATGTGGAAGCTATTTCAAAAGCACTTTTGACTTTCGATGAAGATGAAAAATTGACTACGTCCCTAGCGCAAAAAGCACTCGAAAGGGCACAATTATTTGATTGGGACAATACCGAAAAAGGGATTTGGAACACGATTCTAGAAGTACTCAAGCAATCCAATTAATTCACTTCAATGCATTGATATTGAAACCCAAACCTGCTGAAAATCTGAATTCAGTCAGACTCTTTTGCACATCGTATTTGTGACTGCCAATCACCAACTTAGATTGCACAAAAAAGTGAAAAAATCTACTCGTGTAAAAAGTGTAACCAACAGTCGGCGCCAGCACAGGATTGACTCCAAAATGAGACTGAATCAACTTGTTTTCTTGCTCATTCAATTCGGTAAATGAAACGCCCGGCTGCAATGCTAGGAGCAAATCATGGCCTTCTTTGGTGAAGTGATAACCCAAGCCGAAAAATATATTGTGGTTGGCATCAAACGTTTTCTTGTCGTCCAAAGAACCCAAATGGTAAAATCCTTCACCGATAAATGACACTTTAGGTTGTAAAAAAACCTCCAAACTTCCGTGCGCATAAAACTGCCCTGTGCGATCTTGAAACATATAACTTGGCGCCAAAGTCAATTGTCCGCTAGCCAAACCGCTTCTAATAATTGACTTTTCTTGCGCCTTCAAACAAATTGGAAACACAAGTAATAAAATCCAGTAAATTACTTTTTTTGCTTCCATAATTTGAAAATTTTGTAGTTTAAACTCAAGGTAGTCAATAAATGACCTTCTAAATGACGACTTTTCTGGTCTGAAATGGTGACGATATTTCCATCAATATCTGCTTCAATTTCCTTGGTCAAGTGAATCATGTATTGGCAAGTCAAAGAAACATCAAATCTTTCTGTCAAATTTACATGTGTCCCTAATCCAGCTTGCACTGCCGAGCCCCAGCGATCTTTGGTATTTGGGGGATCTAAAACCGCTGTTTTACGATTGTAATCAAAACAATGTCCCGCCAAAATATACGGCTGAAAACGCTTTGGATAGTGCAATCCTTCCAATGGATAAAACAAAACCGACCAACCGATGTGGTAATAATCGCTTCTCACTTTGTCGTTTACATTGATGGTGATGTAATCTGCAAACCAATCTGTATTCACGCGGTTATTGACTTGAATTCTGAATTGTCCACCGGTGCCCAAACCGCTTCCATCATGGTCAAAAGCACTCAATGTAGTGCGTGCCCCCAGCGAAAACCAACGAGGCAATTTTTCTTGACCAAAACCGATTGTTTGGGTAAAAACGATAAAAAGCAACAAGCAAAATTTCATCCAAAAAGCGTTTAAACCTGACATTGACTAATAAATTTAGTGAATAAAAATGCTAAAATTCAGCACAAATTATTTGACATTAAAAGTAATGAAAAAACAATTGGATGAGGGTTTAAAAATAAAACCAAGCACCTATAAAATTTTATTTTTTCAAAAAAGTTCATTCAATCTCTAATAACCTGTTTTTTAACGAAAAAGCAACGATGGTTTCTGAAATTGAAAAATTGAGATAAATTACGTCAAAACCTTTTTTAATATCATTACATCGTGGGAAAAAAAAGGATTTCATTAAACTTGAATAGCATAAAGTTCTCGAACTAATTTGCTTCCTCAAACTAGAAAATTATTTTTTGGCATGTACTTTGATTTGCAGTTTTTAATCTAAAATCTATGATTATGAAAAGGTGGTTTTTTGCATTGAGTTTGGTTGCTCTTATTTTCGGAATGTCAAGCAGCACTTCTGTTGTGACGTATCCAACAATCACAAACAAAGCATTTCAAGCAGGAGAAAAATTGAGGTATCGCATAACTTATGGTTTTGTAGATGCCGGAGAAGCGGTGTTGGAAGTTAAAAAAACAACCAAAAAAGCGGGTGAAAGAGAATTGTTGCACATGAAAGGAACGGGAAGAACTTTGGGCGGTTTCAACACTTTTTTCAAGGTCAATGATGTATATGAAAGTTACATAGACAAAAAAGGCGTTTTTCCTTGGCAGTTTGTGCGCAGAGTCGATGAAGGCGGATACAAAATGAATCAAGACTATACTTTCAAACACGACAAACTGAAAGTTAATAATGGAAATGGAAAAGAATTTACAGTTCCCTTGGCAATTCAAGACATGGTTTCTTCATTTTACTACGCCAGAACATTGGATTTTAAAAAAATGAAGGTGGGCGATGTGTTTGAATTCAAGTGTTTTATGGACGATGAGATTTGGCCGTTAAAAGTCAAATTTGTTGGTGATGAAGTGATTCATATTCGCAAAGGAAAATTCAACTGTAAGAAATTTGTTCCTGTAGTGCAAAAAGGAAGATATTTCAAAAGCGAAAACGATGTCAATTTTTGGGTCACCAACGACGAAAATCGCATTCCGATTTTTATTCGTGCCAAAATTCCTGTGGGAATTGTAAAACTTCACTTGGTGGAATGGGAAGGATTAAAACACGAAATAAACAAAGTAAAATAAGTTCAAATTTTAACAAAATTGAGAAATGACGTTTAAAAAGGCGTTATTTTTTGTTTTAAACAAATGATAATCAATTAAATTTAGCCGATGTTAAATTCTGAACAAAAATTATCAATTTTAGTGTCGTTGTAAAGTTTATATTTGCTCTTGTGAAACATTTACAATGGAAATAACACCAGAATTAAAAGAACGACTTGAAAAATTGCAAGAAAAGTATGCCTTAATTGGGCAAGATTTGAATGCATATTTGGATGGTTTATTGTATGCAGACTCAGTTAAATACTGGGAATACATACAACTAGACAGTTTGCTTGGCTTGCAAAATCCGCGTACTAATTTCCCTGATGAAAAGATTTTTATCATGTATCACCAAATTACCGAATTGTATTTCAATTTGGCCTTACATGAATTTGAACAAATAGGAAATCACCGAGCGCTGACCGGAAAATTTTTCTTGGACCGACTGACAAGAATCAATCGCTATTTTGAGGCGTTGACAGCCAGTTTTCAAATCATGATTGACGGCATGGAAAAGGAACAATTTCTGAAATTCAGAATGTCGTTGCTTCCTGCAAGTGGTTTTCAATCGGCGCAATATAGAAAAATTGAAATGTTTTCAACTGAATTTATCAATTTGGTGCACAAAGACAAACGTGCATCTTTTGCCAATTCTGATGACGTTGAAGCGATGTTTGAACACATTTATTGGAAAGAAGGCGCAACAGAAGCCGCAACAGGAACCAAAACCTTGACTTTAGTTGAATTTGAAGCAAAATACAAAGAGGAATTTATTGCCTTAGGAAAAGCAAACAAAACAGCCAATCTTTGGCAAGCCTATTTGAGATTGACTGTCGAAGAACAAAAAAATCCCGACATCATTCAGGCGTTGAAACAAAATGATATCAATGTCAACGTAAATTGGCCATTGGCACACTATAAATCCGCTGTCAGATATTTGCAAATGAAACCATCAGATGTTCCTGCAACAGGCGGCACAAATTGGCAAGAATATTTGCCTCCAAGATTTCAAAAACGCATCTTTTATCCAGCCATTTGGACAGAAGATGAAATAGCCATCTGGGGAAAATCTTGGGTAAATAGTGTTTTGGCTGATCAAAAAATATGATAAGCTAAATTGTCAATTTTTAAATTACAAATCTTTGTGAACCACTGAAATCAATAAATTTTAGTGAGTTTTTTATTGTTTAAATACATCCTATATTCCAAAGTTATTCCACTCAAAAAACATTAATTGCCGATTAAAGTGTAATTTCAGAGTGAGTTTATTAATTTTGATATAAATGAAAAAACTGCTTTTCATATTATTCATCGCTGTATTTGGTCAAATTATTGCTCAAAATAATTACCGTTTCAGAAATTACACAATCAATGATGGATTGTCTCAAAGCGCCATTACAACTATTATTCAAGATGAAATTGGTACACTTTGGATTGGTACACAAGATGGTTTAAATCGATTTGACGGACAAAGTTTTGAAAACTTCACTTCTGATAAAATTAAAGGGATTGAAAATGATTATATTCATTCCTCCATCAAGGCAAAAGATGGTAAGCTTTGGTTTGGAACTGCAAACGGTTTAACGTGTTATGACCCACTGCTTGAGGTTTTTAAGACCTTTCAAGTAAAAGGAAATATTGCACTGCAAACCGAAAGTTTGGTTGAAGACAACCAGGGAAATATTTGGTTCGGGAGTGCGGCAAGTGGTTTGTATTTTCTGATGAAAAACAGCAACAAAATCCAAAGTTTAAAAACCAATTTGCCTTCCAATAAAATCAAGTTTTTGGCACTTAAAAACAACCACGAACTTTTTGTGAGCACCGAAGACAAAGGACTTTTTGCACTTGACATCAAATCAAAAAAAGTTTCGCCAATAAAAATTGCTGGTAAAAAAGGCAGTTTTGTTCGCGTCAATACAATGCGTGAACTCGAAAATGGTTCGTGGATGATTGGTTCAAATCAAGGACTTTATTTCTTGGATTACAAATCAAAAAATGCGATAGAATACCTTACTTTATTGGATCAAAATTATGGTTTACTAGATGTTTCAGACCTCGAAATTGAATCAGATAGTCGATTCTTTATTGCTTCACAATCGCAAGGATTTTTTTCAATTGAAATTCGCGCTGGAAAACCAATTATTACGCAATCAACCAATGATATTTTTCAAAAAAATAGTTTGATTGATAATAATTTAAATGTCATTTTTAAAGACAAAAAAGGTACTTTTTGGCTTGGTACAAATCGTGGTTTAGGAAGTTTTGACCCCATCAATGCTGGATTTTTAAGCGTCGGCGCAAGTGGCGATTTAAGCAAAGGCATTCCTGCACCAAGCGTATGGTGTTTTGGAGAAGATAAAAATGCAAAATATCTATTTGTAGCCACTGACAATGCGATTTCAAAATTTGATAAATCAACGGGTAAATTTCAACAATACTTTAAAAATAATCCAACGTTTGGCCAAGTAAGCAATGGTGAAACTTCCATTTTGAGCATTCATGTTTTATCAGAAAACAGCCTTTTAATTGGCGCTACAGATGGACTTTTTGCACTCAAAATCAATGGAAATAGTTGTAACTATGAAAAAATCAAATTCGATAAAATCAAAAATCCATCTAATTTTGAACGGATTTATAACATTGTTTTTTGGAAAGATAATCTCTACTTCCTAGCCACCAAAGGCGGAGTGCTACTTTATGACAGGAGCAAAAATAAATTTACTGTTTTCGAACACAATCCCAAAAAGAAAAATGAAACAATTACACCAGGTGTTTGTAGATTGATTTACAAAGATTTAAATGGAAAAATTTGGTTCACAACAAGCGTTGGAGGATTGAATGAATTGAAGATAAATGGAGATAAATTATCCATTGTTCCATCAAAATTCAACAGTGTAATTTCAAATCTTTCAAAATCTTACATCACGCACATCAATCAATACTCCAAAAATGTTTTTTGGCTTGGGACGATGGGTTCTGGGATTATTCGCTTGGACATTAAAAATCAAAAAGGACAAATTTTCAGTAAGAAAAATGGATTGCCAAACAATGTGATTTATGGAATTTTGAATGACAACAAAGGGAATTTATGGTTGAGTTCGAACAAAGGAATTTCCAAATTCAACATCTTTACTTATGAAGCTACTAATTTTACCGAAGTTGACGGACTTTTGAGCAATGAGTTTAACCAAGGAGCATTTTTAAATTCCAAGTCAGGCATCTTGTTTTTTGGAGGCATTTCAGGATTTAACTATTTCAATCCGAAGACAATAAACAATGTTTCACGAAAAATTGAAGTCAGTTTCACGAAAATCAAATTGGATGCAAATTGGCTCAAACCAAATGATGATACAAAGATATTAAAAACCAATATTTCAAGTACTTCGCGGATTGATTTGTCGTATAAACAGCGCAGTTTTACACTCAAAATAATGGCGGTTGATTTGAGTAATCCAGATTTAGTTTCTTACAAATACAAGCTTGAAGGTTCAGATGAAGGTGAAATTTTAATGGGAAATTTCAATCAAATTCACTTCAATTCTTTGCAGCCCGGAGAATATGTTTTGCGTGTATATGCCCGTTTAGGAAATGGAGAATGGAGCGATGAACCCGCCACGCTTGAAATTGTGATTGCAACTCCTTTTTGGCAAACTGCTTGGTTTTGGATCATTGTCGCACTGCTGATAGGAATGTCCGTTTTTGTTTTAATTCGAAAAAGAATAGACAATGAACGCAGAGAACAAGTGCGATTGGAAATCAAAATCGCAGAAAGAACCAAAGAAATAAGAGCGCAAAATGTTAAAATTGAAAAGCAAAAAAGAACGATTGAAGAGAAGAAAAACAAAGTAGAAGAACAGAAAAAACTTTTAGAAATCGAAAAGGAAAAAACGGAAAAATTATTGAAAAATATTATTCCTGAATCAACTTATGAGGAGTTAAAAACCAAAGGAAAAGCCGACGCCAAAGCTTTTAAATCTGTTACTGTCATGTTTACAGATTTTGTTGGTTTCACAAAGATTTCTGAAAAAATGAAACCCTCAGAATTAGTAAATCAATTAGATATCTATTTCAGAAAATTTGATGACATTATTATTGAAAACAATTTAGAAAAAATTAAAACCATCGGTGATGCATACATGTGCGCTGGCGGAGTGCCCTTAAGAAATATTACTAATCCAATTGATGCTTGTGTTGCGGCATTGCAAATTCAAGATTATGTAAAAACACTTCGAATTGAAGCAGAAAAAAATAACCAAGTAATTTGGGACTTACGTTTAGGAATAAATACGGGGGAAGTCACAGCGGGAGTCATTGGTTCTGAAAAATTACAATACGACATTTGGGGATCGACAGTTAATCAAGCCCAAAGAATGGAAATGTTAGGCGAACCGGGAAAAGTAAATATTTCAGGAAATACCTTCAAGTACATTGAGCCGTATTTTGTTTGCGTTTTCAGGGGAAAAGCGATGTCCAAAAGCAAAGGTTACATAGAAATGTATAGCCTTGAAGGCATCAAACCAGAATTATCTGTTGATGGCAAAGGATTGGTGCCAAATGAAAAGTTTAAGCAAATCATGAATTTGCATTTTTATAGCAGCATCAATTATTACAAAGCCGAAAAGCACATCATGAAAATTTTGGAAAAGAAACTTTCTCCAAAGTTACATTACCACTGTATTGACCACACCAAAGACGTTTGTCAAGCGATTGAAAGACTGGCACTTGCTGAGGGAATTACAGATGAAGGGCTATTTTTACTAAAATCTGCCGCCACATATCACGATGCTGGATTTGTTGAAAGTTACGAAAACAACGAACCTGTGGGCGCGCGCTTGGCTGAGGAAATATTACCAAGTTTCGGCTATTCTTCGAGCCATATTGAGCAAATAAAAGAATTAATTTATGTGACTCAAATTCCACACAATCCTCAAAATCATTTGGAAGAAATAATTTGTGACGCAGATTTAGACTATTTGGGAAGATCAGATTTTCATGAAATTGCCGATAAATTGCGAAGAGAATTTCGGGAGTACGGTAAAATCGACAGTGATAGAAAATGGGATGAAATTCAAGTCGGTTTTTTAACGAGTCACCGCTATTTCACGGAAACGGCTAAAGCTGCAAGAAACGAGAAAAAAGCGCAAAATTTGCAGGAAATTAAAGA
>Ga0114967_10000706_pt1 | contig 28540 bp, 24 predicted proteins | sample M_130628_MF_Meta_FD_92639 | JGI IMG/M metagenome (GOLD analysis project Ga0114967, IMG submission 92639) | Freshwater microbial communities from Lake Montjoie, Canada to study carbon cycling - M_130628_MF_MetaG | ecosystem: Environmental > Aquatic > Freshwater > Lake | place: Lake Montjoie...
AGTCGTTCATCTTGCCTTCCTCCACGTTGCCCACCGCGTGGTCGACGAACTTGAGGCCGCAGGGATGCTGCTTGTTGTAGTCGTTGAGGGCGAACGCGCCGATGGGGCGGAAGCCGGGCATGAACGTGGCGCCCTGCTTGATGTTCGGCAGTGCGTACGCGCCGGTGCGGCTCACGAAGGAGTGCACCGCGCGGCCGTAGGTGTGGATGCCGGCCATGGTCACGGTGCCGTTGGCATCGGAGCGGGTGACGGGCTCGTAGGCGCTCTTGCCGCCGTTCTTGACGGCAGCCTTCCACGCCGCCTCGGCGTCGAAGACGTTGAAGGCGATGTCCTTGATGCCGTCGCCGTACTTGGCCAGCTCGGCGACCGAGGCCTGGTTCTTGTTGAGCGGGGTCTCCAGGATGAACCGGATGTTGCCCTGCGTCAGGAGGTACTGCGCGCAGTCGCGGCTGCCGGTGGTGAGGTCTGCGATCTGCTCCACCTGGAAGCCGAAGGCCGAGGCGTAGAAGAACGCCGACTGCTTGGCGTTGCCGACGTAGAAGCGGACATGGTCCACGTCGATCAGGGCCAGCGGGTCGGTGGCGGTCGCGGCGCGGGTCGCGGGCGATGGGGTGGCAGTGGTCATTTGGCGAATGATAGCCCGGCTGCCGCATCTGACGGAAGCGGAAGAAGGCCTCGGAACGGCCTGCGCCGCCAGATGGTGGGATGGTCGGTCAGGAACCGGTTGGTCACGCAACGGTCAGTACTGGATCACCGCGTGCACCGAGTGCGGCGCGAGCACCTTTCGTCCGCCGAGCGCGGCCAGCTCGATCAGCACCGTGGTGCCGCCGACCGTGGCGCCCGAGCGCTCCACGAGCTCGCAGCACGCCTTGAGGGTGCCGCCCGTGGCCAGGAGGTCATCCACCACCAGGACGCGCGCGCCGCGCGGCACCGCATCCTGGTGCATGTGCAGCGTGTCGGTGCCGTACTCGAGCGCGTAGGTGGCCGAATGCGTGGCCCGCGGAAGCTTGCCCGGCTTGCGCACCGGGATGAATCCGCAGCCGAGCGCCTGCGCCACCGCAATGCCGAAGATGAATCCGCGGCTTTCCGCGCCGAGCACCACGTCGAACTTGCCGCCGCGGAACGGGTTCGCCATCAGCTCGATGGCAAGTGCAAGCGCGGACGGATCCGCGAGCATCGGCGTGATGTCACGGAACAGGATCCCGGGCTTCGGGAAGTCGGGGACTTCGGCAATGAGGCGCGTGAGCTGGTCGATGGGGTTCTTCGTGGCGGACATGCGGGCACGGTATATCATTCGGAGCATGACGCGCACTTCGCGGACAACCAAGCTGGAAGTGGTGGAGCCGATCGGCAAGCGCGTCCTCATCCGCAAGGACGAGGACAAGAAGATCACCAAGGTCGGCATCCACCTGCCCGACAAGATCGAGATCCCCACGATCACCGGTCGCATCGTTGCCATTTCCGCGGAAGTTGCCAAGGACGACAACTACCCGATCGAGCAGTACGACCGCGTGCTCTTCAACCCGAAGCATGGCGTTCCCGTGGACTTCGAGGGCGACAACCGCCTGTTCGTCATCCCCGTCGAGGACATCGTGGCGGTGTTCCGCGCGGCCGACGAGGCGAAGGGCTGACCCGGGAATGGCGCACCCCCACGGCGAGCCGCGGACGGTGCGTGCCGCGCGGCCGATCGACTGGGTGGTGCGCGTGCCCGGCTCCAAGAGCCTGACCAACCGGGCACTGGTGCTGGCAGCACTGGCCTCCGGCGAGACCACGCTCGAGATGGCGCTTCGATCCGATGACACGGACGTGCTTTCGCGCGCGTTGGCAGCGCTTGGCGCATCGGTGGAGGCAACGGGCGAGGTCTTCGACAGCCCGGCCACCCCCGGCGGTCGACTCCCGGCATTCACGGTTCACGGCGTTGGCGGTGCATTCCCGGCGGGACCGGACGTCAGCATCAACCTCGGCGACGGCGGCACGCCCACGCGCTTCATGATGGCGGTGGCCGCGTTCGCTCGCCGCCGCGTGACCATCGACGGCAGCGCACGCATGCGAGAGCGCCCGGTGGCCGACGGCGTCGACCTGCTGCGCGCGCTCGGCGTCTCGGTGGAATGGGCCGAGGCACCCGGACGGCTGCCGATGGTCATTGATGGTCGCGGTGGACCGCCGGCCGGCGGAACGATCCGCGTGGGTGCCTTGGCAAGCAGCCAGTTCGTGAGCGCACTGCTCCTGGTGGCGCCGTGGATGCGTGACGGGCTCGAGGTGCGTTTCGAGGTTCCCCCGGTCAGTCGTTCGTACATCGATCTCACCGTCGACGAACTCCGTCGCTGGGGCGCAGTGATCAAGGAAGAAGTGGATGCCGACGGCAGCCTTTGCAGCGTGCACGTGGAGCCGCACCCCCTGGCGGGCAAGGGCGCCTATCCCGTGGAGCCCGATGCTTCGAGCGCCATCTACTGGGCGGCGGCTGCGGCCATCGTTCCGGGAAGCGACATCGTGCTTCACGGACTCTCGCCGAGTTCGCGGCAGCCGGACGTGGCGGCGATCGACGGGCTCGGCTTGCAGGGCGCGGAGGTGATCCGCGATCCTGCGAGCATGCGCGGGTGCTGCCGCTGCCGTGCCGGCGACATGTCGCCGCCGCTCGACGGGCTCGAGGCGTCGCTTGAGCAGTGCCCCGACGGTGCGCTCATGCTGATTGCCAGTGCTGCCGTGGCGCGGGGCCCCTCGCGCTTCTGGGGGCTTGGCACCCTCCGCGTGAAGGAAAGCGATCGCCTGGCCGCCATGGCCGAAGGCCTCGAGCGCGTCGGCGCGCGCGCCCGGCTCGGCGACTCCTGGATTGAGATCGACCCCATCCCCGCCGGCCATCGCGTCGACGCCACCATCGATCCGCACAATGACCACCGCATCGCCATGAGCTTCGCGGTGCTTGGCCTGCGCACCGGCGGCATCCGGATCTCCCATCCGGAATGCGTGGCCAAGAGCTACCCGGCGTTCTGGCGGGTCATCGAGCAGTTGACGCGCGGCTGACCGCGCCGAGCAGGGGCGAGGGCCATCGAATACCCTCCTGCGATGGCACTGAGCCCGTTCTGGCAATTCGCGAAGCGACTCCTGAGGCACAAGGGACAGCTGGCCGCCGCCATGGGCCTGGCGCTGGTGTCTGCAGGCGGGCTGGGTGCGGGCCTGGTCGCCCTTTCACCGGTGCTCGAGTTCCTCCTTCGCAAGAACATGACGCTCGGGCAGTGGGTGGAGCAGCACGCGCCGTGGGTCCCGGCGGACATCGTGGCAAGGCTGCCGGCCGACGCGTTTCATGGCGTGCTGCTGGTCTTTGCGGGCCTGATGGTGATGACGGTGGTGGGCGCAATGGCCAACTTCGGCCACCAGTACCTGTCGCTCACCCTCTGCGTGCGCGTGGTCTCGGAGATCCGGCATGATGTCTTCAAGCATTCGGTGAACCTGCCGCTGGCGGTGGTCCTTCGGCGCGGCGCCTCCGAATTCGTCAGCCGCACCACGCGTGACAGCGTGGAATTGCAGCGCGGCCTGGTGGCGCTCACCGGCAAGACGGTGGCGCAGGCCACGAAGGGCGGCGCTGCGTTCGCGGCCGCCATCTGGTTCGACTGGCGCATCACGCTGGTGGCCCTGGTGGCGGTGCCGATGATCGCCATCCCGCTCCGCAAGTTCGGCAAGCGCATCCGGCGCGGCATCCGTGGCTCGCTGCGCGCACAGCAGGACCTGCTGCGCGTCTCCAACGAGAGCTTGCAGGGGCTGCGCGCGGTCAAGACCTCCTGCGCGGAGTCGGAGGCCATCCGTCGCTTCGACGCCATCAACGAGGAGGTTGTTCGCCAGGAGATGCGTGTCCGGTTCGCGCAATCGATGTCGGCACCGATCGTCGAGACCATTGCCATCATGTCCATCTGCGCGCTGGCCTTGATCGCCGCGCGGCAGATCATCGACGGCAAGCTGCCGTTCGATACGTTCGTCCTCTCCCTCGGCGCCCTCGCCGCGGCAGGCGGGTCGCTGAAGCCGATTGCCGGGTTCATCAACGACATCCAGGCCGCCTCGGCTCCCGCGGAACGGCTTGCCGAACTCATGGCGGTCGAGCGCGAGGACCACCTGGAGCGCCGCAAGCCCACGCTTCCCGCACACACGCGGGAGATCCGGTTCGAGCGGGTCACGTACCGCTACCCGACGGCCGAGTCCGACGCCCTCCGTGAGGTCGACCTCTCCATCCGCCACGGTGAGCGGGTGGCGCTGGTGGGCGCCAACGGCTGCGGCAAGACCACGTTGCTGGCGCTGCTCTCGCGGCTCTTCACCGCGGGCTCCGGCAGGATCATGGTGGACGATGCCGACATCACCGCACACTCGCTCCGCAGCCTGCGCGCGCAGGTGGGCGTCGTCACCCAGGATGCGGTGCTGGTCCGCGGGACCATCGCGGAGAACATCCGCTTCGGCCTCGATGGCGCGTCCGATGCAGCCGTGCGGGATGCCGCCGTGCGCGCGCATGCCGCAGGATTCATCGAGAAGCTCCCCAAGGGATACGACACGGAAGTGGCCGAGGGCGGCACGTCGCTTTCCGGCGGCCAGCGACAGCGGATCGCCATTGCGCGCGCCGTGCTGCGCGATCCCCGGATCCTCATCATGGACGAGGCCACCAGCCAGGTGGACGCCGAGAGCGAGCAGCTCATCAACACCGCCATCCGCGAATTCGGCGAAGGCCGCACGACCCTGGTGATTGCGCATCGCCTTTCCACCGTGCTGGCGGCCAACCGCATCGTGGTGATGGATGCCGGCCGCGTGGTGGCCTCGGGCACGCACGAGGAACTGATGGCGTCCTGCGAGGCCTACCAGCGGATCGCGCGCACCCAGCTGAACGCCTGAAGCCCCGATCGTGATGTGCCGTGATGTGCCGTGATGTGGGTTGACGGATCCCCGCTCACTGCGGTGTCGCGCCGCCGGTGGCGGGAATCGCCGCGCCCGACATCGGCTGCGGTGCGCCGCCAAGGGCGGGCATGGCCGTACCCATCGGCGCGGGAGCCGAAGGAAGTTCCGGTGTTGCTGCGGGAACTCCGGCATCTGCCGGAGCCACTGCAGCGGCAGCGGACGGCGCCGTCGCGGAAGGCTGCGCGCGACCGGACTCCAGCGCGATCCACGCGAGGATCACGCCGCCGACCAAGGTCATGCAGCTGACGATGGCCACGAAGAGCAGCCAGTTCTGCAGCGCGGTGTGGAGCTTCTGGACGTTGGCATCGCGTTCGGTGGTCTTCTCGAGAAGCCCCTGGAGCGCTGCCGAGCTGCGATCGGTGGTGGCCTGCAGCTGCACGACGGCGCTGGCAAGCGTGGTCACCCCGTCCGCCACCTTCATGGCGCTCTCGTGGTTCAGGTCCAGCTGCTGCTGCACCAGGCTCATGACGTCGCGCTGCTGTTCCACGCCCTGGGTGATGCGGGCAAGCGTCTTCTCGACGTGCTCGTCGCGCTGGCGCGTGTACATCAGCTGCTGCGCCACCAGGTCTGCAAGGCGGGTCTGCTGGCGGACCAGCTCCGGCAGGGCGCCCATGCTCTGGGGCAGCGCGCTCACCACGCGGGCGAGTTCCTGCTGGCGCTGGTCCTGCATGTCCAGGAACGCGCGGAAGTCGCGCGCCATGGTCACGATCTCCTGGCTGTCGGCGGGCACCGGCATGGTCCCCGCGGCGTCGATCCGGTCCGGACCGCCGCGACGGATCGCTGCGGGCGCGTCGTCGCGGCCAAGGAACAGGGAACGGAGCGTGGCGAGGAAGCCGGGCATGCGTGGTCAGCGTATCGGGGATCCGGCGATCGGGGGTGTGCGTGCGTTTCCGTAGCATCCCCACCGTGGATCGCATGCAGCCCATCCTTGCTTCCGTTGCCACGGCGGTGGCGCTGGCCGTGACGGCTGCGTGCGGCCGTGCGCCGGCCGACGTCGCACGTGCGCCCGGGGCGGGAAAGGCGGCGCGGATCGTGTCACTGAGTCCGGCCCTGACGCGCACCGTCTGCATGCTGGGCGGGAAGAGCGCCGTGGTGGGGCGGACGCCCTGGTGCGAGGCGCCGGACGCGGTGGTGGTCGGCACGCTGGAAGACCGGAACCTGGAAGCGATCGCGGCACTCCGTCCCACGCTCGTGCTGCGGCAATCAAGCGTGGCGGATCCCGCGCTCGAGACCGTCGCCGCCTCCAGTGGGGCAACGATCCACACGTGGCACTTCGACCGCGTCGAGGACGTGCGCGCCGGGCTGTATCCCCTGGCAAGGCTCCTGGCCGAGGGCGGCATTCCCGGGGCAGATGTCGCCGCCCGCGATCTGTTGGCACGCCACCTGCAGGCGATCACCGTGCCGGTCCGCTCCATCTCGCCCGTGCTCTTCCTGTTCTCGGTGGACCCGCCGATGGCCTTCGGAAGCGGGACCTACGTCGATGACCTTTGGCGCGCCATGGGCGGCGTGAACGCCATCACCAAGGCCGGGTACCCGACCATGACGGCCGAAGACGTGATCCGCCTGGCACCCTCCGCGGTGGTGGTGATCGGTCGCGGTCCGCTGCCGGCCTGGCTTGGCAGTGCGTCACCCGTGCAAGTGCAGCTGGACGCCCCTGATCTCCTGGAACCGAGCGCCCGCATGCTGGTGGATGGCCCCGTGTCGCTCCATCGCGTGGACGATTCCATTGCCGCAGCAAGGAGCGGCGGATGATGCATCGGCGTCCGATGGTCGGACTGGCGCTGGTGGCGGCGGTGTCGTGCCTGGCGGTCGCCGCGCGGCTCCTGGTGGTCCGGACGCTTGACGGAAGCTTCCTGGTGGGCTGGCCGGGGCCGACGCTCGGGCAGTTTCGGGGCGATGCGGTGCTGGTGGCATGTGCGGCGGGTGCAGCGCTCGGCGCGTCCGGGGCGATCCTCCAGACGCTCCTTCGCAATCCGCTTGCATCGCCCTTCGTGCTCGGCGTCACGAGCGGTGCGGGTGCCGGCGTTGCATTCGCGTCGCTTGCCGCGTCGATGGCCGGCATTGCAGCGCCAACGGGTGCGGCGCTTGGCGTGCCGGCCCTCGCAGGAGCGCTGCTCGCGCTTGGCTGCGTGCTGCTCCTGTCGCGCCGCCATGGCGCCCTTGATCCGGTCACCTTGATCCTCGGTGGCGTCATCGTCGGGGCCATTGCGAGTGCCGGCTCCACCGTGGCGGAATCCCTGCTGCCGCCGGAGCGGCGCGGGCTGTTCAACGGATGGCTCTTCGGCCGCATTCCCGATGTTCCCGATCCGGGCGCACTTGCTGCCTGCGCCGCCGCCGCGCTGGGCCTGACGGGTCTCGGCGCCGCGTGGGGCAATCGCCTCGACGGCGCTGCGCTCTCCGACGACGAGGCGCGCTCCATCGGCATCGCCCTCGGCCCGATGCGCACGGCCATGTTCATCGGCTGCGGCGTGGCCACTGCGGCCACCGTGGCCCTCTGCGGTCCCATCGCGTTCGTGGGCCTGCTGGCTCCGCACTGCGCACGCGCGCTCGTTGGCGCGCGCAATCGAATGCTGGTTCCGGGCGCAGCGCTTGCGGGCGCAGGACTCCTGACCGCGGCGGACGCGCTGCGGCAATGGATCGACGTGGGAGGCGGTCGTCTCCCGCTTGGTGCCGTCACGGCAGTCTTCGGTGGTGTGGCGTTCCTTGTCCTCCTGCGCCGCACCGCGGCGGGGTGGATGTCATGACCACGCTGCGTTTCCAGTCGCCGGTCATCGTGCGCGGCACCTTCGTGCTGGCGCCAGGGGAGCTTGCCCCTGCGGCCGGGCGCGTCACCGTCCTCATTGGCCCGAACGGCGGCGGCAAGACCACCGTGCTCCGTGCTGCGGCCGGCATGCAGCTGCCGGAGCAGGGGGCCATCCTCCTTGGCGGCGTGCCCGTTCATTCCATGCCCGCGGCACAGCGTGCTGCCCGCATGGCCCTGGTGGCGCAGCGCCCGGAGGTGGGCGCGCCGTTCTCCGTGCGCGACGTGGTGGCGCTCGGGCGCGTGTCGCGTCCGAGCGCGCCGGAACGGATCGAGCACGCCTTGGCACGCACCGGCCTCACCGAGCTTGCGGATCGCCCCTTCCACGCCCTCTCCGGCGGGCAGCAGCAGCGCGTGGCCGTGGCGCGCGCCCTTGCGCAGCATGAGCCGGGTGGGGTACTGCTCCTGGACGAGGCCTTCGCGGCGGTCGACCCCCCGGAGGCCGCGGCGCTGGTCCGGGAGATCCGCGCCGAGGCGCTCGCAGGTGCCACCGTGCTCGCGGCAACCCACGATCTGTCGGTTGCATCCGCACTAGCGGACGACGTGTGGTGCATTGCCGGCGGCCGTACCGCGGCGTTCGGGGATGCGCGCGAACTGTTGACGCAGCAGGCGCTGCCGAGGCTGCTCGGTGTCGCGGTTGCCGAGGCACATGGCGCAAGGGGAACCATCGCCGTGGCCGATTACGGAGCTATCCTTCCGAAGGCGCCCCGATGACAAAGTTCCACATCGCCATCTTCATCCTGGTGCTGATCTGCAACGGCATCGTGGCGTTGTGGAAGAAGCACAAGGAGCGCCAGGAACAGCAGGCCGCTGCAAAGCTCGCGCGCTCCGCCGGAGGTGCGCAGGCCATCGACGAGCGGATCGCCGTGCGGCAGGCCCGCCGCGTCCAGGTGCAGCAACCGCCCGTGATCGCACCCAGCCCGCGGCCGCCGGCATCGGCCGGTGCGCAGGTGGCGTTCGAGGACATCGTCCGCATCGAGATGCGGCGGCTTGCCGCCATGCAGGCAGTGCTGAATGCCGCTGGCAGCAGCGCGGGGGGCGCAACGGGCGACGCAACGGGCGGAACCGAAACGATTGGAACTCCATCTGCGATCGGGGAGCCGGCGTCGCCCGGAGGCTCAACCAAGGCGGGCCCGCGTCGCCGGCTTCTGGGAGCCGTCTCCCTGCGCAACGCCATCCTCGCTCGCGAGGTGCTGGGGCCGCCGCGATCGGCCCGCCCGTGGACGGGGACGGTTGCCTAACCCCTTGCGGGCGCGGAACTAGGCACGATGGCGGCATGATCGACCCACGATCGTCCCGGGTTCGCCTACAATCCCACCCCCATGATCGACATCCGAAAGCTGAAGGAACTGGTTCGCCTGATGACCACCAGCGAGCTCACCGAGCTCGACCTGCGCGACAAGGACGAGCAGGTCACGATTCGCCGGGCAAGCCCCCAGGTGGCCCCCCAGATCATCCACCACGCCGCGCCTGCCGTGCACCACGTGCCCGCGGCAGCCCCAGCCGCTCCTGCAGCCGCTGCGGCTGCTCCGGCCGCCCCGGCTGCGCCCGCAGAGGACGCCGGCCTGGTTGCCATCGAAAGCCCGATGGTCGGCACTTTCTACGCCTCGCCCAGCCCGGACAAGCCGCACTTCGTGACGGCCGGTGGGCAGGTCGGCCCCAACAGCGTGGTCTGCCTCGTCGAGGCCATGAAGATCTTCAACGAGATCAAGGCCGAGCGCTCTGGCACCATCGTCAAGGTCCTTGTGCAGAGTGGGCAGGCGGTCGAGTTCGGCCAGCCGCTCTTCATGATCAAGCCCAGCTGACGCGCCAACGGAGCCCAAGCCATGTTCAAGCGCGTCCTCATCGCCAACCGCGGCGAAATCGCCCTCCGCATCATCCGCTCCTGCCGCGAACTCGGTGTGGAGACGGTGTGCGTCTACTCGTCCGCCGACAAGGGTGGTCCCTGGCTCGAGCAGGCCGACCGCGCCATCTGCATCGGCCCCGGCCCGTCCAAGGAGAGCTACCTCAAGATCGAGCGGATCATCGCCGCCGCCGAGGTGAGCCACGCCGATGCCATCCACCCGGGCTACGGGTTCCTCAGCGAGAACAGCCACTTCGCGGAGGTCTGCCGCGCGTCGGGCTTCGAGTTCATCGGCCCGAGCCCCGAGGCGATGCATGCGCTGGGTGACAAGGTCAACTGCAAGAAGCTCGCCCGCAAGACCGGCACCCCCGTCTTCCCGGGCACCGAGGACGCCATCGAGGACATCGATGAGGCCGTGAAGGTGGCCGCGGAGATCAAGTACCCGGTGATCGTGAAGGCACGCGCCGGCGGTGGCGGGCGCGGCATGCGCATCGCCCGCAACGAGGCTGAACTGCGCGCCGGCATCGAGAGCGCCCGCCAGGAGGCCGCCGCGGCCTTCGGCGACGGCGGCGTCTACGTGGAGAAGTTCCTCGAGAACGCACGGCATTTCGAGGTGCAGACCATTGGCGACAAGCACGGCCACGCCGTCCACCTCTACGAGCGCGACTGCTCCAGCCAGCGCCGCCACCAGAAGCTGGTGGAGGAGGCCCCGGCCCCCGGCGTCGACCCGAAGAAGCGTGACAAGGTGTGCGAGAGCGCCGCGGCACTGATCCGCGAGGCGAAGTACTCCGGCGCAGCCACGGTCGAGTTCCTGATGGACCGCCACCAGGACTTCTACATGCTGGAAGTCAACACGCGCGTCCAGGTGGAGCACCCCGTCACCGAGATGATCACGGGCGTGGACATCGTGAAGACCGGCATCCGCGTCGCCGCGGGCGAGGAGCTGCCCTTCACGCAGAAGGACATCCACGTCAACGGCCACGCGATCGAGGTCCGCATCAACGCCGAGGACCCGGACCGCAACTTCATGCCGCAGGCCGGGCTCATCGAGACCTACTCGGCACCGGGCGGCCCGGGCGTGCGCCTCGACAGCCACGCGCGTGCGGGCTACCGAATCCCGCCGAACTACGACTCGATGATCGGCAAGCTGATCGTCCACGCGCCCGACCGCGAAACCTGCATCGAGCGCCTCAAGGGCGCGCTGCGCGAGTTCCGCATCGGGCCGGTGAAGACCACCATCCCGCTCCACCTGAAGGTGCTTGACCTCCCGGATTTCCGCAAGGCAACGCACGACATCCACTTCGTCGAGCGCTGGCTGAAGGAAACGGCCCCCAAGTCCTGAGCGATCGACGCACGTACGCTTGCGGCACGTGCGTCACGCCTCAGCCAATCCGAAGCATGTCCTTGTCACCGGAGCCACCGGCTACGTGGGTGGTCGGCTGGTGCCGCGCCTCCTGGCCGCGGGCCACCGAGTCCGTTGCCTGGCGCGGGACCCTCAACGGCTCGAGGGGCGTCCGTGGCGCAACGACGTCGAGGTGGTGCAGGGCGACTTCCTGGACGCTGCGTCGATCGGCCGGGCGATGGAGGGCATCGACGCCGTCTATTACCTGGTGCACAGCCTCGCGGCGGGCAGCGCCTTCGGGGACCGTGACCTGCATGCAGCGCGCAACTGCGCGGCCGCAGCGCGCGCGGCGGGCGTGCGGCGAATCATCTACCTGGGAGGCCTCGGCAATCCCGATGCCGCGCTCTCGCCGCACCTCGAATCCCGGCAGCGCACCGGCGAGGCGCTGCGCGATGGCGGCGTCCCGGTCACGGAGTTCCGCGCGGCCGTGATCGTCGGCTCCGGAAGCCTCTCCTTCGAGATGATCCGCTGCCTGGCGGAACGGCTGCCCGTGATGGTGTGCCCGCGCTGGGTGACCACCCGCGTGCAGCCGATCGCCATCCGGAACGTGCTGGATTACCTGGTGGCATCGCTGGACACCGAGGAGAGCGCGGGACGAATCGTTGAGATCGGTGGAGCGGACGTCCTCACCTACCAGGACATGATCAAGGAGTACGCGCGTGCCCGGGGGCTCCATCGGGCGCTGATCCGGATCCCGTTCCTGACCCCGCGCCTGTCCTCGTACTGGGTGCACCTGGTGACGCCGATCCCGTCCTCGATTGCCGGTGCCCTGATCGAGGGACTGGTCAACGAGGTGGTCGTGCGCAACGGCGAGGCAGCCCAGCTGTTCCCCGACATCAAGCCCATGGACTACGCGTCCGCGCTCGCGCTGGCGCTCGCCAAGCTCGACGGCAATGCGGTGGAAACGGCGTGGACCGATGCCATGGCGTCGAGCGCGGGCGACCGTCCGCCGGTCACCCTCGTCAACAGCGAGGGAATGATCGTCGAGCGGCGGATGCGGTCGGTGGCCGTCCCTGCGCCGGTGCTCTTCCAGAGCTTCGTCCGGCTCGGCGGAGAGCGAGGCTGGCTGGCCTACAACTGGGCGTGGTACCTGCGCGGCGCGGTCGATCGCCTGTTCGGCGGCGTCGGCATGCGGCGCGGCAGGCGCGATCCGAATGAACTCCGGCCCGGCGACTCGCTCGACTTCTGGCGCGTCGAGCAGGTGCTGCCCGGACGCATGCTTCGCCTGCGCGCGGAGATGAAGGTCCCGGGGCGCGCCTGGCTCCAGTTCGAGGCGCGGCCTGCAGGCGCCGCGGGGTGCGAACTGGTGCAGACGGCGTACTTCGCGCCGAAAGGCCTGTTCGGGCTGCTCTACTGGTACGTGCTCTACCCGATGCACGCGCTGATCTTCAGCGCCTTGGCGCGCAAGATCGCTGCGGCGGCTTCGGTGACCCCCAGTGCCGGCGAGATAGCCACTGCCGGCGCCGCACTCAGTACAGGCGACGCGCTCAGTCCTGATGCCCGCGCTTCGAAGGCAGCAGGCTCACGCTGATCACCGCGGCTGCGCCGATGGCCATGAGGGCGTATCCGCCGACCGGGCTGTAGAGCGCCAGCCCCTTGTCGGGGGCGGGAGGGACGTCGGCTGCGAGCGCGCTGCCGGACGCCGCCAGCACGAACAGCATGGGGACGATGCCGTCACGCAGGCTGCGGAGACGAGCAGGGTGGCGATGCATGGGGCGCTGCTGCATGTCAGTTGTCCTTCGGGGCGGAGACCGAGATGGTGTTCACGACGCGATCTTCCTTGCCGGTGACCAGGACGAGCGCCTTGAGGGCGGTCTCGGCGGGCACCCGGAAGTGCAGGGTGAGCTTCTTGCCGCTGCCGAGCGGCTGGATCGGGATGTCCTTGAGCGACAGCGGCTTGCCGCCCATGCTGCGCACGAGGACCCAATCGCCGTCGTCCTCGACCATGCCGACGGCGTAGTACTTGGCTCCGCTCTTGTCGATCACCGCGACGCGGGCGTTCTGGGCCGCGGTTCCCGCCTCACGGACCCACTGGTTCAGGTCGGGGAAGATCCGGACGCCGCCTTCCTTCGCGGACGCATCGAGACGAAGGAGCTTCTGCCCGGTGCTGACCTGGAAACCCCTCACGCGCAGTTCCGGAGACACGATGCTCGTGGTGTTGCGCGGGAACTTCTGCTCGCCGCTGATGATGTAGTTGCTCTGGTCGAGGACCAGGTTGCCCTTGTCGTTGGAATTGACCGTGACGGCGCCGATCGCGTACTTCGGATCGGGAAACTCGATCAGGTCATCGATCGAGGTCGCTTCCGTGTCATTGACCGCGGCTGCCGTCGCCGACGGGCTGGGCTCGCTGCCGGCGAAGTCCGGCGCAGCGGCGGGACGAGGCGCGGTGAAGCGGACGCCCTTGATCTCGATGAACTTCGGCGCCTGGCTGCCGAGGTCCTGCTTGGGGAAGAACATCACGAACGTTCCTTCGCCTTCCGCCTGCACCGACGTGGCGTAGTTCGACGGCGAGTTGAAGAAGAAGACCTTCTCGCCCGCATCGCGGGTCTTCTGCCGCCAGGCGATCGGATGGGACACGCTGGCCTTGCCGCCCTTGGAGTCTCCGATCAGCCGAGCCTGCGAGGCCGAGATGATGAACTGCTGTCCGGCGCCGTCGAATGCATCCTGTGACACCGTGAACTGGACGCCCCAGGATGCCACCGGTGCGGCGCCGACCGCGCCGCTGAGCGGCATCGGCGGGACGTCGTAGAGCTGGAGGTTGCTCACGGATTCCGGCGGGATGCTGACACGGCCAAGACCGTCGCCGTAGGAGTCGCGGTACAGCGCGCCGGCGGTGCGCACCAGCTGCGGCGCGTGGGTGTCGATGGTGCCGCCGCCCAACCACGGGGTGAAGGCGCCCCAGGAGAGGTAGGAATAGAAATCCGCGGTCACGCCGGTCACGTTCAGGATCGGCGCGTTGTCCGAGCCGATGGCAGGCGCCGTGGGGATGTCGCTGCGCCGGCTCCAGCCGATGTAGTCGCCGATGTTCACCGTGGACTGGACGAATCCCATGCCGATGGTCAGGAGCCCGATCGAGAGCACGCCGGAGGCAAGGCCGAAGGCGCCGCCCACGACCACGTCCGCCGCGCGCGGCAGCGTGAGGTTCATCGGGATGTATCGATCGGTGAACAGCCTCAGCAGCACCACCACGCCGATGAACGTCCCGACCAGCACGAGCCCCTTGGCATACTCGCCGGCGCCCCCGCCGAACATGCGGTAGGCGACCGGTTCCCAGATGGCGAAGGCGATGCAGCCCGCGGTGACCACGCACATGAAGTGGATCAGCGCGCTGAACGCGCCGCTGTTCGCCCACCAGTAGGTGATGAGCAGGATGGCCAGGATGCCGATGACGGAAATGATCACTTGGTGGACCTCGGTGCTTACTTCTTCTTGGGTGCGGCGGCCGGCGGGGCCGCAGCAGGCTTGGCTGCCGCAGCGGGCTTGGTCGCGGCAGCGGGTGCCGCCGCAGCAGCGGCGGGTGCCGCAGCCGGGGGCGCAAATACGCGCTTCACTTCATCAAAGCTGGTTACGCCGGCCCGAACCTTGATCAGCGCGGAGTCCTGGATGGACGGGCACTTGAATGTCCGGCGCGCCTGGAGATAGGCACCCTTCGCGTCGCCGGTGGCGAGGATCGCCCGCGCGGCATCGTCGAACGGCAGCACCTCGAGCACGCCGAAGCTTCCCAGGAACCCGCTCCCCTTGCAGGTCGGGCAGTCGACGGGCTGATCCTTGACGAGCACCTTGCCGCTCTGCTTGTAGAGCTGCACCTGCTTGCCCGCCGGGATCGCCAGCATCTTCTGCTCCGCGGGGCTTGGCGCGTAGGGAGCCCGGCAGCTCACGCACAGCTTGCGCACGAGCCGCTGGGTGACGACCAGGCGCAGGGTCTCCGACGCGGCCTTCGGGTCGCCGGCGGTCTTGATCCACGCAGCCAGGATGTCCGGAACGCTGTCCGAAGGCATGCCCACGTAGAACAGGGTGCCTCGCGAGTTCTGCGCGCAGATCACCTTCGCGCATCCGGCATCGGCCACGTCCGCCACCATGACGACGTCGGGGCCACGGCGGATGATCGACTGGAGCTGCGTTGCGTAGTCGCTCTTGGACGAGTCGAAATCGGCATGCTCGACGCCGTCGACTTCGCGCTCGTGGCGGCGTTCGAGCGTCTTGATGTTCGAGGTCAGCGAATCATGGCGACCAAGCAGCGCGTAGGACAGGGCGGTGAGGCCCTGGCCGGGGCGGGCGCCCACGAGGACCACCCCGCGGGGATCCGCGTTGAGCGTGTCCGTGAGCAGCTTGAGCTGCGGCTCGGACATTCCCACCTTGTCGAGCGGCAGCGAAAGCTGCTTCTCGCGCTCCACGTCGATCCGCACGGTTTCGCCCTGCATCGAGCCGACCGTCGTCACGGTCAGCACCACGCGGCTCGCGTCGCGCACCACCGCCAGCGTCCCGCGCTGGAACTTGCGGCGCTCCGCCGGCTCGAGCCCGGCGAAACCCTTCAGCAGGTCGACGATCTTCGTTGCCAGCTCTCCCGCGATCGGGTCACGCTTGTAGCGGACCGAATCGACGAACGCCTGGACCTGCGCGCCCTGCTTGGAGAGGGCGAGCTCGATGCGGCTCGCCCGCGCCTCCAGCGCCTCCATCAGGAGCGACTCGAGCCCGGAATAGACCTCGAGCGCCGGGTCCTTGCGGTCCGGCACCGGGTGCTCGCTCCGGTCCTTCTTCTGGAAGCGCAGCTTGGCGCCGGCGAGCGCCGCCTTCTGCCGCCGCTCGGCGGACATCTTGCCGAAGTCGAAGTTGAGGAAGGTCAGCGGCTTGGCCTTGGTCCCCTTGAGCTCCGCATTGCGGAACTTCATGTACCACGCGCACGGCGCCACGAAGAGCACCACCATCAGCGGGTATCCGACCAGCCAGAACGGGATCAGCAGCGATGCCAGCACGCCGGCCGCCGCGAACGCCATGAACATCCCCGACCATTTCTGCGGCTTCAGGTTGAAATACGCGGCGTCCTTCTCGAGCTTGCTCGAGACCATGATCGCGTACGGCACGAACGTTGCGAAGGTGACGAGCGGCTTGGCGACGCTCATCAGGAACGCCGGCGATGTCGCCTCGGCGAGGAGTGGTGCAGACTGCGGATTCAACGGTCAGGCTCCCTTGTTGGCAAAGGATGCGCCCTGCGAGATGCCCTTGAGGCGCATGCGCAGCTCCTCGGGCTTCGGGGTCGACTGGAGTGCGACGCTCTGGTGGATGAACTCCTTCTCCACGAGCTCGACGAGCGCCGTGGTGAAGTCCATCATCCCGGCGTCGCGGCCCTTGATGATGTCGAGGAGCTCGCCCTCGCGGCCTTCCAGGATGTACTTCTGGACCGCGGGGGTGTTGATCAGGATCTCGAGCGCCGGGATGCGCGGGATGTGCGCATGCAGCGTGGGCAGGAGCTTCTGGTAGACGATGGCGCGCAGGTTGTACGCAAGCAGCTTGCGGATCTGCTCGCGCTCGTTCACCGGGAACAGGTCGTAGATGCGGCCGAAGGTCTGCCAGGCGCTCGAGGCGTGGATGGTCCCGAACACCAGGTGGCCCGTCTCGGCGGCGCGCACGGCGGCCTCGAAGGTCTCGTAGTCGCGCATCTCGCCCACCAGCGCGATGTCCGGGTTCTCGCGCACCAGCGCGCGGAGGGCGTCGTTGAAGTTGACGCAGTCGATGCCGATCTCGCGCTGGTTGATGGTGGCCTTGTCGTCCTTGAAGATGTACTCGATCGGGTCCTCGATCGTGACGATGTGCACCTTGCGGCGCTCGTTCACGTACTGGAGCATGGCCGCGATGGAGGTGGACTTGCCCGAGCCGGTGACGCCGGCGAAGAGGATCAGTCCCTGCGACTGCAGCGCCACGTCACCGAGGCTCTGCGGCAGGTAGAGGTCCTCGAACTTCTTGATGTTGCTGGTGATGAGTCGGGCCGCGATCGAGGGCTTGCCGCGCGCCATGAACATGTTGACGCGGAAGCGGTTCTTCTCGTCGTAGTCGTACGCGAAGTCCATCGACCCCTTCTTGCTGAAGACTTCCTGCTGGCCGGCGTCGAGGACGTCCTTGGCCACCTGGAACATCATGTCCATGGTGACGACGTCGGTCTCGATGTCCTTGAGCACGCCGCGGTGGCGGATGCGGGGCTTCAGGTCGGCCTTGACGATGAGATCGCTGCCGCCGAACTTGATGATGGCGCTCAGCCAGAGGGTCCATGCCTTCATCCCCTCGCCGGGCTGGGTGCCGCGGACCTCGAGGTTGATGGGGCTGGTGAGGGATTGTTTTCCGTCGTTGCCAGACACGGCTGTAGACCTCCGCAGGGGCGGGCCCGAGGGTTGCATCTGGGAGCGGCGACGGGCAGGCCACGGCGGCCAGCCTCCGCGGGCGGGCAGGGGAGGCTGCCGGCCGGGTCGACCGCCCCGCGGTCAACCGGCGGGGAGATCCGAAGCGTATCAGGATTTGCAGCCCCGTTCCGAGAACCGCGGACTCCGCGCTAGACTCCCGAGATGGAGCACAAGATCGTCCAGGACGGGATCACCTTCGATGACGTCCTCCTGATTCCCCGATACAGCGAGGTCACGCCCGACGCCGCGGACACGCGGACGCAGCTCACGCGGCGGATCTCCCTCAACATCCCGCTCATCTCTGCCCCGATGGACACCGTCACCGAGGCGACGCTGGCCATTGCGCTGGCGCAGGAGGGCGGGATCGGCATCGTCCACAAGAACATGTCGCCCGAGCGCCAGGCGCTCGAGGTGCAGAAGGTCAAGCGCACCGAGAACGGCATCATCACCGACCCCGTGACGGTGGCCGGCACCGACACCGTGCAGCGCGCGCAGCAGCTCATGGCAGAGCACGGCGTCAGCGGCTTCCCGGTCACGGAAGACGGCACCCGCCGCACCCGCGTCATCGGCATCCTGACGCGCCGCGACATCCGCTTCGTCGACCATCCCGCGGAGACCAAGGTGGCGGACGTGATGACCAAGGACAAGCTGGTGACGGCCCCGTCCGACACCACGCCTGCCAAGGCAGAGGCGATCCTCAACCGCGGCCGCGTCGAGAAGCTCCTCCTCATCGATGCCGAGGGACGCCTCACCGGCCTGATCACGATGCGCGACATCGACAACTTCACCCGCCATGCGCAGGCCTGCCGCGATGCACGCGGACGCCTCCGCGTCGGTGCGGCGGTGGGCGTGATGCAACTTGACCGTGCAGAGCGCCTGGTGGCAGCCGAGGTGGACGTGATCGTGGTCGACACGGCCCACGGACACAGCCTCAACGTGATGCGCACGGTGAGCGAGATCAAGAAGCGCTTCCAGATCGAGGTCATTGCCGGCAACGTCGGCACCGCCGACGGCGCGCGGGCCCTGATCGACGCCGGCGCCGATGCGGTGAAGGTGGGCATCGGCCCCGGCTCCATCTGCACCACGCGCGTGGTCACGGGCGTGGGCATGCCGCAGATCACGGCCATCATGAACGCCGTGGAAGGCGCGCGCGGGCAGGTGCCGGTGATCGCCGACGGCGGGGTGCGACTCTCGGGCGACATCGCCAAGGCGATTGCGTCCGGCGCCAACTCGGTGATGCTCGGCGGCCTCTTCGCCGGCCTTGACGAGAGCCCGGGCGAGCTGGTGATCCACCGCGGCCGCCGCTTCAAGACCTACCGCGGCATGGGAAGCGCGGGCGCGATGACGCTCGGTTCCTCCGACCGCTACGGCCAGGCGTCCATCAAGGACACCCGCAAGTACGTGCCGGAGGGCGTAGAAGGGCGCGTGCCGTTCCGCGGCAAGCTGTCCGAGTTCGTCTACCAGATGGTCGGCGGGCTCCGTTCCGCCATGGGCTACTGCGGCTGCGCAACGCTCGACGAGTTCCGCACCAAGGCGCAATTCGTCCGCGTGAGCGGAGCAACGGTCATCGAGAACCACCCGCACGACATCCAGATCACCAAGGAAAGTCCGAACTACACTGTGGCGGCCGTCGGGGACGAATGACCCCGCGGGCCACACTCGCCGGTGTGGCGGAACTGGCAGACGCAGCGGATTCAAAATCCGCCGGGCTCTAAACCCTTGCAGGTTCGATTCCTGTCACCGGCATTGTCCTGAGGTCCGGGTAACGAGGCGCCTGCGGGCGCCTCCAGCCCGGGCCGGGCAGGGGGTGGATTTCAAACCCGGGTTCCGTTACACTTGCCGATTCCCCTCCGCACAGCGAGGTCCCGTCGTGGGATCGCCGCCGAGCGGCATGAGGGCCAGGCAAGGAGCAGACCCGTGTACGCGATCTTCGAGGACAGCGGAACCCAGATCAAGGTCAACGTCGGCGACATCGTCGACCTGGACACCCGCGCGGTGGAGGACGGCGTCACGTCGATCTCCTTCGACAAGGTGCTCGCAGTCGGCGCCGGCGACGGCACCGCGGCGAAGCTCGGCATGCCGTACCTGGCTGGTGCCACTGTCACCGCCGATGTGGTCGGCGAGGCGAAGGGCGACAAGCTCCGCACCGGCAAGTACAAGCGCCGCAAGGGCTACCGCCGCCAGGCCGGCCACCGCGCCGAGTACCTGCGCGTCAAGATCACGGCCATCAAGGCTGCCTGATCGCGCCCGCATTCGCTGTCGCGCAATGCGCGGCAAAGTGCCTGCATTCTCACGGCAATCCGCGCCGCGATCCACCAACACCGTGGATCGCGGCGCTGCTTTTGGTGGATCGCAGTGCTGCTTTTGGTGGATCGCGTCATTGCGTGTGAACGCGCATCGCTACGATGCATCCGTGGACATGCAGCCGCTGCGGAACCCTTGGGTACCGCAGAGGAAAGTCCGGACACGATTGGACTCGATGGTGGCTAACGGCCACCCGTGCGCGTGGGCGCGCACGCGGGACAGTGCAACAGAAAGCAAACCGCCGAACGGCGCCCTCGGGCGTGCGTGGTAAGGGTGAAACGGTGCGGTAAGAGCGCACCGCCTTCCCGGTGACGGGAAGGGCACGGCAAACCCCATCGCGTGCAAGCGCAAGCAGCTCCTGCCGGCGGTCTCCGCCGGCGCCCGTGTCCACGGGTCCTGGAGCGGGTCGCGCGCTTGAGGCGGTCGGCAACGACCGTCCCAGAGAAATGGTTGCACGTGGCCTCGGCCACCGACAGAATCCGGCTTACCGTCCATGCCGCCCACACTGAATGCCCGGACCCCGCGAAATCGGGGTCCGGGCGCCTTTTTGGCCTGTGTTTCCCGCATCGGCGCACCGCTAGATGTAGCGGTTTGTACCTGAACAGCCACAATTGATGCCAATATCTGCATTTTGGGGATTGAGTTCCTCTGCAAACCCGGGACAATCACTCGATCTCGCCCGATTTCTGGGCCGGATAGGCCTCAAACCACCATGCACGACCCGCTCGACACCAACGTCAACCCCACCAAGTCCTCCAGCCCGCATGCCTACGCCATGCTGCTGTACCGGCGTGCCGTGCACCCGGAGTTCTTCGGCATCGAGGCCCGGCGGAAGGTGCAGCACGGCGACTACGAGTTCGAGGGCTGGATCTTCAAGGGCGGCCACTGCATCCGCTTCCAGTACGGCGCCATCTCCTTCTGCGAGGTCGTGGTGGACAACCCGACCAGCCTCCCGGATCGCGGCCTGGCCGGCACGCTGCCGTGCGCCGGAGAGCACGACCACGACGAGAAGATCACGGAGGAGATCAACTACATGACGAGCATCCAGTCGGAATCGCTCAGTGATCACCTCTACCTGGGCACCTACAAGGAGATGCTCCAGCACGGTCGCGACAGCGACTCGCTGATGGTGGCGTGGTCCGAGCCCAACGGCAAGCAGAACCTCTCGCTCATCGACCTGCAGCGCTTCCGCAACGAGCTTCACGTGCAGAGCTTCCACCTGCGCGCGGCCTCGGGGCTGGTGCTCCGCACGCAGTCCATGGTGCAGCTGCCGGAAGCCGCCGCGAAGGAAACCCCGGACGCGCGCGCGCGTCGGCGCTGACGTCCTCCGGTGGACGTCCCGTTCCTCGATTCGCACCTCGGAGAGGTCGCTGCCGTTTCCACGGCGGCGCTCTGGGTTGTCTCTTCGCTCTCGTTCACGGCAGCGGGGCGCGAGGTGGGCTCTTCTGCCGTCAACCTCATGCGATCGCTGCTGGCGGTGGCGGTGCTGTGCACGGCGCTCTGGCTACGCGACGGCTCGCCGCTTCCCGAGTTCGATGCGCGGCACTGGCTGGTGCTCGGCGGAAGCGGGATCGTCGGACTTGCCATCGGTGACCAGCTGCTGTTTGCAAGCTTCGTGACCATCGGTCCGCGCGTCTCGATGCTCATGATGACGCTGGCACCGGTGTTTGCGCTGGGAATGGCCGCCGTTGCCATGGGCGAGCGCGTGGCGCTGCTGCAGCTTGTGGGCATCGCGGTCACGCTGTCGGGCGTGGCGATCGTGGTGGCCGCCCGCAGCGAGCATGGCGAATCGCACGACCGGCGCGAGTTCGGCTTCGGCCTGCTGCTGGCGCTTGGTGCCACGGTGTGCCAGGCCGTGGGCATGGTGATGGCCAAGTACGGCATGAACGGCACCGACGCCGCCCATGCGCCCGGCGTCCTCGCCACGCAGTCCGCACGGATGATTCCGGCAGCGGGCGCGCTGATCGTGATCCTCGGCCTCGGACGCCTTGCAGGCTGGAGCCTCGGCACGCGCGTTGCTGCCGGACATCGGCCGAAGCGCGGCCGCGCAGGCCTGTGCATCGCGCTCGGCACTGCAGCCGGACCCGTGGGCGGCGTCATGTGCGCGCTCTTTGCGATCTCCCAGCTGGAGGTGGGCGTTGCCACCACGCTGATGGCGCTCACGCCCGTCCTGATCCTTCCCTTTGCGGTGCTGGTCGAGGGCGAACGCCTGACGGCGCGATCGATCGCCGGTGCGGCGGTCGCCGTGGCCGGAAGCGCCATCCTGGCGCTGGCCTGAGCGGGCCGGAGCAGGGCGTTCGTGCGCGGTAGCCTGCGACCCATGTCCGACGGACGCCTTTCCATGCAGCAGGTGCTCGCGCGCTTCGACCAGGCGATTGGCCTGGAGACTTCGCCACGCGCCTTGGCGAGCAGCGGGGCGGTTCCCGATGCTCACGCGTCGGCGGACAGCGCTCCGCTGCCTGCAGCCGGCGCGCCCGGCCGTGCGCAGAGTGCTCCTCTGGCAGCTGCGCCAGCCCGGGGCCCGTCCAAAGCCCCTGCGCCGGCAGCTGCACCCAGCGCATCCGCCCATGTCTATCCGCCCGAGTCGCTCCGCGCGCCGGGCGATGCCGCGGACCGCGCACTCCGGCTCGCCGAACTCGACGCCCGGCACGCCGCCTCGTGCCCGCACTGCCTGTCCGCCACCGGTCACACGCGCCTCGTGTTCGGCGAGGGAGCGGCGCATGCCGAGCTGATGTTCGTCGGCGAGGCCCCCGGCGATGCGGAAGACCGCGTGGGGCGCCCGTTCCTGGGCGCGGCGGGGGAGAAGCTCGACGAGATGATCAAGGCCATGGGGCTCTCGCGAGAGCAGGTCTACATCGCCAGCATCCTGAAGAGCAGGACGCCCGACAACCGCCCGCCCATGCCCGAGGAAGTGGCCGCCTGCGGGCCGTTCCTGATGGAGCAGATCCTGGCAGTGCGGCCGAAGGTGATCGTGACGCTCGGTGGCCCCGCTGCCAAGTGGATCTGCGGCACGGATGCAGGCATCAGCCGCATCCGCGGCACGTGGCAGCTGTGGACCCCGCCCGCGGGAGCGGACTGCCCGGCGATCCCCGTGATGCCGACGTACCACCCGTCGTACGTGCTGCGCACGTACACGAAGCAGGTTCGCATGGAGGTGTGGAGCGACCTGCGCGCAGTGCTCGCGAAACTCGGACGGACGCCACCGGTTGCGGGCGGAACGAGCAACTCCGGCTGAGCGTGATCGCAGGGATCAGCCCAGCAGTGCCAGCGCCGCCGAGGTGACCATGCCGCCGCCGTTCGGGTCCGCGGCCTGCTCGTACTTCACCATCTCGCGCGTGGCGTGCGGTGCGCACGTGGCCGCGACGAACATGTTGCCGATGGAGCACCAACGGTTCGAATTGCCGACCTTGGCGACGTGGGTGAGGAACTTGTCCGCGCCCTCGATGTACTCGCCGAGCAGTTCGCGATCGTGCTGCTCGATGGCGTGCTTGCGCTTCTGGTCGACGGGGCCCTGGTCGCCGAACTGCGGCCCCACGTGGCTGAGGTCCGCACTGGAGACGAAGAGCGTCCGGCCGCCGGCCTGGCCGAGGATCGACTTCAACGCGGCGGCGAATTCCTTCGTGCCGACACGCTCGCCGTCGTCGGCAATGAGGCCGACGTTCGGATCCGGGATCAGTGCTGCCACCACCGGGACGTCTCCGTACAGGTGCTGGATCCACGGGAGGTGCAGTGCGATGGAATGCTCGGAGGCGAAGTCGATCTGGTCCTTGAAGAGCTTCTCGCCGAAGGCGTCGCGCAGCCGCTCGAGGACGTTGGTGTCGGGCTTGACGATGCCGAACGGCGTCTCGAACCCGAACTCGGACATCACCACCCCGTCGCCGGGGCCGAAGTGGTTGGTGCCCAGGACCACGATGCGGTCCGGACGATCCTTGGCGGCGGTCTCGAAGCACTTGTAGGCGGCGGCGTAGTTCTCGCCTCCGCGGCCGTAGTCAAGATGCGGGGCCACGATGCCGACGACGGGACGGTCGAACTCGGGGTCCTCGGCCTTGGCGAGGCGTTCGGTGATGAAGCCCTTCAGCTGCTCGGCCACCTGCGGCTGGCGCGCTTCCTCGGGCAACGGGAACGCGCCGCGGGCGCGGATGTCGTCCATCTTGCGCTTCTCGAGCGCCTCGCTCGTGGGGCCCCAGAGGTAGCCGAGCTCGTCGAGCCGCTGGAGCATCTGCACGAGCTGGCCGTGCGCCTCCGGCGGCACGTTCAGGCGGCCGAACACCTCTTCCAGGTGCGACTCGCCGTTGAGCTGCAGCAGGAGACCCATCCACTGGTTCACCTGCTGCTGGATCTGCTGGGGGTTCGTGCCCTGGAGGGGCATCATGAAGGGCTGCGGGGAGAGGCGCAGGGGGTCCTGGAGGACCAGGAGCGCAACATCCATCTCCTTCCCGTCCTCGGACTTCGCCTTGGCCGGCGTCACCATCGGCAGGAAGCGGCGGACATGGGGTCGGGCGACGTGTTCCGGAAGGGCGTCAAAGGCGTTCGACATGGGGAGGGGCAGTGTAGGGGTCTGGAAGGAGCGTCGATATCCAGCCCTCATCGGATATTTCAACGAACCCGGTGCATAACCGGCCGATAGAGGGTGTTCGACCGCGGATGAGCTCTGCGGCGAGGCAGAACTGCGCCACGGAGAGGTAACATTGCGCATCTCTGCACTGGCCCGGCGCTTGGCGCGTTGGGCCGCGGGACCACGGTCGCCTGACCGAACGGTGCCCACATTTCCGATCGAGGCTGAATCCATGGCCAACCACCCCATCTCGCTGAACACCGTGTTGTGCTCCATGACCGTCCTGACGTCCGTGTGCGTGACGTCGATGTCCGCCGCGCAGGCTCCGCCGCCGGCAATCGCTCCGGCCCCGAAGAACCCCGGCGATCTCCCGGTCGCCCCGGTTGCCGTGAACAACAGCGGCAAGCAGACCGCCACGACGGCGCAGGCGCCGGTGGATGCACGCCAGGCCATTCGGTTCGAGCCCGAGATCCTGAACCTCGGCGAGATGTCCGCGGAGGTCGCCAAGACCGGCAAGATCAAGGTGGTGAACGTCCTCGACACCCCCGTCAAGATCACCAAGATCGTCCCCGGCTGCGGCTGCACCACCACCACCGCGCCCCCGGGCGAGCTGGCTCCCGGCGCTTCCGCCGACGTCGACATCACGCTGAAGCCGGGCGCCAAGGCCGGTATCCAGCTGACCAAGATGGTCACCTTCCAGATCGAGGGCCATGCGCCGCAGATGCTCACCGTGAAGGGTGACGTCAAGGCGTACATCGAGCTCTCGCAGGAGATGATCGACGGCCCGGCTTCCTCGGATGCTGCGCCGACCACGATCAAGATGAAGAGCGTCGAGAACACGGCGTTCAAGATCACCGGCGTGCTGCCCGAGGTCCTGGTCTCGATGCCCACGGACTCGAAGGTCGAGCACGAGGTGCAGATCGACTGGAAGAAGTGGGAGGCGACCGGCAGTTCGGTCAAGATCTCCATCATGACCGACAACCCGAAGGCCCCCCAGCTCGCGGTGCTCGTCAAGCGCGCGCTGAAGGCGGGCGTCACTCCGCCGCCCGCCACCAAGCCGAACGAGGCATCGCCGGCGATCGTGCTCGCTGCACGGTCGGGTGACGTCGCTGCCATCAAGGCCGCGCTTGCCGTCGGCAGCAAGGAAGGCGTCGACGCCCAGGAGCGCATGTCGCAGCGCACCGCGCTGCACTTCGCCGCCGAGAACGGAAACGCGGAGATCGTGGCGATGCTGATCGAGGCGAAGGCCAACCCCAACGCCCAGGATCGCACCGGCAAGACGCCGGTGACGGTGGCCGCCGAGCGTGGCCAGGCTGCGGCGCTCAAGGCCCTGCTTGCCGCCAACGGCGATCCCAACGTCCGTGACCAGGTGCAGGGTTCGCCGCTGCTCTGGGCTTCGGGCCTCGGCTCACCCGAGACCGTGGGCATGCTGCTCACGGCCGGCGCCAACCCGAACATCCAGGACGTCAACGGCATGACTCCCCTCATGTGGGCGGCAGGCGTTGGCAAGCCCGAGACCGTGCAGATGCTCCTTGCGAAGGGCGCTGATGCGAAGGCCACGGACAAGCTGACCGGCGAGTCGGCGCTCATGCGCGCCCTCCGCACGGGCAAGCCCGAGACCGTCAAGATCATCATGGCCGCCAACCCGGACATCACCACCAAGAACTCGCTCGGCATGACGCCGTTCCTGGTGGCGTGCGCCTACGGCGACATGGACAAGATCAGGATGCTGATCGATGCCGGCGCCGACAAGACCGCCAAGGATTCGCGCGGCTGGGGCGCCATCGACCACGCCCGCAACCGCGTGGACGGCAAGCGCGAGGAAGTGGTGAAGTTCCTCGAGCCGATCGTCCCGGCCAGCACGTCCTCGGCTCCGCCGCAGACGACCGCCCCGGCCGGCAAGTGACCGGACGCTGACAGCCCGAACCATCCACGACGCGCGTCCCTCGGGGCGCGCGTCGTGCGTTTGGCGCCTGGACCGGACGGCTGCCGGAAAAGCGTCGAGGGCAGGGCGCCCTTCTATGATCCCGCCCATGAGCACCACTGCCGCGCCGTCCACTGCTTCGCACCCCGTTGTCCTTGAAGCCATCGAGCTCGCGCGCGATGCGCGGCTGCTCGGCAGCACCGCCGCGATCCTTGGATGGGACCAGGAAACGATGATGCCGGGCGGCGGCCTCGAGCACCGCGCGCGGCAGCTCGCGCAGCTGGCACGGATCGAGCACGCGATGGCGACCTCCAAGCGCCTGGGCGAGCTCCTTGAGCGGGCCGCGGAGGCAACCGCCTCGCTCCCGGAGACGCACCCCGATCGCGTCAACGTTCGCGAGTTCCGGCGCGACTACGACAAGGCCACCAAGCTTCCCGCCGCGCTGGTGGAGGAGCTTGCGTCCACGTCCAGCATTGCCCAGCACGAATGGGCCGAGGCCCGCAAGGCGAGCGACTTCCCGCGCTTCCGCCCGTGGCTCGAGAAGATCGTGCGCCTCAACCGCGAGAAGGCCGACTGCTTCGGCTGGGACCGCGCCAATGGCGAGCGCTGGGACGGCCTGGCCGACAGCTACGAGCCGGGCTGCACCGCCAAGTACGTGGAAGGCGTGTTCGTGCCGCTGCGCAAGCGACTGCAGCCGCTCCTGGACGCGGTGAAGGGATCGTCGCGCCGGCCGGACGGGAGCTTCAACGATCATCCGATGGACCTGGATTCGCAGGAGCGCTTCGCGCGCTTCGTGAGCGGCGCCATCGGCTTCGATTACCAGCGCGGTCGGCTGGACCGCAGCACGCACCCGTTCTGCAGCGGCAGCCACTGCAACGACGTGCGCATGACCAGCCGTTATTCCAAGAACTGCATGCTGGACGGCCTGGGCAGCACCATGCATGAGACCGGCCACGGACTGTACGAGCAGGGCCTGGACCCGCACTGGATCTCCGCGCCCATGGGCGAGGCCGTGAGCCTCTCCATCCACGAGAGCCAGAGCCGCCTCTGGGAGAACCAGGTGGGCCGCAGCCTGCCGTTCTTCCGCTGGGCCAAGCAGCGCATGCCGGAGCATTTCGGCAACGCGGCTGACCGCTTCAGCGCCGAGCAGCTCTACTCCGCTGCCAACGTGGTGGAGCCCGGCTTCATCCGCGTGGATGCCGACGAGACCACCTACAACATGCACGTGATGATCCGCTTCGAGATGGAGCGCGCCATGATCTCGCGCGACCTCGACGTGAAGGACCTTCCGGGCGAATGGAACCGCCTCTACAAGGACTACCTCGGCCTCGTGGTGCCGGACGATCGCCGCGGCTGCCTGCAGGACGTGCACTGGTCGGGCGGCATGATCGGCTACTTCCCGACGTACACGCTGGGCACGCTCTATGCAGCGCAGTTCTTCGAGAAGGCGAAGGAGGCGATGCCCGGGCTCGAGGACGGCTTCGCGAAGGGCGAGTTCCGGCCGCTCCTGGCGTGGCTCAACGCCAACATCCATCGCCACGGGCGCCGCTACCTGAGCGCGGACCTGTGCACGCACGTGACGGGCGCGCCGCTGAGTGCGGACCCGTTCATGCGGCACCTGGAGGCGAAGCTCAAGCCCATGTACGGGATCTGACGGACGCAGGAAAGGCTTGGGATCACGCGCGACGCGGGGTGCGTGAGCGGATTCCGGCGGGTATGCCGCGCGGATATTTCCTGGAAAATCTCAAGCTGGCCTGTCACCGAAACCGCTGTCAACCGGACAGTTACGGGGTGACCGCATGGTTCCACGTCAGTGCCGCGAATCGCTCGCGACCGGAACCCGCGGCCACCGCCACCCGCCGGTGCCGAGGTGCCGACGGGTCTTGCGAAAGGGAGCCATAGCCAATGGATAGCAATGATTCGCCCGAACAGGGCCGGCGATCGCATGCACAGGCAGCTTTCCTCCACCCGCCGGGAGCCGCGGGGCGCACCGCACGCGCCACCACGGTCCTCGCCATGGTGGCACTAGTGACGGTGGTGGGCACCGCGTCCGCCGCGAACGGAAAGGGTGGAGGCAAGAAGGCAACGGCAAGCGCGTTGCAGGCACCCACGCCGCCACCGCCGCCCGCTGCACCGGAGTTCCGTTCCTATGACGGTTCCGGCAACAATCGGGCTCACGCCGAATGGGGCCGCGCCGGCACCGACTACCTGCGCGAGCGCAGCGGTGCGCGGTATGCGGACGGCAAGTCGGCGCCCGCGGGCGCCGATCGTCCGAGTGCGCGTGCCATCAGCAATGCGGTCTCGGACCAGGGCGAGGCCGTGACGCAGGATGCGCGCGGACTCTCGACGGCGCTCTACGAGTTCGGCCAGTTCCTTGACCATGACATC
>Ga0114967_10000709_pt1 | contig 28459 bp, 23 predicted proteins | sample M_130628_MF_Meta_FD_92639 | JGI IMG/M metagenome (GOLD analysis project Ga0114967, IMG submission 92639) | Freshwater microbial communities from Lake Montjoie, Canada to study carbon cycling - M_130628_MF_MetaG | ecosystem: Environmental > Aquatic > Freshwater > Lake | place: Lake Montjoie...
ATCAAAGCAGAAAGCATGTACAACACCCCTGCGGTTTTTGCAGTTTACACTTGTTTACTGACCTTACGATGGTTAAAAAACCAAGGAGGAATTGTGGCAATTGAAAAAGTAAACGAAGCTAAAGCAAACTTATTGTACAGCGAAATTGATCGAAATACAATGTTTGTCGGTACTGCTGCAATAGCAGATAGAAGTAATATGAATGCAACGTTCCTATTAGAAAATCCTGAACTTCAGGAGGCTTTTGATACGATGTGGAAAAAAGCGGGAATCTCCGGTATTACAGGGCATCGTTCTGTAGGCGGTTACCGTGCTTCCATGTACAATGCCCTCCCTCTTGAAAGTGTTCAAGTGCTGGTGGACGTGATGAAAGAATTTGAAACAATTTACAGCAATAAAATACAATTAGCTTAAGTAACTAAAATGGTTCTCCTCACAATTGGAAAGTCATTAAATCGCACAACAAATTTTAGTATCCTATGAAAGTATTAGCCAACGACGGAATATCACAAAGCGGAATAGATGCTTTAAGCCTAGGTGGATTTGAAGTTATTACCACCAAAGTAGCTCAAGAACAAATAACCAATTACATAAATGCAAATGACGTAGCAGTAATTTTAGTCAGAAGTGCTACGAAAGTTAGAAAAGATATTATAGACGCTTGTCCTGGTCTAAAAATTATTGGTAGAGGTGGTGTCGGGATGGACAATATCGATGTGGAATATGCCCGAAGTAAAGGAATACAGGTTATCAACACACCAGCTTCCTCTTCAGAGAGTGTAGCAGAACTAGTTTTTGGGCATCTCTTTACAGGAGTACGCTTTTTACATGACTCCAATAGAAATATGCCCCTCGAAGGAGATAGCAATTTTGACAGCTTAAAAAAGGCTTATGCAAATGGAACTGAATTACGCGGAAAAACCATAGGCATCATTGGCTTCGGAAGAATAGGACAAGCCGTTGCTAAAATGGCTATCGGACTTGGAATGAAAGTAATCGCAGCGGACAAATTTTTAAATAAAGCCGAAATAAAAGTAGACTTCTTCGATGGTCAATTCATAACCGTTGAAATACCTACTGTACCTTTAGCAGATGTATTTAAGCAAGCTGACTTTATTACACTTCATGTTCCTGCCCAAGATGGTTATGTAATTGGCGAACCAGAATTTGAATTAATGAAAACAAATGTCGGAATTGTTAACTGTGCGCGAGGAGGTGTAATCGATGAAGTAGCATTGATCAAAGCATTAGATGCAAAAAAAGTATTATTTGCTGGATTAGATGTATTCGAGAATGAACCTTCGCCAGAGATACAAATATTAATGCATCCAAAAATTTCATTAACCCCCCATATTGGAGCTGCTACTGTCGAAGCACAAGATCGTATAGGTACCGAATTAGCAGATCAAATTATAAATTTATTACAATAAGAAGTGTTTTTTTTATTATGTTAAAATTAAAAAGTATAAGGGACCTTTTTTGTAATTTTATAGTAAATAAGCTCTTATGAAAAAAATTGTCTTAACTGGTATTTTTATCTTGGCGCTGGCCGCTTGCCATTTTGACAAGAACATTACTGCAAAAGATAAAAATAATGTCCCTAAAAATAACAGGGATACGCTGCGAATAGCTAACGATTCCTTGGAATATGAAGTGATTATTATGGAACCCGGATTCAACAGTTGGCTTGCCAGTCAAGCACGACCAAGAGGTTATCATTCAGAAAGCTACTTAGAAATTAAAAATCAAATTTATACCTCCGAATGGAATAATAGGGTCCTGCAGTCACAACGCTATAATCCTCGCTTATATGAGCAACAAATTGATTACAATCCGTCAATTCATTATGGCTACGAAGTAAATTATTTATTGTACAACTATTTCATATACTTTCAAATTACTTATAAACAAGCGCTTGCCGGATTTGCCCCCCGACTGTAAATTCATTAAATTTGTATAACTTTCTTACGATGGCAAATTTTAAACAACGATGGCAAATAAAATCAAATTGGCAATTACTTGTCATACTTATGGTATTTGCAATTACCGGTTCAACCGCAGCGTTTGCCGCCAAACCAATTCTTTCTATTTTTAGTATCAACAAAAATGATGTTTCACCCTGGATCTATTATCCGTGCTACATTTTTATTCTTTTTCCAATTTATCAAGTGTTATTAGTAAGCTTCGGCTATCTATTTGGTCAGTTCCCATTCTTTTGGTCGTTTGAAAAAAAACTACTCAAAAAGTGTGGCCTTGGTTTTATCCTCCCGAAAAAAGAAAATCCCGAATAAATTCGAGATTCCCTGACCAAAAAATATATAAAACGCAACCAATATACTTTTTTACTTTTCTTGCTGAATCAAACTAAAGAAATCATTTCTAAAATTCTTGTCATTAAAAACACCTCCGTATTGAATAGTAGAAGTAAAACTACTTTCATCTTTAATACCCCTACTGGATACACATAAGTGTTTAGCCTCCATCACAACGATTACATTATCCGTTTCTAACACAGTTTTCAATTCATTAAAGATTTGCATAATCAAACGCTCTTGCACCTGAGGTCTTCTCGAATAATAATCAACGATTCGGTTTAACTTGGATAACCCTATGACCTTTCCACTAGAAACATAGCCAATATGCGCCTTTCCTATAATTGGCAAAAAATGATGCTCACACGTAGAATTAAAACTAATTCCCGCTTCAACCAACATCTTGTCATAGTGATAACTGTTATCAAATACGGAAACTTTAGGCTTGTTATCAGGATGCAAACCGGAAAATATTTCTTGAACAAACATTTTTGCGACACGATGTGGCGTCCCTCGCAAACTGTCATCAGTCATATCAAGCCCCAACTCTTGCATAATAGCATGAAAATGGTTCTCTATAACACGTATCTTTTCAGCATCTGATTTATCAAATGCATCTAACCGTAACGGTGTTTCTGCTGAAGTCATTTGATGGTTATCCCCAAGTAATTCAATTAATTCTTTATCTGTAACAGTATTCATACGTTATTTTTTGTTTAACAAATTTACAAAATAATTAAACAAATTTAACGAATTAACATAACTTTATTACTTATTCAATCATAATTAAAAACTATACAGTTCCTTAAAATGAAAATACTTTGTTACTTTGTGAAAAATTGATACCGATGATTATCGCCCAAAACATTCACAAGTATTATGATACACTTCACGTCCTTAAAGGCGTTAACCTTCATATTAAAAAAGGGGAAATTATTTCCATTGTCGGGGCTTCTGGGGCTGGAAAAACAACACTGCTTCAAATAGTTGGCACCTTGGATGCCCCTACAAAATCGAAAGATGCAGTACTCGAAATAAATGGAGAGAACGTTTTAACGATGAATGACAAAAACATTTCAAAATTTAGAAATTCGCATTTGGGCTTCATATTTCAATTCCATCAATTATTACCTGAATTTACAGCTCTCGAAAATGTATGCATACCGGCTTTTATTGCTGGTAAAGAAAAAAAAGAAACTGAAATTGAAGCGAACCGATTATTATCCTACTTGGGCTTGGAAGAAAGAATACATCACAAACCTAACGAACTTTCAGGTGGTGAACAACAGCGAGTAGCAGTAGCCCGCGCACTAATAAATAAACCAGCCGTAATATTTGCCGACGAACCTTCAGGAAATTTGGATACGGCCTCCGCAGAAAACCTTCATAAATTATTTTTCAAATTGAGGGAAGAACTCGGGCAAACTTTTGTCATTGTGACCCACAATGAAGATCTAGCCAATATGGCCGACAAAAAATTAATCATGAAAGACGGATTAATCATTTAAGATATGCTGCTAATAATCATCAGCTGGATTTATATATTTTGGACTGCATTAAGCTTCGGACTTGCCTTTTCCAAAAGAGTAAAAGTGAATCCAACCGACCTTATTTTCATAGTCATAACTGGATTGTTCAGCATAACGCTTTTAGCCTCAATTTGGGCGTTCTGGTTTCCAATTGCAAAGGAATTCCATCTTTTGTTTTTCGGCTTAACGGCACTTTTATGGTATCAAAATAAAAGTGCTGCCAAATCTCTTTTAGCAACAACGTTCTCCACTATTAATTCGTTTAATAAAACTATTAAATGGAGCTTTTTTATAAGCAGCTTAATGATAATTGCCAAATGCGCCACGACTCCATATTTAGTCGATAATGAAACCTATTATATCCAAACCATCAAGTGGATTAACGAATATGGCTTGGTAAAGGGATTGGCAAACTTACACTTGTTTCTAGGACAATCGAGCCCTTGGCACATTACGCAAAGTATTTATAATTTTAATTTTATTTACGACCGCTTCAACGATATCAACGGTTTCTTATTGCTGTTTTTTAATTTCTTTGTTTTCTTGAATTGGCAAAAATATTTAACTTCCCAAAATAAAATAGCACTAATTTTTGCGTTATGCCCGCTATCATACCTCTTTTTATTTCAATTCATTAGTGCGCCCTCACCCGACTTTCCAATTTATATTTTTAGCTTTTTGCTTTTCTATCATTGGTGCAATTCCAATCAAATAAGTAAACACGACCTTTTACTAAAACTAAGCATATTGGCTTTATTTGCTGCGTTTATTAAGATTACAGCATTCCCTTTACTGCTTTTGCCTCTTGGATATTACTGCTGGGAATACAAATCGGTTTACAAAAACCTAGGAACACTTAAAATAGCAGCAGGAACAACAATTACGGTAATCGTGGTGAAAAATAGTATACTGACAGGTTATCCCTTTTTCCCTTTTCAATTCTTGACTTTTCCAAACTTAAATTATAAGGTTCCCACAGAAATCATGGAGTTCTTTTTTAGCGACAAAATGATGTACAACTTCTGTATCCCCTACAATTCGTTCGAAAATGTCACCACTTTAGCAAAAATAAATAGCTATTTTTTCCACAATGGTTTGGACAGCATCATTGCTATCATTACGGTATTGCTTTGCATTATTAGCCCTATTTACATGCATAAGTCGGCCTATAAAAAACAATTATATGCCATTTACTGCCTATTCATTTTAGTGCTTATTCTTCTCGGCTATAGTTCGCCACAATATCGCTTTTATGTGTACTTCACAATATTCTTTGGTCTAGCATTATTATCTCTTTTTATTAAAAGTCAAAAGGCAATTAGTTTGTTAAATGGATTGAGCATTTCACTACTACTCCTACTATTATGCATACCGCTCTCTTTCAAAGCAATAACCGCTAATAAGTTGTTGGAAAAAAATAATACCTTCTGCTATCGCAATCTTGTAGTGCCGGAAGCAAATAGTAAATACCAACTCAAATTCAAAGGAGATAGTCGTGGTAATTTAAAATTTAATACTCCAATTAACCCTCCGCTGTTTTGGATTAATGGCAATGGTAATTTGCCAACAGTAAATGCCGCTCAACTTAGTTACTTTGAAACGAACTTCCACTATATGCCACAACAACGAAGCCATAATTTAGCAGACGGCTTTTATGCTCAAAAAATAAGTGGACATGAATAGATCCGAATTGAAAGAATTTCTAGATGAAAAAGTAGTACTGTACAACAATCCCTCGTTTATCGACTCTGATCCTATTCAAATTCCACATCAGTTTACACAGAAGGAAGACATTGAAATTGCGGCTTTTTTAACAGCAACGATTGCGTGGGGCAATAGAAAAATGATCATAGGTAACGCGCAAAAACTGATTAACCTAATGGGAAATGCACCGCACGATTTTATCATGTCGCACAACAATAATGATTTAGATAAATTCGATCATTTTGTTCATAGAACGTTTAATAGTCAAGACACAATCACTTTCATAAAAGCATTGAAAAATATTTATGCAAACCATCAAGGTCTAGAATCTGTTTTTGCCAAAAACCAACAGCCTAATTCCCTTCAACAAAGCATTTCAAGTTTTAAAACAATTTTCTTTGAAATAGAACATCAAAAAAGAACCACGAAACACGTGTCCGACCCCCTTGCCGGATCGGCCGCCAAACGTTTAAACATGTTCTTACGATGGATGTGTAGAAAAGACAAGGCTGGAGTTGATTTCGGTTTGTGGAAAAGTATAAATCCCTCATGCCTATCATGCCCTTTAGATTTACATTCAGGAAATGTTGCTCGCAAGCTAAACCTGTTAACCCGCAAACAAAATGATGCCAAAGCACTGGCTGAACTGGATAGTAATCTGAGATTTTTTGATAAAAACGACCCCGTAAAATATGATTTTGCCTTATTTGGATTAGGGGTATTCGAAGGGTTTTAAAAACAAGCAGCGCACTAAAACTGGTGCGCTGCTTGTTTAATTAATTAGCAATGGCATCAAATTGCATACTTCCCACTTTCATGATATGCAATGCACAAGAGTACTGAAGTATTAATCGGATGGTTTCCTTTTTAGGCAACATCGCTTTTTTTGATAATTTTCTTTTAGAGTAAAGTTTTGCCATAAAAAACATAATATTGGTTAGATACTACTTTATAACGCAAAAAATTACAGTATAGTATTTATGAGGGCAAATAAATTTTATTTTTCTCAATTACCTTTCTCAAATTAGTCATCGCATAACGCATTCTTCCCAAGGTAGTATTAACACTAACTCCAGTAATATCTGATATTTCCTTAAAACTCATATCTAGATAATAACGCATCATGACCACCTCCTTTTGATCAAAAGGCAATTCTTCAATGATATTTTTCAAGTCAATTTCAACTTGCTTTTTGATTAACCTACTCTCAATATTCATACTATTATCACGTAGCGTTGAAAATACCGACATATCTTCGGTGTCCCTATTAAATGGCATTTTCTTATCATTTCTGAATTTATCAATGATCAAATTACTAGCAATCCGCATCACCCATGATAAAAATTTACCTTCTTCGTTATAGTACTTCTTTGTTTTCAGGGTATGGATAACTTTAAAGAAAGTTTCCTGAAAAATATCTTCTGTAACATCTCTATCCGAAACCTTGGAATAGATATACCCATAAATTTTTGATTGATGTTTAGTAACAAGTACAGCCAAAGCGGTCTCATCGCCAGCAATGTACTTATCAACTAATAAAGCATCAGGAAGTTGTGATTTAGCCATAATATTACCTTTTAGTAAGGGTTAAAAAAGAGATTTTTAATCTAAAAAGTAATTTTAATCGATAGGCTATTTCTGTTTGAATGTTATTTATGAACCAAATTTAACATAATTTTTAACACATAAACAAATTTATTTTAAAATTTAACAATTATTGCATGCAATAAGCGCTAACAAAGAGATGCTTCAAAAGCAAGTAACTAGGATAAACAAAACAAATTAATGATACTAATAATGCGATAATACTCGAGAGCACACAAAAAAATTCGTATCCTTTTATTTCCGAGAAATAGAAGACCATCTAAACGCTTATTTAATTTCAAAATATTCAAAACCCTAATCAAAATTCCAGTAATAGCGTAACCCTTTCTGAAAAGAGAAATGACTACATTTGCACTCATTCTCTTTTTTGCTATGAAAAGTACAGAAATTGCCAACTTAGAACCTAAAAAAAACATCTTAATCAAAGGCGCTCAAATCCATAATTTAAAAAATTTGGATGTAGTGATTCCTAGAAACGAACTTGTAGTAATTACAGGGCTTTCGGGCTCAGGTAAATCAAGTTTAGCATTTGATACACTATATGCTGAGGGACAACGCAGGTATGTTGAAAGTTTATCTTCCTATGCACGCCAATTTTTAGGCCGATTAGACAAACCTAAAGTAGAATACATCAAAGGAATAGCTCCTGCTATTGCCATCGAACAAAAGGTAAACACAACCAATGCTCGTTCAACGGTGGGTACCTCTACCGAGATCTACGACTACCTTAAATTACTATTTGCCCGAATAGGCAAAACCTACTCACCCATTTCTGGAAATGAAGTCAAAAAAGATACCGTTACCGATGTAATAAATCAGGTAAAAACCTTTACCACAAACAGCAAGTGGCTGCTGCTAGCACCAATCCATCTCGAAGAAGGAAGGAAGCTAGAAGACAAACTAAAAGTGTTGCTCCAACAAGGTTTTGCTCGTATACTCGTAAATAATGAAATGGTGCGTTTGGATGAGTTAGACCAACAAGCATTAGACCACAAAAACATCTTACTCATCATCGACCGTATCGTGGTAAAAGAGGAGGAAGATTTCTATAACCGTTTAGCCGATGCAATACAAACCGCCTTCTTTGAAGGGAAAGGAATCTGCTACCTGCAAGATTTAGAAACAAAGGAAAGAAAAGAATTTAGCGCCAACTTCGAATTAGATGGTATGGCATTCCTTGAACCTAACATACATTTATTCAGCTTCAATAACCCCTACGGTGCCTGCCCCGCTTGTGAAGGTTACGGGAACATCATCGGGATAGATAGCGAACTGGTCATTCCAAACACCTCTCTCTCCATCTATGAAAATGCTATTTACCCATGGCGCGGTGAAAGCATGGGCTGGTACCGCGACCAGTTCATTAATAGTGCCTACAAATTTGACTTTCCTATACATAAACCCTTTTTCGAACTTACAGAAGAACAAAAAGATCTGCTTTGGAAAGGAAATAAATACTTTACCGGTTTAGACGAATTCTTCCAAGAACTTGAGGAGAAAAATTATAAAATTCAAAATCGCGTAATGCTTTCCCGATATCGTGGGAAAACCAAATGCAATGTCTGTAAAGGAAAGAGACTTCGCAAAGAAGCCAATTATATTACAGTTGGAGAAAAAACAATTTCTGAATTGGTCGACTTGCCAATCAAACGATTAATTCCGTTTTTTGACCAACTGCAACTGTCAGAATATGAAGCCAAAGTAGCCAAAAGACTTCTAATCGAAATCAAAAACCGTCTGTTGTTCTTAAGCGATGTTGGCTTAGACTATCTTACGCTAAATCGAAATTCAGCAACACTTTCAGGAGGAGAATCACAACGGATCAACTTAGCCACCTCTTTAGGCAGTAGCCTAGTGGGATCGATGTATATATTAGATGAGCCCAGTATCGGACTCCATCCAAAAGACACCGAGCGTCTTATTAAAGTGCTCAAAAATTTACGCGATTTAGGAAATACTGTCATTGTTGTAGAACACGACGAAGACATCATGAAAGCCGCCGATCGAATCATCGACATCGGTCCGGAAGCGGGAACATTTGGAGGCGAACTAGTAGCCGAAGGTTCGTTCACAGAAATCCTAAAAGCTGATTCGTTAACGGCTAAATACTTGAACGGCCAACTTGAAATTGCAATCCCCAAAAAAAGAAGAACTTCTAAAAACAATATCCAAATAAAAGGAGCTCGCGAAAACAACCTACAAAACATTGATGTTTCCTTCCCCCTAGAAAGCCTTACTGTTATCACAGGGGTGTCGGGTAGCGGAAAAAGTACGCTAGTAAAGAAAATTCTATTCCCTGCCATGCAGAAAAAAATAGAAGGTATCGGAGATAAAGCAGGCCAATTCAGCGAAATGACGGGCAGTTTCGCTCACATAAAACATATTGAATACGTCGACCAAAACCCTATCGGAAGAAGCTCGCGCTCTAACCCGGTTACCTACATCAAAGCCTATGATGACATCAGAGATCTTTATGCCAAAGAAAAACTATCGAAAATTAGAGGCTACCAAGCCAAACACTTTTCTTTCAATGTAGATGGAGGGCGTTGCGAAACCTGCAAAGGAGAAGGATCCATCAACGTAGAAATGGTTTTCATGGCCGATGTATCACTCCCCTGCGATACCTGCGGAGGAAAACGATTTAAAAAAGAAGTACTCGAAGTAACATTTGAAGGAAAGAATATTGACGATATTCTAACCATGACCATCGACGATGCCATAGCCTTCTTTGGTGAAAACAAACAAACTAAAATCATTCAGAAACTCCAACCCTTACAAGATGTCGGACTTGGATACGTACAATTAGGACAATCCTCCTCTACGCTATCGGGTGGTGAAGCACAACGTATAAAATTAGCCTCGTTCCTGGTAAAAGGAGTAACCAAAGAAAAGGCGCTGTTTGTTTTCGACGAACCCACAACAGGACTTCACTTTCACGATATCAAAAAATTATTGGCTTCTTTCAATGCCTTACTAGAAAAAGGGCATTCCATCATAGTAATCGAACACAACCTAGATTTAATCAAGTGCGCTGATTGGATCATCGACCTAGGCCCTGAAGGAGGTGAAAATGGTGGACAAGTATTAGCCGTGGGTACCCCGGAAGAGTTAGTCAAAAATAAAAATTCTATTACGGGACATTACTTAAAGGATAAGTTATAAAAGTGCCCTAGTTTAGTATCCTGATAATGGTCCAATACAAGGCAGTGCATGCAATAAGACTCGATACAGGATAAACTATTCTTTCAGTATACCATTGTCTCTTCCTTATTTTAAAAACTAAAATAAAAAGTAGAAATAGTATGGTTATCTGAGCCATCTCAACCCCCACATTAAAAGATAGTATGGCAGATAACATTTGTCTTTTGGGCAAATCTGCACTCAGTAAACCCGCCGCAAAACCTAGACCATGCACTAATCCAAATACAAATATGATAACTAGTCGCCAAGGATTCATTTTACTGTGAATAATGTTTTCAATGGCAGCAATAAGTATACTGAAGGTAATTAATGGTTCAATGATCTGGGAATACGGAAGTAATAAACCATAAGCAACCAATACTAGTGTTAGACTGTGAGCTATGGTAAATATCGAACATTGAAGTGCTACCTTTCGGATAGAAGGAGTAAAAAAAAACAAACATACCACAAACAATACATGGTCAAAACCTAATGGTAAAACATGAGTAAAACCAAGTTGTAAATAATAAACTAATGTCTCACAATAGGTCATGCTTTATTCTTTAACCAATTTTATCGCTTCGGCAATTCCTTTTATGTTTAGAATATAAACGCCTTTTGCCAATTGTGTAAAATCTTGCTTTTCAATAGCCGTACCTTGATAATATAATTGACCCGAAATGGAATATAATTCGCAATATAAATTAGTATCTGGTTCATTAAAAACTATTTTCGATACAAATGGATTTGAAATAACACTAATGGTTCTTGTTGGATTTATAAGGGTATTTGTACCTAAAAACGATGGATTGCCTCTAACACATAAAACATAATTCAAATTGGTTTTAAGATCATAAGTAGTAATGCCAAATTGCGTACTCCAATACCAAGCACTAGCGGGATTGGTTGGATTGGGTTTTAAAGTGGTAGAGGACCAATAGTTATGGACTCCTATTGTGCTAAAAAAATTGCTATTTACTGCAGGGTTTACAGCACTGTAATCACTCAAAGATTGCAATTCTTTGATGTTCGGTAACCTCCAATCGGTTTGACCAGCTAAATTCAATTCTTCTGCATAAACTAAAGCTTGCTCCCAGCTTTGTGCAGTTGGATTTGGTACTTGTTGCCATACTAACTGTGTTAAATTATCGGTAACAGTTCCATCTCCATTTGCAGTATAAGGATTGTCAACAACGGCTGGCGTCGTAACATCCCTTACGGCTCTTACATGAAACTTTTTAACACCACCCGCCGATAGGGTCTCGGTCTTAGGATGATTTCCTATTCCTCCTCCTCCATTGGTCACCCAGACTTTTGAATTGTCACCAAATTGAAATAAATTGGTCCACCAATAATCCGCTGCAGTCAATGTGAAATAATTGGTACTTATTGCCGGGTTTACATTTTGTTCGTTCAGTATACTAAAAGATTCCATTGGAGAAGGTAAGCGCCAATCGGTGTAGCCTCCTAAAGTCAACGAATTACAATAAGCTATTGCATTTTCGATAGTCATTTCGCCACCATCGGTTTGTTGCCACATCAACCCCGTCACTAAATCAGTTACCGTTCCATCGCCATTTATTTGATAGGAAAGTGTATTGATAGAATAATCATTGTCTTCTCCAAAAGTCGCTGTATAATTTCCAACTTGACCTGTATCAGGCAACAATTGCATCGTCTTTAAGATACTCTGAGCATTGGAATATATCCCATAAAGCACAGCCGAAAACAAAAGAAGTTTTTTCATTTTTTATTCGATTATCAACTTTTTATCGATATGCTTTGTTCCCACTTGCAGTGAAACTATATAAGTTCCAGATGCCAGACTCTTAATATCAAGATCTGCTTTAAATCCCTCGAATTTTAATACTGTAGTTCCTTTTAGGGAAAAGATTGCCACACTTTTAATATCGTTTGCTTTCAAGTCCTTTCCAAGTTGGATATGTACATAGTCTTTCGCTGGATTAGGGTGCAGAACTATATCGGAATCTTTAGTAAATAGTGTATTGGATAATGGAACAGTACATTGATTGAAACCATTATAATTTTGGGACGTGATAGCAGTGGGAGTTACATAATTAAAGGTATAGTTAGTGCCTGCCCAGCTAAAATTGGTAGCATAACCTGGTACACCATTTACCGTATAAGATAAATTATAGCCATTGGTATTGGCATTTGCAACACAAGAGGTTATCAGAGCTCCACTCAGCGGGGTCCAATTTTCAGTTCTCACAGGATGGGCAGCGGCTTGCGGAATCAATTGGTAGGTCGCATCTTCTGTTACTTGTCCCATAAAACTTCCAATCATATAGGGTGACGTAGCTGTACCATGATAATGGTATACCCCATCAACACCAAAATGACCATGATTACTATCTAAGGCTGCCATTGCGCTTCCATCTGGCTCGACTCCTCCATAAACAGCGAAGCCATCTAAAGCAAATGCGCAAGGTAAATTAGTTGTAGTTTGACCCGCAGTGTACAAATGCAAGGGAGCTATATGATAATGATAATCATCTCCCCTTCCACAATGACCTCCATAATTATCTAATTGACCATCTAAAAAAGAATCAACACCCGTATTAGTATGGTAATTAAAAATAGGAACTCCATTGGCAGCAATAGCTATGGCACCTCTGGTAAAATGGATATTATCAATAGCAATAGGAGAACTGGCTACTACCGGATTCAAAGGTATACTCCAATGGTTATTTCCAATATAACATTGGGGAATCGGAACTTGTTGTTGCCATCCATGGTTCGAAATCCCAACCATCATAGTATGAGTGGGAACTCCTTTACTTTCCACATAAAAATAAGTATTATCCCATGAGGTTGCAATATTAGGAAAAAAAGGTGTGAACGCAGCGTTTATAAATTCTGGATCTGTAGTGGTCAAAGCTTTATTTGTGAAACTATAAAAAGTAGTTAGAATCCCAATAAAAAAAACAGGTGCTACATATCGATACTTCGTACGATCAACAAATCTAAACAAGGCCATACCGACTAACAAGACCAATAATAGTATGGCAACCATTTTATAGGTAAAGTCCTTAAATTTAGTTTTTTTAATGGGTAGAATTTTAGCATTAAGTTCTGCGACCTGTTGCACCTTCCTCAACACATACTTTTGATCCATAGGAGATAGTTGAGCTAATGGTAAGCGCATCATATTGTTTTGTGCATCCTCAATATATACGATTCCATCTTTCAACATAGAAAAAGAACCGTCAATAACTCGATGTCCTTTTAAAATAGTCCAATGATAAAGTATCTGACTTTCATAGTTTATAGTATGAGAATTAACCGAAATACTAAACAAAACAAGGGCGAGGATCACTAACTTTTTCATTTTATCGCTATCGTTTTAAAATTATTTTTCCGGCTTGGGAAGGTCCTTTTCCTTTAAAAATTTTATAAACATATACTCCGTCTGCTACTGCATTTCCTGAATTATCAGTGCCATCCCACATAACCTGAAACTTACCATTGGCTAAGTAATCCCCATTAATAATATCTTTTATTAATTGACCGTTCTGATTATAAATTACAATATGAATTCGCTCTGAATTCATAACTTCAAATTCAATTTTCGTTTCTTTTGAAAAAGGATTCGGGTATACAATTTCATCAGCGTAATTCGTATTCCAAATCATCGTTGGGTTATTAGTACCCAAAGTGTAGCAATTACTTAAGGCATCAATAAAATAACTTGCAGATACATCTTTATTATGACGAGTTGCGTTCTCATTTGCAGGTAAATAGGCTCGAACGTATTCAACCAAAACTCCAGTAGAGCTGACAGTTACTCGGATGTGGCCAGAGTTTGGCAAAATTTGTCCTTCTAAATATCCATAAGTAGTAGCGTAAGCTGTATTATTAAAATTTGGATGACTTGGCTGAGGAGTTTCTTGATAGATCAAACAATCCTTCTCTTGCTTTCCGAAAAAATGATCATGTCCATGAAAAAATATATTCACATGATTTTGGGTTAACAAATCCTTAATGGGCATTTCCCAACCTGGTCTATTGGCAGCAAACCCCGGAGTACCATCTAAATTATTACCGCCCCATTCATATAAATTGGCAAACTCAACTCCTCCGCGACCGTCTGGATCTCCCCCTATAATTTGATGAGAAAACACAAATTTATAGCTGGCCGTACTGGTAGCTAAAACATTTTTAAGCCAATTGTATTGAGCTTGTCCCAAAGTCCAACGCCAACCTGTAGTTGCAGTAGGCTTGGGTGAAGTATACCAATAGGGGTCCAAAACGATATATAAAGCATCCCCCCATTGCCATGAGTAATAATTCTCTCTTAATCCAACATAGTTTTGAATGGTAGTATCTCCAGTATAAAAAGTTCCATCAGGTGCTGGATTCAAAAAATATTTTTTACGCTCTTCCGTATTCCAAATTGCAATATTATCAGCAGTATTATTTAAATTCCATCCTGCTTCTCCTTCATGATTACCCAAGGCTATAAAAAGTGGCACAGAATGCCCAAGCAACTCGTATTTAGTTCGCAATAACTTACATCGATACGGAATGGTATCATGCGGAACTAAATTGGTAGTCAAATTTTTCAACTTATCGGTCATAATAAAATCACCCAAATCAATCATAAAATCAGGAGCATCATCCAATTGATTTTGCAGACATAGCTCATATAAAGGAACATTACTTTGTTCATCCATGTGCGGATCTGCTTGCACCACATACTTATAAGTACTACCTAATGCGCGTTGTGTTTGAAACGTATGCTCTGGTCTAGCTATAAACGTTGTTGCATCAGGTAATCGATATAGCATTCTATAATAATATTTGGTATTGGCTTCAAGTCCAGAAACAATGATTTCAGCTGGATCATTCACTAAAAACAACTGCCAATTCGTTTGTCCAGAATATACACCGCTAACGGTTCCATATTGAATACTCACCTCCACATTTTCATCAAAAAAAGCTTGTACCGTTATACTAGTCGCGGTTGGCCTACCTAATAATTCTCCTTGTGTGATATTTTGCGCAGAAACGAGCGCAATATTAAGTAATACAAACAATAATTGAATTTTCAATTTTTTCATAATTATAAAAGCCGTTAATGATTAATTATTATTTTTTGCGTAGCGCCTAGTTGCCCATCGATTTTTAACAAATAAATGCCCGATGCAATATTGCTTGTGTTTAAAACTGAAGTTTCAAAGGTCTGTAATGTTTGTCCTAACAGCGTAACCAATTCAAATTTATGAGGCATCGTCGAATCTTGCACAGTAATATACAACATGCCATCAACTGGATTAGGATAGACTTGAATAGCAGTCGTTTCCGCTACGATTGGTAATTGCAAAGAGCAGTCACTACCTATTGAATAGGAATATCCCAACTCTCCATTGACATGACCTTCAGACCCTGTAGTTCCAGTAATATATGACTTTACGTAATCTACCGTTACACAACTCGGAGTAACATTAACACGTATATGACCTGTTCCATCTAAGGTCACATCGGTATAAGCACTTGCGTTAGCAGTATAGCCAAAATTATAAGTAGCATCGCTTGGCATCGGTACTTCTTGATAAACAACACCGTTGAGTTGCTCTTTAGCAAATAAATGGTCATGGCCTTGGAAAAAGATATCTACACCAGTATCGATAAATACTTGATGGATCGGCTTTCCCCATCCAGGTCGATATTGGTCAAACTTATACTGATTCCCTTGCATACCACCCCATTCAAAACCAGCAGCAGTAGCGACCCCTCCTCTTCCTTGTCCTCTAGTGTGGTGGGCAAAAACAAACTTATGCGTTGCTGTACTTGTCTCTAACACATTTCTCATCCATTGATATTGGGTATATCCCAAAGTCCAATCCCAATTAGTGGGCTTGGAGCCATCAGCTGGTGTAGCACCCGGCGCAATCTCAGTTCGATAAACATCCAAAACCACAAATAAAGCATCACCCCATGTCCAAGAATAATAGTTCTCCGGCAAACCCATACCAAAATCTTCTGAAAGGGTATTACCACTATAAAAACTGTTAGGAAACGGATTTGGATAATAATATTTACGCCATTGGGTTCCCCAAACACCTATTCCATTTGGTGCTGCAGGTAAATTATTGGTCGCTGTTGTGTAAATCCCTCCAACGTTCAAATAATAATCATTCTCAGCATCATGATTTCCTAAGCATACATAAAAAGGAACAGAATGACATAATTGGCCTAAATATTGTCGGTAAACTTTGTGATAAGCGTCCATGTCAGCACTCGTGGTCGTAGTGGGTGAGTGATCATCTCCAAAAATATCTCCCAATGACAACATAAAATCTGGATTGTCTGAGGCTTCATTAGCTAATGTATTTTGATACATAGCTACATTGGAATAACCACTGTACAAATGTTCATCGGACTCAACAGTAAAAGTAAACGAACTTCCCGCGGCACGTTGCGTATGGAACTTATATTCTGGAGTAGCAGTATACGTTTCAGCAGTGATCAATTTATAGTACATTCTATAATAATAGCGGGTATTGGACGTAAGATTCACCAAATCTAACTCATCAGGCACATTCGCTTGATTAGGCATCACACCAGTACTTTGCGTATATACACCTGTTTGTGTACCATATTCAATATAATAAGTTACATTCTGATCAAATAGGATACTAGCCGTAACGGAATTATCAGTAGGCCTTCCCAAAATAATCGAATGCTCCTGTGCACTAATTTGATAGGGAACAGTCCACAAGATCAACAAAAAAAACAATAATTTAATTTTCTTTACTACCATATAAAAAACTTTTTTCTATTACAAATTTAACCAATTTTTATTTTTTTGTAGGTTGATTATCAGGCCTACAATAATCTCGAATCTCCTTTACTAACGTTTCAAACTTCTCTAACTGCTCTTTAGTACAAATTGCTTTTAATTCTTTAGCTTGTTGATATCTGATCAACTCCATCGTATACTCATCTTCTGAAATAGAACAAGCCAATCTTTGAATTTTTGAATCATCGGTGATCCGATTAAACATCTCCTCATTCATCGCATCTTTCGAATCTTTAATATGCTGCTTTACTACGATCTCCTTTTGATAATAATCAGTTCTTATCCTTTCAAATGCTATTATTTGTGCATCATTCAGTTCGAGTTCTTTTTTTAAAATACCCGAAACATCTTTAAAAGCCTCATTTTTTGGAAATAAATAAGGCTCATTTTGTTTGACTTTTTTCCAAACCAACAATCCCATTAAACTTAAATTTAATAAGAATAGAATTGCTATAATTCTACTGGTAAATTTCTTTTGATAAAATAAATCCATATTATAGCGTATTCGGAATTAATAACTCTTCTCGTAACATTTTTAAATCTTGCTGTCGAACAGCCTTATTTTCTTTACTATCACTGGTTGAAAATAGCAATACACTGACATTGATGATAAAAAGAAATCCTAAAAAAACAGGGTAAATCGTCCTATTGGCAGCTTTGTTTTGCTCTCTTTTTCTCAATCGAAACTCCAATTCATTCTCCCAAGAATTAGAGGCCGCAAGTACGACTTTGCTTAATTGATCTAACTTGTTTGTCGTGTTTTCTAAAGCATCTTTTGATTCCATAATTTTATTTTTTTACTAAAGCAGCTAATTGTTGGGCTATCTTCTTATTCGCACGATAGATCAAACTTTCTACGGCTACATTAGAAGTTTCCATTAATTCAGCGATTTCAGAATTACTAAATCCATCTAGCCTACTCAGTGTGTAGGCCACTCTTTGATTTTCGGGTAGTTTATTTAACAGTTGCCCAACCTCTTTCCACATTTCTTCTTCGTGGATATCACTATCCGCCATGGTTCCTCCAGAAATCCATTGCGCTATTTCATCAATATGTAACACCTTACTTAGCGTTGCAAAACGCTTTTTACGTGCACGCCTCTTAAGTTCATTCAAACATTTCGTTACTGCAATGCGATAAATCCAAGTTGAAATCTTAGCGTCTCCTCTAAAAGACCCTATCGATTGATATACTTCCACAAATACTTCCTGAGAAATATCCTCAGCATCTTCCCTATTCAATAAAAACCGATAGCAAGTCGTAATAACACCATCTTTGTAGAGTGCTACCAATTCGTAAAAAGCTTCACGATCATGCGACTTTAACTTTTGTATCAATTTTTAATGGTATATATTCCTTTAGACAACTTAACGATCAAATTCTGGCACACAATGATAAAAAATGCACCTCTAATATAGTAAAAAAAAGCCTCCAAATTCTGGAGGCTTTTTTTGTATCGCTAGTAAGTAACTATTACTCTATGATTATTTTCTTAGTAAAGCGCTTAGAAGCGGTTTCTATTACGGCCAAATACATTCCTTTGGCCAATCCATTTAAAGAAACCGATTCAATCAAATGAGCATTCGTAAAGGTCTTATTCAAAACAATCTTCCCATACAAATCAATTAAAGAAAAAGTATATTCCTTATCCATTAGGGTTCCCATATTTAAGCTCAAAACATTATGGGCCGGACTAGGGTAAAAACTAACCTGATCCTCATTTTCAAAACTACTTGTTTCCAGTGTAGTTGCCGCTACTGCAAAATGCATAGTAGCCCCTATTGTTGCCTTAGCAACATTGTAATTGTATACAGGATCCATATTAACTAACAAATCTGTATTGGTGTGTTTATGAGTCGTTTCATTTGTTTCAAAAAAACCGGTGATGATTTCATTATTAGCTTGGAACGGCATATAATCCGACGAGTAAGCATAAGACAAATAAGTATTCAAAGGCGAATACAAGCCTACGCAAGCAATCAACTGATTAGTCATCGTGGCCGATAAAGCATTATTTGTTGAAGGATTATTATTAGTATCGCGCTCGCATGTAATCGTATTATTAACCATTCCTGCAACACCGCCTACCTCGTCCAAATTGAATACCAATCGGATATCCATTTTAGGAGTCGTACTATTTACAATCGAACTAACATAGTGTTGACTACCAATCAATCCATCTTCTTCGCCACTAAAATTGATAAATTTAATAGAATACTCGGTTGGGATGTTTTGCAACAAACGTGCCGTCTCTAAGATACAAGCAATTCCACTTCCGTTATCATTAGTACCGGTACCTCCAATAGAATCATAGTGACCACAAACAATGACAAAGGTGTTTGGATATAAGGTGCCCACCTTCGTTACAATCAAGTTTTTACAAGCAGATGGAGATCCTTGGTAAGTATAGGAATCCTCTACGAGCTGACTAGCGGTATAACCATAGGATAAATACTTATTTTTTAACCAATCTAAGGTATTTTGCAGGGCAGGCGTTCCTCGTCTTTTTAGCCCTAAAGCTTCAAATTGGGTCAAGTCCTCATTGATATTAGTTTGGGAACACTGGTCCACAACACTTCCGTAATAAGCAATATACTGCTGACTAAAACCCGCAGTAACAACGAGCAACAAGGTTAATGAAAATAGTAGGTTTTTCATTGGGTACTAAGTAATGTAATTTAGTTTAACATGGTTTATAGCCAACAAATGTACTAAAAAAACAATACAATAAACAGCTACTATCGTGTTTTTCATTAGTAAGAATTTAGAAAACTAATTTCATAAAATACTGACTATCTATTAATTACATCAAATTAATCAAACCTTAAGAATAGTATTACCAGTTATGGCACGTCAATTGAAATAGTCTGTACAACAACAGCATTGTTGTTCGAAGAAGCTGAAAATCGAAAGAGTAGGCAAAAATACAAATCGAAGAATTATGAAAACAATTACCCTTTTAGTAGCCAGTGCAGTACTGTTTGGAACTACTGCAAAAGCAACAGTAATAATCCATAATACTGTTGAAGTTAACAACAGATTCAATGCAAATGAGCCAATCTCATTCATCGAAAGAGGTATTGAGTTTTTCGTTTTTCCAAATGGAGATTTCGATTTCAATACACGTCCACAAGATACCCAAGGCGACTACTATTACAAAACGGCTGGGAATAGAAAGGCAGCATCTACGGCAAGAAGCGCACAAAATTATGGAGTCATTATCGAACACGACAGCTTCGGTAGAATACGTAGAGTCGGAAACACCTTCATCAACTACGACAATAGAGATAGAGTGAAACGAATCGGAAGCGTCTATATGCAATACAACCGTTGGGCGATTAGCCAAATTGGAGGGATGCAATTAGTCTACAACCGCCGAGGAGATCTAATTGATACCATCGGCAGTATAAAAGGATTTACTTATGGCTATACCTACAGCTACAACAACCATCACAATCACTGCGAGGATGAAGAAGCGAACTATCATAGCAGTTCAAACTATAATAATGACAACGATTATTACTATTACAAAACCGATGGTTCAAAAGCAAGAGTAGAAGATAAATAAGAAATAGGTTAATTAAAATGAGCTGGTTAGAGTTTTGATGAAAAAAATCCCGCAAAGTCTAGACGATGCGGGATTTTTGATTTTATTTACAAAGGATATTAATGTCCTCCACTCACCTTTTTATCAAAATCAATACCTTGACTTTTCAATATGCCACTCACCTTCCAAGCATAAAAAGCCAAATAAGCAAAACAGAAGACACCCACAATATAACTCATGTGAATATTGGTAATATCGGCTACATAACCTTGTAACCAACTAACAATTCCTCCTCCCATAATCATCATAATCAAAAAACTACTTCCTTGACTGGTATGCTTACCTAAACCACTAATAGCTAAGGTGAAAATACATGGCCATAGTGTACTACAGAATAATCCAACACTTGTAAAGGCATAAACACTCACCATTCCATCAGTCGCCATACCGGTGGCCAAAGCTACTATACCTAAGGTAGAAAAAATCAATAGCATTCGAGCTGGATTCCCTTTACTAGCCATATCAGCCACAATCAACACTAAAATAATTAATGCATACACATAGAAAGGTGTCAAATCATGATTCATAAATTTGTTGACACCCAAAAATACGCCAAAGGCTAAATAGGGCGCAACAAAACGTAAGATCTTTTGCGTACTCATATTATCGGTAAAAGCTTCTACAGCACCCGTCCACCGACCAATCATCAAACTAGCCCAATACAACGAAATAAACGGTGCAATATCTTGAGTCAAAAATCCTAAATTTTTCTCCATAAAGGCCGGTAGATTACTAGCCGTAGATACTTCAACTCCTACATAAACAAAGATACCGATCATCCCCAAAACCAATTGTGGATATTGTAAAGCTGATGTTTTCCCAGAATTATTTTCCTCAGCATCTTCCACTACCGCTTTTGGTTTATCGGGTAGAGATGATAATTTCAACATAACAGCCACAATTAAAAAGGCAGCTCCTAAAACCAAATAAGGTACTTTAACACTCTCAATACTCATTTCAGTGCCAGCTGTAGTTGCAGCTCCAAAAATAGCAAAGCTCACAATTAAAGGTCCAATAGTAGTCCCCAAGTTGTTAATCCCTCCTGCTAAAGTCAAGCGCTGTGATCCCGCAGTAATGGGGCCCAAAGCAATCGCTAGAGGATTAGCTACAGTCTGCTGCAAAGAAAATCCCAATGCCACTGTAAATAAACCGGATAACATCAAAGGAAACGAATGCATGTTAGCCGCAGGATAAAATAATAAGGTTCCCAAAGCCGAAATAACAAGTCCCAAGGCTAAAGAATTTTTATACCCTATTCGGTTAATCAAGTCGCCCTTAGTCAAATAAGAAATAAGCATATAAATAATCGAGCCAATGGTGTAAGCCACATAAAATGCCACAGAGACTAACTGACTTTGCCCCTGAGTTAAATCAAAAGCTTTTCGAAATACCGGAATAAGGATATCGTTACTGGCGGCAACAAATCCCCAAAAAAAGAATACGGTTACTAGGGGAATAAATTGACCCCAATTGGTTTTGTTTTGTTCTGAATTCATAAATATAATTTTAGTTTGGTTGGTTTTTAGTTAATAGGTTTAAACGAAATGGCGGCGCCACCTCCTGAAACCAAATGTAATTTAATTTTTGACTTTGAAGTCACTTGTATAGTTTTTATAACATAGGATTTCGGATTCTTTTCCCAATCAGCAGTCGCACCGTCCTGATAAACAACCGCTTGGTATTTTTTATTCGGAGAAAGAAAATCAAGCTTCAACTCGGTATCACGAGCCTGCTCATCTGTAATCGCACCCAAAAACCAATTTTCAGAATACTTATCCTTACGAGCCACCGTCAAATAATCCCCAGGCTCTGCCTCCAAATACTTACTGTCTTGCCAATCCACCGCCACATCTCTAATAAACTGAAATGCATCCAAATGTTGCTCATAATTTTGAGGTAAATCTGCCGCCATTTGTAAAGGAGAATACATCGTCACATATAAAGCCAATTGCTTAGCCAAAGTGGTATGCACCTGCTCCTTCTTACCGGGATCATAAGCACTCATCTTAATTTCAAAAATTCCTGGAGTGTAATCCATAGGTCCTCCTAACAAACGGGTAAAAGGTAAAATCGTTTCGTGCATAGGCGGATTCCCCACACTCCAAGCATTAAATTCATTTCCTCTAGCCGCTTCTGCCGCAATATAATTAGGATAGGTTCTGCTGTATCCCGTCGGACGCGAACTCTCATGCGAATTCACCATCAACTTATAGTCAGCCGCTCGTTGGGCCACAAAATTGAAATGATTCACCATCGCTTGTCCATCGTGGTATTCGCCACGCGGAATGATTTTTCCAACATAACCAGTCTTAACCGCCGGATAACCATACTTTTTCATCAAATCAAAAGCTCGATCCAAATGACGCTCGTAATTTCCCACCGAACCGGAAGTCTCATGATGCATAATCATTTTTATCCCTTTAGACTTAGCATAATCCGTCACTTCTTTAATATCAAAATCAGGATAAGGTGTGGTGAAGTCAAAAACATTTTCTTTCCAATTGCCAAACCAGTCTTCCCAACCTACATCCCAGCCTTCCACTAAAACGCCATCAAATCCATACTTGGCTGCAAAATCAATATAGCGTTTTGTATTAGCGGTAGTAGCGCCATGCTTGCCCGAAGGCAATAATTTCCCATCAGCAGCATTCTGCGCGTTTTGCGAACCGGCATAATCCCAAGTGGATTGACCAATGTGCATTTCCCACCAAATCCCCACATATTTCATAGGCTTAATCCATGAAGTATCGTCAATCTTAGAAGGGTCATTCAAATTCAAAATCATTTTTGAGGATACTATGTCCCTTGCATCATCACTTACCATAATCGTTCGCCAAGGCGATACACAAGGGGTTTGCAAATACGCTTTATCTCCAATAGCATTCGGAACTAAATGCGAGGTTAATCGATACGCTGTAGGCTCTAGATCCAAATGCATCACGGGATAATTCACCACCGCCGCTTCAAAGATATTAAGGTACAAGCCATCGGCCGATTTCATCATTAATGGAGATTGAATTACGTGATTCCCACCTATCGACTTCAAAGCAATACCATTATTTTTGTCGACTTGATTCGTATTTACGTCGGCTAATAAAGTCTCAGTGTAAGGATACTCTTGGCTGTCAAAATCACCCGGCAACCAAAATGTTTTGTGATTACCCGCCAAAGCAAACTCAGACACTTCATCTGATACCACAAAATAATTTAAATTAGCTTGTTTCGGAAACGCATAACGAAACGCTACCCCCTCATCAAAAACTCTAAATAGTAGCGTTACGTTTCTTCGACTTGAAAGTTGAGAAAGAGATACACGCATTTCATTATAGTTATTTTGAATCGTAGATTGCTCTCCCAAAACAGGATGCCACGCTTCAGAAACCGACTTGCGACCAATACTATCAATACTAAATTGTGTAACTAAATTATCGGCTCCTTTTAATTTAATCCCCAAACCACTTGACTTTACAACCGATTTTCCTTTATAGAATACGGAATAAGTGGGACGACCCTCGGCAGTCAGTTTAAAATCTAAGCGAATGGATTTCGAAGGGGATTCGATGCTTTGGGCACATAGTGTTGCTGTAAAGAGCAAAAAACCTACTAAGGATGTTATTTTCATTTATATTCTGGATTGGTAAGTGTTTTTTTTTGAAATACGCAGATTTTAAGGGTATAATAATAACGATTCCAAAAAAATAACCTTTATTTTTGATAAAAATACATTTATAAAGAACAACACCAAATAAGCTTCTACATTAGTTATTAACGAAATCGATTTCTTAATTGCTTTTTAATGGTTTTTGTTCCAAAAAAAAGTCCCGAATAAATCGGGACCGTCTATACTATTTTAAGGTTTATTTGCCATCTACATAGTCTTGCAAATAAGCAAACCTCGGGGTTAACTTACCGCCTTCAGTAATCTTAGCACGCTCTAAAATACCATCTTTATCTCCATTGAAAAAAGCCGGAATCACATGCTTCATAAATAGTTCTCCAAAGCCCTCACTGGCATCCTTAGGCAGCTCACAAGGCAAGTTATCTACAGACATCACCATAATTGACCCTGGATGGGAATAAGGTACTTCTTTGTGCTCAATGGGTAAATAGCCAAAAAAAGGCTCCGCAATCGTAGACGCTTTTATCGTGCAAGCAATAGGTCCGTCCACATCACAAGAAATATCAGCAACCACTTTAATTTTACAATCAACAGCCTTCAACATCGCATTGGTTAAGATATCTGGAGAGCCATTCCCATGAAAATGACCAGCCATAAACACATCAGCTACTTTACTAAAACGCTCAAAATCGGAAGTATAAGCCGACGGGGTTTGATAAAAATCCGCGTTGTCCAACACTTGTCCGTCCAATCGTTTATTATAATCCAATACATCAATCTGAGTATAAACCGGTTCGGAGTAGATCTTTGTCAAAAAATCATTCACACTCACTTCTTTCATCTTCATACCATCCAACATCTCCTTGGCACCCATACCCACTTTACCATGACCCGTTAAGACAACTTTTATATTAGGCAAGACCAATCGTTTCAAGCGAACAATCAAATCCTCTTTACTATGCAACGACTCCGCTTTGGGTAACGTAAACAAATCGTACTTAACTCCAAAAGCTCTAAATCCATTATAAGCACCTACAATTCCCGCATAACGGCCAAAACCTATCAAACGACGGTGCTTAGCATCAACAATCGTTTCATGATCATATAACGTAATGTTTTTTGCCAAAATAGCTTGCAGTAATTTGCGATTATGAACTTGCTTTTTAATCGTATGGGAAAAGAAAAAATACTTCTTATTCGGTAATAAATAATCAACCGGAATCTCTTTAACGCCAAAAAACACATCACAATGCGAAATGTCAGAAGCTACTGTTATGCCCAAATTCGCATAAGCATCATCAGGAAACACTCGTATATCCGAAGTCTCTACAAAAACTTCGGCTTCGGGATGTTCATGTTGTAATCGTACTAATTCTTCAGGCGTAAATACCACTCTCCTGTCAGGAGGTGTTTTGCGTTCTTTAATGATACCAAACTTCATAAGGCTACTATTTGCCGCCAAAAGTAGTAGTAACGAAATCGTTTTCAAAACTTTTTGCCAAAAATAAATAGCCAATTACTAACAATCAGTAGCTGACAAATAAGGGGTTAAAAATAGCGTACCTAAAATTGTGAAAAACCTGTTGATAGCTTTATAAAAAAGTAGTTTTATCCTTTTACTGAATACTTATATTTGTTTTCCTATTATCAAAAAAATGAAGCATAAATTCACCCTCTATACCTCCCTATTCCTTATCATCCTATCGCTCCTTAGCTCTTGTACCAAAGTGGAAAAAACAGAAGAGGGCATTGTCAAAGTAAATAAAAATGGCATACCCGTAATGCAACCCTTGCAAGAAGAATTGCCTGCCCTAACAGCCGATTTCCTTAACGATAAAAAGTACGGAGTCGAACGCTATTTTGAAAAAACATGGTCCGAAAAAAATGATAACGTAGCGTTTCTAGTAGCTAAGAATGGCCAAATCATCTATGAAAACTACATGGGCTACGCTAATAAAAACAAAGGGGAAATGATTGACAAAGACACCCCGCTTCACATCGCTTCCGTCAGTAAAGTACTTACATCAACCGCCATATTAATGCTCATAGATGCGAAAAAAATTGCGCTAGATCAAAAGGTAACTACACTAATTCCAAACTTCCCATATCCCGACGTAACCATTCAAACCCTTCTGAACCATAGAAGCGGGATGAAAAACTATGCCTACTTCACCTATGAAAACGGCAACTGGGATAAAAAACAAACGTTGACGAATGAAGACATTGTAAAAGTGATGGTCGAACACCAAATCCCTCTAGAATCAAAAACAGATACCCGCTTCAGCTACTGCAATACCAATTATGCGATGCTGGCGCTAATCATCGAAAAAGTAACAGGCCTCTCCTACCCCGATGCCATGAAAGAAATGATATTCTCTCCCTTGGGCATGACCAATACGTTTGTCTTCGACATTACCAAAGACCGAGGCAGTGTCGCCCCTTCGTATAAAGGCAATAATGTCGAAATCGGAGTGGATTACCTAGACGGCATCTACGGGGATAAAAACATTTACTCCACGCCAAGAGATTTATTAAAATTCGATAAAGCAAGATACGCTCCGTTCTTTTTGAACCCCGAACTACTTAAAAAAGTATACAAAGGTTACAGTTACGAAAGCAAAGGGCAACGCAACTACGGCCTCGGAGTACGAATGATGGAGTTCGATAAAGGCGAACCCTTCTTTTACCACAACGGTTGGTGGCACGGGAATACATCCTGCTTCATCACCCTGCGCAAAGAAAAAGTATCCATCATTGTGCTATCCAATAAGTTTACCAAAAAAACATACCAGACCAAAAAACTGGCCTCCCTTTTCGGTGACTATCCCTTCAAGTTAACCGAAGACGGAGAAGAATAAGCAACCGAAAAAGGACTTGCATTCCCCCTAAAAATACCCTATCTTTGCCCCACTGGGGTCGACTGGTTTTGACAGCAAGTCGAATTGAACAGTAAGCACGTCGAGCAGGGTACCCTTTGCTCGTTAATCCAAGGATACGAACTTATAAACGGCGAAAATAACTACGCTTTAGCTGCTTAATCCGAATTATAGTAAGATTAACCTCGTCCCAACAAGGTTGGGAAGCTGGATTCTCCTCAGAAGCCCTGGTTTATGGCGTCTGGCTCAGGGGAACCGTAAATGTAAACCTAGGAAAGGTAATGTTCTAAATCCTCTCTGACACTAATAGAGCTAAGCATCAGGTCGCTGTCTTTAGCATAGCCTGCTGTCGAAAACCTAAGTAAAGACTAAACGTGTAGAAAGCTCTTTAGTTGCTTGTTTGGACGGGAGTTCGACTCTCCCCGACTCCACACGAAGTGCAATTGCAATGCGGCTGTAAATGACAAAAATCCATCAAGTTTACTTGAATGGATTTTTTTCGTTTATAGAGGCCTAGACAACCGACGAAGCGAAGCGCAGTAAACTTTAAACCTGACAAGAGCGAAGCGACTGACGGAGCGAAGCGTAGTAAACCCAAAAACTCGAAACTCGAAACTCGAAACGATAAATAAAAAAGGGCCACTCTGCGAGTGGCTTTTTTATATGAGTGGCTTTTTTATTTATCGTTTCATGGCAAAATGCGCTTTAAACTGTTTAGCATTAACACCTTCTTGGTAATCTACCGTAAACCAGTAGTCATCCGATGGCATTAGGTGGCCGTTGTAGGTTCCGTCCCAGCCTTCCGTAGTCGGACTGATTTGTTTCAACAATTTACCGCTTCTGTCAAAGATGTAAATTTTAGCATACGGTTGGTTCACCAATCCATGGATGTTCCATGTATCGTGTATACCGTCATAGTTCGGAGTAAAGTAATGCGGATAGTCAATAGTCTCAACATTCTCGATCAATTGAACCCCACAAGAGTACCCATCCGGACTTAGTGTATCCCATACATAAATGGTATGTGTGCCTATAGAGACATTCTCAAATATAGGACTCAATTGTCGAGGTCCATCGTCCATGCTGTATTGGTATACTCCGTAACCGTCGTTAGTAACGGTAATCACTTGATTCTCGGCAAAGGCATTAGTAACCGTGTAGTTCAAGTTGGCCGCCTGACCCGATTTAATCACATCAAAC
>Ga0114967_10000710_pt1 | contig 28446 bp, 20 predicted proteins | sample M_130628_MF_Meta_FD_92639 | JGI IMG/M metagenome (GOLD analysis project Ga0114967, IMG submission 92639) | Freshwater microbial communities from Lake Montjoie, Canada to study carbon cycling - M_130628_MF_MetaG | ecosystem: Environmental > Aquatic > Freshwater > Lake | place: Lake Montjoie...
GAATGTTTTTCATATAAATGATAGATTTGCCCAATTTGTGGTACAAAATTTATTTTAGCATCATAGATAAGTAAACTTAAGTCTTTCCGGCGTTTTATTTCATTAGCTTGTTGTGCCAACAGTTCTATTTGTTTGCGTATTTGATCTAAATGCATATCAGTTTGCTCTGCCATGGCCTGCAATGCTTTATGCTTAATGGAGCCTTGCTGTGTAGGTTGAATTGCAACTCCACTTACACTATGCGCATAAGGCAACACACTCAATTGACGATGGTAGATATCCTGTTTAACAAGTGGCTCATTATTTTCTGATTTGCCAATTTGTTTTACAATTAATAATCCTTTACTATTTATTTCAAAATTAGTTTCAAACACAATTTCATCTTGCTGTGTAGCTTTTAATTGCATCAAATAACTACCCTCAAAATTAGTTTCTATACTTTGTGCTACTTCTGGATATTCAAATGGATAGTTTATACTAGGTTCGCTACTTATTTTATAGCTTGTTTGCTGCATTGTATTGTCATAAGTGTACCAATGCCAATCTAAATGCAATACATCATTTATTGCTTCTATTTTAAGAATCATACTTTTTGGCGCTGTTCCATGACTGTATTGGCATTTTTCTGGTATCAATTGCCATGATCCAAGAAAATTATATGCATTATTATTACTCACTTTGTAAAATTAATGGGAACTAATTATTTTTGATAATATATTTAGTGATGTGGAATAGAAAAACTAAAAGTATCCATTCATAGTTAGAATTCATCCATTCATCAACTTTCTCAAAATTGAATTACAATTTATTTTACATTTGATATTCAAATTGAAAACAAAATAAAATGGCGCACGACATTGATTATTTTATCTACGGCGAAGAAATGCAATATGTAGAAATAGAACTAGATCCTCAAGAAACTGCTATAGCGGAAGCTGGTAGTTTTATGATGATGCAAGATGATATAGAGATGCAAACAATTTTTGGTGATGGATCGCAGAATGCAAATGGCAGTGGATTCATGGGCAAATTATTAAATGCAGGAAAGCGCATATTAACTGGTGAAAGTTTATTTATGACTGCCTTTACAAATATAGGGCAAGGTAAAAAAAGGGTAAGCTTTGCAAGCCCTTATCCTGGAAAAATAATTGCATTAGATTTGGCCGCATTAGGAGGAAAGATAGTAGCACAAAAAGATAGCTTTTTATGTGCTGCAAAAGGAGTAAGTGTTGGTATAGAATTTCAACGCAAGTTAGGCACAGGATTGTTTGGCGGCGAAGGATTTATTATGCAAAAATTAGAAGGAGATGGCCTAGCATTTATGCATGCCGGTGGGCATGTACTAGCGCGTGAATTGCAGCCAGGTGAAGTTTTAAAAGTAGATACTGGTTGTATAGTTGCGTACACTAAAGATGTAGATTATGATATAGAATTTGTAAAAGGAGTTCGCAATATGATATTTGGGGGCGAAGGAATGTTTTTTGCCACATTGCATGGTCCAGGTAAAGTATGGATGCAAACATTGCCTATTAGCAGATTGGCAAGTAGAATCGTAAGTTATGGTGGTATGCATAGAGGTAAAGAAAGTGGCAGTGTACTAGGTGGTTTAGGCAATTTATTAGATGGTGATGGGTTTTAAATAATCACTGAAAAATAAATTAAAAGTTTGTGGTTGCATTGCCTCAAACTTTTTTTTATCCATTAATGAATGTTTATCACACTTTCTACACAAAGTATAATTACATACCAAGTAGATGATGGGAGTGTAAAAAAAATCTACTATCTTCGCATCGTTATCGGTTTTGTACATGATTGTATAAATGAAAAGGGAAGCCGCGTGAGAGTCCGGCACTATACCCGTAGCTGTATATTGATAGAATTTTATAATTCTGTTTTATAGCAAATGCCACTGATTATTTGGGAAGGCGCTATAAAAAAATCAATGAGTCAGAAGACCTGCCTATAGCAAAGCATTCAACACTTTCGGGAAAAAAAGTGAGTGGTATTGCAAGTCTATTTACATAGATATGCATTATTATTTTCATTTTATATTCGTTGTGTTTACTATATAAAAATGAAAAGATTTTTTTACATATTATTTTTTGCATTGTTGCCAACTATTTGTGGTGCACAATTAGATACTATGCATGTTATAGACGCTATTATGGTATATCCATCATCTCAAAAATTAAAAAGCCTAGGGATGAATGTACAAGAAATAGATTCTGCAAAATTGCAAATTCAATCTTTTAATTCCCTGCAAAGTATTTTGAAAAATTATTCGCATGTTTTTGTAAAAGACTATGGTGCAAATTATTTAAGTACAATTTCTGTAAGAGGCAGCAATGCTAGTCAAGTTTCTACCATGTGGAATGGATTTAATTTAAGCATGCTTAGCCAAAGCTTGATAGATTACAACTTGATTCCCAATTTTTTAATAGACAAAATGAATGTACAATATGGCGGAAATAGCGCTGCCAATAGCACAGGAGCGATTGGTGCTACTATTAATTTGCAATCCAATTTGCAATTCCATAGAGGGGAATTTTTAAAACTTGGCTATCAGCTAGGTAGTTTTTCTGCAAAAAATAAATATGGTCAATATTTTTATAGCAATAATAAGTTTGTAAATAGTACAAAATTGGTTGTAAATAAGGCTATAAATAATTTTGATTTTTATGAAAAGGGCAGCGCCTTATTCTCCAAATTAAAATTAGAAAACAACCAATTTCAACAAATTGCATTGTTGCAAGAAAATAATTATGTTATTGATAGAAGGCACACATTAGGCAGCGGCATTTGGTGGCAGCAAACCAACAGGCAATTGCCACCTTCTATTACATCTGCAAATAAAAATGAAACACAAATAGATAATCATACCAGGGCTTATTTGCATTTATCTGGCAATTATGGTTTATACCAGCATGAGGCACATGTGGCTGCAAGTTCTGAATATTTGCAATACAACAATCCTAGTTTACAATTAATAGACAATTACACCACCAATAGAATTTCTTTAGAAAGTAGCCACCAACTTAATTTTGCAAAGTTGTATATCAATGGAACTGCTCAATACAATTATGGGCAAATGATTAGTAAACAATATACTGACAATCCAACTCAACACCGATTTGCAGCGCAATTAGCTGCAGCAAAAAAAATGTTTCATCAAAAAATAAATACAATTATTAATATCAGGCAAGAAATGGTAAATCAGCAATTATTGCCTTTTATTTACAGTGTTGGAACAGAATATCAAATAAATTATCATTGGCAATTAACAGCCAATATAAACCGTGTATTTAGATTGCCTACATTCAATGATTTATTTTGGGCAGGCGCAGGCAACCTCAACTTGCTGCCAGAAAAAGGAGTTGCGCAAGAAATTGGCATCAATTATAAAGTAGTAAAAAAATACCCTCATGAAGTTTATATTTTAGAAGTAGGCAATATTGCTTCGCCAGGCAAAGCTAATTTTGGAGTTCATATATTTAATAGAAATATTAATAATTGGATATTGTGGACACCTGATAATACTTCTATATGGCGCCCCCAAAATGTTTTAGCTGTTTGGAGCAGAGGCCTAGAAATAAATGCTACACATCAATTTACAATTAAAAAATGTAATGTGCAGTACACAGTGCTTTATACATACTTAAAAAGTACTAATGAAAAAGTGAATGCTGCAATGATTAATGCCTTGCATCAACAACTAATATATACACCTAGCCACCAAGCATCTCTCAATTTAGATGCGAGTTATAAACAATGGCAAGTAATCTATAATGCACAATGGGTTAGCAACAGGTTTACCACATCAGATAACAATCAAGCATTGCCTTGGTATACTGCTGCTAATTTACAAATTAGAAAAAATGCTAATTGGAAAAAGCAAAGCATTACTATTGCAGCAGGTATCAATAATATTTTTAACCAAAATTACCAAGTGATTGCATTTAGACCTATGCCACTTCGTAATTATTTTTTATCTTTCAACTTTCTTTTACATCGTCAAACACAAAAATTAAAAATATAATGAAAAAAAATCAACTATTCTTGTTGGCAACAGCCTTCATCTTTTTATTTAGCTGCCGCAATAATAATAACATTATTATTAATAGCCAATACAGTAATGGAGCCTTTGTAATAGAACAAGGTAACTTTATGAATGGAACTGGCACACTTAGTTTTTTAAATAAAACCAATAATGTATTTACCAAAGATATTTTTGGAACAAAAAACGGTTTTGCTATCGGCAATGTGCTGCAAAGCATGAATATTTTTGATAATGTAGGCTATTTGGTAGTAAACAACGCAAACAAAATTGTTACTTTCGATCCAAGTAATATGGCCTATCAATCTACAATTAATGGCTTACAATTACCTCGTTATATCAAACAGATAAATAGCCAAAAAGCGTATATTAGTGAGTGGGGTTCAGGTGTATCTGATGGTGCAATTCAAGTTTACGATTTAAATACAAAATCAATTGTAAAACGAATAGTTGTAGGTAATGGTGCAGAGCAAATTTTAGTGTATGGCGATAGAGCTTATGTAACTTGTAATGGTGGTCTAGGTAATTCGGATAGTATGGCCATTATCAATATCAATACTGATGTGGTAATTGGTAAATTAGCTATTGGTGCTAATCCAGAAAGTATGGTACAAGATGCAGATAACAATATTTGGGTATTATGCAAAGGCGCTTGGAATAGCACTTTTACAGCATTGACTAAGACTGGTAGTTTGGTTAGATACAATACATTTACAAATACAATAGATAGAAATTTTCCAATGACTGATTTGTATTCTCAACCAGTTGGGTTATGTATGAATGCCGCAAAAACAAGATTGTATTATGCATACAATGGTGGAATGTGGTTTTTTGATAAAACTTCATCTGCTTTACAACCTGTACAATTTGTATGGGGGCAATTTTATAATATTGCTGTAGATCCTAACACAGATATTATTTACACTGCAGATGTAAAAGATTATGTAAGCAATGGTTTGGTTCGTCGTTACGATATATACGGAGGAAAAATAGATAGTTTTTCAGTAGGTATTATGCCAAGTGATTTTTATTTTACACATCACTAATGTCTCAAAATTGCATACTTTGTCATGCAGAATTCAAATGCGAAGTTCATAATATTGAACATTGTTGGTATTATCAATATCCTGCAATTATACCAATAGATGAAACTATTAATTGCATTTGCGAAAATTGCTTAATAGAAAAAATTTCAGCAAAGATAAAAGACATTTGTTTGAAAGACTATGACAATTTAGATAGAGAAACGAAGCTGTTGATAAAGCAATTACCTAAAACAAAGAAACTATTGGCAGACATAGATTATACTATAGAAAATGGTTTATATGTATTTAGTAAATGGTATCATTTAAAAAGAGGATATTGTTGTGGTAATGGCTGCAAAAATTGTGCTTTTTAAAAATCTGCAAATAAAAAAGTTTATAAAAAAATGGACCAAATTTATTCGGTCCATTTTTTTATAGGTTGTTTTTAAATTTATTAAAATGGTAAATCATCCGCTGCTCCACCATTATCAAAGCTAGGAGCTGCAGTATTGGTAAATGTTTGCACAGCAGGCGCAGGAGCACTTTGCGGTGCAGATTGATTGTATTGATTATCTCCGCTTTGTTGCTGATTATCTCTATTACTGCCACCTACAAATTGCATTTCTCTAACGCGTAAACGAAGCGAAGCACCTTGTTTACCATCTTTTGTGGTATAAACTTCTACATGCGGAGTGCCTTCTACAAAAACAGTTTTTCCTTTCATCAAATATTGACCAACATTCGCTTCTGTCCAATAGGCACAATCTACCCAAGTAGTTCGTTCTTGCATATTTCCTTGCTGATCTTTATATTTTTCAGAATGTGCAACTGTAAAGTTGATAACTGTTTTTCCATTTACAGTGTTAATCACTGCATCTCTTCCTAGATTCCCTATTACTTGTAATTTTATCATTGTCTTGCTTGTTTAATATTTAGATTGTCGAAGCTATGGAAAATTTTGGAATTCATGCAACAATGGGGAAAAAATGTTATTTGTAAAAATAATAATTACATCACATTTGTATTGAAAATAGAGATTCATTCCATTGCTATTCATTGAAAATATAAAATGGTATAGAGGGCGAAAGGGAGCACTAAAACTGCATCAGATTATTGTTCAATTTGTTTACTAAATCATTATCCTTTAGCTTTACAACATGCCAGATCAAGAGCCCAAACCACAGCGTAGAGTAAGATATAAGGGTACACATCCTAAAAATTATAAGGAGAAGTATAAGGAACTACAACCGGAGCAATACGCAGAAGATATAGCAAAGGTATTGCAACAAGGGCGCACGCCAGCTGGTATGCATCGCTCTATATGTGTGGCAGAAATTTTAGAAATTTTAAAAATTCAACCTAGTGAAGTAGGATTAGATGCTACACTGGGATTTGGCGGCCATAGTGCAGAAATGTTGAAAAAACTACAAACGCCAGGCAAATTATTTGCATTAGATGTAGACCCAATTGAATTGCCAAAAACTAAAGAAAGATTGGCGGCAATGGGCTTTGGCGAAGATGTTTTAGTAATTAGAAAAATGAATTTTTCTAATATAGATGTTATAGTATATGAGTCAGGTTTGTTCAATTTTGTATTAGCAGATTTAGGAATTTCTTCTATGCAAATAGATAACCCAGATAGAGGTTTTTCGTTTAAAATAGATGGTCCATTAGATTTAAGACTGAATCCAAATAGTGGCAAATCTGCAGCTGCATTATTAAAAACAATAACGAAGGCGCAATTAATCGAAATTCTGATAACCAATGCCGATGAGCCTTATGCAGAGCAAATTGCAGAAGCAATTATTGCTAACTTAAAAAATGGATCTGCAATCGAAACCACCACCCAATTGCGAGAAATAATTATCTCGGTAGTACAAACTATTCCAAATTATACAAAAACAGACCATGTAAAAAAAGCTTGCCAACGCGTATTTCAGGCTTTGCGAATAGCTATTAATAACGAGTTTGGTGTATTAGATAAATTTTTGGAAAAACTACCAAATGCTTTAGCAAAAGGTGGCAGGGTTGCAATACTTTCCTTTCATTCAGGCGAAGATAGGCGCGTAAAAAAGTCGTTTCAATATTTTTTTAGAGAAGGAATCTATGCTTCCATTTCTCCAGATATGATTAGGCCCAGTGTAGAAGAATGCGCCGCAAATCCAAGAGCAAAATCTGCAAAATTGAGGTGGGCTATTAAAGGGTAAGCTTAAATACTATATTACTCCATTTATTTTAACTATTCTTAATTTATAAACACCATTTAAAATCTGTTAAAAATTTTAGCAATTCCACTTTGCATGCCTTACCTTTGCAAATACACCAAAATTTTATGCTTTTAGCAATTACAGTTTCTTATTTATTGGGCAAAGCTGCATTAATAGGCGCAATAGTAGCCGTTAGTTTGGGACTTGCCATGTACAGCACTTGGGCAGAGCGCAAAGTAGCCGCCATCATGCAAGACAGAGTTGGTCCGCAGCGTGCAGGGCCTTTTGGTTTATTTCAGCCTTTGGCAGATGGATTGAAATTATTTATGAAAGAAGAAATTATTCCAAATTTTGCGAATAAATTCCTTTTTGTGTTAGCACCAGGCCTAGCAATGGTATGTGCTTTGATGAGTAGTGCTGTAATTATGTGGGCACCAGATTACACCATGGCTGATGGTACAGTGTATCCCTTTCAGGTGGCGGATATTAATGTAGGTATATTATTTGTGTTTGGTATAGTAAGCCTTGGCGTATATGGAATTATGATTGGTGGATGGGCTAGTAATAATAAATATTCTGTAATGGGCTCTATGCGCGCAGCTAGCCAAGCTATTAGTTACGAACTACCAATGGGCTTAAGCTTATTAGCTTTGCTAATGGTAACAGGCGATACTAGTATGCGTACTATTGTTCAGCAGCAAGATTCATTTTTGCACATGAATGTTTGGAAGCAACCATTGGCATTTATTATTTATTTAGTTTGTGCTTTTGCAGAATTAAACCGCGCTCCTTTTGATATGGCAGAATGCGAAAGCGAATTAGTAGGAGGATATCATACAGAGTATAGTAGTATGAAGTTAGGTTTCTTTTTATTTAGTGAATATATTAATATGTTTATCAGCAGTGTAATCATGGCTTGTTTGTTTTTTGGCGGCTATCATTATCCTGGTATGGATTGGGTACAAGCACATGCACCACAATGGGTATTTGTAGCTACTTGTATTTTAGCAACTATCTCTAAAGGAATAGCGTTCATCTTATTCATTATTTTTGTTCGCTGGACTTTACCACGTTTCCGCTATGATCAACTGATGAACTTGGGCTGGAAAAGCTTAATACCATTGGCATTGCTTAATTTATTAATCACTTGCGCAGTTATTTTAAAATTTTTTAATTAATATTTATTCCAAACAAACATACAAAAATGGAATTATTAACCAATAGGGCTCAAATAGTAGAACGCAAACCAATGACATTTGCAGAACGCATTTATTTGCCTGGTATTTTAAAAGGTTTGTCTATTACTTTAGGGCATATTTTTACCAAAAGAGCTACTTATTCATATCCTAAAGTAAAACGACAATTTAGTTCTACTTTCCGCGGCTTACATATTTTAAATCGCGATGAAGAAGGAAGGGAACGCTGCACAGCTTGTGGTCTTTGCGCATTGGCATGCCCTGCAGAAGCAATTTCTATGGAAAGTGCAGAACGTGCTAAAGGCGAGGAGCACCTATACCGCGAGGAAAAATATGCAGCAAAATACGAAATCAATATGTTGCGTTGTATTTTCTGTGGTTTGTGCGAAGAAGCTTGCCCAAAAGATGCAATCTATTTAACGCAAACATTTGCACCTAGTGCATTTAAGCGCGAAACATTTATTTATAAAAAAGAGGATTTAGTTTTACCCCTAGACCCTGCTAAACAAATTGCAAAATAATTACACAACATGAATCCACAAGAAATTGTATTTTATATCTTAAGTAGTCTCACCATTTTGTGTGCTGCTGGTGTTATTTTTAGCAGAAGTCCTATCAATAGCATTCTATTTTTAATCCTTACTTTCTTTTGCATAAGTGGTCATTATATAATGATGAATGCACAATTTTTAGCAATTGTAAATATCATAGTATATGCTGGAGCCATTATGGTATTGTTCTTATTTGTGGTGATGCTGATGAATTTAAATAGCGATACCGAACCACAAAAAAGCATGGTAGTGCAAGTAAGTGCAGTACTAAGTGGTGGAATTTTATTAACAGTAATAATTGCAGCTTTTAAAACATATTCTATTCAATTAACTACCGGTCATGCTTTAAATGGTCAAACAGATATTGGATTGATTAAAAATCTTGGCGTTATATTATTTAAAGAATATGCATTGCCATTTGAAATTAGCAGTGTATTGTTTTTAAGTGCAATGATTGGTGCAGTAGTTATTGGAAAAAAAGATGAGGTAGGGATGAGCTTAGAAGAATTTGATAAACAAAACGTAAATTAATTAAATAGTAGATATTTTAAAATTAAAAATATGCCAATACAATATTATTTATATTTATCCTTAGCCTTGTTTTGTACAGGTATTATAGGTGCTTTAATGCGCAGAAATGCCATCGTAATTTTGATGTGTATAGAATTGATGTTGAATGCAGTAAACTTATTGTTAGTTGCGTTTAGCAATCATTTTAATGATGCTAGCGCGCAAATTTTTGTATTTTTTATCATGGTAGTAGCAGCAGCAGAAGTAAGTATTGGTTTGGCTATTATTGTATTAATGTATCGCAGGGTGCATAGTATAGATATTAATATTTTAAACAGATTAAAAAATTAATTTATAGTACTATTATATATGAGTCAATATATTTATTTAGTTCCATTGTTTCCGCTAATTGGCTTTTTAATAGCTGGTTTAGGTAGAAATGTTTTGGGCAAAACTTTATTGGGTTGGATTCCTAGCATGGCTGTATTGGCTAGCTTTGTAGTGTCTTTATTAATATTTAGAGATGTGCAACACATGGATCCAGAGCATGCTTCTGTAGTAGTGCAAATTTATAATTTTTTCCATGTTGGAAATTTTAGCGTTAATTTCTCTTTTCAAGTAGACCAATTATCCACTTTATTTTTACTTATCATCACAGGTATTGGCTTTTTAATTCATGTATATAGTATTGGCTATATGAGCCATGATGAAGGCTTTGGTAAATATTTTGCCTACCTAAATTTATTTGTATTTAATATGTTGCTATTGGTTTTAGGCAGCAATTATATTATTATGTTTATTGGTTGGGAAGGCGTAGGGCTTTGTTCTTATTTATTAATTGGCTTTTGGTACAAGAAAAAAGAATATGGTAATGCTGCAAAGAAAGCATTCATCATGAACCGTATTGGCGATTTAGGATTTTTAATTGCGGTATTTTTAATAATTAGCCGCTTTGGTACTACAGAGTTTAGCGAAGTGTTTCGCAGCCAAGCTGGCATAGTTGCAAATGGTCCATTTATACTTGCAGTTACATTATGTTTATTTATTGGCGCTACAGGTAAAAGTGCGCAGTTGCCTTTATTTACATGGTTACCAGATGCAATGGCAGGTCCTACACCTGTTAGTGCTTTGATACATGCTGCAACAATGGTTACTGCAGGTGTTTATATGATAGTGCGTAGTAATATACTATTTACCATTGCACCAGTTACACAACATATTATTTTAATGGTTGGTTTGGCTACAGCTTTGATTGCTGCTACTATTGCTACTCGACAAAATGATATTAAAAAAGTATTAGCCTATAGTACTGTTAGTCAGTTAGGCTTTATGTTTATGGCAATTGGTGTTGGAGCATATACTGCAGCGGTGTTTCATGTTATCACACATGCATTTTTCAAAGCATTATTATTCCTAGGTAGCGGTAGCGTAATTCATGGTATGAGTGGCGAGCAAGACATTCGCATGATGGGTGGACTAAAAGAAAAAATGAAAACCACCTATTACACATTCTTAATTGGATGTATTGCAATTGCAGGTATTCCGCCTTTAAGTGGATTTTTTAGTAAAGACGAAATAATGATGCATTTATTTACAAATGGTGCTTTTGGAAAAGTATTTTGGGCTTTAGGCATGATAGCTGCATTCATGACAGCATTCTACATGTTCCGTTTATTATTCATTACTTTCTTTGGAAAATTTCGTGGTACTCACGAGCAAGCGCATCATGTGCACGAAAGTCCAGCTTTAATGACCATGCCATTAATTGTGTTAGCAATTTTATCCATTGGTGGTGGATTGATTGGAGTGCCAGAAGTATTTGGCCTTGGCGAGCATTGGCTTAAAGAATGGTTAGAACCAATTTTACTAAAAAGCGAACTAGCACATATTTATATTAACGAATTATCGCATCGCGGAGAATTACTGCTTATGGCAATTGCTGTAATAATTGCATTTTTAGGAATTATTTTGGCATGGAGCTTATACAAAAATTATGATGCGAAGAAACAAAATAAAGGCATAGCCAAATTTCTGGAAGACAAATGGCTATTTGACGAAGCATACGACAATGCAATAGTAAAGCCAACTTTTGCTGCTGCCAATGTTTTAAAAACAAATGTAGAAGAGCAAGTGATTGATGGTGCTGTAAATGGAGTTGGCAAATTGCTGCATGCTGCAAGTAATAGATTGCGCTATTTGCAAAGTGGTATGGTAGGGTTTTATTTGTTTATTATGGTAGCAGGTATTATTGCACTTGCTATATTATTATTTTTTATTCATTAATATTTTTCACAATAGTATATAAAGAATGAGCATTATTTATTTAATTATATTAGCAATAGCAGTAGGCATATTTACTTTTGCTATTCATAAATCCAATACTAGTTTGGCAGCCTGGCTAGCTTTGGCTGTAAGCACAGTTGGTGTTGGTATTACTGCTTTGCTTTGCAGAATAGTAGTAAGAGGCAATGATGGCGATGTACTAGATCAGCGCTTTGATTGGTTGCCAGATTTAGGTGCTAGTTTTGCTACACATGTCAATGGGATGAGCGCTGCATTATGTCTATTAGCTAGTATTTGTTTTGTATTAATCATTTTATCTACCATCAATAAAAATATAGAAAAACCAAATTCGTTTTATGGATTACTGTTATTAAGTTTTGCAGGATTGATTGGTGTATTTATTGCTTGGGATGCCATGTTGTTTTATATATTTTGGGAATTAGCCTTGATACCAGTATATTTTTTGTGCAGTATGTGGGGTGGCGAAAACAGAATCAAAGTAAGTTTTAAATTTTTCATTTATACATTTGTTGGTAGCTTATTAATGCTAATTGGATTAATATATATGTACAACAAAACGCCTAATCATAGTTTTTCTTATGCAGCATTTGCACAGTTGAAAGATGTATTAACAGCTGCTGAACAACAAGGACTATTTTGGATGTTATTTATAGCTTTTGCTATTAAAATGCCAATTTTCCCATTACATACTTGGCAGCCAGCAACCTATTCTCAATCAATTACTCCAGTTACAATGGTACTAAGTGCTATTATGGTAAAAATGGGATTATTTGCAGTAGTGCGTTGGTTGAACCCAATTTTGCCAGAAGCAGGACATACGTTTAGCACAGTAATCATGGCGCTTTGTGTAATAGGAATTGTTTACGCTAGTTTATTGGCAATGGTGCAGAGCAATATCAAAAAGTTAGTTGCATATTCCTCAATTGCACATATTGGTTTAATGTGTGCTGCATTATTTTCTTTCAATGATATTGGAATAATTGGCGCAGGTGTGCAAATGTTTAGTCATGGTATAAATATTATTGGTATGTGGATTTTAGTTTATTTTATTGAAACAAAGTTTAAAACGAAAGACATGAACCAAATGGGAGGCATGGCAGCTTTGAATCCTACGTTTGCAATATTTTTAGTTGTAATAACATTAGCAAATGTAGCATTGCCACTAACTAATGGATTTATTGGAGAGTTTATGATGTTTAACGGCATATTTAATGCTAAATATTTAAATGGAAATACCTATAATGTATTATTTACAGTGCTTGCTGGATTAGGAATAATTTTAGGTGCTGTATACAGTTTAGGTATGGTGCAAAAGGTAGCATTTGGCGATGTAAAAGATAACTCTCTGACAAAAGAAAATACTAAATTTACCAACTTCGAATTTGTTGCCTTGTGCATCGTTACTATATTGGTTATCATTTTTGGATTTTATCCGCAACCAATCATCGATTTAGTAAAAATATAATTACAACATAAAGAAAATAGGACAATGAATATAATTATCGCATCGGCTTTATTGGGAGTAGTATTAATGCTGTCAGGTGTTTTTTTGAACCATGCAAAAGGTAAAAGAACATTAGCCATATTTGCTAGTATTATTTTAATGGTAGTAGCAGTGGTAGATGTAATGCAAAATACAAATAATACTATTTTACATTTCAATGGATTAATGGCTACCAATAGTTTTACAGCTAAATTAAATGCTGTAATTGCATTTTGTAGCATGTTATACATATTTTTATTCTCCAATGAAATTTCTAAGGTAGGCTTAAATGATGCGGAGTATTTTGCATTAATCTTTTTTGCATTAACAGGTGTATTTATTCTGACCAGCTATCAAAATATGTTTATGCTATTTTTAGGGATAGAAATTTTAAGTATACCACAATACATCTTAGCTGGTAGCGATAAACGCAATGTAAAATCTAACGAAGCATCTCTAAAATATTTTTTAATGGGTGCCTTTAGCACTGGATTTTTATTAATGGGCATTACTTTAATTTATGGTGCTACTGGTACATTCGATGTAAGTAAAATGGCTTTAATGGGTAGTGGAGAACCAAGTACAATTGCATTATTAGGTATTTTGTTTTTAATAGTGGCATTAGGTTTTAAAGCTAGTGCAGCGCCGTTCCATGTTTGGACTCCAGATGTATACGATGGATCTCCAACAGCATTTACGCCATTTATGGCTAGTATTGCCAAAGTAGCAATTTTTGCAGCCTTCATTCATTTATTTCATGCGTCGTTTGCAGGATTAGCTGGCAGATGGCACATTATAATTATTGCAATTATTGTATTGACATTATTGATAGGTAATGTTACTGCTGTTTACCAACAAAGTGTAAAACGTATGTTGGCTTACTCTTCAATTGCACAAGCAGGTTTTTTATTATTCGCAGTTTATTCGTTAAATGAAATTAGCCAAAAAGGAATTTTATTATATGGTGCTAGCTATATGTTGGCTACTATGAGCATTTTTGCTGTTTTAATAAAAATGAAAGATTATACTTTTGATGGCTTTAATGGTTTAGCAAAAAAACAACCAGTAATAGCATTTGCAGCAGCTATTGCATTGTTTAGTTTAGCTGGCATTCCGCTTACAGGTGGCTTTTTTGGTAAATATTATATGCTAAATGGTGCCATGCAAAATGGAATGCCTATTTGGGTTTTAATTTTTGCAGTGCTAATGGCAGCTATAAGTGTGTATTATTATTTCAAAGTAATCCAAGCAATGTATTTTAAAACTAGCATACAGGACGCTACTGAACCTGATGCAGTAATAGATGTTCCATTCAAAGTAATGCTAATTATCAATACTGCTCTCCTAATTTTATTGGGCATCTATCCCACTATTGTTACAATATTTTAATAGTTACATTTTCAAATTCATTTTTATTCTTCCAATGCATTATCTTTAACCTCCATTTTGGGTTGATGAATAATTTAATGCATATACCATTTCAATCAATTGTTTTATGTGTAAAAACATGGGTAGTTATTTGCTTTCTTATAATTCCAATTCATAGTAAAGCACAGCATAAAAATATTTTAAAAAATACAATAGATAAAGGTCATCAGCGCCCTACTAAAAAAATCATTCAAATTAAAAATAATTTAAATAATTTTAAAATATCTAAGGCGTTAAAAGAAATTCAGGATTTAATTGATGATGATCCATATTCTACTTATAATACAGAGTTGCAAGTAAATGTGTTGAAACAAATTATTGATAAAATTATTTTTATAAAAGATGAAAACAACGCCAATACACAAACTAGTTATCTGGATGCTATGGGCAAAGAAATGCCAGATACTTTAGAAAGGGAAATTGAATCGGATAGTATAATGCTGCGATTTGTTACTAATCCAAACGACGAAGTAGATGAAGCAGATTTAATAATAGTAAAATCATTAGATAGCTTAGGTGCCGATATAAAAACTGCAAAAAAAAAGAAAAAAAAATGGTTCCAATATGATGCAGAGGATAGTGAAAATTCTTCTGCTGAAAGTGCTTCATTGATAGATTCTAGTGTTATTAAAAAGACTTTGTCAAAAGCAGCTAATGAAAATGAAAGTAGTGAAATATCTGCAGCTGATTTAGATAAAGAGGCTGTAGCTGCAGATGATGGAATATTAACTGCAGGCTATTCTAAATCCAAATCTAAACAAGAGAAAATGATGGAACGAATGGAAGAAATAAGAATCGGCTATTCGCAAATGGATGAAAAATTTTACAAAGCAAAACTAATACAGCAGGCACGGCTTAGTACACTTTGGGTAGAGTATGCAGATAGTGCTAGTAGATTTTTAAGAGAATATTTAATAGATACCTTATTAGCAAAACAAACCTATAAAGATAGTGCTTTACATTTTATAGAAACCGGAGATGAACATTTAGAAAATAAAGAATATGAAGAAGCATTAACCGATTATAATGCTGCAATGATAATAGAACCAATGATGCTGCCAATATATTGGCGAATGGGAGATGCCTATATGCTGCTTGGCGAAGACAGTATGGGTAATGAATTTTTCAAATCTGCATTATTGTTAGATTCTACTACACCGAATACAATTTTTCATATTGCACAGTTTTATTATAATAAAGGAAATTATCAAAAGGCATTAGAAAAAGCAGCGGAAGCTATGCTATTTTATCCTGATAAAATATTTTTTGAAATGATAAAAAATATTTCGGATAAAACAGCAAGTGATTATGTTAGCCAATGGATACCAAGATTAGTTTTTCCAATTTCTCCTAAAAATAAAACGGAAGAATGGTTAGCCGACGAAAAAAATCCATGGTTTGATTATCAAAGTGCAAAAATGAATTTTGTAATATATGCAGATGAAAATGGTATTATGCGGTTTAATGAAAAAACTCCTGAAAGATATTTAGAAGTAGCTTGTTTTATGAATATGTTAGATAGTAATAAAGAGGTAAAAGAGCTAAAATTTGCAAGAGATATGCGCAAAATTGGCTACTTAGATTGTTATACTTTAATCAGTTTGTTTCATGTAGATTTATATCCACAGTTTAAAGATTTAGCGCAGCATAATCCAGAGAAAATTAAAAAATATTTTGCAATGCTATTAAATTGGGATAAGCATAAATACGATGAAGTGCGAAAAGAAAAACCTGTTGTAGAAGAAAAGAAGAAGCAAAAAAAATAATTTATTAGGAAAATCAACATGAGGAACGAGTGTTAGATTTTCCAATCCCGATATCGAGGTTATACTCAGTACAAGTGCTGACTTACGCCAATTATAACATCCGTAGGCACGAAGCTATCGGAAGGGTTAATAACTAGCAGTTCTACTGCGATTCCTATTTTTCCCCATCCCGACTAAAAATGTCGGGACTACTTTGGGGTACATAGCCTATGATAAAATTTTAAACGCAAAACCAACCATTCATCCCAAATAATTAATTGGTAACTAAAAAAAATTACCTTTACATAAATGAAGTGGAAAGACATTATACAATTAGCCCTGCGTAGCATTCGGGCCAATCGTATGCGGTCTAATATTACAGTGGTAATTATTGCAATGGGTATTTCTGCATTGGTAGGTATTATTACTGCTGTAAATGCTATTCAAAATACTATTGCATCCAACTTTAGCCAAATGGGCGCCAATACGATTACCATTAATCATTTTCAGTTTTTTGGAAAAAACAAGAAGAATCAACATGGCCAAAGGATAAAAAACGATGGTAATAATAAAATTACATACGAAGAAGCTATAGCATTTAAAAAGCAATTTTATTTTCCAAGCATTACATCCATTCATATTTTAGCATCGCAAAGTGCAATTGTAAAAAAAGGAAGCGAAAAAAGTAATCCAAATATTTGGGTGCGTGGGGTAGACGAAAATTATTTATCTGTAGCAGATAATGGTTTGGCAATTGGTAGAAATTTTTCTAATATAGATATGCAAAGTGGGGCAGATGTATGTATAATTGGAAATGGATTAGCTAAAACTTATTTCAATAAAAAACCATTGCGTGCAATAAATAGAGTGATAAGCTTGAATGATAGGAAGTATAGAATTATAGGTGTACTTAATGCCAAAGGCAGCAGCCTAATAGACAGAACAGATAATATGCTTTTAGTAAGTGTGCCAAATGCTCGAAGAGTTTTTACCAACGGCGATAAAGTGTATAATATCAGTATCAAATTAAATAATGTAAAACAATTGGAAATTGCAGCAGGCGAAGCAGAAGGTGTAATGCGTGCTGTGCGCAAATTAAGTGTACAAGAAGCAAGTAATTTTGTGGTAAATAAAAACGATGCTGTTGCAGAAAATTTATTAGAAAATATTAAATATGTTACTTTTGCAGCCATCTTTATAGGTATTATTACTTTACTTGGCGCCGCAATAGGGCTGATGAACATTATGTTGGTTGCGGTGGCAGAGCGCACCAAAGAGATTGGGTTAACAAAAGCAATTGGGGCACAAAGTCAAACAGTACGTAGACAATTTTTAAGTGAATCTATTTTAATTAGTAGCAAAGGAGGTTTATGGGGAATTGGTATAGGTATTTTATTGGGGAATATTATCAGTCTAATTTTCAAAAGTCCATTTATCATTCCTTGGGCTTGGATAACTTTGGCAATTGTTATATGTGTAATTGTTGGTTTAGTATCTGGTATTTATCCTGCAATAAAAGCTAGTAAATTAAACCCTATTCAGGCTTTGCGCTATGAATAATTGAATAGCCTATCTGTATTTAATTATTTGCTATTACTCCTATTTTCCACTATTTTTGCTCCTCATAAAAATTTAAAATATTCATGTCATATTTATTTACATCAGAGTCTGTATCAGAAGGACACCCAGATAAAGTAGCCGACCAAATATCGGATGCATTAATTGATAATTTTTTAGCGTATGATGCTAACTCTAAAGTAGCATGCGAAACTTTAGTTACAACTGGTCAGGTGGTGTTAGCTGGAGAAGTAAAATCAGAGGCATATTTAGATGTTCAAGAAATAGCTCGTGAAGTAATCAAAGAAATTGGTTATACAAAATCCGAGTATATGTTCGAGGCAAATTCTTGTGGAATATTTTCTGCAATTCATGAGCAAAGTGCAGACATCAACCAAGGTGTAGATAGAAAAGTAAAAAGCCAAAGTTTTGAAACCAAAGCAAATGCACAAGGTGCTGGAGACCAAGGTATGATGTTTGGATACGCTACCCGCGAAACAGAAAACTATATGCCATTGGCTTTAGATTTGGCTCATAAAATTCTAAAAGAATTATCTAAAACTCGCCGTGCTGGTAAAGAATTGCAATACTTAAGACCCGATGCAAAAAGCCAAGTAACTATCGAGTACGACGATAATAATAATCCTGTAAGAATAGATACAATTGTAGTATCTACTCAGCATGATGATTTTGCAAAGGAATCTGTGATGCTTGCAAAAATCAAGAAAGACATTATCGAAGTAATTATCCCTCGTGTAAAAAAACAATTGAAGCCAAACTTGCAAAAGTTGTTCAATGATAAAATTGTTTACCACATTAATCCTACTGGTAAGTTTGTAATTGGCGGTCCTCATGGCGATACAGGCCTTACAGGTCGCAAAATTATTGTAGACACTTATGGTGGGAAAGGTGCTCACGGAGGTGGTGCATTTAGCGGGAAAGACCCTAGTAAAGTAGATAGAAGTGCAGCATATGCAACTCGCCATATTGCTAAAAATTTGGTAGCAGCTGGTTTGTGCGACGAGGTGTTAGTGCAGGTATCTTATGCAATTGGTGTAGCTAAACCATGTGGATTGTTTTTAAATACTTACGGTACAGCTAAAGTAAATATGAATGATGGCGAATTAGCTAAAAAAGTAGAAAAGATTTTCGATATGCGCCCTTATGCAATTGAACAGAGATTAAAATTACGGAATCCAATTTATTCTGAAACTGCATCTTATGGCCATATGGGTCGTAAAAACGAAATGAAAACTAAAATTTTCAACAAAGGCAAAAAGAACGAATTGAAAGTGCAAGTAGAATTATTTACATGGGAGAAATTAGACTATGTAGACCAAGTGAAAAAAGCATTTGGATTGAAATAATCGAGCAGATTAATTGAAATAAAATACAAAACCTCGCAAGTAATTGCGAGGTTTTTTTTGTGAGCTAAATTTTGTTGCAATCACCTTATATAAAAAAAATCCCTACAAATATTGTAGGGATTTTTTAAAATTTATAAGTAACCTTACTTAGTCTTTTATACCTTTCGTTTCAATCTCCTCTCTAAGCATTGTAATTATTTCTGCAATTGGCATTACACCTTTATCGCCAATAAATTTAGCACGCACCGCAGCAGCTCCAGCTTCCATTTCTTTTTCACCAACTACTAGCATGTAAGGCACACGAGCTAATTCTGTATCTCTGATTTTTTTACCAATTTTTTCATTTCTATCATCTACTTCACAACGAATTTTTGCTTTGCGTAATAGTTTATTTACTTCATTTGCATAAGGTAAATACTTATCAGAAATAGGCAATACTTTTACTTGCAAAGGAGCTATCCATAATGGGAAATTACCAGCATAATGTTCTATCAAAAATCCTATGAATCTTTCATGTGTGCCTAATGGTGCACGATGAATAATTAATGGCGTTTCAGAAGTATTTTCGCTAGTGTTATAACTCAATTTAAACCTTGCGCCTTGCGCAAAATCTACTTGGTTAGTTGCCAATGTAAATTCTCTTCCAATAGCACTCCAAATTTGCACATCTATTTTAGGGCCATAAAAAGCACCTTCGTCTTGTACTTCTATAAAAGGGATATTACTTTCTATTAATACCTTACGCACCATAGCTTCTGTTTGCAACCACATTTCAGGCTCGTTGATATATTTCTGTCCTAATTTTGCAGGATCATGCAGGCTTAAACGCATTACGTATTTATCTATTCCAAATATTTTAAAATATTTTAAATACATATCATTTACTGCTCTAAACTCATCAGCAAATTGTTCTTTTGTACAATAGATATGTGCATCATTCATATGCAAACATCTTACACGCATCAAACCAAATAACTCACCACTCTGTTCGTATCTGTAACAAGTGCCATACTCAGCCAAGCGATAGGGCAAGTCTTTGTAACTGCGTGGCTCCGCATCAAATATTTTATGATGATGAGGGCAATTCATCGCTTTTAAATAATATTTAGTGCCATCCATCTCCATAGGTGGATACATGCTTTCTGCGTAATACGGTAAATGCCCACTAGTTAAGTACAAACTTTCTTTGGCAATATGTGGAGTTACTACTCTTTTATATCCTGCATCTTCTTCTGTTTCTTTTGCAAGATTTTCTAATTCCTCAATAATAATTGTTCCGTTAGGCATCCAAAGTGGCAAGCCTTGCCCAATATCATCATCCATCGTAAAAATGCTCATCTCTTTACCTATCTTACGATGGTCGCGTTTTTTGGCTTCTTCTAACATTGCCAAATGCTCATCCATCTCTTTGGTTGTAGGGAAAGTAACGCCGTAGATGCGAGTTAATTGTTTATTTTTTTCATCACCTTTCCAATAAGCACCTGCAAGGCTAGTTAATTTAATAGCTTTAATTAAACCTGTATGCGGAATATGTGGGCCGCGGCATAGGTCCGTAAATTCTCCTTGTGTATAAAAAGTAATGTTGCCATCTTCTAAGCCATTCAACAAATCCAATTTGTATTCATCACCTTTTTCTGTAAAGTAGGCTATTGCTTCTGCCTTGCTCATTTGTTTTCTTGCATAGGCATTATTTTTCTTGGCAAGCTCTAACATTTTCTTTTCCAACTTTTCTAAATCAGCATCATTTAGTTTGTAGTCTCCCATATCTATGTCGTAGTAGAATTGCTTATCCAATGCAGGTCCTACCCAAAATTTAACTCCAGGGAAACATAATTCCACAGCCTCTGCTAATAGATGCGCACTGCTATGCCAAAAGGTATTTTTACCAACAGGGTCATCCCATTTTATTAATTTAAAATTAGAATCATTTGTAATTGGTCTGCTCAAATCCCAAACTTCTCCATTTACTTCTGCCACTAACACCGCTCTTGCTAATCCTTCGCTGATGCTTTTTGCTATATCCATTCCGGTAACACCTGCTTCGTATTGGCGCACTCCGCCATCAGGTAATGTTATGTTTATCATAGTGTGCAAATATAGTTAATTTGAGATTGATTTATTTTGATAATTTAAATATTTAAAAGAATGATTTTTTAAACAAATTATTTTGTGTGGTAAATTTCCCTTTTTCCCTTTTTAAATTTTACATGAAATAAAATGTACATATTTTTTAATAACAATAAAACATAAATATACAAATCAACAATGAAACAATTTATCAATTAAAATTATTTTACCCTACATTTGCTAGCATTCATGCAATCTCCTAAACACATTGGTATTATTGGCGCTGGACCGGCAGGATTAACAGCTGCGTATATTTTAGCTAAGGCTGGTTTACAAGTAACAGTATTAGAAAAAGATAAAAAATATGTAGGTGGAATTTCTAGAACTGAATCTTATAAGGGATTTTATTTTGATATTGGAGGACATCGATTTTTTAGTAAAAGTAAAGAAGTAGAAGATTTTTGGACAGAAATTTTAGGTGATGACTTAATTCAAAGACCTAGAAAGTCAAGAATTTTTTATGGCAGAAAATTTTATAGCTATCCGTTAAAAGCATTTGAAGCATTATTTAATTTAGGCATTATTAATAGCGGATTATGTATGATCAGTTATGCCAAGGCAAAGTTATTCCCAATCAAGCAACCAAAGAATTTTGAAGATTGGGTTACTAATCAGTTTGGTAATAAATTGTATTCCATTTTTTTTAAAACCTATACAGAAAAAGTATGGGGTATGGATTGTAAAGACATTAGTGCAGATTGGGCAGCACAACGTATAAAAGGTTTGAGTTTAGGCAAAGCTATCTACAATGCATTATTTAGCAAAAACATTAGTAATAATGGTGAAGTAATTAAAACATTGATAGATACATTTAGGTATCCAAAATTTGGGCCAGGAATGATGTGGGAGAGGTGTGCAGATAAAATTTCTGCTTTAGGTGGTTTTATAAATATGGGTAGCAATATTATCACTGTTCATTATATGGAGAACAAATGGAAAATCAAAGAAGCAAATGGTTTAGAACTGGAATTTGATTATTTGATAAGTACAATGCCAATTAGAGAATTATTTAATGTGGTAAAAATGCCATTCTCACCAAAAAGCATAGCAGCTGCTGGACAATTAAAATATCGTGATTTCCTTACTGTAGTATTAATGTTAGAAGACGAAAATAAATTTGATGACAATTGGATTTATATACATGATGCAAGTGTAAAAGTTGGTAGAGTACAAAACTTTAAAAGCTGGAGTCCATACATGGTGCCAGATGCTAATTATGCTTGCTATGGGTTAGAATATTTTTGTTTTGAAGGTGATGGATTATGGACAATGAGTAATGAAGATTTAATAGCACTTGCAAAAAAAGAAATGGGTTACTTGGGTTTGATAAATACAGAAAAGGTATTTGATGGATACGTGGTCCGTCAGCCAAAAGCTTATCCTGTTTACGACGAAAATTATCAGCAACATATAGACGACATTAAAGAGGGGTTATCTATCCTGCCAAACTTTTATGTAAGTGGCAGAAATGGAATGCATAAATATAATAATCAAGACCACAGCATGATGACAGCGATGCTGGCTGCCAAAAATATTTTAGCAAATCAAAATTTGTTTGACTTATGGAATGTAAATGAAGATGCAGAATACCACGAAAATGGCAATGCTGGAGAAAATTCATTTGAAGCAGGTAGGGCTATCCCTAAAAAAGTGACAGTGTAATTATTTTATTTTTCTAATTTTTCTCGCAACTCATTTCTATCAAATCCAAATATTGAATTACGCATTACGGGAAGGTTCCTTCACTTTAGTTTTAAAAATACTTATTACTAATAATACGCTGCTTACAATACCTATTTTCATGGTTAATAAATTATAGCGTGCAAAAATAAAATACTAGCCATGCAGGTGTATTAACATGTACTCGGTATTTTTATTGCAAAGCCATTAGCGCTTTTTCAATTCTCTTCATGGCTTCTACTAAATTTTCCATGCTTGTAGCATAGCTAATTCTAATACAATTGCCATCGCCAAATGCATCGCCTGTTACGCAGCTTACATTGGCTGTGTGCAACAAGTACATACATAATTCTAAAGAGTTATTAATTGTAATATCTCCATTCTTTTTCCCGAAAAAACTACTTACATCCGGGAATACGTAAAAGGCTCCAGGAGGATTATTAGCTTTTACACCAGGAATTGCATTTAATGCTTTTACTAAAAAATTCCTTCTTTCTTTAAAGGCTTCTACCATTTGCATAGCTGGCTCTAATGTACCATTCAATGCAACTATTGCAGCGCGTTGTGTAATAGAATTTGGTCCACTCGTAAATTGACTTTGCATGGTTTCGCAAGCTTTTATTAAATGCACAGGACCGGCCATATAGCCAAGTCGCCAACCAGTCATTGCATATGCTTTGCTTAATCCATTTATTACCACAGTTCTAGCTTGCATACTTGGAACATGTGCAATACTAGCATGCTTACCTTCAAAGTTGATGTATTCATATATCTCATCGCTTATTACAATTATTTCTGGATATTTTTTGAATACTTCGCATAAAGATTCTAATTCTTGCATTGTGTAAACACTGCCAGTAGGGTTGCAAGGGCTACTAAAGATAAAAGCTTTTGTTTTTGGGGTAATAGCAGCTGCTAATTGTGCAGCATTAATTTTAAAATCTTGTTCCAAAGTAGCTTTTACTTCAACTACATTCCCGCCACAAACTTTTACAAGGTCGCCATAAGTAACCCAATATGGACTTGGAATTACAACTTCATCCCCATCATCCAACAAGCACATCATTACATTTGCAATACATTGCTTAGCACCTGTGCATACCATTACATTTTCTATGGCATAATCCAAATCGTTATCGCGCTTAAATTTATCTACCACCGCCTGGCGCAATTCTGGAAAACCAGCAACAGGTGGATATTTAGTGTATCCATCTTTCATGGCAATAACAGCAGCATATTGAATATGCTCTGGTGTTGCAAAGTCTGGTTCACCTAAGCTCAGGTCTACTACATTAATACCCTGCGCCTTCAATTCCCTACTCAATTTAGCCATTTTTATGGTTTGTGGCTCATCTATTCTATCCAATCGTTTTGCTAATGACATGCTTGCTATTATTTAGTTGAAAGGGCAAATATATAGATTTATAAGCTTGTATCACTTAGTATTAGTGGTTAGTTTTGTAATTATATAAGCACAACGATTTATGTAATAAAATTTAATATCAAAAAGAATGTTTTTGATTTACTAACTAATAATGCAAATATTTGGTATTATTAGTTAAAAAAAATATCTTCGCGCTTCGTAAATTTAACACGTATTAAGAAAAATAATAATATATGCAACTGAAAGGCCTAGTAAAAATTCTAACCATCGTTTTAGTATTAATCTGTTTGTATGAACTTTCTTTCACTTATTTTGTAGGTAACTACGAGAAAAAAATTGAAGGAAAAGCTACCAAAGAAATGAAATTAGCTCACCCTGGTGCTTCAGAATATGAAATGAAAAACTTTATTGCAGACCGCAAAAGGGTTTTATTAGATAGCACAGGCAATACAAAAATTGCATTTGGCAATACTTATGCTAAAGCAAAAGAAAGAGAGTTGAAATTAGGTTTGGACCTGCAAGGCGGTATGAATGTAGTATTGGAAGTTGGAACTGCAGATTTAGTGCGTAACTTAGCTGCAAACCCAAGCGACCCTGCCTTGAAGGCGGTTATAGAAGATGCCAATAAAAAGAAAGCAAATGGTACTGCAGATTTCGTAACCTTGTTTGGCGAAAGCTTTAAAGCATTAAACCCTGGTGGACACTTAGCAAATATTTTTGTAAAACCAGGTGCTAGTAAAATTAATTTTAATAGTTCTGATGAAGATGTATTAAAATTCTTAAGAGAAGAAAGTGGAACAGCTATTACGAATACGTATAATATTATCCAAAAGCGTATTGATAAATTTGGTGTTAGCTCTCCAACAATTACTTTAGACAAAAACAAAGGAATTATTTCTGTAGAATTAGCTGGTACACAAAATCCAGAGAAAGTTCGTCAATACTTACAAAGTTCTGCAAAGTTAGAATTCTGGGAAACATTTAGTAATTATGAGTTGATTCAAAACTTAAAAGATGCAGATAAAAATTTAGCTTCATATTTAAGTGGTACAACCAAAGACTCAACTGGAAATATTTTAGGCGATTCTAATAAAGTAGCTTTAAAAGATACTTCTATGGAATCTAAAATAGAAAAAGCAAAAAGAGAAAATCCATTATTTTTCTATATGAATCCAAACAATCCTCGTCAGAATCCGGAAACAGGTAAAATGTTCGAAGATCCTATTATTGGTTATATAGAAGCTAAGGATACCCAAACTTTAAACGGCTATATGAATGTAGAAGTTGTTAAAAGTGCTTTCCCTAAAAATTTTAAAATGTTATATGGTCGCGTAGCAGACGAAGAAGCTCGTGCAAAAAATCCAAAATTATTATTAATTTATGCAATCAAAATGGTACCAGGTTCTGATAAGCCTCGTTTAAGTGGAGATCAAGTAGATAAAGCATATCCGGACTATGATCAATTAGGTCGCCCTAATATTAATATGAGTATGAAACCAGCGGGCGCTACCATCTGGGAAAACTTAACTGGCGCAAATATTGGCAAACCAGTTGCTATCGCATTAGATGATGTTGTATATAGTGCACCAGCTCCTAGCGAAAGAATTTCTGGAGGTAGAAGCCAAATTACTGGTGGGTTTACTGCAGAAGAAACCAAAGATATTAGTAACGTTTTAGGTAGTGGTAAAATAGATGCTCCTGCACGCATTATTCAAGAGCAAGTAGTAGGACCAACTTTGGGTGCAGAAAATATTAAAGCTGGTAAAATGACTTTCTTAATTGCATTTTTAGTGATTTTTGTTTTAATGCTAATTTATTATAACACTGCAGGTATTGTAGCAAATATTGCATTGGTATTAAACCTATTATTTACAATTGGTATTCTTACTAGTATCGGCTTTAGTTTAACTATGGCAGGTATTGCTGGTTTAGTATTAACTATTGGCATGGCTGTAGATACCAATGTAATTATATTTGAGCGTATCAAAGAAGAATTAAGTTGGGGTAAAAACCATGTAGATGCAGTAAATGAAGGTTATCGTCGTTCATTAGCTCCAATTTTAGATGGCCATATTACTGTATTCTTAACTGCATTTATCTTGTTTATTTTTGGTTTAGGTCCTGTATTAGGTTTTGCATCCACGCAAATGTTAGGTATTGCTTTAAGTTTATTCTGCGGTATTTTAGTATCTAGAATGTTGACAGACATATACATGAGCAAAGGCAAACACTTAGAATATTTTACAGGTATCAGCAAATCATTATTCAAAAAATTCAATTTCAAATTTATTGAGTGGAGAAAATATGCTTATATAATTTCTATTTTAGTATTGATTGCAGGTATTGGGTCTATTTTCAATGGTTTCAAAAAAGGTATCGAATTTGAAGGTGGTAGAAGTTATACTATTAAATTAGATAAAGCCATCAAAACAGAAGATGTTACTAAAGGTTTAACTGCAACATTTACAGGTTCTCAAGTAGCTGTAAAAACAATTGGTACAGATGGCAGAAAAGTGAATGTAACTACCGATTTTTTAATTAAACAAAACGGCAAACAAATAGAAGAACAAGTAGCTACAAAATTATACGAAGGATTAGTTGCAATAGGTGCATCTAAACCAGGTATGAATACAGAAGCTTTTAAAGCCGCTTATGTAGAAACATCGCAAACAGTATTACCTACTATTAGTGAAGATTTGAAAAAAGGAGCTTACAAAGCAACCATATTCTCTATCATTATTATCTTTATTTATATTTTATTACGTTTCCGTAAATGGCAATATTCTTTAGGTACGGTTGTAGCCTTGTTGCATGATGTTTTAGTTACTCTAGCAGTATTCTCGTTTTTCAAAAATATTGTTCCGTTTACATTAGAAATAGATCAGCATTTCATTGCGGCAGTATTAACTGTAATAGGTTTTAGTATGAATGATACGGTAATTGTATTTGATAGAATTCGTGAATATTTCCGTAAAACACCTAATGGCGATAAAAAAGAAATTATTAATGCTGCAATCAATGATACATTAAGCAGAACTATCATGACAAGCTTAACCGTCTTCTTAACGCTACTAATTTTATTTATTTTTGGTGGAGATACCTTAAAAGGATTTGCATTTGCAATGTTGATTGGTGTAATTACAGGTACATACTCATCTATATTTGTAGCTGCTCCTATCTTAGTAGATTTAGATAAAAGTGGTTCATTGAATCAAGAAGTAGATAGAGATGCAAAAATTAGAGATTTAAAAGAATTAGCGTAAACTAATTTTTAAAATATCAGAAAGGCTATTCAGAAATGAGTAGCCTTTTTTTATGCTATTTTGCAATTGAAATTTATTTAGGTGGGTTTAGCATATAAAATACAATTGTCATCTTCCTGTCATCTTTCTATTTATGTATATGGAAAATACAATAATTAGCGTTTCTATTACAAACACTTATAATTTACAATTTAAATGAAATGGCAATGAACACTAAAATCAATCACAATAAAAGTTTATCTTATTTAGATATTCTTTTCGAAAACAGAAACAAAGCTTATGGCAGCTACGAGTTAAGAAAAAATTATTCTTCTCGTTTAAGAAATGCAATGGTAATTTTAATTACATTATTTGGCATATTATTACTTGCTTCTAAAACAGAAAAAGGGACTGCTGAAATAGAAATTAAACCTAAAAATACAAGAGGACCAATTATTTGTACTACTGTAGTTGTAATTGCTAAGCCAAAGCCTCCAAAAAATCCTACTACAAAAGCTAATCTGCCAAAAACACCAAAGGTTACATTACCTAAGGTTCCGCATTTAACAATCCCTAAAATAGTTAC
>Ga0114967_10000711_pt1 | contig 28420 bp, 25 predicted proteins | sample M_130628_MF_Meta_FD_92639 | JGI IMG/M metagenome (GOLD analysis project Ga0114967, IMG submission 92639) | Freshwater microbial communities from Lake Montjoie, Canada to study carbon cycling - M_130628_MF_MetaG | ecosystem: Environmental > Aquatic > Freshwater > Lake | place: Lake Montjoie...
CAAATGCGCCAAGTGCCAACCGGGCGAATGTCAGACCTGCGATTGCGGGTGCTGAGCCTGAGTTAGCCGATCTGGGGCGTGTATCCTTCGGGGTACACGCCCCTTTTTTTTACTGGGGAAGGTTAGTACCGGCGGGAGGTGCCTTTGTCAGCGTAGGGCGACATTTTCTTGCCACCCCGCTCCAAGGGAACAGAGGATGAGGAGGAGCATTTCGATTTCTTGCCCGAGCAGCATGAATCTTCTGATTTGCAGCACGCGTTGCACACCTTGGTGCAGTTAGGCGTAGGGCAGCAAGGTGCATTGGCAGGGCAGCATTCGTTGCAATGTTTCTTGCATGGTTCCGCTTGGACGAGGGATAGGGAAGGAAAGAGTAGGAGGAGGGGGAGAATCAAGTGGCGAATGGATTTCATAGCACAAGAATATCGTTGAGAGGGACGGGGTCAACGTCCTGCTGCAGATGCATCAAGGGACTGCAGTTGGGCGGATGCGGCGTTTGCGTCGGCAGGGCGATCGAGTTCGCGATAAAGGGCGGCGAGGAGATTCCAGCCGGCCCGATTTTTCGGTTCGAGCTGCGTGGCCCGTTCGGCGTGGGGGAGGGCTTCAGCATAGCGATCCAAGCCTGCATACGCAGTGGCCAGATTGAGCCAAGCGCGGGCTTCTCCTGGGGCGAGTTGAGCGGCCTGTTCTGCTGCAGACAGAGCGGTGGAGAAGTCGTGAGCCGCGTTGAGGCTGGCTGCCAACTGAACCCAGGCTCGGGGATCTTCTGGGCCGCGGCGGGTGGCGGTTTCTGCGGCTTCTCGGGCATCGCTGAGATGGCCGGTTGCGAGGCGGGCGGCGGAGAGAATCGACCAAGCACGAGAGGATTCCGGATTCAGGCGAGTAGCGTCCTCTGAGGGGAGAACCGCTTTTTCGAATTCTCCTTGCGACAGATAAAGTTCGCTCAGCCCTTCCGCCGTATCGGCATCTTCCGGATCGAGCCGATAGGCTTGGACCATTTCTTGGATGGCCAAATCGGTCCGGCCGGAGTTGAGGAGCAGGCCGGAGAAAAAGCGGTGGGGCTCGGCTTGAAGGGGTTCTTTGAGAATCGCGAGGCGAACGTCGGATTCAGCTTCAGATAGCTTTTGGAGGGCGAGGCGTGTGATGGCGCGACGGAGGAGAAGTCCGGCGTCCTCGGGATGTTTTTCGATGACTTGAGAGATCGCTTTTTCCGACTGTGCAAAATTCTGGTCGAGAACGGTTTGTTCGGCAGAGGAGACAGCGGGATCGAAGAAGGTGTTTTTATTCGTCCATTTGGCAAGGGAGCGGATATCAGAAAAGTGACCAGTCTGGCGAGTGGCCTCCCAGAGATGGGAAAGGGCGGAGATGGCCACCGCTTCGGATCGGGCGGGAGCACTTCGGGCCCAGAGAGGCAGAGAACCGCGGGAGGCGAGGCCGACGATCTGGTGTTGGGTATTGAGAACGGGGGATCCGGATTGGCCGGGCATGAGGGGGATGGTGGTGGAGAGGATTCCATCTTTTGCTTTTGCCCGGGTTTCACCACGGGAGGTGAGGGGCAGATCAATGGAAAGAGGGAACCCAGAGACGGTGAGAGATTCGTGCGAGGAGGGATCGGTCTCCGCAAGGACAAGGAAATCTTCGGGTTGAGCTGAGGTCTGAAGCAAAACAGCATCGGCGGAGAAATCGCCGGGGCATACCGATTTGGCGGGAAAGATTTTGCCGAATGCGTTCCGGATCAAAACCCGTTTCCGTCCCGCGACGACGTGAGCGGCCGTGAGAACAAGTCCGTCGGCTGAAACAAAGGAGCCGGAGCCGATCCCGCGGCCTTGATCGTCTTGGATTTGTACAAGGGAGCGTGAGATTTTTGGATCGAGGTTTCCTACGGTCATACGATCGGGTCGAAGCATGGTCGCGAGAGAGCGAGAGAGCGGGTCACCCAGTTGACCTGCTCGTTCGAGTGCGGTTTTTGCTTGGGCAAGTTTTCCCTGATGCAAGAGGCTTCGGCCAAGGATCCGTTGGACTTCGGGGTCTTGGGGGGCGACGAGGATGGCGTGCCGTGCGGCTTTTTCGGCCTCGGGATATCGTCCGGCGAAGTCGAGAGCTCGGGCTTTGAGTTTGCGGGCTTCGGGATCGTCCTGATTCCACCAGAGGGCTTGGGTGGCCGCGACAAGGGGACGGTTATTTCCTCGCGGAGGCCAAAGTTTGTCCTCCTGTTCGCCGAGGCAGGTTGCGGCGAAGAAAAAGAGGGATAGGAAAAACGGGAGGTTCATGCCGAGGTCGTTCGGCGAAAATGTTAGAGTAGGGTGGCTTGGGATGCTGGGGGTTTGAGTCCGAGAACTTCGTAGGCACGGGGAAGGGCGACGCGGCCCTGTTGGGTGCGTTGGAGATAGCCTTCGAGGATGAGGTAAGGTTCGTGAACTTCTTCGAGGGTGCCGGGTTCTTCGCCGACGGAAGCGGCAAGGGAGTGGAGACCGGCGGGGCCGCCTTTGCATTTTCCTGTGAGGGCTTGAAGAAGACGTTTGTCCATTTCGTCCAGACCGTGTTGATCGATTTCGAGCATTTCGAGCGCGGCCACTGCGGTGGCGGCGGAGGCGGTTCCTTGCGTACGGGCAAGGGCGTAGTCGCGAACCCAGCGGAGGAGGTTGTTGGCGATCCGGGGTGTGCCTCGGCAACGGCGGGCGATTTCGGGGGCAGCAGCCTCCTCGAGTTTGACTTCCAGGAGGGAGGCGGAGCGTCGAACGATCGAAGTAAGATCTTCGACAGTATAGTAGTCGAGACGGTGTGCGACGCCGAAGCGGGAGCGGAGGGGGGCACTGAGTAAACCGGCACGGGTCGTGGCCCCGATGAGGGTGAAGCGGGGGAGATTCAGGCGGACGGAACGAGCAGCGGGGCCTTGGTCGATCACGATATCGATGCGGAAATCTTCGATGGCGGGGTAGAGGTATTCTTCAATCACTTTCGAGAGGCGGTGAATTTCATCGATAAAGAGGATATCACCTTCTTGAAGGCCGGTGAGAAGTCCTGCGAGGTCGCCGGCTTTCTCGATCGCGGGACCGGAGGTGGTGCGAACGGTGGCATTCATTTCCGCGCCGAGGATGTGGGCGAGAGTGGTTTTCCCAAGTCCGGGAGGACCGCTGAGAAGAAGATGGTCGAGGGGTTGGGTGCGGGCTCGGGCAGAATCGAGAAGGATGCTGAGGCGATCTTTGAGTTTGGGTTGGCCGGTAAAGTCGGCTAGCCGGGAGGGGCGGAGGGATTGGTCGATGGCATCGCCAGGGGAAACGTTGAGTTTTTCGAGAGGCTTGGCGGACATGGGGGAAGGATGGCGGAAGGAGGAAAGTTTGAAAGTGGGAAGGTGACCCGCTATGCCCGCTGGAGATGAAAGCAACATGGGCAGCAGTTTTTGATTGGGATGGGGTGATTTTGGATAGTTCGCGGCATCATGAGGAGAGCTGGGAGCGGTTGGCGAAAGAGGAGGGGAAGGTGCTGCCGGAGGGGCATTTCCTGAAAGGTTTTGGGCGGCGAAATGTGGAGATCATGAGGGATATGCTTCACTGGTCGGAGGATCTGGCGGAAATTCAGAGGCTGAGTTTGCGAAAAGAGGAGTTGTATCGGGAGGTGGTGAAGAATTTGGGGATCGAGTCCCTGCCAGGGGTTCGCGAGTGGTTGGAGCGCCTGAAAAAAGAGGGCATTGCATGTGGCATTGGGTCATCCACAGAGGAGAAGAATGTTCGGTTAGGGTTGGGGTTGCTGGGGTTGGGAGATTTTTTTCAGACGGCGGTGACGGCGGAGCATGTAAAAAGGGGAAAACCGTCACCGGATGTTTTTTTGGAAGTGGCCAAGCGTTTGGGAGTGAATCCGGAAAGGTGTGTTGTTTTTGAAGATGCGCCTGCCGGGGTGGAAGCGGGGCGGGCGGCGGGGATGAGGGTTGTGGGAGTCACGACGACTCATCCTGGGGGTCATTTGGAGGGTGTGGATCGGGAGGTGAAAAGACTGGATGAGTTGGAGGTTGAAGAGTTTACGGGGTGGTTTGGTCGGTCGGCTTGATGCGGGGGAGGGTATTCTCTAGAACCTAGGGATGGGGAGTGGCATGAATGTGCTGGGGAAAGTGGGATCCATTTTTACGGATTCCTGCCATACGGCGGGGGGTGTCTTCCTTCTTTTGGGAGACACGTTGCGGAGTATGGTTCGCTATCGGATCCGGTGGGATCAGCTTTGGGAGCAGATGTTTTTCATTGGGATTCGTTCCCAAGTGGTGGTGTTGACGACGGGTGCATTTACCGGGGCGGTTTTTGCGGCTCAGGTGTGGTTTCAATTCAAAAGGTTTGGGATGGAGTCGGCTATTGGACCTACGGTCTCGATTGCGATGTGCCGAGAACTGGGGCCTGTTTTGTGCTGTCTTCTTTTGGCGGGGCGGGTGGGGGCGGCGATGGCGGCGGAATTGAGCTCGATGAAAATCACGGAGCAGGTGGACGCCTTACGGGCTCTTGGAGTTTATCCGACCGAATATCTCATTGTGCCACGTTTTTTGGCGTTGGTAATTTCGGCACCGATTTTGACGGGGTTGGCTTTGGTCACGGGAATCGGGTGCGGGTATTTTGTTGCGGTCAAAATCTTCGGAGTGGACGGGGCGTATTACTGGGACAACACGATTAAGTTTACGGACAGCAAGGATGTGGTGATCGCATTGATTAAATCCTTCATTTTTGCCGTGATCATCGCGGCGATTGCCTGTCACAAAGGGATGAATTGTCCTCCTGGGACGGCGGGGGTAGGAAAGACCACGACGGAGGCGGTGGTGAACGCTTCGCTTTCCCTTTTGATTGTGAACTTTTTTCTCACCGTCCTACTCAATGCGTTGCTCTACTCCAACTAGTTGACTGTCATGCTCCAACTCAAAGAAATCCGAAAAAGCATGGGGGGTCAGGAAGTGCTGCGTGGGGTAAACTTGAAGGTGGGACCGGCCGAAAAAGTGGTGGTGATCGGGCGGAGCGGTTGCGGGAAGAGCGTGATGCTGCGAGTGATCATGGGATTGTTACAGCCCGAGTCGGGCGAGGTCTTTTTTGAAGGAAAGAAGCTGACGGGTCTAAGCGAGGAGGCGTGGAATCCATATCGGAGAAAAATTGGAATGCTGTTTCAAGGGGCAGCCCTGTTTGATTCGCTTTCGGTATTTCAGAATCTTGCTTTTCCGTTGAGGGAGCAGGGGGAGAAGAGCGAGAAAGTGCTTCGGGAAAAGGTGGCGGAAGCACTCAAAATCGTTTCCCTGAGTGGGACAGAAGAGAAAATGCCGGCGGAGTTGAGCGGCGGAATGAAAAAGAGGGCGGCGTTAGCGAGGGCGATCATCTCGCGACCGGACATCATGCTCTATGATGAGCCCACAACAGGTTTGGATCCGATTGTCGCAGACAGTATCAACCGGTTGATTTTGCATCTGGGGAAGATGTTCGGCATGGCTTCGATCGTGGTGACCCACGATATGGTCAGTGCCCGGATGGTGGGGGATCGGATTTCTTATTTGCATGAAGGGAAGATTTACTTCGAAGGCACGCCAGAGCAGGTAGATCGTTGTGAGGATCCGCTGGTACGCGACTTTGTTCGTGGGCATGCTGAAGGAATCGGGATCACTGGATAAGGAAAGGAGTCTTATGAAAGAAATCAGTCTAGAGACCAGAGTTGGATTTTTTGTGTTGGCGGGCTTGCTTGCCATGGCGAGCCTGATTGTGGCGTTTGGAAAACTAGGAAATTATTTCCGCAAGACCTATCCGGTGATCGTCGAGTTTGAGGACGCCCGAGACATTCTGAAGAATTCGAAGGTGCTGTTGCGGGGCGCGCAAATCGGCATCGTTTCAGACACTCCGAGCTACCGGATCGGCCAGAACTTTGTGGAATTGACCTTAAGGATTGATGATGGGACGCAGTTGCCCTCGAACTCGAAGTTCCGAATCGATCAGTACGGGATGTTGGGGGATCGTTTTGTGCGGGTGGTACCGCCGGAACAGTTGGATGGGACTTTTATTGCCCCTGGGGCTCGGGTGAAGGGGGAGCAGGAGGCGGGATTAAACGCGATGCTTGCTTCGGCGGGTCCGGCGTTGGATGAGATTCGATCGGCGGCTAGGCGGGTGGATGGTTTTGCCAAGTCGGCCCAGGAGTTGTTGGAGGAAGCAAAAACAGGGAAGGGTCCTCTCTATACGATGATGAAAGATGAGAAGATGGCTCAAGACATGAAAAATCTGATGTCGAATTTGCGAAAACACGGAGTTCTGTTTTATAGCGATGATTCGGCGAAGGGAGAGACGGAGGGGGGGAAGCGGACGGAGAAGAAATCTGCTCCGATTGAGCGGTCTCGTCCGTGAGCGGTTCGGTTGGGGCTATTCTTTTAGCGGCCGGGCAAGGACGCCGGCTGGGGCATGACAAATCGATCACCGCGATCGCGGGTCAGCCTGTGTTGGCGTACGGGTTGCGGGTGTTGTTGGATTGTCGAGGGATCGAGAAAGTGGTGGTGACTGTCAGGGAGGATGTACGAAAGGAGACGGAGGTTTGGGTTAAAAAAAATCTTGGGGAGGAGGCGAAAAGGGTGGGTGTGATCGTGGGTGGAAAGGAGAGGCAGGATTCGGTCTGGGAAGGGTTGGAGGCGTTGGGGGCGGGGGTGGTTTGGGCCGTGGTGCATGATGCGGCCCGTGTTTTAACGACGACGTCTTTGATCGAGAGGGTGATTGCAGAGGCTCAAAAAGCGGGAGCGGCAGCGGCGGCGAGAAAGATGACCGACACGGTACGGCTGGCAGATGGGGATGGAAACGTGGTGAAACTGTTGGATCGGGAGGGTTTATGGAGGATGGAAACTCCTCAAGTGGTTCGGAGAAAGATTTTGCGGGACGGCTTGGAGAAGGCGCGAATGGAGGCAAAGATGGTTACGGACTGTTTGGCGGCGGCGGAGTTAGCCGGGTCGAAGGGGGTTTTAGTGGAGGCGAATGAGCCGAATTTAAAGATCACGGTGCCCTCCGATTGGGAATTGGCCGAGACGTGGTTGAGGTCGGGGAAAAAGTAGTGGCGCTGACGGGATTCGAACCCGTGTATGGTCCTTGAAAGGGACCTGTCCTAGGCCTCTAGACGACAGCGCCAAGAAGCTGAAAAGAGTATCGCACTCATGGATTTGGCCAAGGCAAAGGTTGAAGAGGGATATATGATCCATCTATATATCATGATAAGTTGATATAAAACTCGACAGTAAGAGAAAGTTGTTTAAATTGTTATTATGGAAACGAGGGAAAGAATTGCCTTAAGAAAGAAGCAGCTGGAAAAAGCCCTAGGGGAGCGGGTGGTTATGATGGATGGAGCGATGGGGACGATGATTCAGAGGCATAAGTTGGAGGAGAAAGATTTCCGTGGGGCGCAGTATGCGAAGCATTCCAAGGATCTGAAGGGCAACAACGATCTCCTTTCGGTCACTCGACCAGATGTGATTGGGGGCATTCATCGCGCTTATCTAGAGGGGGGCGCGGAAATCATTGAGACGAATACTTTTAATGCCACATCGATTTCCCAAGCGGACTATGGGTTAGAGAGTGCGGTACGGGAAATTAATCTGGCCGGGGCCCGTCTAGCTAGAAAAGCGGCGGATGATTTTATGGCTTCGCATTCGGGGAAGGTTGCCTGGGTAGCAGGAGCTGTAGGTCCGACAAATCGAACAGCATCGATGTCCCCCGATGTGAACCGGCCGGAGTATCGGGCGGTGACCTTTACGCAGTTGTCGAAGGCGTATGGAGAGCAGGTTCGGGCGTTAATTGAGGGGGGGGTAGATGTACTTCTTCCTGAGACAACTTTTGACACATTGAATTTGAAGGCGGCGTTATGGGCGATGGAGGAGGTGTTTGACGAGTTAGGCTATCGGTTGCCGGTGATGATTTCCGTGACGATTACCGATGCATCTGGCCGGACGCTATCGGGTCAGACCACAGAGGCTTTTTGGCATTCGATCCGGCACGCGCGGCCTTTCAGCGTCGGAATTAACTGTGCGCTGGGTCCGAAAGAGATGCGTCCATATATGGCGACCTTATCCAAGATCGCGGACTGTTTTGTCAGCTGTTATCCCAACGCTGGGTTGCCGAACGCGTTTGGGGGGTACGACGAGACCCCGGAACAGATGTCGGAAGTTTTGGGGGAGTTTGCCCAAGCGGGTTTTCTCAACATGGTGGGTGGATGCTGTGGAACTACGCCGGAGCACATTGCGGCGATTGGGCAGGCGGTGAAGAAAGCGAGGCCGAGGGCCCCAGCTGCTTCGTGTTCCGCTACAGTTCTGGCGGGGTTGGAACCGTATGAGATTGGGACGGGAGGATCGTTTACCTCGATTGGAGAAAGAACGAATGTTACTGGCTCGCCAAAATTCTCCACGCTAGTCAAGGAGGAGAAGTTTGAGGAAGCGGTTGCGGTCGCAAGGCAGCAGGTGGAGGCAGGGGCAAATCTGATTGATCTAAATTTCGACGAGGCGTTGCTGGATGGAGAGGCCAGCATGACGCGTTTTCTCCACCTAATCGGGAGTGAGCCAGAGATCGCGCGGGTACCCTTCATTTTGGATAGTTCGAAGTGGTCGGTTTTGGAGGCGGGGTTGCAGTGTGTGCAGGGCAAGGCGGTGGTGAACTCGATCAGCTTAAAGGAGGGGGAGAAGGTGTTTTTGGAGCAGGCCCGAAAAGTGCGTCGTTATGGTGCGGCGGTCATTGTGATGGCCTTTGATGAAGAAGGGCAGGCTGCGGATGTGAAGAGGAAAGTGGCAATTTGTCGCAGAGCGTATCAGCTGTTGACGGAGAAGGCGGGCTTGGCGCCTGAGGACATTATTTTTGACGTCAATATTCTCACGGTGGCTACGGGAATCGAAGAGCACAATAACTATGCGGTGGAGTTCATCGAAGCAGTGCGGGAGATAAAAAAGACGCTCCCGGGCTGCAAAACGAGCGGTGGGTTGAGCAATATTTCGTTCTCATTCCGTGGAAACAATCCGGTCCGGGAAGCGATGCACTGCTGTTTCCTATACCATGCGATTCAAGCGGGCTTGGACATGGCGATTGTGAATGCGGGTCAGTTAGCGGTGTACGAGGAAATTCCCGCAGAACTAAAAGAGAGGGTAGAGGACGTGTTGTTGAATCGCCGTTCGGATGCGACGGAACGGTTGTTGGAATTTGCCGAAACGGTTAAGGCGGGTGGAAAAGCGGTGGTGAAGGATGAGGCATGGCGGCGGGCTCCAGTGGAGGAGAGGTTGTTGCATGCCCTTTTAAAGGGGATCACCGATTTCATCGATGAGGATACGGAGGAGGCACGAAAGAAATACGGTCGACCGCTGCAGGTGATTGAAGGGCCCTTAATGGGGGGGATGCGGCATGTGGGGGATCTGTTTGGTGAGGGAAAAATGTTCCTACCTCAGGTGGTCAAGAGTGCACGTGTGATGAAGAAGGCCGTGGCGTATTTGACGCCTTACATGGAGAAGGAGAAGGAGAAAGCTGGGGACAAGAGTAAGGGGGCGGGAAAGATTCTGATGGCCACGGTCAAGGGAGATGTACATGACATCGGAAAAAATATTGTGGGGGTGGTCTTGGCTTGCAACGGGTATGAGGTGATTGATCTGGGAGTGATGGTACCTTGTGAGAAAATTCTGGCTGAGGCGAAGTCGCATGGAGTAGATCTCATTGGTTTGAGTGGACTGATCACTCCTTCTCTGGATGAGATGGTGACGGTGGCGGAAGAAATGAGTCGGGAGAAGTTTCAGATTCCTCTTCTGATTGGGGGCGCGACGACGAGTGCTGCGCATACAGCGGTAAAGATCGCTCCGGCTTACACAGGATCAGTGGTGCACGTGATCGATGCATCCCGGGTTGTGGGGGTGGCGCAAAAACTTTGATCACCGGAGAATCGGGATGGGTATTTGAGTCAGGTTCGGACGGATCAGGAGAAGTCCAGAAAGGATTATGAGACGAGGCGGGCGGGCCAGAAATTGTTATCGATTGCGGAAGCGCGGAAACGTTCGGCTAAACTGGATTGGACAAAGGATCCGGAAAAGCCGGAGTTTCTTGGGGTGAAAGTTTATGAGGATTATCCACTGGAGGATTTGGCGGCGTACATTGACTGGTCTCCCTTTTTTCATGCTTGGGAATTGCGGGGGCGGTTTCCGAAAATTTTTGATGATCCGTTTGTGGGGACGGAGGCAAAGAAGCTTTACGAGGACGCCCAGGTCTTGCTGAAGAAAATTCTGAAAGAAAAAAGAATCCGTGCACGGGGGGTGATGGCCTTTTTTCCTGCGAATGCGGAGGGGGATGACATTTTGCTCTACGAAGATGACAACCGGGAAAAGGTGAGTGCGCGAGTTCATGGGTTGCGTCAGCAGATGGCAAGGAGCGACGGGGAGCCCAACCGCGGGTTGGCAGACTTTGTGGCACCCGTGAGTAGCGGGAAGAAGGATTACTTGGGGGCCTTTGCAGTGACGGCAGGGCATGGGGTGGAAGAGTGGGCGAAGGAGTTGGAGAAGGGGAACGATGACTATCAGGCGATCCTGCTAAAAGCTTTGGCAGATCGGTGTGCGGAGGCGTTCGCGGAACGGATGCACGAGATGGCTCGGCAGGCTTGGGGGTTTGGGAAAAAGGAGGGTTTGTCGAAGGAAGATCTGATCGACGAAAAGTATAGAGGAATCCGGCCTGCTGCGGGCTATCCAGCTTGTCCGGACCATACCGAAAAGAGGGGGTTGATGGTTTTGTTGGATGGTGAAAAGAACGTGGGAATCCGTTTGACGGAGAACTGTGCAATGATGCCGGCGAGCTCGGTCAGCGGATTATATTTTGGGCATCCAGAGGCTCGCTATTTCGCGGTGGGGCCCTTGGGCAAGGATCAGGTGCAGGATTATGCGGAAAGAAAAGGGGTCCCTTTGCCGGAAGTGGAGAGGTGGTTGAGGCCGAATTTGGCGTACAACCCAAAGGGGTGACTTTTGCGCAGAGTGTTGGTGGGGAGCAGGTTCAATTCCATTGACCCATTTCACGACCCCTTTAGATTGCTATCTATGCATAGTTGGAAAATTTTCTGCGTAGGGCTCGTATTTTGTGGGGGAACGCTAGGGGGAGTAGCGCAGGAGGCAAAAAAAGAGGAGACGAACTTAAAATTTGGAAAAGTTCAGGAGTTGGAGATGGAGCTTGTTTCGGTTCCTGATTCTGTGGGCTCGGGTGGGAAGCCGGCACCGGCGGTGGATGACAACAAAGCAACTCAGGAGGGGCGATGGTTGAGAATTGATGTGCCCTTTTCGACAACCAATAAGTTCACCCCAGAGGTTAAGTTCAAATTTTATTTGGAGGGATACGAGGGAATTCCCGACAAGGAGGGGGGCAAAATGACCGAAAAATTTGTCGTCTTATCTGGAGAAACGCTTTACCGCGATGTGCCTGCAGGAAAGAAACACTTTGCGGGGGTCTTTTTGCCTCCCGCTTCGGTATTGCGATTTGCGGGAACCAAGGCTGGGGGGGAGCAAGATTGGGCCAAAGGGATAATGAATCTGAAAGTAGAGGCCGTAGAGGCAGGAGCTCCAGTCGAAGGGGCGTTTGATTTGCAGTCGAGTAAAGAAAAAGGGCCGAGTGGACGGGGAGGAAAAAAAGATCCCGACTGGAATAAGAGCACTGATGGACAGGAGTTGACGGGAGTTCTTCTTCCGATTTACGAAACCCCGTTTTGGCCGAAGGACTACAAGCGGTATCCCCAGCCGAAAAAGCCCTGACGCTTTGACCTTTTTTCATGGCGACTTTTTCTCGAAGGCTGGTGTTGGATTTAGGCGCGGGGGGAATTCGAATTGGGGAAGTTACTCCAGACAAAAGGGGATTTCCGGTTTTAACCCTTTTGCGATCGATGGAATTAAGTTTGGATCCAAGCAAATCCACTGAATTTTTCCCCGTGGTGGTGCAGGCTGTCGGCACTCTTGCCAAAGAGGCCGGGATCAAGTCTGGGCTTGCCACGCTCTGTTTGGGCGGACCGGCGGTATTCACCCGTGTCATCAAGCTTCCTTTGACGGATCCAGCGCAGGTGGAGCAGATGGTTGGTTTTGAGGCCCAGCAGGCGGTTCCTGCGATCGAGGAGGCATGTTGGGATTTTCAGGTATTCCCGCCCGGACAAGCTGAAGCCGCGGAGTTGGAAGCACTGATTGTCGCGATGAAGCGGGAGACGGTAAACGAGACGATGGCGGCGGCTTCGGCCGTAGGAATGAAAACGGATATGGTGGATCTTTCTCCGACCGCATTGATCAATGCTTTCCGGTATAACTATCCAGAAGTGGAAACATGCACTTTGATTTTGGAGATCGGAGCGAGAGCAACGAACATTCTTTTGGTTGAGGGAAAAAAGATTTTTTGCCGAGTGGTGCCTATGGGGGGAGCCAGTGTGACGCAGGCGATTGCCGCTGACCTTCAGGAGTCGTTTGCTGGGGCTGAGGTTTTAAAGAAGGCAAAAGGTTTTGTGCATCCAGGGGGCTCCTATGAGGAGTCGGCGGATGAGCAGACCGCCCGAATCAGCAAGCTTGCGAGAGGGGTGATGACCCGACTGCACACGGAGGTAGAGCGATCCATTACTTTTTATCGAAGTCAGCAGGCGGGGGGGAGGCCGACCCGCGTTCTTCTAGCGGGGGGAGGGGCGGCGTTGGGACTGACCGATCTATTCTTTCGCGAAAAACTGAAGATCCCAGTGGAGTATTTTCAATCCTTCCGCCGGATCGCGATTGGGCCAGGAGTGAATCAGGGTGAGATCGGAAAAAATTTCCCTGCATGGGCAAGCTTAGTCGGAGCGGCCTTGCGAGCCCTGCCGGATAGTCCGTGTAAGATCAATATTCTGGGTTCGGAGCAAAAGGCAGTAGCAAGTCGACTCAAGGATCGGCCTGCAATGATTGCGACGGGCATCGGGGTCGGATTCCTATTGCTGATTCCTGGTATTCATGGGTTTTGGCAGTCGGGAAGATTGCAGGCGGTCCTTTCGCCTGAGACTGCGCAGGTGGAGGAGGCGGAGTCGGTTTTAAATCAAGTGACGGCAGAACAAAAAAAGGTGACGGAGATTTTGAATCTGGCGAATCAGGCCATCTTGTTTGAGGGAGAGCGGATGAGGTGGCCTTCGCTTTTGGAGGAGATTCGCATCAAAAGTCTTCCTGGCTTGTGGGTGACTTCGTTGAAATTGAGCGACACGGCTTCATCTGGTGAGAAGCAGGTGATGCCGGTCAAGGCTCCAGGAGGGAAGTCGCCTATTCCGGTTTTGGAGATTGGGGGATTTTTCGAAACCCAATCTGAGGCTGCAGATGCAAAAGTGGTAGAAGATTTCAGGATGGCGCTGGAGAAGGGCGGAATATTGCAAAATGTAACAACGACTCAGCGGGACAATCCAGAGCGGGTGGATGGCAAAACAGAGCAGGTGGCGTTGAGATTCGCATTACGAGCAGAGTGGCCGCTGGGTGGAGTGGTTGCAGCGGAGGCGGCAAAAAAGCCGTCAAAGCCATGAAGGGAAATTGGAGTCGTACCCAGATCATCTGGGCTGCCGGTGGGGGGGGATTCTTCATCCTAGCGGTAGTGGCGGGCTGGTTAGGGTGGGGATCTTTGGGGGAAACGCAGAGTCAGGCGCAAGCTTTGGCCGAACGAAAATTAAAGCCAGAATTGGCAACAATTTTGAATCGAGCTGGAGGTGCGGGAGCGAGCCGAAAAGAGGCGGGAGAAATCGCCAAGCTGGCGGAAGAGGTGGGCAAGGCAGAGGAGGGATTGGTAGGGAGCTGGCGCCAGGGATATATGGAGGCCTCCGGGAATGGGCAGGGATGGTCGCAAGACGCAAATCAGTGGAAAGATCAGTTGATTGCGGCGAATGATCGTTTGCGTAAGCGATCAGGTAAAAAAGGGGATCATAGCCGTGTAATTCTGGCGGATGACTTTTATTTGGGCCTGCAGGAGTTCAAGCAACAGAATCCTCCAGCCAGTCAGGTGCCAGCTTTGGCCCGGCAACTTTCCGTTTCGGAAAAGGTAGTGGGGCTTCTGATGGACGCGAAAAAATCGGCACAAGAGGGATATCCGACCCTTTGTTTATTGCAGTCGATGGAGGGTCCGGCTTTGCCCACGGTGGATGGATCCAAGCCTGGAAGTGAGAAAACAAAAGCGGTGGTGCAAGCTGGAGTGATTTTGCGGGAAAGTTATACGATGCAGTTGGAATGTTCGCCTGAAGTTCTTTATGGGTTCATTCAGCGGTTGGCTCGGGACCCATGGCTTTTTATCATTTCAGATTTGAATCTGGAAAATGATCTCAAGGAGTTTCCGAAGAGAAGCGAAGTGGCCAAAAAATTCGCTGATGCGATCAAGCCCGCGGAGGGTACAGGGGTTGGCGCAGAGGGTGCTGGAGCACCCCCTGAAGGAATGAGGGGTGGGGCCAATCCTACCAGTCGGCCGCCTTTGCTGATGGTTTTGGCCGGAAAAGAACGGTTGAAGGTTTTGTTGCGAGTTGATTTTGTGGGCTGGAAAACAGCAGCCCCTGGAAAACAACCGGAAAAAGGGAAGTCATCATGAAGCTGTCTCCTTGGTGGTGGGGTGGCGCAGGAGGGCTTGTTGTAGTGGGGTTGGTCGGTTTGGCTTTTGGATTCTTTCAGCCTGGATGGCCAGAACTTGCGGAAACTCCCAGCGGAGGCGGAAAATCGGCCCTTATGGAATTGAAGCAGAAGACGGGGGAATTCACGACAAAACTGGGTGAGCTGGAGGAAAAGAAAAAAGGTCTTAAGGAAGAGCTGAGTCGGCATCGGGTATTTGTTTCTCGGAGTCTTGTCTTTCTTCCGAAAGATGCTGAACCGGTAAAGCCATTGAATCCCGAGCAAATTACTGAGGACGGGATTCAAGTGGGGTGGAAGTTGAAATATGGACTTTCGCCAGAGGATCCTGACGTGGCCCAACAGGATGAAGACCAAGATGGGTTCACAAACCTTGAGGAATATGAAAAGAAGTCGGATCCTAAAGATCCCGCAAGTAGTCCCTCGAAGTGGGTCAAGTTGAAGATTGCCTCTGTGGACTCGGGCAAGATGTCGATCAGTTTTTCTGGCAAAAGTGCCGGGCGTTACACTTTACGATTCAAGTCAACCGCTAAGCCGAAGGATGTGGATGTGGCATTAGGTGACAAGGTGTGGGTCATTTCAACAGCAAAGGGAATCGACGTTGTGAAAAATGAGGATGAAGCCAAAGCGAAGGCTGGTGGAACTATTCCTTGTCCCCATGTGATCCCTTTGATGGTGAAAGATTATAAAGATGACAAAGGGAAGCGTCTGGATGAAAAAACAAATACGGAGAATGAGTATGATGACTCGATGTTGATTTTACAGCGGATGGATGAAATGCAGGAAACTGCCGAGATCAAGATTGATGAAAGGGGAAAATCGCGCGGTGTTGATTGGAGCATTGGGGATGTAAAATTGATTTCCTTGGTTCCAGGAGAGGGAGAGATGGGACCTTATCGCGTCGGGCAAGGCTTCCCTTATGCTGGAAAAACGTTTGTCGTCATCGGTGCAACTCCTCAGAAGGTGACTTTGCGAATGAAGCCTGAAGGGGAGCTTGTGGATATTTTGCCGAAAGAGATACTGACAAAAGCTCCCTAGTCATTGGCAAGTTCTTCACGCGGGGTAGGAGGTGGCGTTGACCCGACGTCCGGGTAAAGCGGTATATTCCCTTCTTGTGAGAGTTTTTCTTTTTTGCTTGTGCTGTCTTTGTGCCATAGAGGGGGTCCGCGCTCAAGTTGCTTCAGAGCCTTTGCCTGATTCCGCCAATACATCTCGTCCTCAGAGTGCTGCAGAGTTGACCCAAAGGGAAATCGATCGCCGTCGGGAGGTTACTTTTCGTTTAAATGAGAATTTAGATTTAGCGGAGAGGTTATATCAGGCAGGGGAGTGGGAACATGCTCAGGCAAAGTTTCGTTTGGTCATGCAACAGACCGACCCACAAACCACGACAGCAGGCTTTTATCATCGGGCGCGCACGGGAGTGGCCAAGTCACTTGCCGCCCAAGCTTTGGCTCAGGAAAAGGAAGGGAAGACCGTCGAAGCGGCTGGCTTGATGAAGCAAGCGGCTGATTTGGATCCGGCAAATTCGCTGGTGGCAAAGCAAGCGGCATCGATGCAAGAACAGGCGGGACGTGCGGGTGATCCATTTGAGGGCAATTCTGCTGTGACAGCCGAATTAGTTGAAAAAACCAAAGAGATTAAGAAGCTTCTTTCTCTGGCGGATCAGTTGATCGAGACAGGGCAGTATCGTTCCGCACGACAAAAACTGGACGACGTTCTGAGGATTGATCCGTACAATACGGCAGCTCGGAAAAAGATTGAGTTGGTCGAGCAAAAAAGGATTCAAGTGGCGGACAAGAGGTACGATGCGAGCCGAGTCAAAGCCATGACCCAAGTCACGGAAGCCTGGGCTCCACCAATTCCTGCGCGTGTTGATGCGAAACAGACACGGGCAACAGGAACGGCAGGAGCATCGAGTGCCGCGGAGATCTTGCAGGCGCTGTCTACGATCGAGATACCCGAGCTGGTTTTTAATGAAAAGCCAGTGCGAGATGCGGTGGAGGAGTTGCAACGTTTAAGTGAGCAGAACGATCCTAAAAAGAAGGGAATCAACTTTGTCTTGCGATTGCCTCCCTCTGCGAACGGAGTGGATCCAGAGGCGGCCACCGTCAGTTTGGAGTTGCGAAATATCAAGCTGCAGACGGCGTTGAAATACCTCTGTGATCAGATCAGAGGTGGTGAAAAGTTGCGTTACGATGTGGAAAATAGCGCAGTATTTATACTGCCCGTAACAGAGACTGGCGGGGAGTTGGAGACGCGAAGTTACAATCTCCCCCCGAGTCTTTTGGCGAATTTGAGCAAACCTGGAAGTCTTACGGCCACAAACGCACCCCCAGCCAAGTCAGCGAAAGAACTTGGGGACGCTGTTTTGTCGAGCATTGGGGTAAATAAGGACATTGAAAACACTTCAGCTGTTTGTTTTGCAGATACTGGAAAGCTGGTAGTTCGCAATACAGCTAGAGAGCTAAGTCGGATCGAGCAGCGGATTCGTGATGCTCAAGGTGAACCCGCACAGAAGCAGTTTGAAGTTGAGACCAAGTTTCTCTCCTTTACGGAGAACGATGTAAAGAATTTTACTTTCAATTTGCAAATGAGTGGAAGCACTGCAATCCCCAGCCCTGGAAGTCCTGGGGCAATTTATGATCCAGGTTCAGCCTCTGGAGGGACGGATGGTTTGCGTGGGACGTCTGGTCTTAATCCAGGGGGTGGTTCGATCACTGCGCTTCAATCGCTTCTAGATCCTACGTACCCGCAAAAGGCATCAAATCAGGTAGGGGTAAATGCCCAGGTGTTTGGTCGGGGTTTTGCTGCAATTCTCCAGCTTTTACAGAACGCGATTGGCCGAGATTTAGTTGCAGCACCTAGGGTAACCCTGGCAGATGGGAAGCAGTCGAAAATTGTCATTTCTCGAAGAATGTTTTATCCAACTTCTTATACAGCTCCGACTGTGCCCAATAATGATCAGGGAGTGGGAGCAGGGTTCATTTTACCAAGTAATCCAACAGGCTTTGAGTCTCGGGATATCGGAACGACGTTAGAGGTCAAAGGCGAGTCGACTTCGATTCCAAAGGCGGTTGACTTGGATTTCACCAACCTATTAGTCGAAGATTTTGAGGGATTTGTAGATTATGGAGTTCTTATTGCATCTGCTCCACTTGATCCAACGACAACCAGTAACACGACAGTCGGGTCTGCCCCTTATTTAGTTCCAATCTTTTCTAAAAAATCTCTTCAAAGTCGGGTCCGGTTGATTGATGGAGAAACAGTGGGGATGGGTGGCTTAATTTCAGATGTTGTTCAGTTGGTCGATGACAAAGTGCCGATGTTGGGAGACATTCCAATGTTAGGTCGCCTTTTTCGTAGTGAAGCTTCACAAAAGATTAAAAGTAATTTAGTGATTTTTTGTACTATGCGGATTATCAATCCAGATGGAACATTGGTTTTTCCGGAGGATGATGAGAATCCTGAGTTTGCACAAAGCGGCTCTTCAGAAATGATGCCTTCTGTTCCATGAATAAGATTTTACTGACTCTGTTTTTTATCGCAGGGGGGATACTTCCTTCCCTTGTGGCAGGCTCCTTGCAAGAGCAGGTAGAACATGAAACAGCAAAGCGAGAGCAGATTTTGCAACCTTTACGAGAAGCATACGAATCAAGTCGTAGATTGGTGGCCGACGGCAAGGGGAATGAGGCTTGTGACGCTTTAGCGAAAGCCTACGCCGCACTGCCTGAAACTTTGCAGGACACCTCTTTGGCCTTAGAAGTAAAAAAGACTTTGGGAAAACTTGAGGCTTCATTAGCGGAAGCAGCAAGCGAGCAAAACCATTGGCCTGAGGCAAGACGTAGATCACTTTCCTCTTTGCAATATGATCCACAAAATGAAAAAGCACTTGCCCAGCTTCATAAGAGCGACGAAGTTTTGCGCAGAGGAGCTATCGGCAACGAATCGGTCAATCCTGCTTTAACGACTAAATTCTTTGATCGACTGAACGGGGTCCGAAATGGACTGGAAGAGGCTCAAGCTTTAAGAGAAACGGGGCAGCTGCAAAAAGCTGAACAACGATATGAAGACGTTTTGGAGATTGACCCTTTCAATCAAGTCGCCACGGAAGGGATCAAGAAGATTTATCAGGAGCGCGCTTTAATCGCGGACAAAACTCGAGATCTATCCAACTTAGAAAGGAGAAGAGAGGTCCGAGAGGCTTGGAATAATATATATCCTAAAAAGAGTCCTTCATCAGGCGGGGTTGAAATTGGAGGGGCAATGACAGCTTCTCCAGCTTTTGCCTTAGAAAAGAAGATGCAGAATACTGTGATTCCCCAAGTTGATTTTTCGGGTGCAGATTTGGAAACAATTCGTCGGGCTCTCATCAGTTTGAGCCGAACCTATGACTCGGATGTTTCCAAGGGAGGGGTCAACTTTGTTGTCAGCACAGATGTGGTAAACCCGCAGCCTGTTACACTGAGGTTGAGGCAAGCAACATTAGCCGAAGTTGTCCGCTATATTTCACAAATCGCTGGGGTGAAAGCGCGCATCACAGATATCGGGGTCACGTTCGGTCCATTGGTTGAAAAAAGGCCTGAACTTAATTCTCAGAATTTCACGGTGAGCCCGTCTTTTTTCAAGGGGGATGATGCAAAAGATCCCGGAACTACAAGTGGTCTTCGCGGCGGAGGGGGAACGGGTGGTAATGCAACTGCAGGGGTGGATGCTATGTCTGGGCAAAATGAGCAGAAGAAACTGATGGCTCTAGGAGTCACCTTCCCGCCCGGAGCGTATGCTGTCTACAATCAAAAAACGAGCCAGCTGAAGGTCGTCAACAACCAAGAGATGTTGGATCTGATCGGTCAGCTGATCAGTGCTGCCGAAGAGCAGACTCTTTTGATTCAAGTGGGTGTTCGGTTGGTGGAGATTAATCAGTCTGACTTGGATACAATTACTGTAAATTCAACTCTGGGTGGATCGGGGATTAATCTGCTTTCTCCAATCCCCGCGGGGCTTGATTCTACGGGCAATGGGCAGACTCCAGCTGCGTCAACCCAGAGGGGTGTAAATGCTCAGCTCAATCAGATTCAAGGTGTGGGGTTACTTCCAAATAATACGTTGCAATCTTTTCTCCAGTCAGGAGTTCTGGCCGGTACGAATCAAACTAGTTCCTATTCTTTAAACACGATGGATCTTGGTGGAACCATTTTGAATGGGATGCAATTTCGGACTTTAATCCAAGCTGTTTCACAGAAAAATAGTGCAAATGTATTAGCAAACCCCTCGATCATTTTAAAGAGAGGCCAGAAGGGGGTGATCGAAGTCACTCAAGAGTTTAAGTACGTCAAAGAGTATAGTGATCCTCAATCTTCCATTCGCACAATCAATAGCACGAGCACGAATCAGCAGGCTGCGAATAATAATCTTCAGGGTGTGCCTGGACCTGAAACGGTGATTGGTTCGTTCCCGTCTTCAATTAGCGATCCAGTCCCAATTGGTGTGAAGATGGGAGTGAAGCCAGATGTTACCGGAGATAATAGCAGGGTTCTCTTGGAGTTGGAGCCTAGCTTTGTCGACTTTGAAGGATTCATTAATTACGGAACTCAGATTAATTCGGCATACACTCTGACATACTTCAACCAGGCGGTAACGATTCTCACAAACAATATTCAGCAGCCTGTTTTTATACGTCGTGACTTAACGTTGCCTGCTGTGGAGGTGAGCGATGGTTACACCCTCCTCTTGGGAGGCTTGTTAAGGGAAGATATTCAGAAGATCGATGAAAAAGTTCCTATCATCGGGGATATTCCAATCTTCGGCCGTGCGTTTCAGGGCAAGACGGAGCAGGCGATTAAAAAGAATACGCTCATCTTTGTTACGCCGAGGATTCTGGATGTGAGCGGTCAGCCGCTGAATCCCACTGCCGGTGCTCCCACAACGGCCGCCACTAGCGGCTCACCCTAAAAACTATTTTCGAATCAATCGGTACTGGAATGCGACAGGGATTTCCCTGACATTTCCTGCGGACCAGCCTGCGAGGTTTGCGACGCTGTACCCTGCTCCACCAAATATGAAGTAAAAAAGAGAGCTCCAGGTGTCTGCACTTTCCGATTTTGCATACCAGAGGCGGGGCTTGAGATCAGCGGGGCCATGAACGGGAAGGTCGATCCCCCCTCGACGCTCATCGGCTCCAATTTTAATCTTTTCGAGGGACTCGTATCGGATCCAAAGGGGTTTTGTATTGGGTGGGGGAGATTTTGGTTCGACGGGTTCAACTTTGATTTCTGGCCCCCGCTGAAGTCTGGTTTGGTTAGCGGATTGCATGGTCGGTGAGTCGATCGGAATTTGCAGAATCTGCCGGTAGGTGCCCGCGGGGAGAAAAAGGACTTTATCCGGATCCTCATTCGGAATCTCCACTTCAGAGGGGAGATTGAGATTCGCAATCTCAGGGGTGAGGGGAGCTTTGGGTGGAGTGGCATTTTGAGTCTTCGCTGGCACTGGCGAGGCTGGTTTTTGAATGCTACCCGCCATTGGATCCTGGATTGGGGGTGCAGCTTCAGTTTTTGACTCAGTCGATGGAGGAGTTGTGGCGGAACCGGTCGAGCCGCCCATCGGGTCGACAGGAAGAGTAGACTCGGCAGGGGCGGTGGTAGGCTGATTTGTGGTGGTAGGGAGGGCGCCTCCCATCGGGTCAGATTCAATAGGGTCGCGAGCCAAGGCGATGGAAACTCCAAGAACTAGGATACAAATAAAGCGCGGGATCATGAAACAAGTCCCATTCGGCGCAACCAGATGGCGGCACGGGGATGATGTTCGCTCCACCCCTGGAGCTCCCAGAGCCAACCCACTTTTTCGGCAAAGAGATAGAGACCGCCGATTCCGAAAAGAAAGATCGAGCTCGTCCCCGCGAGAAAAGAGGGGATGCGGTTTCCCTGCCCCAATGCTATCGAGAGGCGGGTCCAGACGAGAAACCCAAAAAGAACAAAGACGCTGCTGAAAATGGTGGCCGCGACGTTTCGCCTAGCATCAGTCATCCCGAATGCGATTCCGAAGAGGCAGAGGAGAGGGCAGGCCAGAGGGTACGCGAGACGATTCCAGTGCTCTGTTTCGTAGGGGGCTCGGAGGCGATCATTGAGCCGGGTTCGATCAAACGCCAGGCGTATCACATCGGGCCAGGGGAGTTCATCGGGGGGGAGAAGTCGTGCAGCAAGAGTTTCTGGCGGGGCCGTGCATTCGGGAAGAACAAGCTCGTCGAGAAGCGGTCCAAGAGTTTCCTGACCTTGCGGAGAGGTGTAATCGGCACGACGAGCGCCCTTAAAGTGCCAGACGCCTCCTTGGTAGTGAGCCGAGGAAGCAAAGATTTTCGACAAATCTTTCCCGTCGGGTTCGGATCGGAAAAGGATTTCGAGGTTTTCGGCCTTCTTCTGGTTCAAATGAATCCGGCCGATGTACCAGATGTCGCTTTGGGTCGAGTTGGGCAGAAGGGGGGAGCGGTAGACGATCTGTTGGAAGGTATTTTCCTCGATCGGCTCTTTTTTGATCTGCTTTTTCACTTTCTCGCGACCGGCTTGGGCAGTGGGAGAGAGAGAGAAGGAGAGAATATAAAGAATCACGGAGAGTCCGGCACTGCAGATGAGAAAAGGTTTGGCTAGGGTGACAGGGCTCATCCCTGATGCGAGAAGGGCGACCGATTCGCGATGCCGGGAGAAGTAAGCCAAAACGTACAGGGTGGCGAAAAGAACAGCTACGGGGAGAATCGATTGGGCCAGATCGGGAAGTTGGATCAGGAAGTATTTTGCAAGAAGAGGGAAGGGGGGATTCTTTTCCACCAAGCGGCCGAGTTTGTCGAAGACATCGAACATCAGCCAAAGAACGAAGAGGGCGGTGATAACAAAAAAGAGGGGCACGAGCACTGAGCGCCAAAGATATTTTTCGACGATTTTCATTTTCCGTGCAAAAGTAGATATAGCATTCCGATGAATCTTGCCCACGATCTTTCTGCATTAGAGGAAACCATCAAGCGGTGTCACTCTCTAGTGCCTGCAGTGGAAGCTGCGGGTCGGGCTTTGGCGGAAAGGGTGAAGGCAGGAGGTAAAGTATTGACCTGCGGAAATGGGGGGAGTGCAGCTGATTCGATGCATTTTGCGGAGGAGATGACGGGGCGGTATCGCGGAAATCGAAGGGCACTTCCTGCCCTCGCTCTTTGTGCGGATGGGTCGGCCCTGACATGCATTGCTAATGATTGGTCATATGAAGATGTGTTTTCACGGCAAGTGGAGGCGTTTGGCCAAAAAGGGGATGTTTTGATTGTTTTCAGCACTAGCGGAAAGTCCCCAAATATTATCAAGGCCATCAGCGCAGCAAAAAGCCGTAACATGCTGGTCATAGGGGCTTTAGGTAAGGACGGCGGATCAGTGAAGGGTTTATGTGATCATGCAATTGTGGTGCCGAGTGAGGATACCTCGAGGATTCAGGAAGTTCACGGCTGGTTGATTCATGCGTGGTTAGAGTGTGTAGAGGCTCTGGCGGTCGGAAAGAGTTGAGGGAGGGGACTTTGTCCTTGGAAGGGGACGTTGTTTTGGATATGTTTTCAAGTTCGTCAACGTTCTGCGAAATCGCCCTTTTTCAGGGGCCGCAGGGCACCTCGTTGGCGGGGCAAGGGAGATAAACTTATGGCGGTGGTGATTCGTTTGCGGAAAGAAGGGAAAAAGAATCGTCCCTACTTTCGTGTGGTCGTAACGGACAAGGAAAGTCCGCGGGATGGTCGTTTTCTGGAGATGGTCGGAACGTATAATCCGATGGGAAAAGAAGAGGGTATGAAGCTCAAGTTGGACCGAATCGATCACTGGGTCGGAAAAGGGGCCAAACCGAGCGAGACCGTCGCCAGTTTTATCCGCAAAGCCAAGCGTGCCCCCAAGGCATAAGTTTCCGGTGAGGGCAGGAGTTTCATGCGATATTTTCTGGAGCTTGTCCTCGGTAGGCTCGTCACGCATCTCGACGAAATAGACGTCGAAGAAACATCGGACGATCGCGGTTTTCTTTTCCGGATTCGGGTCAATCCGGATGATTTGGGCAGGATTATCGGCCGGAATGGCCGGACCATCGAAGCGATCCGTTCTCTCCTGAATGCAGCCAGCCGGGATGGGCGGCATGTATACGTGGAGGTGGAGGATGGTGAATTTGAGGGAGACGGGGCATGAAGATCGATCTCCTCACTCTTTTTCCGGCAATGGCCCATGGTGTCTTGGCCGAAAGCATTCTGGGTCGGGCGCAGCGTTCTGGTCTTGTGGAAATACGGGTTCACCAGTTGCGGGACTACGCCAAGGACAAGCATCATACGGTGGATGATCGGCCCTTTGGTGGAGGACCGGGAATGGTGATGAAGGCGGAACCTTTGGTGGATGCAATTGAGCATCTGCGGGGAGAGGGCGAAAACCGGGCTCACGTGGTATTTCTGACTCCTGAAGGGGCCCGTTTGAACCAGTCTACGGTTCAGCGGTCTCTCGAAACCCACTCCCGCCTTCTTCTGATCAGCGGACATTACGAGGGAATCGACGAGAGGGTGCGGCAGGGGTGGATTGATGAGGAGATTTCCGTTGGGGATTATATTCTGAGCAACGGCACCCTGCCGGCGCTGACACTGATCGACGCTCTGGTGCGACTCATCCCAGGGGTGTTAGGCAATGGCGATTCGGCGGGGGCAGACTCTTTCGGGGAGGAGGGACTGCTTGAGGGGCCTCAGTACACCCGTCCGGAGGAGTTTCGGGGGATGAAAGTGCCTCAGGTTCTGCTCTCGGGTCATCATGCGGAGATCCGGAAATGGCAAAAGAGCCAGGCGTTGGCACGGACCAGGGAGCGAAGAGAAGATTTACTTGGAGAGAAAAATCAGGCAGGCTTTACCCTTCCTAAGGAGAAATAAAACATGAGCGCAAAGATCATCGAAGCGATTGAAAAAGAGCAGTTCAAAGAGGGCCGCACCGGATTTGGGGTGGGGGACAAGATCAAGGTTTTTACGAAGGTGAAAGAAGGGGACAAGGAGCGGACTCAGCTTTTTGCGGGGACCGTCATCGCCCGAAAAGGCCGTGGCCTGAATGAGCAGTTCACCGTCCGACGGATCAGTTACGGAGAAGGAGTGGAGCGTATTTTCCCTTTGCACTCCCCGCGGATTGAGAAGGTGGAGGTGGAGACCAAGGGCAACCCTCGCCGGGCCAAGCTTTTCTACCTGCGCGGTCGCTCCGACATGGCTGTGCGGGAAGTGGTCGAAGCTAGAAAGAAAAAATAAATTCCGCCCCTCTGGAAAACAGAGAATTCGCTTGCGGGAAATTCCGCTGCGGTTGGGGTGGATGAAGCGGGCCGAGGGGCCTTGGCTGGACCTGTGGTGGCGGCGGCATACCTATTTCATCAAAGAGAAATCGATATCCCTGGATTGGATGATTCAAAAAAACTAACTCGCAAGAAAAGAGAGAATCTTTTTGAACTTCTCACGAATGGGAAGATAGGAAGGTGGGGGGTGGGGGAGGCCTCCCTCGAGGAGATTGAAAAACATAATATTTTGGTGGCGAGCCAAATGGCCATGGCTCGGGCCTTGGGAGCTTTGGCCGATGTGGAAAGAGTGGTGTTGGTAGATGGGTTGCCGGCAAAACACCTTGGAAGAGAACATGTGGCGGTCGTGGGGGGGGATGGCATTTGTCCTTCGATTGCGGCCGCTTCGGTAGTGGCAAAAGTTTCGCGAGACCGAACCCTTTTCCGTTTTGGGGAGTTATATCCTGTATATGGTTTTTCGAGCAATTGCGGGTACGGCACGGCAAAACATCTCCGGGCTTTGCAGGATCACGGGCCTTGTCCGATCCATCGCCGATCGTTTTTACCCGTGGGATCGGCGACCTTGCCCGGCCTGGACGAACACACGAAAGGCCGGTAACCACGGGGAAAAAGTGGCCGCTCGTTATCTCCAATGGGCGGGGGTGAAGATCCTTGCGCGGAATTATCGGACAAGTAAGGGAGAGATTGATTTAGTCGGAAGGGACCAGGGGGAGTTGGTGATGATCGAGGTTAAAACCCGTCACTATCTGGCCCGAAATAAGCCGGAGGATGCGGTTACAAGAGAGAAGCAGAGAAGGATCATTGCCACTGCGAACCGATATCTAAGGGAGCTTTCGTGCCGCCCCCCTCCTGTCCGCTTTGACATCGTGGAAGTTCTTTTTGCACCGAAAGAGATTCCCCGCTGTCGGTGGATCCGACACGCCTTCACTCTCAGCGAGGCGGGGGTGGAATGGAGCCGATGAGGAAGATTGCGAGTACATGGTCGGCGGCGGTGGTGGGGGTCGAGGCCCTGCCAGTGGAGGTGGAAGTGGATGCAGGAAACGGGAAGGAAAACTTTGTGGTTGTTGGTTTGGCCGATACGGCGGTGAAAGAGTCGCGGCAACGGGTGAAGGCAGCGGTTTGGAACAGCGGATATTTTTGTCCGGATGGTTTCATTACCGCCAGTCTCGCGCCAGCCGACCTTAGGAAAGCCGGCCCCTGCTTCGATCTACCGATTGCGTTGGGGTTGTTGGCCTGTTCCGGGCAGATCTGCAAGGATCGTTTGGCGGAATGGATGGTGATCGGGGAACTGGCTTTGGATGGGGAGGTCCGACCGGTGCGGGGCGCATTGGCGATTTCTCTGTTGGCTCGGGAACGTAGGACCAAAGGGCTGATTGTGCCTTCGGTGAATGCATTGGAGGCGAAAGCAGTGGAGGGGGTCAAGATTGTGCCAGTCCGGGATCTTCGCGAAGCCGCAGAGGTGATTGAAGGGAAGGTCCATCCGCCACCGTTGGAAGGAAGTCCGTCCCCCGACCCAAGAAAGCGTGCGGAAAACCCTGTCTCGGTCGATTTCTCTGAAGTGAAGGGACAGGAAACGGTCAAACGGGCTCTGGAAATCGCTGCGGCCGGAAACCATAACGTTTTGATGATTGGCCCACCCGGTTCGGGCAAAAGCATGCTCGCCAAAAGGCTCCCAGGAATTCTGCCGAGGATGACCATGGAAGAGTCCTTCGAGACCACCCGTATTCATAGCGTGGCTGGTTTGTTACGGTCGGAAGATTCTCTGGTCCGGGAAAGACCTTTTCGGAGTCCACATCACACCATTTCTGATATCGGTTTGATCGGAGGTTCAGCCAATCCAGCCCCTGGAGAGGTAAGTCTGGCGCATCATGGGGTGCTGTTTTTGGATGAACTGCCCGAGTTTAAGCGCTCAGCCTTGGAGGTGTTAAGGCAACCATTGGAGGACGGTCAGGTCACTATATCTCGGGCCTCGGGAACGATGACATTCCCGGCTCGATTCATGTTTGTCGCCGCCATGAATCCAACTCCTCGCGGGAATGTAGAGCATTCGATGGGCAGTCAGGCGGCTCGGAGGTATCTGAATAAAATCAGCGGCCCGCTCCTCGACCGGATTGATCTGCATTTGGAAGTGCCGGCGATGAAACATGAACACCTTTTGTCGGAGCAACCCGGGGAGTCATCCGAAGCGATTCAGAAGCGTGTGGAGACGGCTCGAGAAGTGCAAAGAGTCCGGTTTGGTTCCGGGGGAACGGTTCATGCAAACGCCCAGATGGGGCCAAGGGAGTTGAGAAAACGGGTTCCGCTTGATCGGGAAAGCAAGGATCTACTCTCCAATGCGATGACGGATCTATCCCTCAGCGCCCGGGCTTTGGACCGGATCCTGAAAGTAGCCCGGACGATTGCCGATTTGGCGAAGAGCGAAAAGGTTCTGCTCGATCATCTGGCGGAGGCGATCCAGTACCGCACATTGGATCGGCAGATCTGGGGGTAGTTATTTTGGAATTCCGGAGACTTTCAGGCCGGCCTTTAAATTGCGGCTGGCGAACCAATCGCGACTGACTTCTAAGGCGTAGCTGACTTTCGAAGACTTGCTTAAAACCGGTTTTTCCTCGAAAGGAACAAGGGGGATAATTTCCAGGATCACTCCGTCCGAATCCAGAAAAGCTAGGTCGAGGGGGATGGAGGTGTTGTGCATCCAAAAGGAAGCCTGCTTTGGTTCGGGAAATACAAAGAGCATCCCATGATTCGATTCCAGAGATTCACGGTTCATCAACCCGGTCATCTGCTCGTTCGGGCTGACCGCCAGCTCGGCAGTCAATGTATGGTCCCCGATATGGAGCTTGGCTTCACCCGCTGCCTGGAGGTCGGCCAGAGCGAGGCCAAGAATCAGGCATATGAGGTAGAGAAGATTCAATAGCGGGGCAGGGAAGGATCGATCTCTTCCGACCAGGCATCGATGCCGCCCTTGAGGTTGAGCATGTTCTTGTATCCCTGCTGTTGAAGAAAAAGGAGGGCCTTGGCACTGCGGATGCCTGCCTTGCAGTGAATCACGATTTCTTTGTCGTTTGGAATCTCCTGCCAGCGTTTTGGAATTTCACCCAAGGGAATCAGGGTGGAACCGGCGATCTTGGAGATCTGATACTCGTGGGGTTCGCGAACATCGATCAGCACAAAAGATTTTTTTGAATCGATTTTCTTTTTCAGGTCGGCGCAGGTGATTTCGGGAACCTTCGGAGCGTCCTGCACGGGGCCTTCGCGGGCAGGTGCCCCGCAAAACTGTTCGTAATCGATGAGGCCGGTAATAGTCTTTTTTGGGCCACACATGGGGCATTCTGGATTTTTCCGGAGCTTCATTTCCTTGAAGCGCATTTTTAGGGCGTCGAAAAGAAGGAGCCGGCCAATGAGGGGATCGCCGATACCGAGGATGAGTTTGACCGTTTCGATGGCCTGAAGAACGCCGATCACACCGGGAAGAATTCCGAGAACGCCGCCTTCGGCGCAGCTGGGGACGCTTCCGGGAGGGGGAGGTTCGGGGTAGAG
>Ga0114967_10000716_pt1 | contig 28295 bp, 23 predicted proteins | sample M_130628_MF_Meta_FD_92639 | JGI IMG/M metagenome (GOLD analysis project Ga0114967, IMG submission 92639) | Freshwater microbial communities from Lake Montjoie, Canada to study carbon cycling - M_130628_MF_MetaG | ecosystem: Environmental > Aquatic > Freshwater > Lake | place: Lake Montjoie...
AGAGTGGCCAGCCAGCTCTTTTCGCAGCTCTTGGCTGACTCCTGAGTTGGCCATGAGGGAAACACATGTATGCCTCAAGGAATGATAGGTCTTCGCCTGGAACATCCGGGACCCAGGTCGTTTGGTAGGCATAGTGTCGATTCTGGCCTTTTGAAGGAGGGATAGGAAACGCCCCGAAAGGCCAGTTTTGCCTGATGTGGGCAGGTTGATGAGGTTTGGGAAAATAGGGGCATCAGGGGAGCGGCTATCGACAGGAATTTGAAGAAGGCCATCAAGGAGTCTTGGGTGGATCGGGAATCTGACCTTGGTGGCATTGGGCTGGCGGGCTTTTTTAAGCGGCAAATAGGTTATGATCTTTTGCTCAAGGTCGACATTGCGCCAGGTCAGAGAGGCAGCGTCCTTGAGGCGCATAGCAGCATAAGCCCCCAAGAGGGTCATGGCTTTCCAATCGTTGTTGGCCACTGCAAGAATCGCTTTGAGTTCCTCGACTGTGAAAGGCTCTCGAGTCATGCGAACGCCCGAAGGAGTTTCAATAGCTTCAGCCGGGTTGTTTGGATTCATGCCTTGGCGCCGACCCATGTTGAAGAGATTGCGCAGGATCTTCACTTTGACTGCGCAACTTGATTTGCTGTCGCCCTTCTTGGAACAGTGAAAAATAAAATCCTGAATATCCTGGGGCATGATGTAGGAGGGCGGATATTTGACCTTCACAGAACCGATAAATGTAATGAAGTCTTTAGCGACCTGCTTGTAACGGACAAAAGTTTTAGGAGCGCGGCATAGTTGCTTTGATTCAAGCCAACGACCGATCAATTCAGTAAGTGGGGTCATTGCGGGCTGGGGAAGAGTCTGGCCGTGAATGCCCATGATCTTTTGGGAGAACTGGTGAGCGTGAATCTGGCGTTCGAGCTTTTCGAGTTGTGGATTAGCTAGGGTCCGCGATTTTTCTTCCGCTTCTTCTGCCATCCGAATTGCTTTGCTGTAATAGCGAGCCTGCGCAGGAATTCTGCTCGAGGTCTGATGCTGGCTTCCGTCTGCTGAGCGGTAGCACAGCATCCAGTATGGGGAGCGTGGATGTTTTCGAATGGATGCCATTTACAACAGAGTTACAACATGCCACTGATGCCACGTAAATCATGATCGTACAAAAGTGTTGTAACTCAACATCAGTGGCAACAGTGGCAAAAAATAACGCCCACGAGGGTTCGATTCCCTCCAGCCGCACATTGTTAGTCAACGACTTACATAAAAGCAATTGATAGTGCTACCTGGAGGGCCTTTTTTTAATTCTCCGAGTGAGGGAATCGAACCTCCAGTCTGCGCGAAAAGCTCCGCGATAATTTTTTACCAATTGATGCCCTTTTTTATTCGGTCAGCCCTCTCGCTTTTCCGGCTTCACTTTAGTCGGCTGGATGAAACAAAGCGTGCGCCGCTTTTCTAAAAAAACCTCAAACTGTTTGGGCTGAATTGCTTTTTCGCAAAGCCCCTTTTTGAAAAATATTTTCGGCTGAATTAAGTTCTATTTTAAGTGCATTTATTAAGCTTTCTCGGTTGAGTTCTCGGTAAACGGCCGGCCGTTGGTCCGGCAAGGTGCCGGTCCAACTCCTGGCATGAATCGGCCCTTGGGGTGTATCGTCGGTGGAATTCGCCGGGAAAAGTTTCCTTTGACCCCTGCCTATTGGATAGCCTCTTCTAGCCAAGTTCCTAATATTGGGGTATGCAGCATGTATATGAAAATTGAAGAAATCGCAGATATTCGTAATGACGGAACAGCGAGCCTCAAAGAAGGCTACGAATTGACTACTGAAGCTGCGAAACTGTTGGCGGCACACGACGGAGCGGTTGAGGTCTGGGAAATTTCAAGAATGCCTGAAGAATTTGTGGAAATTATTGTTCAGCACAACGGCAAAGGCCTCCAATTCAATCATTCAAATGCTGATGGACCCAGACTAAGTAATAAAGCTGCCGAAATCCTTTCAAGGTATAAAGGCAATCTGACAATCAACGACTTGCCGAAACTAAACTATGGAGACCTTGGAGATGAAGTTGCTATCGCAAAAGCTCTTGGAAAACACAAGGGTGGAGAGCTTTATCTGAATGGCTTAAGCGAGTTGAGCACAGAGGCAGCTAAAGAACTTTTAAAACATGATAAGCCTGTATATTTGGAATGTATGATTGATGACAACCTCCTTAACTCGGAAGCTCTCTCAATCTATCAAGAAGCAGAAAGTCGCTGGAACAGCGTCTAAAAATAAATGGGCATAAAGCCCTTATCAGGCATGAGGCTAGGCGGCATCCAAGATGAGGGTGGAAACAGGTGAAAAAGACGGGGTCGACTTGGTTGCACAGAATTACAAGACTCACGACGTGGAGTCTTTTTCGTGACCTTTTACGCCCAGATAGGGTTCAAATATATAAAGAAACAGAGAAGGGTTGAAAGATTTCTAAAGCGATCAAGTTATTTAAAAGAAGATTCAATCAATACTAGCTTATTGCGTAACTCGTCTGAAATAATATCCCAAGACCCGTCTTTGGTGATTCGAATATCGCATACAATATCGTCTAATTGGTTAGAGAGCTTTGAGAGAAAGCATTAACAAAACAGTTCGCCATATCTTCAATTTGTTTGCGCGGCGACGTTGAGTGTAGTGCAGTGGGAATTGTCGCGAAACATTTCCAGTATTCCTTAGCAGTATGTGTGAATGGTGTTTTTACCGGTGAAGCACCCCCTTTTTTGTAAAAGCAACCGAACAAAACGCCTGGATAATCTTCGTCTTCAGGATCTTCCATTGATACTTTTAGGTCAGAACATATTACTGTGACCATAAATTCTTCTTAGTGAATATCAACTACGTTGATTGCTCACTTGTTTTGTCCATGAACGGGCAGAGCCGCAATTCGAGCAAGTTTGGACGACATCGATTACATAATTATCAAAGGTTTTAAATCCTGCTGAAGTTTGCTTGATTTCGCTTCCAGTAAAATCTCGACTCCCCTCCTGCTCAGTTAGCTTCCCACGTACCGAACAGTCTGGGCATGGAACACCAATCCAAGAGGATTCCTTCATGCTTTGATGGCCACCCATTAGTGCGATCAAGGCAGTGATTACTCCGATAATCCAAAGCCACATCTTCGGCTCAACCTGAAAGGCCTTCAGCAGTAACCAAGTGATGCCTAGGACAACTGCGGTCGATATCGCTGCGATCACAATACTCAAATAGAAACGAATCAGAGATTCGGCTGTAAGAATCATGCCGATAAGGAAAGCACCGCCGAAATGAATCCCATATCTTATTGCTTGTGACGTGAGGTCTAAACTTGATGGGATAGGCCAACGAAGACAAAAAGCGATACCTCCGGAAACAACGCAAACAGCGACTATTATCCATCGGAGACTTCCGAGGACATGTTGATTTCCGGACATACATCTATATAAAAAAAGAAATAATAATTCTCAATGAGAAAAAATTATACTGAATTGTGGAAGATATCCCAAAAGAGACATGTATTATGATTTTACTTCTAGAAATGTTCTGATCGGGTCCCGATCTTTATTCTTTTCCTCCTCCGAAAGATTCTGAAATGGAACCAGCAGGTGGTGTATGCGTTTCCGATCATCTCGGCTTGATGGGTCCATAGAGCCAGACCATCTCCAGCCATGCATAACTTTATCTGCCATCCATCGCATATGCTCGGCCCTTGTCAGCTGGTCCAAAAGAGCATCCTTTTGGTCGCTGGGAAAGGCCTCCCATGTAAGGCGCTTAATCTCTAAATGAGCAGCCTGCAACCGATTGCTATCCCGAAAACTTTCATCAAGAAAACGCCAATCTTCTGGTAGCCTGGCCCATGATGGATCTTTTCTTATTTCTCGTTTTACATAATCATGATGAAGTTTGATAGCCTCCTGCTCAAGATGCCCATCTAAAGGGTCCTGATCGCCAAATGAATAGGCAATTAAATTGAGGCATTGGAATGAATTGGCACCAACAAAAGCTGTTCTGGATAAGAATGCAGCGTTGGAGGGTTTAAGAAGGCAGGCGAATATATTCCTTCTGTGGCAAAGAGATAAGTTGTTGAACAGGTCCGCACGCTCCAAGCTCGCCATGTCGTCATTGCAGCAGAATACAGCTGCATCATAAATAGGTTTGCGATCTAAAGGGGCCGTCTTGGATGGGCAATGATCGAGCCAAATAAGATCAGCAACAAGTGAAGCACCGGGATAACGCAAGGTGAAATTCTCTTTTATGGCCTGACTTGCGGAAAGAATACTTATCTTGGGCTTAATCTCTCCTGAGATCTGGAGCATGAGTGAGGCAGCTCGTATAAAATCCTCCAGCAGACAATCTTTAACTTCTAGAAAAATATGGATTCCACTTTTCGCCTTTGTTGGCTGAACGCAGAAATGAGCAGCAAGACTGTAAAAAAACCTTTTAGCCGCACGAAACTGGAACCCCACCATTTTAACACTTAACTGATCCTTTCCGGACCCAATCTGATCTCTGAAGAGGCTTCTCAATTCTGGTTTTTCAACAGCGACAATGATTTCACCATCGTAGCTGCCTGACAGATTTCCAGCGATCTTAAGATTAGTTTCGTCTTCTCCGCACGTTCCGATAAAACGTTGTGCATGTTTCATGCCGGCTTGGGCTAAAATAACTTCATTCAAGGCATCGCCTACCAAAACAGGGATTCCCAAGGAACGAAGTTTTGGAAGTAGGGTGTTCGCTTGATCTGAATCAACCACTACCACTTTATTCCCATGCTCATGAATCTGAGTGGCTATCGCGAAACCTCTTTCTCCAGCTCCGCAAAGAATTGTATGGTCCCGATATAACTTCGTCTTGATCCTTGTAAAAAAAGAGAAAAAGAGGGCATGTATTGCCAGTAGAAACGCCCCTAATGTAGCCATTGGTGCAAGCCACCGAGCCAACTCCAAAGTCCATGGAATTGGTCCCTGGACTGCTCCTGAATTCATTGTAAAAAGTTGCACCGCCTGATAAATAGATGTCTGGATAGTGTTTTCAGGAAATAATCTATGGAAACCTAGCGTTCCAAAAACGATGGACACCAAGCCCGTCAAAAGGGGGATGTATCTTAGTTTGGAATTCACAAAAAAACCCTTTACCCGGAAACTATCAAAAAAGAGTAATAACTAAAGCTTAAGACGCTGTCAATATGTCGGGGCTTGGGCATGGACTAAAGTGCTTCGATGTAATCCCGGATTGTCGTGAAATCGGGATCCGCCAAAGTCTGATTTCTTTGGTCGGGATGATTATTAAGGTGTTCTGCTATCAATATCTTAGCTTCCCTAATGTTACCAGTCAGGCACTCGTAGCAAGCGATGTTATAGCGAAGAGCATCTCTCGCCGCTGCGGAAAAAGCAGCTCTTTCCCGAAGCAGAGCCAGCGCCTGTTTCTGTTTGCCATGCTTGTTTTTCAGAGAAGCCAGATAGCTGGCTGCTTCAAGGGCCAGCGTGTGATCTTTGGGTAAAACTGAATCTATTTGTTTCAGATAATCCGAAAATAACCTCTCCATGCCAGAATGGTCTCCCATCTTATGCATTAGATTCCCGAGAACCTTTACACTTTGGATTGAATCAGTATGCGCTGGACCTTGATTTCTGATCCGACCCGCAAGGGCTAGCTTGTAGTGGGTCTTGGCGGCTCTCACATCACCGCATTTCTCAAAGACACCTCCGATATTGTATCTGCTGGAAAACACGGCTGGATGCCTTGCGCCAAGAACCTTGGTCCTTCGTGCGAGAACATCAGTCAGTAAGTGTTTTGCCTTTTTCGTTTCACCGGATTGGCTGAGTGATATTGCGTGGTTTGTTCGGCAGGAGAGCGTTAATGGATGATCCTTGCCAACAAGTTCGCGGAATCCTCGCTCGGCGATTTCGTAATGTGGATGAGCCGCGTTATATAATCTCATGTCGCGAAGAAGATTCGCCAGATTCATGGTGACGCCAAAAGTCATCTCAGCGCTATTGCCATAAACATCTCGAGACGCTTGAAGAGCTTTGAAAATCAAATCCTTTGCTACGCTTGTTTTCTTTTGAGCTGCTGCCACGTTACCAGCACCAATGAGGCTTGAGATTGTTCGCGGATGATTCTCTCCAAATAGCTTCGATCGTTCCTCGAGGACCTCCCGATACAGTGGCTCGGCCTCATCATTTTTGCCTTGCCTCCAAAGACTTTGTGCAAGGTTGTTTACCGCATCCAAAGTGTCAGGATGATGTCTACCAAGTAGGGGTGTTAACTTTTCAATTCCTTTTCTGAAAATAGCCTCAGCCTTTGAGTATTCCGCTTGGCTTAAATAATATAAGGCCTCGCTATTCTCTATGGCTAGAAAGCCTTGGCTTTTGTAGTGTTCTTCAGGTTGTGATTGCTTGGTCTTACCTAGATAAGACTTTGCCTTTTGATACAGTTCGCCGACGAACTTTGATGCTGATCCATTTTCACGTAGAAACTCTGCCAGCATGAAGGCAGAACTCCTTAACTCAAAACTGTCTTTTTCATTTCTTTCCCAATCCCTCCATGCTGTTGGTAGAAGGTGAGAGGGTCTCGTTTTATTTTAAGCCAGTATTTTACAAGTTCATACTTATGGTGAACATAAAGCATCTCAAAGAGCGCTCTATCTGTAAGCGCAACCGTCAGCTCCTGTTTTCTTTCGCTTTTATCTAGTTGCCACGGCAACTCCTCAGCGATTCGAGCATCAACCCCGACTTCACAGGCAGCATAGTCAAACCACTTTGCCAAGCGTCGATGAATTATGAGATTATTCTTTCCTTTAAGCCTATAGCGGTCTTCGACGGCCTTTCGTAAGTGATCGTGGCCAAAGTTGATTTTACCCCCACTTTCGGAGATCGACTCGTCCAGCGCATTTTGAATAGCCGCCCACCGCGACGGAGCCAGCTTCGAAATCCCCAGAAGCTCGTCTTGGAGCAAGCCGCTGCGGCTGGCCCAGATTGCCTCCATTGCGGATTGCACCGATTTTCGACCCAAGTCCTTTTCGATCCGGGACAGAACGTGCTCGAAGACGTCGTCCACCGTTGGTTCCTCGCCCTTAGTTTTTCCGGGCGGGGGAGACAGAAGCGCCAGTAAGCGTCCTTCCAACTTTTCGTGGACACCAAAAACTCGCAGTTCCTCCAGCACAGTCAGCAGAAAAAGCGGGTTACCGCTCAGCGGGTGGCCTTGGAGGATGCGCGTCTGTTTTGTGGCGAGTGACTTGCGATAGCGACCGAGGTATTTGCCAATGAATTGTTTCTGCTCTGACCTGGTAAGCGGTCTGACCCGCAAGTCTCGCCACGCCAAGCGGCCCTTTGCAGCCTCGAGGATTTCTCCTTCAAGACAGGATGCGACCAGTTTGATCCTCGGTGGTAAATAACGAGGAAGCCATCCGAGGTGCTTGCGATCCGAGATCTTGTCTAGCCCATCGAGGACAAACAGAAACTCTTTCCTTTTGCTCCTCGCCCAAGTGCTTGCAATCGCCAGCCAATCGGGAAGTTGATCAAGTTGCTTGTCCGGGTCGCTCTCCGGCTTGAATTCAACACCGGTTGTCCGAGCGATCTCTTCCATGAGGCGTGTGGCCATTCGAACCGGATCGGCCGCATCTGCGCCGCAACCCAAATGGTGGACGATCACTAACGCTTTGGGATGTTGCTTCGTCCATTTGGCCAACCAGTTAGCTAGCAAAGCACTCTTTCCTACTCCCGAATGGCCATTTATCAGAACTGCTCGAACTGGCTTTGCTCTCATTGCTGCATCGAGCGTCTCAAAATAGCGTTTGCCACCCAGATAAAGGCTTCGCCGCGTAGAACTGTAAGCTTCGTGCCGCATCCGTTCGCGGGCGAGAGCGTCGGGGACTTCGCTTTCCGGGAACGAGTCTTGGATGAGTTTCCAAAGATCTGCGCGCACCCTTTCGGCAAGTTTCTCGGGTGAGCGATAATTTTCCACGACTGGAAACTTTCCTTTTCGGATTCGGTCTTTGAGGGCCTTGAGCTTAGCTTTCTCATCGGTTCCCTCGCTGAGATAGGGTCCGCCCCTCCTCCGCGAGTAAGCAGGGCTCCGGAAGTAAAAGAACGCGCGACCCGCCATTTTCGGGTTGTTGAGCACCCCGTGAAGGATTTCCAGCTCCGTGACGCTTTTGCCCCCACGGTGCTCCTCCAACCAGGGCTGCTCCAGGATTAGAGACAGGTCGTACTGGTTTGTTTCCGGAACCCAACCGTAGCGCTCCCCCAAAAGCCCCATAAAAAATGGCCGTGCTCGGTCGATTTCCGCCAGACAGATGGGCAGTACCTTGCCTTGCTGAGCCTCCTGCTCGGTGATTCCCCAACGTAAATCCACCTCCACCAGCTCCACTTGGCGCAGTCGGCACCGCCGCCTAAGTTCCGGAAACACTTTGCGCACCAGCAGATCCCGCTCCTCCATGAAGTCGCGAAACGTCGAACTCAAAAATACTCGGACGGTGCGGGAACCGCCGAAATCTAAATCCTTCATGAGTTATCCCGAAAGATTCGGTTCGCCATTCATGATTTGTAGTCACGTAGAACAATGCTTCCTGCAGAAACTGATTGGAATCTTCCCATGGCCGGGCGCTTGCAAACATACATCCTTATTCCTTTTTCCGGATAACCCACTAGCCAGCTGCTTGCATCAGGATCGTCGCCGTCCGGGAGCGCATAAAGTTCGGTAATTGTTCTCAGGTATTCAAGACAGCCGCAGGAGCGTGGGTAAGCAGCCTCAAATTTGGAAAGGACGCTGTGAAGAATTTCGGCGTCCAAACGTAACTCGACCAGCGTACTTCCACCGCCATGGACTGCTCGAAGAGCCACAGAATTGCAAGGGTAATCTATGTTGCTTGTTTTTGAGAAAACCCGTGTCTCGCCCTGTTGGCGTACGCGGAAGTTTTTGCCTGTCGCTACGTTGATCAGGGCGATGGCGTCTTCGATTGGCATGCCCATGTAAAGCCCCCCGAGAATAAACCTTGATGATGGCAACTTGCTGGCACGCAATAGGGCCGACTCGGCTAAAGGTCCATAGTCTAGGTTTCCTCCGATTTGCTGTACAAACTCTCGACAGCATTCTTCGCTGCAGAACTTGTAAAAAGTGAAGCGCGGCATCGCATCCTTCGCTACCTCGCGGCAATAGATGCCTGCGTCTTCATTGCTTGTAAACCAAACAAGAAAGTTTGAGGTTCCGCCTGCAAAATTGCGAGGGATAATGGGGGTAGAACATTTCAGACAGCGCAGCGTCTCGCCGGGGTCCCAAAAAACATTGGCCACATCAGGACTTCGTTTTGTCATGATCCTCCTTTGCGTTCTCGTATATCCGGATGGGCACCAACATGGTTAGAGTTGCTAGGAGATGAAGATCGGCCTTGGGACAAGACCAAACAACGCGTGCGGCTGATCGTGAATGCCAAGAAATGGTGCGCCCCGAAGAGGTAACCAGCATTGCCACGGAGTTTTGCGGATAATCGACAAGCATACCGCTTGAGGTGCTACTTTGAAGTGCCCTGGCTGCGGCAAGAGCTGTGGACAGACCGGCTGATATGCCCGTCCCTACGCGTGATGGTTTGGATTTCTTGATCGCAGCCTCGCTGGTTGGTGTGAGTTTGCCCGTGCTTGTGTCAGCTAAAAAAAATCCCTCTGTGGTTCTCACGATCATTTGCGCACCATCTAAATTCAAAGTGACCACGGGACTTCTGAATTCAAAAAGTATTCGCGCCGTCGATTCTTCTGGACTGCACCCAAAGATTCTGCCCTCGATGTCCCAGAGTATCAAATCGCCCGAAGGAGCTATGACAGCGGCTTCGAGTGTCGCAGGAAAAGTTAGTTCCTCCTCGGCGTCAGTGGAAGGATTCCAAACCTTAGTTTTGCCACCTAACCCCCAGAACCAAACCCGGCCTTTGGAATCCTCTATGGCGGCAAGTGTTCCTTGTTCAAAGCCGACGATTTTGCGAAGAGGCCTCTCCGAGGAGAGCGACCAAACGACGATAAATGGATCTCGGCTGTAAGACACTGCATCTCCCCCCTGCAAGACCAGCCATCCGATGATCCACGAACCATGTCCGCGAAGATCCTTGGGGGCGGGACAAAGAGGGTGTCGGTAGAGTGCCTCGTAAGGATCCGGGTTAGCAAAGAGGGATGGCCAAGCTGCGGCAGTGGTATAAGAGCGATTGCCCCTTCGTATCCAATCCCAACAGGAGTGCGTCACCGCCGAGTCTTCGCCGTCTTCGAGGGCCATTTGCAGGTGTAACTCATGGCTTGTCGCCGGTTGGGGCTGGCGAAGTTGACCAATCCGGTAACGCAGGAATCGTGCCCATTCGCTATAAACTTTCTGGTCGAAAGTTGCCGCTCGTTCAAAATCGTGGAGGCAGTCTTCGAGATAGCCGGCAGCTATTTTGTCAAAACTGTATCCGTAGTCTAAGAGCCTCCCCCGCAACTTCGTGGCACTTGCTTTGCAGCCAAGTAGAGCACATTGCTGCAAATGAAAAGCCTCTTCGGATAAGCGCCGTGGATGGTCATCCGACATTTCTGCAAAAAGCGCAGCCAACCGGGCGTGTAAGCCGAGAGCATCAGGCTCCCCGTAGCGGGTAGCGGCCACCTTCGTTAGCGTGGCGTGAAAAATCGATAGGCGTCCTGTTTTGGGTGTTAGAAAATCGTCGACTGCGCCGAGCAGAGGCGCCATGTAGGCACGCGGAAGGATATGCTCATCCGAATTTCGGCGCAACAGGCGCTGTAACTCACTTTCCGACAAACCTGAGCGAGACGCCCAAAGGAGACCGAATAGCCCCGAGACACGTTCCGTACCAAAATCGGTCTCGAGTCGATCAAGGACCTTGTAAAAGAGGGCTTCAAGTTTGTCATCTGATGTGTAATCGGCCACCAATTTAGCTAAGTTTTCATGAGTGGCGACTTGCCGGAGTTCATCGAGCAAGACCCGCAAAAAAAGAGGGTTGGAAACCCCGCGGCTGGAAAGGATTTTCTGCTCATCGTGAGCTGAGAGTGATTTGCGAAACCTTGCCAGATACGACCTTGTTACCATCTTTATCTCTGCAGGACTGAGTGCCGGGACTGTGATCTTCTGCCAAGCGCGGTCCGAAAGGTCCTCTTCATAGATATTCGGTTGGCAAGAAATAAGTACCTTGGTGGAAGAGGGAAAGGTTGCTGGCAACCAATCGATCGAGCGTTCAGTGAGTTGGTCTAAAGCATCAATGACAAGCGTCATCGAGGCGCCAGCCTTGTCCGCATAAATCAGGCCTGCAGATACATGCCTAATATATGTACGTTCGTCGGCGATGGCGGAGGGATCGCAGTAGCCAAGTCCAATCAGCCACTTAAGCATCCGACGCAGTATCGCTTGTGCCTCGGCACTTTCCGGAGCTGAGCCGATGGCATGATACCATGTATTTCTTCGCTGACCGGAACACCTCGATTGCAACCAATCTGCCAACAACGAGCTCTTTCCGCTCCCCGCATGACCGATGGCAATCACAACATTGGACTGCGCCAAGGCCTTATCAAAGTTGGACAGCACTTCGGGTCTCGGAACATGTGCAACCAAACGACTTTTGGCAAAATCCTCGTGAGCCCAGTCGATGAAGTCATCGCCCGAAGGGACTTCGGATAAAGGATACTCGCGGTCGACTAGGGCCCAGAGGTCCTCAAGAATCCGATCCGCAACCCGTGCGGGGCTCTCGTAGTTCTCAACCACAGGGAAGGAGCTCCTTCTAATTCTATCTTTAAGGTCATTCAAACATTTCTCTCCTAAATCGTCGCCTTCGGGTATGCCATCAGCCCCCAGACTTTTCGACCACGATCGATCACGGAAATAAAAAAGCGCCCTGCCAGCCATTGCCGGGTTGTTAAGCACGCCGTGGAGGATTTCCAACTCAGTCACACTTTTTCCGCCTCGGTGCTCATTGAGCCATGGTTGAACTTTGAGGAGAGCTTCGTCGTAATCCTCCTTGAGCGGAACCCAGCCGTAGCGTTCTCCAAGCAAACCGATGAAGAAAGGCCGGCACTTGTCTATTTCCGAAAGACAGATAGGAAGCACTTGTCCCGATTCAGCCTGCTGAGCGGTAATACCCCAGCGCAGATCGACTTCGAGTAACTCGACAAAGCGATCTTTACATCGCCTGCGCAGTTCAGGAAACACCTTGCGCACCAACAGATCCCGCTCCTCCATGAAGTCGCGAAATGTCGAACTCAAAAACACCCGTACGGTGCGGGACCCTCTAAAACCCGGCTTTTTCATTTAAGCTCTATGCGAGATGAATCTTTAAACCCAAGGACCAGGATTTCTGTCCGTCCAAGATTGAATCCAGCGATTAAAGTCTGCCTGGTTTGAAAATGTTTTTTTGGGAAGGGGATTCAACGAACTGTTGCCTTTATGATTCCGATACCAAAAGGCAACCCCTTCAGTGTGTTTGGAGCGACCTTTTCGTAGGGGTCGCGCCAATAATGCCCTACAATTCTGCCTGAGTTGCTCCAACTCTGGACAAGTGTCGGATTTTACGACTCGCAAGGTAAGTTTCAGCCACTCGTCGTGAGAGGCTTTTCTGTACAACTCAAACACCGCACGGTGACCGGTACTGAAAACCCCTTCCCCAGATTCCGCATTGTTCCAGGAATCCCAACCCGTGGGTGTAAAATAGAGTACTTGGCTACCCAGCTTGGATAAAAGCTGCCAGCTCATCCGCCTGAATTTAGGTGCCGGACTCCTCGTCCCCTTCGTTCATTTTTCTTCGGCCGGAATCCTCATCATCTGACTTCGCATCCATCCGGTCGGTAGCTTTGAGTTTTCCGGCCAGCGTGGCGGCGTTGCGAACCTGTTTGGAGGCTGAGTCCTCCGCTTCCTTGGTTTTTTTCTTGGCCCGTTCTTCGGTTCCGATGACCATTTCCTTTTGGTACTTCAGCATTTCCCGGACAAAGTCGCGCTCGGAATCGGACTTCTTCAACATCATGTCGATCTGATCCTTCAGCACGGCGTTCGCGTTGGAGGACTTGAACATTTCCGCAAGAGAATCGGCGGCGTCCTTGCTCACCTCAGGGTTGGCGGCCAGAATCTGGGCAGGACTTGCGTAATCCTTAAAGATTTCAAGTTTTCTAAGGGCAAACTGTTGCGCCGCCAGCTTCTCTTCCATATTCCGCTTATGATCCGCATGTTTTTTCGATTCCTCCAATTCCAACTCCTGTTTCTTTTGGCGGTGTAACGAGTCGACGTTTTTGTCGCGCATCCTTATGGCGGCATCCACGTCCTGTTCCTCGGTCTGCCGATCAATGTGACGGGTTTTGGAGCGGATGGAGGCCGCGCCTACTGCCTTGATTTCCTCTAGGGAAATGCCGAGGGAAGCCTCCCTGGTCGCCATCTTCTCCTTGAGGCGAAAGGAGGCGTCCTCGTTTTCATCCTTCAGGCGTTGTTCGAGTTTTTCAACCGCATCCAGGAGCAGCCGATCCCGCAGTTTGCCGGCCTTGCTTAACTCCGTCTGAAGAATCTTCTCGTCCTCCTCACGGAGCATCTTTGTCTTGCGGATATCCTGCAAAATCCTTTCCCGATCCTCCTTGCCCAGTTCTTCACCCTGGAGTTCGCGGTTGCGCAGGCTCCAAAGGCTGGCTTGGGTTTTGAGCTTCTCCTCGAGGTCACGCGCCTCCACCCGGCTGGCGGCCGCTTTTTTTTCGGAGGCCTTGGCAACACTGATCAGGGCGACTAAGGCAATGCCGGTGTTTTTGACGCCGGAATTCCATGCATTCCGAAGGGATGTATCCACTTCAGAAAGGCTTTTGGCTCCGTAAACGGATTCGTGTCCACGGTCCCCCAATTTTTTCCCCAGAATCTTGCCCAGGTCATCTGCCGTGACGGCTTCGTGGTCCAACAGGAAGGCTTTATAAAAGGCTACGGGATCCTCTACCTTTAAGGACGCGTCCGTAAAGATGGCATCATCTCCCTTGGAAGAGGTGAGGGGCACGCTTGCATCAAAATCAGCAGTCCTGCAAAGAATCACGGAAAAGTCCTTAATTTTTTTGGGTATGATTTGCACCGTCCCAAGTTGAACTACGCCGTCTTTGCCTGGAGTCTTACCTGAAAAAAGAGACCCAAAAAGGGAAGAGACTTTCTCCAGGATTTGCGATCCGAGGCCCTTTTTATCTGCATCCTTAAATTCAAAACGACCTGGTCCGGTTACAGCCGCCACAGCACCATCGACAAGGACAATCGCCTGCGTCCCTTCTTCCACCACGACTCCATCCGCACCGGCGAATCCGGCTAGGTTCTTGTAATTGATTTTAAGGCCAACCGCTCCGATGGGCAGATTCCATTTGGCAAAACCTTCGAGTTTATCGGTCGGTTGAATTTGGCTCATAGTGGCTTCCTCCAGTGTTGGAGCCAATGGGGATCTGCATTCTCCGCAGAACCGGCCTTCTTCCGCTACGGCTCCGCAGGCGGGGTTGGTACATTTCAATTTTGGCATCTATTAGAATCCTTGTTCTTGAGAATTAAATCCCGCCTCACTCCAGGCTTCAAGCAGAATATCCCCAGTGATGCCAAACCTCTTTTCCGCCTTGTTGACGAGTGCGGGGTTACTCTCGTAGGCAGAGCGGAACCTGGACTCCGGGTGAGGGTGGGTATCAAGGTGGTCGGAGGAACCCTTTTTGTGATTCGAAAGGAGTACAAATAAAGTCGCGATCTGACCCATAAAAAGATACTCAGAAAAGGGGGCTTGCGACAGGGTGGAACTGGCGAAGCTGTCCGTTTCCCGCTCTTGGTTCCTCTGTACATCCTCAGACCATGGTAAATTTGATTGGGTATGACCTAATGCAATATGCCCCAGTTCATGTGCAATTACGTAGGCCTGAGCCGCTTGGGCAATCGAACGGGCGACAGGTAGATGTTCCTTGGCATCTGGTCGGTGGGACCCGCTCAAGGTAATCGCCGAAAAAATGTTTTCCGCCTGATCCGGTTCTAATTTGCCTCTTCTGCGCAGGGCCCCCAAGAGACTTCCGAGAAGCTGTTTAGTGGCAGATTTGGTTAAGGGAGATGTTTGAGAACCCTTGTCCAAAAGGGAAAAAACGGCCGAGGCCAACCTTTGGGCATTCACTAGACCACCCATTAACATGATGCGTTGCTGGCGGTCCGCAAAGGCATTGATGACGGAATTTTCTTGGTCGAACAAAAAAACCACCTTCTGGGATGTCGCGAGGTAAGGGGGAGTGTTGCGGATAAAGCTACTGCTTCTAACGATTTCAAAGGAGCTTTTCAGCTCCCCTGGAGAGGGGCGAAAAAAATCCCTCCAATGGGACATGTGCCCCATGGGGGAAAGGGACTTAGCCTCATTCGTGCCGGAGGAGGAGGCGTATGGCAATGGTTTGGAAGAATCCGGACGCAGGGATTCCCCGCAATGGGTGCAGAAGTTCTTTCCAACAGGCACCGAACGTTCGCAGGAAGGGCAAAAGGCCAGATGACAAACATTGCAAATGCCATCCAGAATCTCGGATGTGCAGTAGGGGCAGAATTTCATCAGAGATGAAACTAAAACAATCGTCTGTGGAAAAGCAAAGCAATCAATCTGATCGGAGGGTATGCTAGGTCTCGAAACATTGATAGAATTAAGATCTCAATTTATTGTAAAGATGAGTCTTCTCGCACTTCGACAATATTTTTTGCTTCAGATGATAGGTCTGAAAGATTAACGGCTTCATCATCCTCATTTAATCGAACCTTGATATTTGAGTCGGAAATAGATCTGACCCATAAAACAAAATGACTCCCCCATAAAAGATGCAGAGCTTTTTCCTCTAAAAGAAAAAGCCTTTCCTGTAAAAGGCCAGATGGTCCTTTACTAAATTGATTTTGAATAAACTGATTTCCCAAATAAACAGAGATTCGGTAGGACTCAGGCTTGTTCTCCTCGTCTAAGCTTAACTGAATATCATTTACAAATGGCTTTAGGCCTATGCCGGGGCTCTGGAGAGAACCAATATAACCTGGGTCACCAGCAGGTCCGAGTGCTCCAGAAAAGAGTAAATTAGGATTTTGCGAAGGATCATTCTTTCTGTAGTCGACTCCTTGGAGACTCTCCCGAGCTCTGAATACGTGCTCATAGTTGCCCGAAGGCTGCCTGTTTATCCCCCAATCAAGATTGATTCTTTCAAGGTGTTTTGCAAAAAGACGAAAATGGGTCGCATTGGAAGTTATGGGTTGATTCTCAGGAAAATAATCTCCGTCGCTAAGGGTTCTTCTGGGCGTTCTAAAAAGCACATCATTCCTTAGATCGTACGTAATAAGGCTGAAATTTACTTTTACGATTGTTCCGACAACAATTAAATTCTCAGGTTCGATATTCTGCGGTATTAGCGTAGATCCTTTCTTTTGGGCTACCGCCGCTGCATTTCCCAAAGGGGTGGTTGCTTGCCGTTGTTGTTGCTGCCCTCGATTTGCAACTGATTCCGCATTTGGTTTTGTAGGGAATGCTTTCCAAATCAAAAAAGAAACTCCAATAAGCATTCCCACAAAAAGAAATAACCTTCGAAAATCTCTTTTGTCCTCTATTCCTCGACCGCTGTAGACATCGGCCTTTGATTCTGGGGATTCGATTACGATCGGAGAGGCTTTAGAACGTGCTAACCTTTTCAGTATCTCTTCTCCGGCCTTCTCAAGTGCGCTGTCTTCAGAATCAGCTTTCGTATCGTCGTCGTCCGAATCTCGATCTCCCTTTGAGGGATCGCCTTGGTCAGATGTCGGTACAATTCTAAATTTCCTACTTTCCTCAAAAAGTTCTGCAACCTTTGAGGCACTGGGCCGACTACCGGCCTCAAAAGAAAGCATATGATTGACAGCCTTGTCTAGTCCGTCGGGATCTTTCACAACCGCACGAACAGCATCAGGAAGGCGCACCTTACCAAACTGACCACCTAGGACTCTGCGGTTGTATAGTTCCTTGTCTTCTCCAACTGGATGCTTGCCGATCAGCAGCTCGGAAAGAATCAGACCGCCGGTAAATATGTCTGATGCTTCAGTGGGGCGTTTGCCCTGCAGGTGTTCTGGGGAAAGATACCTCTCGGTCCCAAGGTAGCCCATTTTGTCCTCGGGGCGGTTGGGATTGATCCAGGGAGCTTCCTTTTTATTGAGCAAGCTAAAATCGAAATCGACAAACTTAAGTTTCCAAATGCCTTTGGAATCAGCATTCAGCATAAGATTTTCTGGTTTTAAGTCCGAATGAATGACCCCGCAATCATGGATAGCAGCCAGTCCCGCAAGAAAATCACAAGCAATCTGAAATCTCCCAATAGCATCATTTTCCTTTGTGATGGAGGCTCTCAAATCAATGAAATGGCGCAGATTGTTAGCTTGTCCTTCCCATGCAAAGAGTTGGTAATAGGCCCTTCTTCTTGTGTCCCCACCAGAACCACGCTGAAAAAACTTAAGAATTTCCACCATTCTGCTTTTAGTATTGGGATGATTTTGCAGGCGTTGCCGAATTTCCTGCTGATAATCTACAAAGCCGTCAAACCAACTGGAGGAACCTCCAGGGGACTTGTATTTCTTTAGGAAAACCTTATCGCCAGCACTTCCCCCTTCAGAGGCTCTTTTCCTTCTTGTTGCTCTTGCAGCAAATGCGTTTGCACCTGATTCCAATACCTCATCGACCACATACTCAAAACTTGAGACGGGATCCTGGATTACCTGACCAATCTGAAGTCGAATGCCACTAGAGAACTCGTAGGACATAAAATTACCTTAAGAAACTTCCTGTACCGTCTTTCTTGTTCCAGATCATCTCTCCGCATGACCAAAGAAAAGTAGTTAAAACTGACCCGAACCAAATCTGCGGCAATAGTAAGATCTTAATGACCCCGCGCCAGTTTTGGCCTACGTAAAAATTGTTTACCCCACACCAGCCTAAAAACACGGTAAGATAGAGGAAAGTGGTTCTTCTTTTTGGGGACAATAGTCCCTCTTCCAATTCCTCTGGTTGAGAATTTGTAAACTTTTCGGAATTCTCCGTATTCACCGCAGTCCAAAAAATCTCCCCCAAAGACCAAATTGTCGTTGTAATGATCGATCCAAGCCAAGGTTGAGCAAGAACAAAAATCTTGAGGCACCCACGCACCCATTGACCTAGATAAAAATTGTTCACTCCACACCAACCGCCGAAAAAGCTTATCAAAATATACTGATTAAGGGGTTTCTTTTCGTGGCTGGAAAACCTTTCTCCTTCAACGGAGCTTTTGGTTGAGATGAGTGCAGCGAGCCATTGCCCAATCCCCATGCCGATGGACCGGCTGATATTATCTATGGAAAAGTTATTCTGAGCATTCTTTTCGCCTTGGTTTCTGACGAAATTGGTCACAATCGCCTGAAATAGCGGGTGATACGTCCATTCCTTGCCTTCCAATGCCAAAAATATGTCCCGTGCGCTGGGTCTCTGCTCCGCAGGTCCGAAACAACAGTCCAGCAGGGCATGGAGACGATTATAGTCTTTGACGCCATCAATCTGATACCGAACTCGGATGGGCAAAAGACTCTGAGTACGTACCTTTTCCGCGTAAGAGTCTTTGTTTTCAGAGGTGGGATGCCCTTCTCCCAAAAGTTCCCTAAGGATCACGCCACATGTGAAGATATCGGACTCCCGGGTCGGTCGGACTCCTTGGAGATGTTCCGGGGAAAGGTATCCCGGCGTGCCGAAATAGCCGAGACGCTCGTTCGGATCGAGTCCATCCACCCATGGAATCTTTTCATTTTCAATGAGGCTGAAATCCATGTCTATCAGGCGTAGTAGATTCTTCCGTTCGGGTGTGTGAACAATGATGAAGTTTTCGGGTTTGAGATCGGAATGGACGATGCCGGCGGCATGAATCTGACTCACCGCATAAAGCAGCTGTCGGGCAAAATGGACTCTTAGCCACCAGCTTTCCGTGCTGACTTCAGCCGGTTCGGCGTCCAAAAATCGTCGCAAATCCTGCATTCCATCTACCCATTCGAACGTTTGATAGAAAGCTTTCAGCCCCTTGCGCTGGCCCTGTGCAGATTTTTTGATCTCAAAAAAATCGACAAAACCAATGCAGGCCTCCTTGGCCTTCAGATTCCCTTCAAGTCGTGCCTTAAGCCGCTTTTGGTAGGTGACGTAAGCATCGTACCATTTGGAGGCCCCCCCGGGATTCTTGTACTTTTTAAGAAAAACCCTGCTGCGAGGGGATCGGGCGCGGCCGGCAAAAGCATTGGCGCCGGATTCCAGCACTTCCTCTACTTGGTATTCGCCGATTTGTTGGCCCACCTGAAGGCGGATTCCGCTGGAGGCTTCAGCGGACATAGATGCTAGCAGAATTCCAAGGCGTTAGACTTGGAAACGGTCTTGGCCAACTGCTTTAAAATGTTTTGAAAACCATCCGCGTTGGTTGCGAGGGACTCTAGGCTGGAGGTGAATTCGATCTCGGCTTTATCCAAAGAAGCCAAATCGTAGTACCCATCCGTTTCCGGGGCAAACCCGCAAAGGATAATTCTTTTTTCACTTAGGCGGGCTAGGACATCGTCCACACCTCCACCACGCCCTTCTGGGGCTTTGATTTCAGGTTTAAAAGCTGCATCCGTAAAAAATATGATGATGCGAGTTGCAGACTTTTTTGGTCGCCATAAAATTGCATCCTCGGTGGCTGAGTCGGATGGTTCGCCCAAAGAGCCGATCTTGTATAAGGCATCCAGAAGGGATTCCGCATCATCCCCACCGCCATCAGCCGCCATGTTTTGGGCAGAAAGATGTTTCCGAGCTTGGGCCACATCACGAGTAAAGGGGTTGTCGACAAACCAGCCTGGCCCTTTTTGTCCTGTGCGGGCATCAAATTCATCAAACTCGAAGTCCCGGTAACCACAAATCTTTAGACGCCAGTCACGAATGGGATTTTCGTTGGAACCGGCCGGGCTGGAAAGAAAGTTAATGAAATTGCCAACGTTTTCCCGAACGGAATCAATACAAGCCTGCATGCTGCCCGTTAGGTCCAAAAGAATGACGATATCTGCAGACCCTTTCGCTGATCTTTGCCCTTGTTGATTTGCACTCATATGAAAATCATTTTCTAATATGGGTAAAACTCAAGATGATTATTTTTCTACGCCGATGTCAATTGGATGTAGATTTGGCCCTTTAGGGTCATTCAAATTTTCCCATGCCTTAGGATTCACAGTAACCTCTTGAATTGATAGGGTGGCTATGCCTTGGGGCTTGAAACCTAAAGTGAGGTAGTTTCGATATGGCACTGCCATTTGTTCTCCACCTACTGAATTGGAAAAACCGAAGCCGGTTAAGGTGATTACCTGAATCTTTTTGGAATTCTTAAGATTAGCGTGTCCAGTTTCAAAGTGATCGTGGCCGCGAACTATCCTATGAAAAGGTAGCCACTCTTTTACCCTATCCTGAAAAGTTTCTAGATCCTTAAACCCCATTTGGAAATCGGACGAGCTCTTTCTTTTTGTTGCGTCCAGTTTCCAGCCCTTCTTGCTAGGTTGGTCGCACAACCGCACCCAGGTGAAATCAAGCAAAGCTCTCTCCTGGTAAAGAGATTCCTTTTGTACCAAATCGTTCCAGAGATCCTCCAAGGGCACCCCTCCGTGGGTGGCAAGCAAACCGTCGGAAAAAAGAGCGGCGCGAGGTAGCCCGCGGCATACTTCCACAAAAAGACGTCCGATGGGCTCGCGTTCTGTACCACTTTCGTTGAGCCAGTGAGCGAACTCGGCCGGTTCGACTGAAGCGGCAAATATCCGGTCTGCTTTTGGGGCCACCTCGACGAAGGCAAGGCTGGTCAAGGTTGTCGGCGAGTACAGATACCGCAACGATTCGTCGTGGTTACCAAGAATCCAGAGGACTCGCTTCGGATGTGCCATGGAAAACTCTAGGAGCAGAGCCAGACATTCTGCAGAAAAAGGACCTCGATCCACGAGATCTCCCAAGAAACACAAATGAAAGTCGGCATTCTTGCGCACATGACTAAGAAGGGTGTGAAGAGCAAGAATATCTCCATGAATGTCGCCGATGAAAAACCACGCTTTTTCGGAAAGAGATTCGTCTATGTTAAGTACCGGGTCTTTGCCGAGGCCCCAGCCAAGCAGCGGCAGAATTCCTTTGCGGACCTGCGATGCGGCTTCCTCAAAAATTCTTGGCATTCTTTCACGAAGGGTAGTCAAATCCTTCGAAAAGTCCGTCGGTTCGAGGACTGTTTTTGGAAACAAAGGAGCCGCTGGTGGCGTTTGAACGGCACGTAAACCTTTTGTGCCAGAGATGGGCAGGGGAAGCATAGATTAGATTGGGCCCCACTCTACCTGAATTCTGCATTTATTTGTTCTGCCCAAACTCACGGTGATAGGCCCAATCATTGGATGGGGCGTAGTTAAGGGTTGCCCGTGAAGCCAAGATTGATTTGTTGCTACAATAGTATTATTTGTTGCGCCTGAACAAGGCGCAATGACCCATCCATTCCAAGTCCTTGGCGAAATATCCCATTTCTTCAAAGCTTTGACAATATCCGGCCATAATTCCCCGTTGAGGTTATAAACTTGGATAAGTTCGAATTGCTCTCCAGCCATAAAGCGAATGAATTCATCCCCCCAATCGCTAAAAAAGTTCCTCCCTACTACAGTCGAAAAATGAACGCTTTTCTTTGTCTTCAGATCCGGAAGGTAAATGTGACAAACGGTTTTACGTATATCCTCTGGGGGTTGATATTGACGCACTCGCGCTAGTTCCTGCCACAAATCTTCAGGGGTAAACTCGGTTTTTAGGGCAGTTTTAGATGATGAATTCTCTGTGGAAACTTCTTTGGAAGATGAATTTGTTGCAATAGTTCGACTTAACTTATCCCATGCTTGCCTGCAGATCTTGGCGGCGCGCTGGGCAATGCTGTCCTCGAATCTGTCACTTCTTTTAGTAACCGAATTAGGCTGTTCGGTAAATTCTTTGCTATCATCCAAAATATCGCAAAGGTCCTGAAAGACAGATTGATGAGCGGGCAGAGCCAGCGCCGCCTTATCCATGAGAGTCCTGGATATCTCCAAAAGCTTGTCTCGTTCCGCAAGTTGAAGGGTCTCTTCCAATTCGGAAAGCTGCCAGCAGATCTGGATGCGTTCCGTAGAAAATAAATCCTCCTGCTTGCGATCTCTTAATTTGTAAAGAACGCTTCTCGCTGCCACACGGTCTTCCCGAACGCAAAACTCTGCTACAAATCTTTCTTCGGTTTCTACAGGCCATTCCTCTATAAAGCGGATCAGTTTGTTTGGATTCATTACCGCCTGAATTCGGAGGTACAAATCCAGTAAATCCGGTTGTTCCCGTTCCAGTAATTCTTCATCAGAAAACTTGGCTAGTCTTTCGCTTGCTTCGGCGATCTGGCCCATTTCGTACAGCTTGCGGGCCGATTCAATAAGATCTTGTGTTGTCCCTTTGAGCCCCTTGTTTAGGAATTCCTCTCTAATTCGATCAATCTCCGATGCCTCTAGTCCAAGACGAATGCCTTCCTTCTTAAGCTTAAAAAGCTCCGGCCCAGACATCTTATTATCGTCGCTCACCGTTTTCTTTAGAAAGGAAAGAAACTCAGCCTCAGAACTCTTTTTCTTGCTGGACTCGCAGGAGGGACAAAGCCCTAAATCCCGATTGAAATGAAGATTACAAAAAGTTTTACGGCAAGCTTGGCATGTAGAGAACTGTCCTTTGGTGCAGTGCGTGCCGCATTTGGCACACTCGGCATCCTTCTCGGTATTAACGACGTTGGTGACGTTGACATCTCCCGTGCCCCCAATGACAGGGCCCATTTTGAGGGGGGAAGAATCGTCGTGCATAGGTGACAATTAACTTTTAGCCGACCTTGATGGATTAAATCAATCTTTGTAAAGTTATCCTTGTTATCCCCAGTTAATCAGAAATTAGTGCTCGTAAGCCATAAAGGGCTCATAAACAGCATAATAGACTTCTTAAAAGCTGCTTGGATGTAGGACAGGCAATGTCCCACCTTGCATGTAATATGATTCCATGATTCAAGCATCGAAAACACGAGGATGAAATTGCCGCCATTCTACCCTTGGTTATGGTTTACATGCATTGGAGTCCCGTGTTGTTGGGCTCACCAAAAAGAAACAAATAATTTCGACCCGGTGTTTGTGTTCCATGTGCAGTGGATTCTAAATGCCGGTCTTCCCGAGGCCAGAATTTCTCTGGCCCATTCCCCATTAAAAGCCTTTTACCTTAATGATGGGAATGCGATCATCGGCAAAACAGAAATCGAAACCGATTCGTTTTATGTGATTCAAGTTGAACAGGATCTGGCTGAGCAGATTCCGGCGGGAGAAAACGTCTTGGTGTTTAGAAGGGATCTTCGATATATAAAATGATGTAAGAAAAGGAACAAGCATCTATGAAAAAAATCTATAATTACCAAGAGGTGACCACTGGTTACCGCAGCAACGAAATCGAACTTGATTCGGAGAGCATTCAGGTATTCAGAGACTGGAATGAGCATGCTTATGTAGGCACCACAGATGAAGATCTTGTGCAATATATCGCGGGTTTGCGTGAGTACCTGCGCGATGAAATGATGGAAATGTCTGGAGATAGGGAAACCAACACTCCCGAACTTGCAAAATCTGTATACAGTCAGCTTTTTGGAGATGAGGTCGAGAGAACCGAACTCTGGAATTCCCTGGAAAAATCTGGTGAAAGCGAGCTCAAGCTTGAGGACGAAGAGGGTAATGATCTGGCCTCTGCTGCGGCCATTATGTGATGAAGAAAAAAAATCGAGGCGGGAAATCCGAGCCTAAGAAACAACCGCTCAGTAGGAGTAAGTTGGAGCTGTTTATTGACTGTCCAAGGTGCTTCTATGCCGATCTAAAGCTGGGAGTTAAGCGACCGCCATCTTTTCCCATGTCCCTCAACAACGCGGTAGACGCTCTTTTCAAGAAGGAATTCGATAGGCATCGGAAATTCAAAACGGTCCATCCATTACTGAAAGATGCTGGGGTGGATGCGATTCCCTTTCAGCATCCAGAATTCGAGAATTGGAGAACGCGAAATCGGGGGGTCCGATTCCTGCATGAGGAAAGCGGGTTTGAAGTCTACGGTCTTGTCGATGATGTTTGGCAGGATCGACGCACCAAAGAACTAATCGTAGCCGACTATAAGGCCACCTCAAAAAGCACGGAGGTGAACCTAGATGCTGAATGGCAGAATTCCTATAAACGACAAGTCGAAGTCTACCAATGGCTTTTGCGTCAGCGTGGGTTTAAAGTGTCCGATAAGGCATATTTTGTTTACACGAATGGTCGTCAAGATCTGCCGGAGTTTGGTGACACATTAAGATTTGTGACAAAACTGGTCCCTTACGTGGGGAACACCGGGTGGATTGAAGTGACCCTGCAAAATGCAACCAAACTCCTCAAACAGGCAAATCCCCCGCTGGCTACCCCCACCTGTAAATTCTGTGAGTTTGTCTCCCAATCCAGCAAGTTCACCTTGGAGGCCTAAATGGCTCGCGCAAAAAAACAGCTTCCGAATATATCAGCACAGGACTGGATTCTACTTTGTAGCTCCCCGGCAATTCAAAATAACATCAAAAGCGATCTATATTCGGAAGCTTATTTATCTTTAGACCAACTATTTCCCAACATCCAAAAAACCCATTGGGATGGTGCGGTGGTAGCCCTCCACATCGTTTATGGATGGATGCCTACCATTCCTAAGCTAAAAACCTATAAGCACTGGCATGCCGCAGATAAAAACCGACTTGTGGATATTCTGCAGTTAGCTCAGAAGAGAATGTCTTTAAGCAGAGATGACTTGCTGCATCTCAAGGTTTTTAGCAACAACTCGATCGTGGGTGGCTCAAAAATCCTCCATTTCGTTTCGCCCAACCTCTTTCCCATTTGGGACACGCGTGTTGCAAGGGCATTTTACAATCGCAAAAAAGTTTATGCCCAACAGGTCAATGATATTGACTGCTACCTAAACTACCGTGACGTCCTTTTGAGCTGGATGAAAAATGCCCAGGTTTGCAAGCAACTCTCCTTAATCAGGGGGCTGGCCCCTTTTTTAAAGACTGTGGCCGATCTGCGAATGATCGAACTTGTTCTTTTTCACAAACAGTAAACCGTGGCTTATGCCTAAAGTAGGGATCAGTTAGCCGATCGGCCGGCGGTCCTGCTGTTTTCTGCACTGTGGTCACCAACTGAAGTTGGTCAACGCCATAACTTAACCAGGGCGGGGGTTTTTAAGTGGTGTACAAGTGGGGCAGGTGGATAAGCCCCCGAGTTTAACAACGCTTCGCTAAAAAGACCAACCCTCCTCGTGCGTGAGGGGGTGGTGGAGGGGTAGCATTAGGAGGCTTCCACGTGTCTCTCCCATAGGTAACAGGTTCGGAGGGGGGTAAAAGTTTTTGGCTCAGTTGCATTATTGGCCAAGGGCTACATAGGCTTTCACTGCTTTCCATTAAATCCGTGCACTTGAGCCGTTAGCCCAAGAGCAGCGCTTGCCATAGGCAGACCGAGGGGAGCAAAGTAACTTAATGAAACTAATCCCTCTATTTCTACTGGTTATATTGTTGGCGGTGAGTGGTTGGGCTGTTTTTGTGAACTCAGAACCTTATTCACCAGAACTGTTAAAGAAGGCAGAAGTGGGTGAAGCGGGTGCGCAATTCAGTCTTGCTCTTTGCTACGAGTATGGGACAGGAGTGGAGAAAAATGAGAAGGAGGCGGTAAAGTGGTATACGAAATCGGCAAAGCAGGGGAATGCGATGGCGCAATGCAATCTCGGTCGGTGCTACAGCAAAGGCAAAGGCGTTACCCAAGATTACAAAGAAGCGGTGAAGTGGTATACGCAATCGGCAGAGCAGGGGGTTGAGATGGCACAATTCAATCTTGGTTTGTGCTACAACAGAGGCCAAGGCGTTGCCCAAGATTACAAAGAAGCGGTGAAGTGGTATACGAAATCGGCAGAGAAGGAGGATGCGAAGGCGCAATACCTTCTTGGCCTTTGCTACTATGAAGGCAAAGGCGTTACTAAGGATTATAAGGAAGCGGTCAAATGGTTCACAAAATCGGCTGAGCAAGGGGATGCGGATGCACAATATAGTATCGGTTTGTGCTACTACAAAGGCGACGGCGTTACCCAAGATTACAAGGAAGCGGTGAGGTGGTATACGGAGTCGGCAGAGCAGGGGTATGCGGGTGGACAATTCGGTCTTGGCTGTTGCTACCATAAAGGCAAAGGCGTTGCTCAAGATTACAAAGAAGCGGTGAAGTGGTATACGAAGTCAGCAGAGACGGGACATGTTTACGCACAAAGCAACCTTGCCTGGGTTCTATCAACCTCCAATGACTCAAATATCCGTAACGGCAAAGAAGCTGTGAGCTGGGCCCAAAAATCCATTCAAAAGCTTGGGGAGGCAGAGTCTAACGCAATGGATACTCTTGCTGCTGCCTATGCGGAGCAGGGAGATTTTGCGGCGGCTGTTGCAACCCAAGAAAAAGCTATTTCAACGTTGAAAGATAAGGCCAAGAGTAAGGAATTCCAAACGCATCTAAAATCATATCAGGACAAAAAACCTTGGCGTGATAGCGAATAAAAGAACAATTAAAGCATGCAACTCACCACCAATCCCCAACAAAAGCCGTAGCCCCCGATTGCCGTAGGGAGCTGGATTCAGAGCAGTGGGGAGTTAACTCCTTCCGATCGAACAGCCATCAATCCGCTACACGGGTGGCTTTATGGGGGTCCCGGGTTGGCCCACTAAGACCTGCCCCCGCCCATTCTAGAATGTCGCTCCGCGACGGGGTGAATGTCCGCTTTCGCGGTGGAATTCAAATCCCGGCGGCCCGATGAGCTTGGGAGGTGGTTGGAAGATGCGGACTTGCCGAAAATCGCCGAGTTGCGCCACTTCCTTGAGAGAATTGTCTATTGTTAGAGGTTAGGATGGGGGCTGGAACCACGTTCAATAGGCCGTCAACACCATGGTCAACGCCATATGCCACCACAGTCATTCACGGTAAAATTCGACCTCTGGGTTGCAAAGTGTCAGGAATTCGATCTGTGAAATCCTTCTTTCACCCCTATTGAAAAGAGATGTGTAGCCGGTATTCGCGGACTAAGGGGCAGGTGAACGTCGGTAAGGCGAAGGTTACGATTAAAGCCCCACCCCAAGCGATTATACGCCCCACAAACAAGGCTTCAGTCATCCGCAAAAGATCGGGTGGGCTGGAGGAGGCCACCCTTCGCTGGGGCCTGATTCCCTCATGGGCCAAGGATTCCAAGATCGGGGTTCAGTGCATCAATGCCCGGGCGGAAACCATTTCGGAGAAGCCGTCGTTCCGGGAAGCTTTTCAAAAAAGGCGATGTCTGATTCCTGCCGATGGTTTTTGGGAATGGGAGACGATTGGTAAAAAGAAGATCCCTTGGAAGTTTGCCCGACCGGGTGGTGAGGAGTTCTGCATGGCTGGACTTTGGGAAGCTTGGAAAAGTCCCGAAGGTATTTTGGAAACCTTTACGATAATCACCACATCACCCAATGAGCTCGTTAGGTCGGTCCATGACCGCATGCCCGTGATCTTATCCGAGGATGAGGGAGAGGTCTGGCTGGAGGTGGGAAGGCAGGATTTACTAAAGTCGGCCCCCGAAGATTTTTTGGTGAAAACAGCAGAGCCTAATCAAGTGATAGAGAGCACTTTTGATTTTATGGGCAGTGTGTGAATCGTATGAAGACTCAAATCGTCTGGTTTAAGCGTGATCTGCGGTTATCCGATCACGCGGCACTGGCAGAGGCCGCAAAGCTAGGACCTGTACTCCCTTTAATCATAGTAGAGCTTGAGTATTGGCAATTGCCGGATACCTCGGCTCGGCAGTGGGAATTCTGGCGCGGCTGTATTCTTGAGCTGGGCAGAGAGATTGCTGCACAGGGGGGGCGGTTAGTGATCCGCAAAGGAGCGGCCACGGATATTTTAGAAGATTTACACAGCCGTATCGGCTCTTTCGATCTTTGGTCTCACGAGGAGACAGGGAACGCCTGGACCTACCGTCGGGATCTTGCCGTCAAAGCTTGGGCGAGGGGTCATGACATCTCTTGGAGGGAGCGGCGACAGTTCGGAGTTACGCGTGGACGAACGCAGAACCGCGATCATTGGGCCAAGCGCTGGGATCAAATGATGCGGCAACCCATCACGGCAACACCTGTCATCGAGTGGGCTAAGACCGTGCCATCGGACGCCCTGCCGACTGCGAATGAACTTAACCTTGCCCCTGATGTCTTACTCCATCCCCAGCTCCCAGGC
>Ga0114967_10000717_pt1 | contig 28293 bp, 32 predicted proteins | sample M_130628_MF_Meta_FD_92639 | JGI IMG/M metagenome (GOLD analysis project Ga0114967, IMG submission 92639) | Freshwater microbial communities from Lake Montjoie, Canada to study carbon cycling - M_130628_MF_MetaG | ecosystem: Environmental > Aquatic > Freshwater > Lake | place: Lake Montjoie...
ATTATTGTACATGACAAACGTACACACCGTGTTATCCGACCCATCAGTGCACGTGCAAGTGTAAAAACTAGTACTACTGGTAGAAAAGACATAACTACTGTTATTACTTCAGAAGGTGGAATTATGCTATGCCTAACTGAAGAAGATACTACAGATTTGCCAGTAGGAGACTTAAGCTACGATGTTTTAGCTACCTATGCTAGAGCAGCACCGTATGATGGCGCAAGTGATTATGTAACAAGACCTGTTGCAGCAGGTACAATTACTGTTACCGCATTAGATAACATTACTCCAATGGAGGATACACAAGCTATGGAAATCAGATTTAAACAACGTGTTGATTTCCGCCGCACCTTTACTTGGCGTGATGCAGCAGATGCTATATTGTCTGTACAAGATGCCTTTATGCAGGCAAAAGACAGTACAGGTGCAACAGTACTTGATCTTCGTTGGTATGCTACCACGCCGTCAGAAGAGACTGTGGTAGCCCTAACGGGTAGTCGTCGTGGTTATATAGCCCCAATAGCTGGTGGAACCTTAGAACTACATATATCAGATAAAAACACTGTACCTGCAGGTGTCTACCCATTTGACATGTTTGTAAAAGACTCAATAGGAGATTGGGATTGCCTAGCTTCTGGAACGGTAGTAGTTGAAGCAGCAATATCTGCTCCCCCAACATGACAACAGTAGAGGTTTCAAAACCAAGTAATAATTACGTAACAGTAACTAAAACTACTGATTATAATATAATTGAAGTACACGACCCTGGTGTATCTGGTCCTACTGGTGCAACAGGTGCTACCGGGCCAGTGGGACCAACTGGTGCTACCGGGCCAGCGGGTCCGACTGGGCCAACGGGTGCTACTGGTGCTACTGGTGCTACTGGTCAATCATCAAGTTTTTATAACTACAAAATAAAAACTACTACGACTAGTGGTAACCCTTTAGATGGTAATATTAGTTATAACAACGCAACACAAATTAGCGCTACACAGTTGCAAATAAACCATCTTGACCAAGCCAATAACGATATTGATTTATTTCTTGGTCTGCTTAAAAGCGGCGACAAAATCTTTATTCAAGACCAGAATAACTCTGCCAACTTTCAGTCGTGGACGATTAACGGAACTGTTGTTGACAACGGTAACTCGTGGCTTAATTTCCCTGTCGCTTTTGTTTCTTCTGGAGGTACTGGTACTACAAACTTTTCCAACAACCATGCTGTTATTTTGGTCATTGCAAGCATTGGTCCAGCGGGACCAACGGGTCCAGCGGGACCAGCGACAACCGATGCGAGTCTCTTGACTGCGGGTTTGTTGGATACTGCAAGGTTGGCTGACGCAACAGTTACATCTAAACTATTGACAGGATATGTATCCGGAGCAGGCACAGTTGCTGCTACCGATTCTCTTTTGCAAGCAGTAAACAAGTTGAACGGCAACATTACAGCGATGAATGGTTATGGGCGAGGGTTGATGGCTACGCCTGCCACGACATCAACATCTGACACTTCTATCACGGCTGAGGAACTTCAGTTGTCGTACAGTTTCACCGCAGTCAGCGGTAGGACATATCAGTTGGTCTATATAGAGCCAAGCGTTTACAACACCACCACAGCCATTGGGTATATACGCATAAGAGAGTCCACATCTGCTTACGGCATAACAGGAACGGTGCTAAACACATCAACCGTTTCAATGCCAACGCTTACCCAAACAATGCAACGAGTTGAGGCTTTCTACACGGCTGTTTCGTCTGGGACTTACTACATTGTGGGAACGCTTCAACCATTAACAGGAACAATGCAGGCAAACCGTTCATCATTAAGATTTCCCCTGTTGTACGCAATAGATGTTGGTATAGTGTGATACTTGAAAGTAGCCTATAATGCCAAGAGAAACTTTAATACAAGTACGAAGTGACACCTCCTCTAACTGGACCTCAGTAAACCCTATTCTTGCCACTGGTGAGATAGGGTTTGAGAGCAATACTGGTAAATTCAAAATAGGTATTGGGTCTACCGCTTGGTCTAGCCTTCCCTATGCTAGTGGTACATCAACAACAAGTGCAACTGACTTAACTTCAGGCACTCTAAATAACGCCCGACTTCCAGCATACGCAACGACCATTACTACCGTTGGTACTTTGGGTTCTTTGGAAGTTACTGGCAACTTAACCGTAGATACCAATACTTTGTTCGTTGATGCGCCTACAAACCGTGTTGGTATTGGTACAGATACTCCTGGGACTGCATTGGATGTTGTTGGGTCTATACAGGCAAGTTCAGATTTAAATATTGAGGGTAATGTTGTTCTAGGTGCCAGTAATGGAGTCTTTTATAATGAGACCAATAGAAAAGTTGGTATTTTAAATCAAGCGCCTCAATATACGCTTGATGTTTTTCACTCAGAAAGCAATGGTTGGGGTGCTATGCGTGTTCTTAACGCTGGCAATGGTTACTCTTTTCTAGTTGAAGATGCAGTAGGTGGTGACACCACACCATTTGTAATTGCTAATGACGGTAAGACTGGTATTGGTACGGCGTCACCAACAACAGCACTTCAAGTGGTCGGAACTGTTACTGCTACAGCATTTGCTGGGTCAGGAGCGTCGGTCACATCAATTCCCGCCGCAAACTTAACTGGGACTACCTTGCCCGCTGCAATTACTGCTTCTTCACTTACCTCTGTAGGTACTTTAGGTACATTATCAGTGAGTGGTTCTATTACAGGTTATGGTGGTTTCTATAAGTTTGGAACATATCCTGGCGATTTAAGCATTTATCTTGGAACTGACACGATTTACGGCAATGTTAACATTCAGTACAACTCAACAACAAAACTGACGGTTGGGTCAAATGGTATTACGGTCACAGGTACAGCATCAGCAACTGGAGCAATTACAGGATCAGATTTTCTAGTTAGCACTAAGTCTATGCCTCGTGGTTTAATGGCTACGCCTGCTACATCAACTACTTCCGATACATCAATCACGGCTGAAGAAGTCCAACTCACCTACACTTTCACCGCTGTCAGCGGTAGAACTTATCTGTTGGTGTATCACGAGCCTGCCATATTTGGAAGCACGGGAACGACTGTAACTGCGAGACTTCGTGAAACAAACATTTCAGGAACAAACCTCAACACAGGTCAATCGGTTGTTCCAACAGCGACATTTGCGACTGTCAGATGTGAAGTTGTTTATACTGCTTCAGCGTCAGGTTCTCTCACCATCGTTGCTACTTTACAGTTTGCGGCAGGTACAGGACAGACGGCACGCTCGGCAACAAAGTTTCCGCAACTCTACGCACTTGATGTCGGCGTCGTTTAGAATACAACCAACCAAACAACAAGGAGAATAGTAATGTCTAATGTACAAATAGATATCAATAAGGTAATGGAAAGCCTCACAAACCAGATTTCACAGCAGGCCCAGCGTATCGCTGTCCTAGAGGCTACAATTGATGCTATACAGAAATCCCCCAATACGCCTGGTAACCAGGAGGAAGAGTGATTGTTCACATGTACCTTACCAAACAAAATAAAGCTTTAATTGCATCATACGCGCGTAGCGTATTAGGAGCCGCAGTTGCTACCTACACAGCCACACAGGACTGGAAACTAACTTTAAATGCCCTCTGGGCTGCGGCTTTGCCCGTTGCCATTCGTTTCCTTAACCCAAATGACAGTGCTTTTGGTAAGGGTGAAAAATGATTTATCCATTTATTAAACTTGAAGTACCTCTTGCTTTAAAACGCTTTAAGAACGGTCAATTGCCAGATAATGTGTTAGCACCAGTTGCTACTGGAGGTAAAATGTACTATGAAGCAGCAAAACACTTTAATGCTTTGTACACTGCAGCTTTAACTGCAGGGTTTAAATTAAGGAATGTTGGTGACTATCGCTCATTTGAAAGCCAGTTGGCAATGTTTAGAGACCGTTATGTTCTTGAAAACACTGGAACAGGAGTAACTCGTACCTTTGAGGGTAAGACCTGGTACCTCAAGAAAGGCAAAGCCCCATCGGCAGCGCCAGACCCAACTGGATTGAAGGGCTCAAATCATGGTTGGGGACTCGCAATTGACCTTGGCTATGAAAAAAATGGAAAGCTTACATCTATGGGTGGAAAATGCTTAGAATGGATGTGCACAAACGCCCCCAAGTATGGTTTCTATCTTCAGAGTTCTGACCCAAAGTCCAAAGAGTTTGAAGCATGGCATTGGCAGTACGCCTTGGGTGATAAGGGGTAACTAAATGGCTGTTAAAATTCAATTAAGGCGTGGTACTACCTCCGACTGGTCTTCAGCAAACCCTGTTTTATCTGCTGGTGAGGTTGGTGTAAACACAACTACTACTCAAATCAAAGTTGGGGATGGCACCAGCACATGGAACTCACTATCTTATTTTGCCTCAGGTACTATTACCTCAATAGTACCTGGTACTGGCATTAAACTTAATGGTGCTAGTTCAACTATTACTGGTGGTGCTGCTACCGTAGCTATAGACACAGCAGTGGTAATGCAAAGATCAATTGTAAGTGCTCTAGGACAAGTAGTAGTTGGTGGCGGTGCTAGTTCACCTGTTGCACTACCAGCTGGCACAAATAACTATGTATTAGTTGCTGACTCTACTAATGCAACTTACGGAGTTAAATGGGCCCCTGTTGACACTACCCTTGTTACAAGTGCTACATTTGGTAATGCGGACATTGCTACTGATGCAGGCATTGTTGATACTAAGTTGGCAACGATTAGTACTACTGGAAAAGTTTCTAACTCTGCTACTACTGCATCTGCTTCAGCTGGAAACAATACAATTGTTTCTCGTGATGGAACAGGAAACTTTGCTGCTGGGACCATTACTGCATCTTTAAATGGTGTGGCTTCAGGCAACTTGGTTTCTGGCGGTGCGCTTGGCACTCCTGCAAGTGGTACTCTAACTAACTGTACAATACCATCATTGTCTGGTGACGTTACTTCTAGTGGTAACGTTGTAAACATTGCTGCTGGGGTTATTCTTGATGCAGAAATAAACGCTAGTGCTGCGATTGCTGCATCAAAACTTTTAGGTGTTCAGTTGTCTCAATCAGGTATCAACAACTCTACGACTTTCAGCACTATTACTCCTACTACTCAAGGCAATAATGGCGATATTTGGTTTAAGTACGTAGCATGAGTGTGTACATCAAAGTTAATGGTGCTTGGAATGAGATTACGGGTACTGAACAGCCTTATGTCAAAGTATCTGGGGCATGGAAAAGTGTTTCTCAAATGTATGTCAAAGTTTCTGGTGCATGGAAACAAGTTTATGAATATGACAATACTGGACCAACTGTTCCTACCCCTACTGTTGTAGCGACCAGTGGAACTTTAGACACTGTTTCTTGGGGTAACATCACAGATTCTGGTTCTGGAATTGCATCAGCAACTATTTATCAAACCTATACAGGTTCAACAAGTGGAACAGTCACAGGAACATCACAAACAATCACTGATTTTACTAATGGTTTAACAACATTTGCAATCCCGACAAACAGACGTAACACTCCAACTGGCGAAACTTGGCAAGTAAAGTATCGCATTGTTGCTGTTGACAATGCAGGTAACACTACTACTGGATCGTATTCAACAAACCATTACACTAAACCTAAAGGCGATTATACAGTTGCTTCTAATGCAGCGGATGCACGAAACATCGGTAACACTGCTTGGTTGGCCCAAGATTCAACCGATGAAGGAGTTGTTGGTTTTTCTACAACAAAGGCTTATGGTGCCTGGTTCTATGGAAGTAATGCATTCTCTGATGTTTGCAGAGGTTGGGCTCCTAACTCTGGAAGTATATTTATACAACGACCAGGTGCAGCACAGACAAATAGGGGAAATTCTGGTGACTTTACTATTCGCGGACACCAATCAGAAACAAAATCTGGTGCGCTAACGTTTAGTGGTACAGCAATAACTGAGTATATTGCTGGTGATGACGGTGTAGGTAATCCTTCGTTACATAGTACTATGCTAACTAACCTAGGAACAGACACTATTAAGGGATTTGCTTTAACAGACCACACCAGTATTGGGTTTTTGCGCGGTTTAACAAGATCCACAAACAACAACCCATTCAATATCTACTCCGGAACAGTATTCTTAACATTCACTTAGAAAGCAGTAGCTTAAAATGGACCCAGATATTGCTGCACGTTTAGCGCGATATGCAAAAGAACGAAAAACAAGAAGTTATTTAGATGAAGAAACTTTAGAAGGAAGTGGTTGGACTAGTGAGTTAGATGAACTAGAACAAAATCGACCAGACATATCGGGTGGACCTGACTATGATTGGGAAAATGACGTTGAAGTAACTGACGACAACTACACCAAAGAAGAAACCCCAAAGAAGCGTATTGAAAGATTATGCGAAGAATTGGCAGCAAAAGTAAAAACAAAATTAAATGAAGTTACGTCAGTACCATACAACCCAGTGGAATACGAAGGACTGTCTTCAAGCAGTCGTGTAGCGGCGTTTAAATTTGACTTTGGAAACTTCAGCTGTTCCGACATTAAAAGGTTAGATGGGTACGAGGACTTAGTTGAATCTGGCGATGTAGAAAATATCATTAACCTTATTGCAGATGACGACATGTATGAAGGATACACTTGGGTAAGATTCCATAAGTTTGGAACAGAAGTGTTGTACGGCCCTATGACTTATTCTATCTTTAGAACATTTGAAACTGGCGGAGGTTTAGGCAGTTATGGTAATGCCGTAAGAACTGTTCTGGAACCAGAGGGGTATACTAAGGGAAGTTCATTGAATCCTGGAGAAGCTGAGTCTAATAGATTAAAGTATGAAGAATATACAGATATAATTTCACAATCAGGAGTCAACCCGGATGAAAGATAATTAAATGGTTATTATAATCTTAACTTGTATTATTATAACAATGTGTGCATACTTCCTGTTTAGAAACACACTAAACAAACTTCAGTATTTAGGCCCTATTTATTGGATTACACGAGATAACACCAGCTTAACGGCCCCCTTTATATCTATTGGATTCATGCGTCAAACGTCTCCACCATGGAAAATTGGAAAAGGTATACAAGTTAAATACAAAAACTATGCATTCCAAATAGGATTTTGTCGTAAATCCACCCATATTGATGAAACTTCAGGTATGCTTGGAGCATTAGGTGGAAGATACCTAGATGAGGGTGTTGACACAATACGAAAGTGGTAACAATGTTCTTTAAAAAGGCAGAAGAGCCAGTTAAAAAAATCAAAAGAATTGAGCGTTCGGATACTCCAACATTAATTAATTGGATGGATGCTACTATTATGGGGTTGGGTAAATCATTTGACGATTGGCGTTTTAAAGATTTATCTGAATCAGAAGTAACTCAACATATAGATGTTTTAAAGTCAATATGGACTGAGTTATCTAACCGTATGACAGAAAAGTAGGTAATAAAGTGAACAAACCAAACATGGATAAAGGTAATTTAAACCCTTCACGTAAGGCTATTATTCGAAGTAATAACAACGATAGTTTGTATTTGAACAATCTAGTAGATCACCTTAATCATTTAGGGTATGAATTTGGATGTGTATCTAGTATTATTTCTAATACTGCTGAGGTATCTACTTACCTTGTAAGTCTTCCTGACTTGTTTTACCTAGTTGATAGAATTAACGAATCATTGGGAATGCCTAAGAAACCTCTTGAAGTACCTGAACAAGGGGTACTATTTACTGATGATGTTCTATAATTAGATAATGCAGGAACTATTAGAAGATGGGTCTTTGCCTGAAGATATTCAGGAAGTTGAACTAGACGAAACATCACAAGAATTTATTGACCAACTTGTTTTAAAACTTATTCTATTTACAGAAGAATTCTGTAATATAACGTTTTTCCCATATCAAGTTCCTATTGCTTATCGAGTAATAGAATCAATAGTTATTGGTGATGGTGAAGAAATAACTCTAGTAGCTACACGTCAGTCTGGTAAATCAGAAGTGCTATCCAATGTGCTTGCATCTATGATGGTTATTCTTCCAAAGCTTTCAAAGGTATATCCGACCTGGTTAGGTAAGTTTGAAAAAGGGTTTTGGTGTGGCGTTTTTGCCCCAGTAGAAGATCAGGCTGATACTGTGTTTAGCCGTATAGTTAATAAACTCACCAGTGATCATGCTATGGACTTCTTGCTTGACCCTGAGATTGATGACAAAGCTACCTCGGGTGGTTCACGAGGTAAGGGCAGAATAATAAGTCTTAAGTATTCTGGATCACTTTGCCGAATGCAGACATGTAACCCTAAAGCAAAGATTGAGTCTAAAACTTATCACTTTGTTCTTATAGATGAAGCTCAAGAGGCCGATGAGTACGTAATTGCAAAATCAATTAAACCCATGTTGGCGTTCAATAACGGGTCAATTGCATTAACCGGTACTGCTACACGTAATAAATCCTACTTTTATAAAATGATTCAGTTTAACAAACGCAGAGATGTAAACAGTAAACGCAATCATAGGCAGTGTCACTTTGAGTATGATTGGCGAACTGCTGCAAAATATAATGACAACTACTCTAAGTTTATTAGTAAAGAAAAGGTAAGAATCGGAGAAGATTCTGACGAATTTCAAATGTCCTACTGTAATAAGTGGGTCCTTGAAAAGGGCATGTTTGTAAGTGATGACCGTCTTTCTAGGATGTATGACACTTCTATGGGTATTGTTAAACAATGGTGGCGTACACCTGTAGTTGTGGGTATTGACGTTGCCCGTTCAAATGACTCAACAGTTGTTACTGTGTGCTGGGTTGACTGGGATCGCCCTGACGGTTTTGGGTTTTATGAACATAGAGTTCTTAATTGGCTTGAAATAAATAATGAAGAATGGGAATCACAATACTTTGAAATTATTGATTTCTTAAGAAACTACAACGTTTACCGTATTGGGGTTGACTCCCAGGGTGTTGGTGGGGCAGTAGCAGAACGCTTACAAATCCTTATGCCTAAAATTGATGTAGTAGCTGTTACTTCTGACGCAAAGACTCAAAATGACCGATGGGTTCATTTAACTGAGTTAATTCAACGTGATCAGCTAGTTATTCCAGGACATTCTAAAGCCAAACGTACACGTAGTTGGAAACGTTTTAATCAACAAATGTCCGACCTTGAAAAGGTTTATCGAGGACCATACATGCTGGCCGCAGCACCTGAAGAAAAAGGTGCTTTTGATGACTTTCCAGACAGCCTAGCAATAGCTTGTGCTATGTCAGTATTAGACACAATGCCAATGGTTAGCGTGTCTGATAACCCGTTCTTCAGATAATTATGCCAAAACGTGGTAATCTAAATATACAAACTTCCATTCCACTAGGAGGAAAAATATGGCTGTAGGCCCAACCCCAATGTTCCCTGAACGCACAACCCAAATGTTTGAACGCTCGATGGCGTCAAACATGCCTGGCGAGCGCGGACCTTTGCGTTTTGAAGAAGGTATTGCAACTGACACCGACGTTCCAAACGACTTTGGTGTAGGTGCTTATGAAGACACAGCTCCGGCTCCTGGTCGTGAAAACCACACCAATCCTGAGATGTTCTTCAAGTATCCAGAAGAGACTATGCGTGAGCGCGCCCACGTTGGTTCTGCTTCTTGGATTGAAGCTCCTCAGCATCTTCAAGAGTTTGTTCAGGGAAGCATGGCCGGAGACGGTATGCCAGAATTTGAATATTCCTATAACACAGGTGGCAAAATGAATCTGCCAAATCCGACAGTTGTTTTTGGTTAATATCTGGTAGAGTAGATGCTCCGTACTAAGGAGCATTAATGACTATTTACCAACTAGAACTACTTTCAAAGTACCTTCAGCGTGTTGTCGCTCGAGGAGCAGAAGAAGAAAAAGAATTGTATTCACTAATACAATCAGTAATACACTTGTCAAACTCCTGCAATAATGTGTATACTAAAGAAGGCAAAACAGCCGCATAACAACCACTGTTAATTTGGTGGGGTAACACAAGGAGTATTAGATGCCTGATTCCTCAAGTCTGGTTGCAGACTTAACGGAGCGACAAGCGAATGCACTTCGTCAAAAGTGCTCGTTTACACGCATAAAAGAAAGCATGTCCTCAGAAGAGCATTCAGCAGTAAACAAGGCTGAGGAAGAGATTAAGGCCGATACTGGGAATGGTAGAGCAAAAACCTACTCCTGTACTTGGTTATCTGAAGTATTGACAAAAAATGGTTATTCAGTAAGTTCTAGCACCATATCCCGCCATATGAACAAGCGGTGTGGCTGTGAGTAATCTTATGTCTGCTTTAACTTCCAAGCCTGAATGGCCATTAGTACAACCTGGTCCATCAATAAAGATGCCTACAATTAAAGTTAAGCCTTCATCAAATGCCCCAGGTTATCAAACTTGCGTAATCCTCCCAGATATGCAGATTGGGTATTTCCGGGCACGTAACGGTGAATTAGAGGCCACTCATGATGAAGCAGCGATTGCCATGGCATTAGCAATAACCAAATCTCTAAATCCAGACATGGTTGTGCTTGTTGGAGACAACCTAGATTTCCCTGAATTTGGTAAATACCGACTTAGTAGTGCTTATGCATTGACTACCCAAGCATCAATTGACCGTGCTACAACCCTCGGAGCACAACTGCGAACTTATGCTCCTAACGCTAAACTTGTATGGATAGCCGGGAATCATGAAGAAAGATTGGTGAACTTTGTACTCGATAATGCAAAAGCTGCCTTCGGCATTCGTCAAGGTAATACTCCGGAATCCTGGCCTGTTCTTAGTATTCCTTCTCTCTGTCGCTTCGATGATTATGGGATACAGTATATACCGGGCTATCCAGCTGGACAATTTTGGATCAACGAAAGACTCCGCATCATCCACGGCACAAAAGTACGCAGTAACGGGTCGACAGCGCATGCCTACCTCAACACAGAAAAAACCTCAGTCATATACGGACACATTCACCGACGTGAATGGGCCGAACGATCACGAGACGATTGGGATGGCGCAAAAACCATCATGGCCGCATCCCCTGGTACGTTGGCAAGATGCGACGGAGCCGTTCCGTCTACCAAAGGATCAATAGATTTAGATGGTAGACCAATGACTATTGTAGAAGATTGGCAACAGGGAATTGGGATAGTTACCTTTGAACCAGGTGATGGTGCATTTTGGTATGAACAAGTGCCGTTTCATAACGGATCGGCCTTTTTTAGAGGGAAGTTTTATAATGAAGAAAAAGCAACAAACTGACAATCCAATGATTCCAAAACTAGCCATAATTACTTGGTTGGACGCTTTTGATGGACCAACAGGTTGGATAGACCCTCACACCTATAAACCTAGGGCAATACGCCCAATAACTATTGGCTGGGTTATTGAAGATTTCCTAGATGAGTATGTAACCATTGTTGGAACATACTATGTTGATACTAACGAAGAAGGTAAGGATACAAAGGCGGAATACTATAGTAATCCTACTCATATCCCACTTAAGATGGTACAATCTATAACATACATGAACACACCTACAGAGATATCTGCTTTGATTTTATCCGATTTCAACACCAGAGGTTTTAATGCCGATTGATTTTTGGTCACCAAGTTATAGAGCTTCCTCTAGTGACCTAACTGTAGCTATATCTCCACTTGGTTTAGTGGAACTTGCAGACGAAGAGTTTGAAGTACATGGCCCACGTCTTAACCGTTATAGCGCATGTTGGGCTTGGTACCTTGGTCACCACTGGTCATACAAGCGTGAAATGGGTGAACAAAACATTACCCTTAACTACGCTCGTACTTTGTCAGATTACATTACTAACTTTTGTTTTGGTAAAGGTGTTCAGTGGAAAGTTCCTGAACAAAATGCTGCAATTATTCCTCAGTTACTCCATAAGGTATGGGAACAAGACAACTCAAAATATAATGTTCTTTGGGAAATGGGACAACTTGCCAGTGTAACTGGTGACTGCTTTGTTAAAGTAGCTTATGAAGAACCTTATGTTGATCCAATAGGTATAACCAACGAAGGGCGTATTCGTGTAATTGCCTTGAACCCATCACATTGCTTTCCTGAGTATCATCCTCATGACCGTGATCGTTTGTTGAGATTTAAGCTAAAGTACAGATTTTGGGGAACTTCTCCTGAAGGCACACGTCAAGTTTATACTTTCACTGAAATCTTAACTGATGATTCAATTGAACAATACATTAATGATGAACTAGTTGACCAATATCCTAATCCAATTGGGCATATTCCAATTGTGCATATTCCTAACATGACTATTTCATCATCCCCTTGGGGACAAGCTGACATCTGGGATATCATTCCACTTAACCGTGAGCTTAATGAAAAGATGACAGAAGTATCAGACATTATTAACTATCATGCCGCGCCTGTAACCATTATTACTGGTGCTAAGGCAAGTCAGTTGGAACGTGGTCCTAAGAAAGTTTGGGCTGGTCTTCCTAAAGAAGCTAGTGTATTTAACCTTGAATCCAGCGGAAATATGGCTGGGGCTTTGGAGTACATTGGGTTTATTAAACGAGCCATGCATGAAATAACAGGTGTACCTGAAACAGCTCTTGGCCAATTCCAACCAGTATCAAATACTTCTGGTGTGGCTCTTTCAATTCAGTACCAACCTTTAATGAATCGTTTTAATATGAAACGTATTCACTTTAGTAAAGGTCTTGAAAAGGTTAATGAGCTTATAATTAGAACAGCGGCAATCTTTACTCCTGAAGCACTTATGTATAATCCCGCTACTACAGAACAACCTGAAGCTGATCAAGCTACTCAACTTGATCCAGCAGATCCTCTTACCTATAGAACTACGGTTCACTGGCCTGACCCACTGCCAGTTGATGTGCTTATCAAACTTAATGAAGCCCAAGCTAAAATGGCTATGGGTCTTGAATCTAAAGAAGGCGCTATGCGCATGCTCGGTGAAGAGTTTCCACGTGAAAAACTTGCTGAGATTTTTGAAGAACTCCGTGATGATGCTATTGACCAGGGTGCGCTTGATATGCTGCGTTCCCAAATCAACCAAGCGGTCATGATGGCAACAGGCTTGTTACCCGGACCAGGAGGTACCAGCACGATACCCCCTAAAGATGGTAATGTAACAAGTGCAGGTGCAGAACAACCGCAAGGGGGCCCATTACCGGGCACCCAAGCGATGGGTGGACCTGTAGAAGGAATAGTAAACAATATAGTTGCAAAGGCATACGGAGCTAGGTTAGCCCAGCGTCGTGTTCCTGATGAAGAATAAGCTTGTCGTATTAAATCAGCTATTAATAGCCCAACTAAAAGAGGTTAAATTATGTCAAAATTTGAAGATGGTATTCAGGTACCAGCAGATCCGGTAGAAACACCGGCAACAAGAGTACAGGAAGAAAAGTACTTCTCTGAGGAGGACATTCAAAAAGTCCGCCAGCAGGAGAAGGATAAGATGTATAAGCGTCTTGAAGACGCTGATCATCGCGTTAAATCAATGGAAGAACAGATATCAGTACTTAGTACTGATCGTGAGAAGGCAATTAAAGAAGCAGCAGATCGTGCTAAGAAGGAATCAGAAGTCCTTCGTCAGCGTGAAATGGAAGAGCTTTCTGCAAAGGATCTTCTTTTAAAGAGAGAAGATGAGTTTAATCAACGCATCAATCAGGTTGAGCAAGAGTGGGGTCAGAAGTTTTCCGAATTGGAAAAGCAACGCCAAGCCACCGATGCAATGCTTGAAAAAGAACGTTACCTCCAGCAATTAGAGTCATATCGTCAACGACGTATTCAGTCTGAGACTGACACTATTATTCCCGAACTACGAGACCTTGTAGCAGGTAATAGTGAAGAGGAGATTGAACATAGTATTACTGTACTTCGTGATCGAAGTACTGCTATAATTGAATCAATCCAGCAAGCGAGTCCCCCTCGTTTGAAAGGGACGACCACTACGGCGCCCCCCTCTGGACCACTGGACAACCAAACGGACTACCAAACGGTCAGCGCGGAGGATATCCGTAATATGCCGATGGATCAATACGTAAAAATGCGTGAAAGACTTATGTCAGCAACACGGGCTCCTAGAGGCCGTTACTAGTAATTATAATTAAACCCAACAACCTATCCATCGGAGGATATTAATATGGCATTACCCGCACCAGCAGGTGGAGCAATTACAGGAACAGGTACCTATACTGGCGGTTCAGGCAACCAGGTCACAGGATACACTGACGGTAGTTCGGCTCTATCTCCCGCAATCCAGCAAATTTGGTCAAAGGAAATTCTTTTCCAGGCTATGCCGGTTCTACGCTTTGAACAGTTCGCTGTAAAGAAGACGGAACTCGGTGTTATGCCAGGTTTGACCATCAACTTCATGCGCTACAACAACCTTACAGTTGATGAGAACGCTGGCGCTAACTTGACTGAAGGTTCCCGTATGGAGCCATCAGCTTTGTCAGCTAGCCAGATTCAGATTACTGTTGGAGAACAGGGTAAGGCCGTTGCTGTTACCGAATTGTTGCTCAATGCATCATTCGATGACGTCATGGCTTCGTCCTCACGTCTTCTAGGTCGTCACATGGCACAGAGCATGGACATTCAGGCTCGTAACACCCTCTACAAGAACGGTATCCCGTTCGGTGGTGGATCAGCAGTTCCTCCAAGCGTTGTCTTTGGTCGTAAGACCTTGGGTGCAACCCGTGGTTCAATTGCTCCGTACGATGCAGGTACCCTTGGTACCGCTTCGTCGCCTGGTTACTTGAGCCCCGCATCCATCAAGGACGCAGTTGAAGTCCTTGCTGGTCAGAACATTCCTCGTTTGGGCGACACCTACGTGTGCTTCGTTCACCCGTCGCAGAGCCGTTCGCTCCGTGACTGGCCGGAATTTATCGAAGTCACCAAGTACGCTGCTCCGGGTAACTTCATGCTCGGTGAAATTGGCCGCTTGTATGACGTCGTGTTCATCGAAACCACTCAGGTTAAGAAGGGCTTGGATGCTACTGCAACCACTGCTCCTCTTTATGGCATGGGTTCAACCCTTGACACCAGTGCTACTGCTGGTTTCCAGGAAAATGCCGATTCTTACAACGCCATCATGATTGGTGACAACTCCTTTGGTCATGCCATTAGCCTTCCGGTTGAATTGCGTGACGGTGGTGTCATTGACTTTGGTCGTGAGCACGGTCTTGCCTGGTACGCCATCTGGGGCTTTGGTGTAATCACACACGAGTCGCGTGTTGTTCTTAACACGCTTGGTGGCGCCATTTCCTGAACCTAAAAAGGTAAGGAATCGTAACCCATTTAACGGTACGAATGGTGTAATATGGGTGGGGGTGGAAACCCCCACCCATTACCATTTATAGACACATAACAACAAGGAGATATCATGGCTCGCAAGATTACGACCACAACAAATTGGGCAGAAGCAGTAGAAGGCGATGAAGTAGTCATTGACGAACCTGTTATTGTTTCTTCATCTGACCCCGACTTTGTAAAAGCAAGAGTTAAGGGAACATGGGTAATGTTCTGGGGTCCACTTAGATTTGATTTTGTTGACGGAAAGAATTACAAGTTGCCAAAGGACTTGTTTAACTACCTCCGTAATAACGGTAACATTTACGACACTATGGCTTGAGGTATACATGCCCTTCATAATCCCTAACGCTACCGATATTGATGGCAGTAACTTTATTGCCCTTGACCAGTCTGAACCAGATTCTCTTGATTTTCAAATATTAGGAGATCGCTCAACTGGTGTGCTTACCAACTCTTCTGGAGTTATGGGTTGTAAAGTAGAAGTTGCAACTGGTGATTACACCATCGCTATTAGCGAAGGCTGGGTATCTATAAAAGGAGAAATATACCAAGTATCTAATACTCCTCAAAAAGCTCTACCCGCAGTACCCTCATCAACTACATCTAGATTTGATGTAGTTCTTGTACGTTTAAACACAACTTCTAATACTGTTTCAATTGTAATTTTATCTGGTACAGAAAGTAGCACTAACCCTACTTTTCCTAAAACATCGGATCGGTTAAGTACTCTAACTGGTTCCTATATAGAACCTGCAACTGATGTTGTTTTAGCTACTGTGTATCGAAACGCTTCTTCAGCCGTATCTAACGCTTGTATAGTAGACAAACGTGTAAACGTTCCCTCAAGCGTTAGTTTTAGAGGAAGCGCAATCCCCAATAACTCTATTGGAGGTAACGGTGATTTGTACTACAAGAATCCAACGGGTGCAGGTGCTTCTGGTGTTTACATCAAGAAAAATGGGGTATGGGTAGAGCTACTCCTACAGTCAGAATCAGGTGCTGTAACTCCTATTGGTTCAATAATTATGTGGCCAAGTAACATAACTTCACCAAATGGTTCTGGTCCTACATTCTGGCTTGAGTGCAATGGACAGTATGTTTCTAACACAACATATAGTGTGTTAAAGGATTTGTTAACTACACAATACGGGGATTATGCTGGTTCAACTTTTAAACTACCTGATTTAACAAATAGGTTTATTCAAGGGTCAGTCTATGCAGGGTCTACTGGTGGAGCCGGATCAGCAACATTAATTGAAGCAAACTTACCAGGACATGCACATTCTTCTCCAGTACATACACATTCTGTTGGTGATCATACTCACTCTATAGGACATACTCATTCTCAAAAAGACACAGCTGAGGGTGGACAGCATTACCATACTGGTACAAAAACCCAAGATGGCATACCTGGTACTGGTGGGTTTGTTTCTAGAGTTACTAGTTATATAGCAGGTACATTTGGCACTGTAGCTGGGAAAATAAAAGGAGTAACTGGATTTGTAATTCCACACTCACTGGGTGCTGATGGAGTTGCAGATGGGCTGTTTAATCAGTTTGAGCAACTTGACCTTGGAGCTTTAGGTAATTTACCAGTACAGGGAATGCAAGTACATTGGTCTTCACAAACTGCTGATTCTACAAACCATGTACACGCTATGGTGTTTGACCCATACGTTGGGGATAGTTTAAAAAGTTCTGGTATTACTGGAGAAAACGCTGTATCAAATACTGGTAATGGTGCCGGAGCTAGTGCTTCTTTTAGTATCATTCCACCAAATATAACCATGCGTTGGTTTATACGCGCGTTATGACAGAAAAACTGCCAAAACCAACTGGAACTCCTGACCAAATACGAATTAGACGTATAACAAGTGTTGGGGCAATGCGCCCAGAACAACCAGCCATAAATCAACCTACACAAAAAACTGTTCCAGGTCAAGACTCCGCTGATACCCCTACTTGAGATAGACTGGATATATGGCAACACAGACAGATATTGAAATTATTGCAAGAACATATCTCAGGGATTTTCCTAAGTTCTTTCAAACATCCTTTGATGTTGTTGGTCGTACTTATGAATTGGACCATATTAACATCGACTCTGAGTCTTTATGGGTGGCTGTCTATGCTTCTGGCTCAGGAACGGCATCTGCATTGACATCTTCTCAATATAGTATTGATGAACGTAATGGTATTTTACGATTAACTGGCACGTATTCTAGTAGCACTAAAGTTATGGTTGAAGGTTATTACTATGAATGGGTTACCCCTACTGACCTTACTTTTTATGCTAAAAGAGCACTAGAAAAGCATTTGCATACTATTAATTTATCCGTAGAGCAACTATCGGATGTTGTTATTAATGCAATTGGTATTGCGGCTATTTGCGAGTCATTGTGGGCTCTAATGACCGAGTACAGTCGTGATATTGACGTTATTACTTCTGAATCTGTGCATATCCCAGCCAGTCAGCGTTTTCGCATGGTTCAATCTTTGCTTTCCCAGTGGGAAGGTGAATACAGACGTCACGCTACATCACTTAACATTGGTTTTGATAGACTTGAAGTCTTTAACCTTCGCCGTACTTCTAGATCCACCAACCGACTTGTACCTATTTACAAAGCTAAGGAACTTGGAGATTATTCACCTTTAGAACGTCAATGGCCAGAAATTGATGAAGGTATTGTTAGCCCAGAAGTTAAGGGAGACAATCTACGTGAAGACGTGTATATAGACACTAACCCACCATCGGGTACTACCACGAATTCGTTTTACTAATGAACCTTCATACTGAACTTTCCTTAATTAATAAACATTTTAATAAAAGGCATAAAGAATCCGGTTCAGAGTATCTAGTTTGGTATGAGTTTGTACCTTTGGGCGCTAGCGCAAGTTCTACAAGCATTTATGATGATGTGTATGACGAATCACCAGATGGTTATGGTGGTCGTAAATACAAAACAGGTGTGGTGTTGCCAGCACTACTTGCTTCGGAAACTGAAGATCAAAGAAGAGCTATTCCTGAAGGACGATTAACTTTAGAAACAATAAACTTGTTTATTCCTGTTAATGCCATGCGCAATGCTGGTATTGAAACAGTGTGGGAATACCGAAAGCATCTTAATGATATATTTTTGTACGATGGTAGATTTTTCTCAGTCTTCGATTATGCAGTTAGAGGTCGTGTAAAAGGTGAAGTATTTGTGCTTGTACAAGGACAAGAACTCTATGTTGACCAGGAGTTTGTGAACGACAATAACTTTCCTGAACTGTCTTCTAATAACCTTCCATGGCCTGCATCATTACCTAAAATAGGCTAAAATTGTTTTAGCTACAACGTGCGTTGTAGCATTCAACGCCTAGAACTGTAAGGGGTCCCAATGCCTGGGAAAACTGCATCAACATCTGCTTACAGCTCTAAACTTAAACCCAGTACCCCTCATGCAGTGCATCACTTAATTGTTAGTTTAAATAAAGTTGAAAAAGCAATAAAAGCTGCAGTTAGGGCGTACCAAAGAAAAGTACGTAAAGAGGCCCAAAAGTCTTGGGGAGATGTTGCAAAAACTATAAATGTAACGTTTGATTACAAAACTATGCTTGTTAATATATATTCAAACCATCCTGATGCGGACATGCTAGAACACGGGTCTTTAGAGTCACCACCAAAACCCGTTATACGCATGGCAGCAATAGAGGCTCAAAAAGACCTTATTCCGTTAATTAAAGAACAGTTTATAAAAATAGGTCTTAAATAATGACTAATAAGGGATTCCTTCTTGCAGAAGATGCTGCTGTAAAAACAAGATTTAGCAATCTAACCGTTTCCGATGACCGTAATCAAGAGAGACAAGTACAGGTATTTTTTAGGTATCCAGAAGGTGAAACCGAAAAAGCTTACCCGTTTATAACCGTAGAAATGATTGGAATGTCTCATGACACTAGGAGACAGCTTTCAGAAACAACTTATTACTACAGTAATTCCGCCTCAGCATCTAATAGCCCTGCGTATGTCAATTACTACCCTTCAGAATTAAAAGCTAGTGAATTGGCTGCTATGGTTACAAACACCACGGGCCTTAAGGTACATTCATTTATTCCGGTCACTTTAGTGTACCAAGTAACTACCTATACTAGGACTGCCCTACATGATCGACAGTTATCTAGTAAAATATTAAGACGAGTAGTACCATTTAGACAAGGATTTATTGAAATCCCAGAGGATGGTACAATTCGAAGATTTGATCTTATGTCATGGAACCCATCAGACCTCCTTGACAGAGAAGCAGGATATCGCAAACGTATTTTTAGAAAAGTGTTTACAATACAAATGAATGCTGAAATAGCTGACACGGATCTTACTGTGTTCAAGAAAGTTGCTTCAGTTACAGGCTCTTTATCTGTAGACAACACTGATAGTTTTCCGTCAATAACCAACATTTTAGAGGAGTTTTAAATGCCCACTTACCAAAACCCTGGTGTGTACGTAACAGAATCAGCTTTTGTCTCAAAGCCAAAGCAATCTAATGCGGCACGTTCAAGCGCTGCTTTTTTTGGAGAAGCCGCACGAGGACCTTCTACCGCTACTTTAATTAGCTCTTGGTCTGAGTATCGCACACTTTATGGAGAATTAAACCAATCCTATGATCTTGGATTTGCTGTTTATCATTACTTTTCAAATGGTGGTAAAGATGCATACATTACAAGAATCACTTCTAGTACAGCTGCTGCAGCTACTGTAACCGCAACCTATAGCCCTAACATTGGTGGGAGTGCTTCAGCTGTTGCTACGTTATTTACAGCTTCTGCAATAAGCAAGGGAACTTGGGGTAATGGTCTTACTTTGGAGTTTACTGCTGGAAATACCAAAGCTACTTCTACAGTAATGCCTTCCTTTAACCTAACGGTTAAACTTGATGGTATTGAAGTTGAACGTTGGAATGACCTTTCTCCAAATTCTGCAGATAACCGTTATCTTGTAACTATTTTGAATACGTATTCTATGTATATTAATAATGTTGTTATTGGTAACCCAGCACCTGTTGCAACTATTTCAAGTGGTACTAGCTCGGCATTTGCTTATAAAACTACTGCTACTTCGTTTAGTGGTGGAGTTGCTGGGTCAGCAGTACAGGCTTCAGACTATGTTGACGCTTTACCAAAGCTTGATGCAGTTGAAGGTGTGTTACTCCTTAATGCTGTAAATAAGTCGGAATCAACAATCATTAACCCTTTTATTGCTAAGGCAGAAAGTCGTGGTGATAGTTTTGTTATTATTGACCCGTCAATGTCTGAAGTTGTCGTTGCAACCATTGGTGCCTCTATTGTTGGAGCATACTCAGTTTCAAACTATGCTGCTGTGTACTACCCACATTTGTTAATGCTTGATCCTTCAAAGACAGGTCCAGGAGCAGTAAAAGCAACTGCACCTGGTGGTGCTATAGCTGGCGCCTTTGTTAGAACCGAAATTGAAAGAGGTATTGCTAAAACACCAGCAGGTTTTAACGTAGGAATTAAAAATGCAATTGGTCTTGGAACACCTTTTACTGCAACTGAAACTGGTACGTTGTACGGATCATATAACATAAACACTTTAAAGGCAATTCCTGGTGGTGGAATAGTTGTTAATGGCGGACGCACTCTAGATAAAAACGCTCCAGGCAAGTTTATATCTGCACGTCGTACTTTGAACTACTTGAAGCAAGCTCTTAAAGATGCAACAGCTTACGCTGTATTTGAGCCTAACGATGAAAGATTGTGGAGCCAGCTTTCAATTGGTGTTTCATCTATGCTTGCTGAGTTTTGGCGCCAAGGTAATCTAAAGGGATCAACTCCAGCTGACGCATTTTATGTTAATTGTAGTTCATCAAACAACTCGGCAATCAGTGTAGACAATGGAGAAGTAAAAATTGAAGTTGGTGTTGCTCTGCAGTACCCAGCTGAATTTATAGTAATTAACCTGTCCCAATGGACCGGTGGTTCAAACGCAATCGAAACTATCTAACAAGGAGAATATACAATGGCACGTTCAGCTGCTACAGATCCAGTACGTAACTTTAAATTTCAAGTAACTATAGTACCAACTGCTGGTACCCAGTTAGCAGCAACCCTCGCTGGTATCGGTGATTTGGGGTTTGCTGCTATGACTGGTGTTTCAGTACAACACCAAATGGTAGGTTACCGTGAAGGTGGAATGAATACTCATACCCATAAGCTAGTCGGCCAGTCTGACTTTGGCCCCATTACTTTTAGTCGTGGTGTTATTGCAGAACAAAGTCATTTATGGAAATGGTCTGAATTCCTACATTCATGGAATACTGCTACAGTTGGTGGTGCAGGTGGTGGTTCAAACTCTAATGTTGCCAATGGTAATGATTACCGTTGTAATATTCTTGTCAAAGTGTTTGACCACCCTCACTCAGTAGGTACTTATCAAGAATCAGGAACAGTTAGTAGTGCGGCCAATAGTCTTGGTAAAGTTCGCTTAGCTATTAAAATGTTTGATTGCTGGCCTGGTGCTTTTCAACTAAGTGACCTTTCAGCAGGAGACTCTGGTATTATTGTGCAACAACTTACGGTACACCATGAAGGATTTAAACTAGCATGGAATGCAACTGACATTGACGCGCTAACACAAGTAAACTAAACTAAACATACAAGGAGTAATACAATGAGTAATACAATTGAAACTGAGTCTATGGACGAAATGTTCAAAGACCCAGCCCCTGTTATTGCCAACCCCGAATCAGTTATTGTTGAATTACAAAGAGGATTACTCAATCCTGCAACTGGTCAATGGCAAACTACGGCTGAAGTTAGAGAACTAAATGGCAAGGATGAAGAATTCTTAGCATCATTAGAAGGTAATAAAAACATTACGTATGCAATGTACGTTGGAACTATAGTAAGTCGTGCAACGGTTAGAATTGGTGACACTCTTATTAGGAACAATAAAAGTGTCATTGATGAGTTAATTACTGGTGATAGAGATACTTTGCTAGTTGCTATTCTTAGAGCTACTTACGGGCCGGAGCGTACTTTTAAATACCCTTGTGAAGCTTGTAAGACATCAAATGATGTAACTATCAATATTGAAGAAGACTTCCCAATTCAAACTACAACATTCAACCTTCGTGAACCATTTGACGTCACCCTTAAAAAAGGAGAAGTGCTTAAGTTTAAGCTTCCAGTAGGCTCAGATAATATTGCTATGTCAAAAGGTGAAAGTATTGCTCAACAGAGCACTTTGTTAATTAGTCGTTGTGTGGTTTGGAAAGACCACAAGGATAGCTTGTACAGTGAGGAGTGGGCTAAGAATCTTGGTCTGCAAGATCGCAATACCATTCTTTCTGCTATTCTAGGGCCAAAAGTAGGCCCCAAGCTTGGGGAGGTGAATACCCAGTGCGCTACTTGTAGCGCTGACATTGTAATAAATGTAGACTGGGTATCCCTTTTACTTGCCTGACTTAAAAGGTATATACTGGGAGTACGAAGGCGTAGCTACTGTTTACAAAGGGTTTAGTTTAGATGATATACGGGGCATGACTATACGTCAAAGAGACTTTTGGTTCCGTATGGCTAAATGGAGAATATCCGATGGAAGCAGTAGCTAATGACCGAAGATGAAATTAACAAATCAGTTTCCAAAGAAGCAGGAGGCATGGTCTCTGCTTCTGTTGGCATTAACGCTGATACTGCATCTCTTAAAAGCCTTAAAGATGGTATAAAGGCAATTAAAACCGAAACTAAAGAATTGGTTAAGGTTTTAACAGAAGCTAGAAATGTCCTTAAAGAGATGTACGATAAGTACGGTCTTACTGCTTCTTACCAAGTACACCAAGCTGGTGCTGAGGGTGCGCAATACTCCACTGATGCAAGTGGTTCTACCACACAAGCAGCTGGGACCAAAACTGTAGGAACTCAACCTGGTAAGTCTCCAAACGTTCAACCTGCCCCAGATTCAGTATCGGCTGCTTTGTCAGGACAAAATGCTTTAACTCAAGGTCAGGGTGGGGGTGGTTGGGCCCAAAGAATGTTTCAGGGTACCACTAGTGCTCCAAACTTTCAAGGTGTTGCTGGTAAATTTGGTGGTGGGGGTTCTGGTGCTATAGGGGTAGGCCAACAGATAGGAGCAATGTTTTCGAGTGCTGGTAACTTTACAAGCATGGCTGGTACCTTGGCTAAAACAGCTGTACAGGCTATTGACAACCGTGTAGAGGCCGGAAGAGATTACGCACTTAATGCGGATAGATCTACGCTTCAGATGCAACAGTTGACAGGCATGAGCCAGGGTCAAGTAATGAACAACCTTAGAATGCCTTTAACTGACTATAAGCTTGGTACTAATGGCATTAACCAATTGATGTCACTACAGGCCCGTACAGGCATCAATGCGGCCCAACAAGCATCAAGTGTCGAAATGATGAGAACTATTAGTGGTTTCTCTATGGGTGCTGAAGGTGCATCCAGTATCATTGAAAATCTTGCTGCTCCAGAAACAGTAAACAAGATGTTTATGATGACCGGTACAAGCCTTATTGGTCCTGGTGGTCAACAAAACAGTACTAAAGACATAATACAAACTCTTGCTAGAAAAGCTGGGTTAGACAATGCAGCTCTTGCAAAGACTGCATCAGCTCCAGGTTCTGTTACTAGGGCAACGCTTTCGTCTATGGGTGTATCCGGAGACTTGCAAGATCAAGTTATTCAGTATGCTCAATCTAATGTAGCTTTTAAGGCTAAGGGTGGAAAAGGATCGTACGATCCAACCAAAGAGGCTGATCGTAAACGTATGGGTATTGATGATACTTTTGCTATGGAAGCAGAAGAAACTGAACGTAAACGAGGTAAAAGAGACGAGCAGTTCTATCGAGACCAAGCTGTTTCTTACGCTAAATTAGAGCGCCAAACACAACGGGTAACTGACGCACTAGGAAAAATGGAACACGCTCTTAAAGGGATTATTGGTGAAAGAACTAGTAACCGAATTGGTCAGAAAATACTAGGTGGAGTAATGGGCGCAGTGGGTGCAGGTTTAGTGGCATCTGGCTTTGGAGCACCAGTTGGTTTTGGATTAATGGCTGGAGGAATGGCATTAGCAGGTGACCCTGTTCTAGATGAATCAAAAGCTTTTGCTCAAAAAACTGGATTCTATGGTTTTACCAACACAAATGCACCATCAATACCCCGTGCCATAAGAGCTGCTCCAGTAACCACTTCTACTTCTCCAACTGATGTCTCAACTGATACATATGCACCACAAACTACAGATTTTCAATTTCCTGAAGGTTTTAGTCCTGATGCAATGTCGGGGTATTTAGTTGATAAGCGTACAGTAGGGGGCGGTGGTAAAGAAGTTAAAATGGCCTTTACAAACAAATTTGCAAGTGAAAACCTAAACCCAGCACTTAGAACTTCTGTAGAAAACATGGCAACAAAAGCTCAAGAAGAAGCTGGCATAGACTTGCGAATGAGCCCAGGTGGTGGTCGTAGAGACTTTTATGAACAAACTAAATTATTCTTTAGTCGATATACCCCCGCTGCAAGCAACCAAAGAACTTTTGTTGATGCGTACGATGGCGCAACACGTGCTGTAGTTCCTTTCAATGGTAAAAACTATATGAAAAAACCACAAAACAGGGAACCTCCTGCAGCTGCTCCGGGTGACTCACTCCATGAAATTGGTATGGCTGCTGACTTAGACCTATCTGATCCAAAAACAAAAGCATGGGTTAAAGCAAACTTATGGAGATTTGGTTTAGCATCAGGTGATGGAGAAGATTACCACGTCCAACTTGGTTGGACTAAAAACATGGGTGTAAAGAAGTTTTTAGGAGAAACTGCTTTAACGTTTGACCAGGCTTCAAAAAATGCTAGACAAGGTGGTGTAACTTGGGCACAAAATATAAACCCTGGATTTGGTGTTGACACCAGTGTGTTTTCAGAGAAACTTTTAAAAAGACTTGGAACAACGGTTACTGTAGAAAAATTACAGTGGCTTAGAGCATGGACACAAAAAGAGGGTGGGGGTGGTATGTATAACCCCTTTAACGTAGTCTCCGGAAGTAACAGAAGAACTGTTGATGGTAGAGACAGAACTGAAACTAACTATAACCAAAATGGGAACTATCCTGTTCAAAACTTTGGTAGCCTTGAAGAAGGTATTAACTTCACTTTATACCATTTGTTAAACCATCAAAAAGGTCTTATGAAAGTTATGATGCAGCCAAATCCATCTATTGAAGATTTTAAATCGGTTGCCAGTAAAAGCACGGCATCAGGAAGTAAAGGTTTAATGAATAATATTGATAGTGTTGTTAAACGCTACAATAAAGCAGTAGCTGATAAAGATTACGCTGGTATAGAACGAAACTATGGTAGTACCGGATTAGCAGCTATTGGATATGCTGGAGACCCACAACCATCGGTATCTCCAATGACGGTATCTCCAATGTTTATTCCAAACACTTCTATGTCTTTATCTAGTATGGGAATGTCCGGCGGAAATACTGTTAATGAGGGAAGCACCATAACAATTTCACCAGTTATAAATATGACTTCATCTGGAGCAAATGGTTCAGTTAGTGAGTATGACCTAAGATCAATGGCTAAACGAATAGCTAAATTAATTGAACAAGAAACTAACATTAATAAAATTAGGAGTACGTAGTGGCTAATTATAAAGACTATGATGACCTATACGATTTCCTTAACGGTACAGCTCCAGGTGCTTCACGTGGTAGTAGTGAAATTATGGATGTGTTCAATGACACATTTGCATTTAATCCAAGCACTGTACGTACCGGTAAAGTCCTTGCTAACGGATCTTTTGACACAAATGCTACAACAAAACTAACTCGTGGGTTTATAAGAAACCTTATGGTTGATTTAGGTGACGGTCAAGTACAGATGCCAAATATAAGATGTAGATTTCAATTTAATCCACAAGACATTGAGCACTCACTTGAAGCACGTAGGGACATGTATTTACCCATTCTTCAAGATCCCCAACAACTAAGACAACCTATGGCAGGCAATGCAGCTTTTGCTTTTGAATTAATATTTGACAGAACTATGGAAGTTAACAGTAAAGTGTCAAAGTCCTCTGTAGCGGGTGTTGACGACGAATCTCCTGGTGAAGAAACACCAGATGAAACTAGCGCAGAAACTGTTGGCGTATTTCATGATTTAAGAATACTGTATTCTATAATTGGTACAGGGTTAAGTAAAGAGTTATTAGACGCACAAATGAAAAAAGCTAGATTAGATATCTTATCTTATGCACAACGTAATTACTCTGAATTAAACATTCAAAGAAATAGTGATGGCAACTTTGTGGCCGTTGGAAACACTGATGAAACTGGTGTTGAGGGTACTGTAGACCAAAACTCACAAGAGTTAGTAAACTTTTTAAGTCAATTAAATGACCCATTAAGTGATGCTTCTGGGAATCTAAGTTTTATGTCTAATTTAAATATTGGAAACTCTGCATTTTTAACACCACAACCATGCAGAGTTATTTTTTCTCCTATGTTTATGGTTGATGGTTTTGTAATGAATACTAGAGTTTTATTTACAAAATTTAGTGCAAAAATGATACCCATACAATGTAAAGTATTTTTACAAATGCAAGCAGTTTATATTGGTTTTGCAAAAAAACAAACATTCCTGACTGCCCAGTATGAAGAGCAAGCAGAAATAAACACCGGAGCTCAACAAAATGCAAATCAGGCCGTTGTAGATATTTGTAAAATTCTACAAACTAATATGAGAGCAATAGGGGTTGGTTATAGTAGTGATACTAGAATACTTGGTAATTCCACTGAGGCAACAAACACTACAGACCACGTGTATTCTGTTAGTTACAATAAAGAGGGAAGCAATGAAGCAGCTTCTGGTTTAGTTTATCAACCAATTTGGCTTTATGGAACTAAAAACTTTTGGTATAGAAGAGGTTTTTCTACTAATCCAAGTCTTTCAAAGAGTAATAACTTAACTAGCTACAACTCTGATTATTACCTAAATTATAACACTCCTATAAACACTCCTAACTTTATGCCCGGAATAACAGTAGCGCTTGTTAACGGTACTAAAGAAAAAGATGAAATAGCTAAGAAAGTATTTGAAGATTATAAAGATTCAGGTCCTCTCCTTAGGATAAATATAACATCAAGAATATACGGGCCTTTTGGTAGCCAAGTGTTAGGAAATGCTTTTGTAGCTACCAAACTTGGAACAGAAGCTAAGTCTTACCCAAGTTCTAGTGAGTATCCTACAGGTGTAAAACTTTTAGGTGATTATAATGTTGGAATAGAGATAAGAGATAAAGCAACCTGGGAAAAATATGCTGATCGTTCACATGATTTTCTATTAAGTTCTAGATCTCCTAGTGAAAATCTATATAATGACTCCAACCAAGCTGCTAATCCAATAACTCCAAGCACAGATAATAGTTCATTTGTTAGTGTACTTAACAATTTGGACGATAAAATTACTACTTATACTAATTCCTTAAGTCCTCATACTTCAACACAAAAAGCTAATGCTAAAAAAGTACTACAAGATATATACAAAAGTTCAAATAGAATTGGAGCAGAAAATACTGACCCAAAAATAGATGGACAACTTGATACATTGCTCCCGTTGTTTCCGGGAGCGTACTATAGCAACATTCCTGATTCTCTACTAGAATTAGTAAATGAGGTGCACGGTTTAAACTCATTATATTTTGTTGTAGTTACTGAAACTAGTTTAAAAATGACAATATCAGCTGTGGCTAACGCTGGAACTCAACCATTTGCAATAGTGTCTGAAAGATCTACGGATGTAATTCAGGGGTCAACAGTAGGGCACAAAGTAAGTCTGATTCAACGGTACGAAAACATCCCACCTGCTCCAAGTTACTGGCTAGTAGGAGATACGCAATGATAACTAAATACTTATCAACCGATA
>Ga0114967_10000719_pt1 | contig 28258 bp, 29 predicted proteins | sample M_130628_MF_Meta_FD_92639 | JGI IMG/M metagenome (GOLD analysis project Ga0114967, IMG submission 92639) | Freshwater microbial communities from Lake Montjoie, Canada to study carbon cycling - M_130628_MF_MetaG | ecosystem: Environmental > Aquatic > Freshwater > Lake | place: Lake Montjoie...
CTAAACCGCAATTCTCTTATTATCTTACTTATGACGCCAATACCCCTATTGATTTTGATTATGTATTGAAAGATATTGGATCGACCGACGGTGCAGGCTATAAGAATGCAGAAACGAGAGATACTATTATTCTAAGAGCTTTAACTGCGGAGGGAGCTAAGCGATTAAAAGAAATCTCTGGCATTAAATCGGTTACCCGCATAGTTGCTAAATCAGGCGAATCCAACATCTTTTCGCACAATCCGAATTGGAATGCGGATAACTTTGGTCCGATCTACATCCCAGAGGCTGGTAAGACCGTAGCCTTAAACAAGCAATCCTTACCTTTTTACAAAAGAATCATTACCATTTATGAAGGGAATACTTTGAAGGTGGTTGGGGACGACATTTATGTGAACGATCAAAAAGTAACTAGTTATACCTTTAAGCAAAACTACTATTGGATGATGGGAGACAACCGTCACAACTCGGAAGACAGCCGCTACTGGGGGTATGTACCGGAAGACCATATTGTAGGGAAACCGGTATTTATATGGATGAGTTGGGACACCAACGGAAAGGGACTAAACAAAATACGTTGGGAGCGTCTATTCACTACGGTAAGTGGTGATGGGCAACCGCAATCTTACTTTAAAATCTTCTTAGGCTTATTAGTCTTATACTTTGTTGGGGAGCATTTTTGGAGAAAGCGTAAGGCGAAGAATAGTTGATTTGAAAATTTGAAGATTTGAAGATTTGAAAATTTGAAGATTTGAAGATTTGAAGATTTGACCATATGAAAGTCATAGAGTTTGGTAAAGGCTTTATGGCTTTTAATTTTACTACCATTTTAACCGCATGAAAAATATACTGATCCATCCCTCCTATTTTCCTTCTGTAAGTCACTTTGTGGCTATGGCGCAGGCGGATTTGGTTACTTTTGAAATGGAAGATCATTTTCAGAAGCAGACGAATCGCAACCGGATGTATATTTATAGTCCGAATGGCATACAGTTGCTTAACATACCTGTGAAACACTCTAACGAAGCCCATCAGAAGATGAAGGAAGTGCGGTTAGAGACTGCTTTTGATTGGCAGAAACAGCATTTTAAATCGTTGGAAGCGGCCTATCGAACGTCGCCGTTCTTTGAATACTTTGAGGACGATATTCGAACCATCTTTGAAAAGAAACACACGTTTTTGATGGACTTAAACTTGGAAACGATGGCCATCGTGTCGAAATGTTTGGGATTAGTATTTGATTACGATGAAACGGAGGAGTACTTCCATACTGTCACGGATAAACAAGATTACCGCGGCTTGGTGAATGGCAAGAAAGACTTGTCCCAATTTGAACCCTACACCCAAGTATTTGGTGCAAAGCATGGGTATTTAAACAACCTTAGCATCTTGGATTTACTTTTTAATGAGGGGCGTTATGCTTTAGAATATTTAAAAAAGCAGTCCTTATAATTAGTCTTTAAAAGACAAGCGCGTCATGATGGGATAATGGTCGGAGTTTTCAAACTGCGCGAAGGTCGTGAAGCTTTTCACTTTCATTTTTTTACTGGCGAAGATATAATCGATACGCGCTGGGTAGTACTTGAATTTGTAGGTTTGTCCGAAACCATTCCCTGCTTCTTCGAAGCAATCGTTTAAATCCGCTTTAATATTACGATAGATGTAGGAGAACGGACTGTTGTTCATGTCTCCGCAGATGATTACGGGATAGTGGCATTCTTTTTTGTGTCGTACCAGCACATCGGCCTGTTGCTCTTGCTTTTTGAACGCTAATCGGATGCGATCGAATAGAAGTTCGGTTCGGCTCTGGTTTAGCGAATCCACATGCTGTTGGATTTCGTTTACATCGGGAGAAATCTTGATGGATTGCAGGTGGATGTTGTACACACGGAGGGTATCGGTGCCTTTGCGGATGTCGGCGTAAATTATATTATTTCCAGCTTCCGGTATTTTGAAATCCCCTTGATTGAAGATGGGGTATTTAGAGAAGATGGCTTGACCCGTTTTGATGTTTTTTCCCTCCATAAAAATGGCTTTATACTTGTATACTCTGAGGTCGACTTTGGCATTTTCGGAGTATTCTTGGACACAAAGTATATCGGGATTTTGCTCGTTGATAAAATGTCTGATGGTGTCCCCTACATTGCCTTTATCAATCCAGTCGAATAAATTGAAGAGGCGTACGTTGTAACTCATTACGGTAAAATCCTTTTCTTCTGTGGCCACCTCATTGGACGAAAACTTGTAGAACTTATTGATGAAGGTGATTCCGAGTAACAAAACTAAGCCGGACAAGATTACTTGGCGTTTGAGCTGGATCAACCAATAGCAAAAAAACAAGCCGTTCAGGATCAGGAATAGGGGTAAAATTAGCGTTAAGACTGCTAATAATGGAAATGAACCCGGCGCTAGAAAAGGCAGTACATAGGCAATAAAGGTTAATACTGTAATGACAATATTGAACGCAAAAATTACTTTATTGAACCACGATAGTTTCTTCATTTAGTTTTATTTCCCAGCTTTGAAGAGGAATTCTTTCTCTTCGGCTGTTAGGCTATCATAGCCTGATTTACTGATTTTATCTAGAATCTCGTCTATTTGTTGTTGGGTTTTATCCTTGGCAACTATTTTACTTTCTCTTTTTACGGCAGGCTGTTTGGGGTTAACGTGCACTCTTTTGAAGGGAGTGGATTTTTTTTTCTGGAACAAAGAAACGAAGAATTCTATAACGGCATTCACGATTCGGCTTAAATCGGTTCCGTTTTGCAGCAATTTGATATACAAAAAGCCAAAAAAGGCACCGCTAATGTGGGCGATATGGCCTCCGGTGTTGTCTAGCTGGATTTGCAATAAATCTAGAATAAGCAGCACGGCCGTGATGTGCCATAGTTTGACGTTTCCAATTAGCATTAATCGGATGTTCATTAAGGGTTGGTACGTCGTAGTCGCCACCAATAGCGTCATAATTGCTGCGGAAGCCCCGACCATAGCAGAAGATTTATGCAAGACATAAAAACTTCCCACGAAACACAGTCCGGCAAAAATAGCACTTAGCAAATACAAGCCCAGGTATTGTTTTTGGGTAAAAAAGGTAAGGAACAATCGGCTAGCGAAATTGAGCACCATCATGTTGAAGAACAAATGCAGGGGACCGTCGTGTAGAAAAGCGTAGGTCAAGAGCGTCCATGGATGGGTGAGCACCACGGAAGGTTCTGAGGATAGTGCGATCCAGTTGGGGAACGCAAAAAAGCCCAGTTTGAATTGGTAGAAGACAATAGACCCTAAAAAAGCGCCTACATTCCAATAGATCATTTTATTGGAGATGCCGCCAATTTTGTATTGAAATTTTAAGTCGTCTAAAATACTGTTCATGGTCTAATTCCAACGGTTTTTGTTAAATGAATTTTTCTTCCAGTACCACATCATCAGGAAGCCGGTGATGGCGCCACCCACGTGGGCAAAGTGGGCTACATTTGAAGTTACACCTATTGAACTTCCAAAAATACCGAACAAACCGTCGTATAAAATCATATAAATAGGGACGAAGTACTTAGCCTTAATTGGAATAGGTATAAACATTAATCCTAATTCGGCATTTGGGAACATAAAAGCAAAGGCTATTAATAGTCCATAAATAGCTCCTGACGCCCCTAAAACGGTACCTTGTGAAACGCCAATTGCTTCTTGCAGTTGGTTAAATTGTATTTGATTACAATGAGCATGATCCAGAATTGTCTTTACATTGCTTGCAATCATTTGATGATTTTCATCAAAAAGACTACTATAATCGGCATTTAATACGGTATGTATTTCTGATGCAGATAAATTTAAGCTTGACAATTCATTTAAAACGGCGTGAATTTGATAGTAACTAACTCCTGTATGCACCAATACGGCACCCAATCCACAGGAGAGATAAAAGAAGATAAACTTCTTGGCACCCCAAAATTGTTCCAATACACTACCAAAAGAGACTAAGGCAAACATATTAAACACAATATGCATCAAATTGGACGGGTCAGACTGACCATACACTGGTGCATGCATGAACATATGGGTAATGGGTTGCCAAACTCTGAAATTTGGGCTAGCAGGATAATACTCTGAAAACATTTGGTAGGCCATATCGCCTACATAGTTAGAGCCGATATAGAAAATAATATTGATAATTAGCAACTGTTTGACAGTTTCGGTCATTCGCATCATAGACTGAATTTTTTATCTAAATCTTCCACGCTCATGGTGATGAACGTTGGTTTTTGAAAAGGTGATACATTAGGTTCTTTGCAGGCAAAGAGGTTGTGCACTAGATTTTCTTGTTCTTTTTCTGTTAAATAAGTTCCTGTTTTTACTGCCAAACTTCGTGCCATAGATTTGGCTATCGTATCGTTTTGACAAAAGCTACTGTCGGGTATCCCATCTTGCAGGTCCGACAATAACTCTTCCAAAACAATTGAAATTTCGCTTTCCGACACATTGACAGGCAGGCCAGAGATCATGATAAACTCTTCCTCAAAACCTTCAAACACAAAGCCGGTATTTTCGAGCGATGATTTGAGTTCGCCCAGCAATTCGATTTCCGACGATGAATAAAACAACTGCAAAGGGAACAATAGTTGTTGGCTCGACGCTTGTTGTACCGTCATACTGGTCAAGAAGGCTTCATACAATACACGCTCGTGGGCGCGCTTTTGATTGATGATCACCATCCCGGACTTGATAGGGCTGACGATGTATTTTTTATGAATTTGGTACGTGCGCTTCACTTCTTGTTCGATTTCGTTCTCTTCAAACAAGGAAGAGGTCACCGCTTCGTTTTCGAAGGAATGTTCGGCAAGCTCCTGCCCCGCTTGTTTTAGTCCGACATACAAACTCTCCCAAGAAGGTTGGGCTTCCGCTTTTCTATAATTAGAAGAAGAAGCAAAACTAGGAGCCGACGCGAAGGCTTTGCTTGGTTTTTCATTGGCAAAGGGATTGTAATTGCTGTCCACTTGGATGGTGGGGTATTCAGCCTCTTTGCTTTGGTATTGGTAGGGCGTATCTAAGTTCGGGTCTCTATCGAAATCCAGTACAGGAGAAACGTTAAACTGGCCTAAACTGTGTTTGGTTGCGGAACGTAATATGGCATAGAGTGCATGTTCGTCATCAAACTTGATTTCCGTTTTGGTAGGATGAATATTGATGTCGATGGTATGCGGTGGCACTTGCAGGTAGAGAAAATAGCTGGGTTGGGCTCCATCCTTTAGCAAACCCTCGTAGGCTGCCATTACGGCGTGATGGAGGTAGCCGCTTTTGATGAAACGGTCGTTGACAAAGAAGAACTGCTCTCCCCTATTTTTCTTAGCAAATTCGGGTTTGCCAATAAACCCTTGCAGGGTTACGATTTCGGTATCTTCACTAACGGGAACCAGTTTTTCATTGGTTTTCCCAGCGAATATATTGACGATGCGTTGGCGCAGGTTGGATATCGGCAAATTGAACATTTCACTACCGTTATGGTACATTGTGAAATGGATGTTGGGGTGTGCCATGGCTACCCTTTGGAATTCGTCTACGATATGGCGTTGCTCTACGGTTTCGGATTTCAGGAAATTGCGTCGGGCCGGTATGTTGAAAAATAGATTTTTGATGGCGAAGGATGTTCCTTTAGGCAGAACGGCAGGCTCTTGGGACACGAATTTGCTACCTTCGATGATGATGTGAATGCCTAGTTCCTCTTGCTCTTGTTTGGTTTTCATTTCGACATGGGCAATCGCTGCGATAGACGCTAAAGCTTCCCCTCGGAATCCTTTGGTGTGGAGCGAAAACAAATCTTCGGCTTGTCGGATTTTGGAGGTGGCGTGGCGTTCGAAGCACAAACGGGAATCGGTTACGCTCATGCCTTTGCCATTATCGATGACTTGGATTAGGGATTTACCGGCGTCCTTTATGATTAGTTTGATGTCGGTTGCTTTGGCATCCACTGCATTTTCTAGTAATTCTTTGACTACTGAAGCAGGGCGTTGCACCACTTCACCGGCGGCAATCTGGTTGGCAACATGATCAGGAAGTAATTGAATTATGCTTGACATTCTTTCGTATACTGTGTTCGGTTAAAAAGCTAGGGCCTTGAGATCACCTAAGCAAGCAAATTTAAGGAAAAAGTATGGTGATTTACCGTTAATCCTTTGCTAAAAATAAAACAATGTTTTCAAAAAATTTAATTGCTTAGGGCTGTTAGCATTGTTACCGCACTCTATGGCCGTTGCAATTCTCCGTTCAAAAAAATATACACTTTTTGCATACCATTGGATTTTACCCTTTCTATACTTTTATCAAAACAAACAAAAATCTAAATTTATGGTAACTAAGTGGCTTACCCCCACCACGTGACAACGAGCAAAAATGATTCAGGTTTTTGCCCTCAAAAGAATTACTGAAACCCCTATTTATTTTGAAGGTTTGTTATTAAATAGTGGGTGGAACAAACAAGCCATAAAAAAACAGCCCTACTTTACAATGTTTTGACGACAAAAAGTGAGGACTGTTCGTTTTAAATTCTATACAAAATTATGAAAAAAATTTTATTTAGCTTATTGGCTACAATTTTATTATCTTTAAATACTCAAGCTCAAAAGGTGGGTGAAAATCGAAATGGAAAATTTGTCATCACGGAAGATTTGACTTTTCTGAAAGAAAAATGGAACAAATTTTTATTAGACAGTAAAATAAAAGGTGAAATTGTTCAAATTGAAATTACTTCAGATACCTACGAAGAAAACAAAGAAACCATTCGATATTATCAGATAACTGGTTATCTAAAAGACAATTTAGGCTCCGTGGCATCATTAGTTACGCTTGACACCAAAACAAATTTCATGAAAGTAGAACTAACAAATGCTTCAACTACGGTTTCCTGCACCGGTTGTAATTTAGGTTGCCATCCAAGGATGTATAAAGGAAAAGTTTGGTATTGCAGTAGCCCGGGATGCCCAGAGCCTGCCGCTTGTACAAAAACAGAAACAATTACCTTTTAAATATTTTTTTAGTTATGAAATATATCCTAATAATAGTAAGCTTCCTCTTTTTATCTTGCTCTAAATCCCTTTATACCAAGCCGGTCGGCATGGATTTTACAGTTACTCTACTCAATAATGAGGAGATCCATCATACGATTACGGCTGATACGATTCAGCTCAAATCGCAATGGAATAAGGTACTTAAAGAGCAAGAGATTGAAGCTGAAGTTTCGCATTTCAGAATAAAGACAGGTATTGACGAGATGACGGAAAAAAAATACTATTATTTGATAGCCGACACTTTTGACGGTAAGGTTAAAATGGCGACCAAATTAGTTAAACACAAAAAGAAGTACTATTTGGACGTAATTGAACCCATTTATTTCATCTGCTATGGATCTTCTACCTGTAACCCATTGAGGTATAACAACAATTGGGAATACGATAGCAGAGACCTACTGAATTGCAGAAAAACGGAAGTGGTTTTTTACTAACCAACGCAAGAAAAGTGCCATTTCATAGCCTAACATGAAAAATTGATGCGCCGATTAATTTTATTACTCTTAGTTGCCTTCAGTCATCCAATTTATTCACAAACCGATTTACAAACGGCTCTTAAAGGTGGAGAAATATTACTCAGCGGGTTAAGCATCTTTAAAACGTCCAAAAGCAGTAAAACGGATAGTAAAATAATTGAAAGTGTTTGTGTCAAAAACAAACTAGTTGACAAAATCACGTTCAGGATCGTGGGCAAAAACGAGGAAGGTGACGAGATTAAAAAAGAACTCGTGATCCAAAAAGACGGTAAAGAGTGCCTTTTTGTCTTACCGAAAGGCATTTATACCTACGAAGTTGTATTACCCAATAAAGAAATCTATAAAAAAGGGGAATACAAGTTTGATGAAGATGTAGTCATCACCATAAAAGATGACTAAAACAAAAAAGGTGTTCCCTTCGGAACACCTTTTTATTTTCTACAGTATTGATTACATGGATTTTCTTCTTAGGTCGGCCATCTTAATCGCCGCAATCGCCGCTTCGGTCCCTTTATTTCCATGAACTCCGCCACTGCGGTCGATGGATTGTTGCTCGTTGTTATCGGTTAGCAAACAAAAGATTACCGGTACATCGGTTTGCACGTTTAGGTCTTTGATGCCTTGGGTTACTCCTTCACATACGAATTCGAAGTGCATGGTTTCCCCTTTAATGACGCAGCCTATGGTGATTACGACGTCTACTTCTTGGGTTACAATCATGCGTTGGGCTCCATACACTAATTCAAAGCTCCCGGGAACATTCCAGCGGATCAGATTTTCGGGTAGGGCGCCACAATCTAAAAGGGCTGCTTCTGCGCCGCTGTATAGACCGTTTGTGATGTGATCATTCCATTCGGATACTACGATCCCGAAACGGAAGTCTTTGGCATTGGGAAGTTTGCTTTTATCGTAATTGGATAAGTTTTTATTTGCGGTTGCCATGGGTTCTGTTTTAAAAGAAAAAAGGATTAAAGAGGTTCTCTTTAATCCTTTTTATACTATACTTTATGTTGTTATTGTGCTAAACCAATTAAAGCGTCGATGTTTTGTCCTTCTGGAGTGGTATCGAAATTATCTTTAATATCGGTAAAATATTTAAGAGCGTCGGCTTTGTTTCCTAACACTAAAGCTGTTTTACCGGCTTTCAATAAATATCTTGGACGTGTAAAATCGTTTTGGCTTGCATCGGCCGCTTTGATGTAATACTCAAGCGCTTCTTTTTGTTTGTTTTGTTGGGCATAAGCATCACCAATAGCTCCTTTCGCCAAGGTGCTTAACATAATATCTGAAGAAGAAAACTTCTCTAAGCTGGTGATTGCTTCTGCGTATTTTTTAGTATTTAAATAAGCGATACCTGCGTAATAGTTTGCCAAGTTTCCAGCAGACGTACCTGAAAATTCGTCAGCGATTTTTACCACTCCGTATTTACCTTCCGATCCTTTTAATACTAAATTGAATAATGAATCTGCTTTTGCACCGCCGTCCACTGCTTTTTGGAAGTTTTGTTGCGCTACAAATAATTCTTCAGCAGCCGTTTGTTGATTTGGCTCTGCTACGAATTTTTGATACATTAAATACCCTACTGTTACAAGCGCAACAGCCCCTAGGAAACTTAAAATTACTTTTTGGTTTTTAGCTACAAAATCTTCTGCTTTAGAAGCCGTTTGATCTAAGGTATCAAATGCTTTCGCTGTTGTACTGTCTTTTTCGTCAACATTGATTTGCTCGATATCGTCCACAAATGTATTTACTCCTTTGTCTTCTTTTTCTTTTGGTGCTTTATATCCTCTTTTGTTAAAAGTTGCCATCTATTTTTAATTTAGTGTGCGCAAAAATAAAATTTTTATTCAAATTTAAAAGCTATTTTTCTCGATATTTTTGAATAATTTGCACCTCTTTAGATAACCTTGATTGATTTAAAATAAAAATCATCCTATTTTCTCAATTAAAAAAGGACTTTAAGCACTAATTTTAAACCAACACAAATTGTTTTTAAAGCGTATTTCTTTACTTAACTACAAGAATTTTTCTGAGGCGACCTTTGAATTGGATTCCAAAATCAATTGCTTTGTGGGTAAAAACGGTATTGGAAAAACGAATATCTTGGACGCTGTATATCATTTGGCTGCTGGTAAAAGTTATTTTAATCCGTTGTCTTTGCAAAACATTAAACATGGCGAAGAATTTTTCATGATTGATGGTACGTTTGAAAAAGGAGCAAGAACCGAACAGATCATTTGCAGCATAAAAAAGGGGCAAAAAAAGGTGCTCAAGCGCAATGGTAAAGTTTATGAAAAATTATCGGATCACATTGGGTTTCTTCCGTTGGTCATCATCTCTCCTGCCGACCGGGATTTGATCATTGAAGGCAGTGAAACCCGACGCAAGTTTGTTGACAGTGTTATTTCCCAACTGGACAGCACTTATTTAACCCAGCTGATACAGTATCAAAAAATTATTAGTCAGCGCAATGCTTTATTGAAGTACTTTGCGTTGAATCGGGTTTTTGACCAGGACACTTTGAGTATCTATGATTCCCAATTGGAAGACCTTGGACAAGCCATTTTTGAGAAGCGCAAACAGTTTCTGGCTGAATTCATACCCATATTCAATCAGTACCATCAAAAAATAACGGAATCGACTGATTCGGTTCAGTTGGTTTACCAAAGTGATTTATTTGATAAAAACACCATGACCCTATTGGCAGAGAACCTGAGTAAAGATCGTGCCTTGCAATACACCTCTGTGGGGGTACACAAAGATGACTTATCCTTTGAAATTGATCATTTCCCGATCAAGAAATTTGGTTCCCAAGGCCAGCAAAAATCTTTTCTAATTGCTTTAAAGCTAGCGCAGTTTGCCTTTTTAAAAAAGCAGAGCGGAGAAAAACCCATCTTATTATTTGACGATATCTTTGACAAATTGGATGAATTTAGAGTAGGAAAAATCATTGCAATGGTTAATAGTGAAGAATTTGGTCAGTTGTTTATATCGGACACCCACACAGAGCGAACTGAAAATATCGTCAAAACTACCCATCAGAGTTATAAAATATTTACTTTGTAGTTTCATCTAAATTTGTATTTTAGCAACAAACAACACCTTATGAAGTTAAAATATTTCCCCTTATTACTTCTTGCGTTTTTGGTTTTGTGCTGTCAGGCTAAACAAACAACCTTCGTTGAAACACTGGATGTTCCTTCGTTTTCAGAGAAACTAAACGCAACGAAAACGGCTCAATTACTGGATGTTAGAACACCAGAAGAGTTCAGCCTTGAACACTTAGAAAACGCGAATAATCTCAATTGGTACGAGCATGACTTTGCCGAAAAAGCAGGCAAATATGATAAGTCAAAACCTATTTTTGTGTATTGCAAAGCCGGCAATAGAAGTTTGCAAGCCGCAAAGAAATTAGCTACGCTAGGTTTTCAAAAAGTTTACAATTTGGATGGCGGGCTGATGAAATGGAATGTGGCCCATCACAAGCCTGCGGGCCCTATCATAGGGATGCACGAGGACGAATTCTTCGCCTTAACGAAAACAAAAGAAATTGTCCTAGTTGATTTTTATGCCGAGTGGTGTGGACCATGCCGAAAAATGGCGCCCTTCCTGACCCAGATGCAACTGGATTTAAAAGACAACATGAGTATTACAAGAATTGATGTGGATCGAAATCCTACGATTGCAGAGCAATTACATATCGAGAGCTTGCCGCTTTTATTGCTCTATAAAAATGGCAAAGAGATTTGGCGTCATGTAGGATACATTTAGAAAATGAACTAAAGAAAACGATCTCAAAACAATGATTACCCCAGAAGCCCTTCAATTTCTTGAAGACTTGATTGCCAACAACAATACGGAATGGATGCATGCCCACAAAAAGCGGTATGACCTCTATAAAAAAGACTACCATCACTTCATCAGTTTGCTTTTGCAGGAACTAAAACCTTTGGATCCTTCCTTAGAACCCTTAGAAGTAAAAAATTGTACGTTCCGTATCAATCGTGATATTCGGTTTTCGAAAGATAAATCACCCTATAAAACGAATCTGGGGGTTTGGTTCTCGCAAAATAAGTTTAGAAAAAACAGTCCGGGCTATTACATCCATTTTGAAAAGGGGAATTCCTTTATCGCAGGCGGTGTTTGGTGTCCGGAACCCTCTGAATTAAAGAAGATCCGCAAAGAAATTGCCTTTTTTCCTGAAGATTTAGAAGCCGTACTTAACGATCAACATTTCAAAAAAGAATTTGGTTCTCTCAGCCGTGAGGAAAGTAATCTTCTTAAGAAGGCACCCAAAGATTTTGACCCGAACCACCCGGCCATTGATTATTTAAAGTTAAAAAGTTTTACTGCTTCAGAAAAAATCGAAGATTCTTTATTTACTAAGCAGGATTTTAGTAAAATTGCAGCGCAGAAACTAATTGCTTTAAAACCATTAAATGATTTTCTAAACCGTGCGTTAGAAACAGAAGAATAATCGGAATGTCAAAAAAAAGAATCCTATTTTTAGGAGAAACTTATAGAGCTGATGCGCTAACATGGATGTCTGGACTCCAAGAATTTGGCGATTTCGAGATTGTAACTTGGGAGCTTCAAAAAAGCAGTGTAGGCTTCAGTAGAATTAGTCGTCTACTAGAACTGCTCTTTGCTTTTTTTACCATTCGGAAAATTGCAAGAACCTTTAAACCCGATATGATTATTGCGGAACGAACGACAAGTTACGGTTTTTTAGCCGCACTTACCGGTATCAAACCCGTGGCTATCGCACAACAAGGAATTACAGATTTGTGGCCACACCATTCGCCTTTGTATATTTTTAAAAAAATGTTGCAAGATTTTGCTTTTAAGAAAGCTGATTTGATCCATGCTTGGGGGGAGGTTATGGCTAACCACATGAAAAAAAGCAATGTAAACATGTCTAAGGTTTTGGTCTTACCAAAAGGCGTCAATTTAGGCTACTTTACCTTCAGCGACAATCAAGATAAAACCACCATTGAAGCCATAGTAACCAGAGCTTTGGAGCCAGAATATCGGCACATTAAAATCTTACGGGCCTTTGCGCTCCTGAAAAAAAAGAATATTCCCTTCCGTTTGGTGATTGTTGGAGATGGTAGTTTGCGGAAGTCTTTAGAGAAATTAGCTCGTGATCTTGATATTGAAAAAGAAGTGGATTTCAAAGGTAAAAAATCCAATCATGAAGTCGCTCAATTGTTGCAGGAATCCAATTTTTACATTAGCATGCCTTCTACAGAAGGCGTATCCGCTTCGCTTTTTGAAGCTATGGCTTGTGGTTGTTTTCCCATCGTTAGTGATTTACCAGGAAATCGAACTTGGATTAATAATCAAGAGAATGGAGTGCTTATTCCTTTTGGACGATTCAAATTATTAGCGGAGGAATTGCAGTATGCCTTTGAAAGAACTGTGTGGAGGAAGACTGTAGTGCATCGAAATAGAAAATTTATAGAGGATCATGCCAATTATGCCCAGAATATGAAAAAGATTGCGGACGCTTATCACCAATTAATACTTACTAACCGGAACTGATATGTGTGGCATTAACGGGATACTTACATTCACATCAGAAAACGTTGATGAAAATCAGCTTTTGAAAATGCGCGATTCACTGGAACATAGGGGACCAGATGATGCTGGTCACTATGTAAACGGTTCGATTGGTTTGGGACATCGTCGCTTGTCCATCATCGATACTAGTGCTGGAGGGCATCAGCCTTTTCACTCGGAGAACAAGCGCTATGTCATGGTTTTTAATGGGGAGATTTACAATTACAAATCCTTTTACGGTGAATTAAAAAGCAAGGGGTTACACTTGAGAACAGGCTCAGACACGGAAGTGTTGCTTTTGCTTTTTGAACTTTATGGCATGACCTTTCTTCATCGACTGCAAGGTATGTTTGCCTTTGCCATTTATGATACCTTAGATAAAAAATTATACTTGGCTCGCGATCGCATGGGGGTAAAGCCGCTGTATTATGCTTTTTACAAAAACGCTGTTTATTTTGCGTCGGAACAAAAAGCCCTATTTACGGCTGGTGTACCTTTGGAATTATCGGAAAACGGGTTAGATGAATATTTCTTTAATCGCTTTGTAGCGGGAGAAAACACGTTGTATAATCGGGTAAAGAAGTTGATGCCAGGTCATTTTATGGTGTTAGAAAATGACGGTTATACCACTTATCATCAATGGTGGAGTTTACAATCGGAAATATTGCATTTTCCGACCATCAAAGATCCAAAAAAATGGTTTGAGGAAACCTTCTTTGAATCGGTTAAATTGCGCATGGTCAGCGATGTCCCTGTGGGCGTGCTGTTGAGCGGCGGATTGGACTCTTGTTCCATCTTATCCTCGTTGTACCATCAAAATTTTAAAGACATTAACACCTTTAATATCGGCTTTTCGGAGGACGAGCACAATGAGTCTTTTTTAGCCAAGAAGATCACTGAAGAGTACGATTATACTTTTAACAGCACCCAATTGAATAACGAATCGTTATTTCAAAATTTAGTCGAATCGACCTATTTCCAGGATGAGCCTTTAATGCATTTAAATGAGCCACATCTTCTTGCCGTATCAAAATTAGCAAAGCCAAAGGTAAAAGTACTCTTATCCGGCGAAGGGGCCGATGAACTTATGGGTGGGTACGTAAGGTATAAAGCATTGAAGAGTCCGTCACTCCTAAAAGTAGTTTCAGGATTGCGTTTGATGCATCGCTTTACTAAAACACCGCGCTATGACAAACTTATGCGTTATTCTAAGATCGATAATGTCGATGACTTAGTTATTTTTAACGGATCAAATGTTTTTCCCGATGATATTAAATCGTTTTACGGAAGAGCAGATAAGCCCTTTAATATTTATCGAAATAAAGTATTAAAAGAAGCCAAAGAATTATATCCGAATAACCCGCAGCGGCAATCGCTTTATTTTGATCAGCACACTTATATGTGTTCGTTGCTGGATCGAAATGACCGTTGTACGATGGGCACCTCTATTGAGTGTCGCGAACCCTTTTTGGATTATCGATTGATTGCCGGCTTAGGCACCTTGGATGACCAATGGTTATTTAGTGGCAAGAAAGGGAAGTTTATATTAAAAGAAACGATGAAAACCATGCTTCCCGAGGAAATCGTTCAATTTAGAAAAATTGGACTGAGTGCCCCGTGGTATACTTACTTATTGGAATATCCTTCTTTTAAAGAAGAATTGGATGATTTTACCCGTAGTCCCATATTTGACATGCCCTTTTTAGAAAATTTAGATGCCAAAAAAATAGTGCAGGAATTGCGCCAAGGCAATTATAAACTGATGCCTTACGTCATGCCTATTTTCATGTTGCACATTTGGCATAAAAACTATTTTAAAAAGTTTGCTTAAATAACTTTGCCTTACTTTTGTGGTACAAATTTGAACATGAATATGATTATAGAGCACAACTTTTCTTTAAAAAACTATAATACATTTGGCATCGAAGCTAAAGCGCGCCAATTTATTGCGGTGCATAGTATTGATGAATTGAAAGTCGTATTGCAACAAAATCAGCACCAAAAAAAATTCATTTTAGGGGGTGGTAGTAATATGCTATTGACGCAAGACATTGATGCCTTGGTCATTCATGTAGACTTAAAAGGAAAGAAAATAATTAAAGAAGAAGACGGTGCTGTTTGGGTAGAAAGTATGGCGGGTGAGAATTGGCATGAATTTGTCCTTTGGACCATTGCACAAAACTTTGGAGGCTTAGAGAACATGTCGCTTATCCCAGGCAATGTGGGCACCACCCCGGTTCAAAACATCGGGGCTTATGGAACGGAGATTAAAGACACTTTTGTATCCTGTGAGGCTCTGGATATTCAAACTCAAGAACTCAAAACCTTTACGAAAGAAGCCTGTCGATTTGGCTATCGAGAAAGTATTTTTAAGCAAGAAGCAAAGGACCAATTCATCATTACGTCGGTGGTCTTTAAATTAACCACTACGAATCACAACATAAATACTTCTTACGGAGACATCCTCAAGGAATTAGAAAAGCATCACATTAGTACGCCAACCTTAAGAGACGTAAGTAATGCGGTAATCGCAATCCGTCAAAGCAAGTTACCCGATCCTAAAGAGCTAGGCAATAGTGGCAGTTTTTTTAAAAACCCGATTATTTCGAAAGCGGCTTTTGAAAAAATACACGCGTTGCATCCGGAGATGCCCTTTTATGTGGTTTCAGAAACCGAGGTTAAAGTGCCGGCAGGCTGGTTGATAGAACGTGCCGGATTTAAAGGAAAACGGTTTGGAGATGCGGGCATTCATAAAAATCAAGCATTAGTCTTGGTAAATTATGGAAATGCAACTGGGCAAGAGATATTGGCGGTTTCTAAAGACATCCAAGCTACGGTCTTGAGCGAATTTGGCATTGCCATTGAAGCAGAAGTCAATGTGATCTAACCCCTACCCTATGTATATTCCAGCATTGTATAAAAATGAAAATGCCGAAGAAATTCAAAACTTTCTGCGTGACCATGGATTTGCCGTTTTGATTAGTCAAGCAGGAGGAAAATTAGTGGCTTCGCACATCCCTTTAATCCTAGACGTGACGGCCGAAGGAGCCCAAATACTGGTAGGACATCTTTCCAAATTAAATCCGCAAGCCAACAGTTTTAACGACCAAGAGGAAGTACTGGCTGTTTTTTCGGGCGCTCATGCCTACATTTCTTCTTCTTGGTATGATCATGAAAATGTACCCACTTGGAATTATATTGCGGTTCATGTGTATGGGACTATTCGACTGTACAACGAAGCAGAAACTATAAGTTCCCTAAAAAAGCTTGTAGATCGTTATGAAATTAACTCTGAAAATCCGGTTAAGGTTCAAGAATTATCCGAAAAAACCATGAGGGAAGCTAGGGGAATAGTCGCTTTTGAAATTAAGATTACTTCTATAGAAGCGGTTAAAAAATTATCCCAAAACAGGGATGCTAAAAACTATGAAAACATCATCACCGCGTTAAAAAAAACAAATGATACTCAAGCCATTGCTGTTGCTGAGGCCATGAAAAAGAATAGGACCTAGGCGGTAGAAAATTTCCGGTTTGTCCCTACCAATTTCATAATTGATTTTGTACATTTGCGCACCTTGTAAAAAGACAAATAAAGCATTATGTTATTAGCTGTTTTCTGTATATTCATTGCCGTAGTTGTTATTCAATTCCTCTATTATATTCTTGTTTTCGGGAAGTTTTCTTTTGCTAAGCCGCAAACGAATACTCCTAAAAGAATCCCAATATCAGTAATTGTGTGTGCTAAAAATGAGGAAGAAAACGTGAAGCGGTTTGTACCGCTATTGGCCGAACAAGACTACGCAACTTTTGAGATTGTATTGATTGATGATGCCTCAAGCGATGATACCTTAGAATTGTTTGAAGCTTTTGAAAAGCAATATTCCAACATCAAGCTCGTGAAGGTCGAGAACAACGAAGCGTTTTGGGGCAATAAAAAATTTGCGTTAACCCTTGGTATAAAAGCGGCAAAATACGATTATCTCCTCTTTACCGACGCCGATTGTCAACCGGCCTCTAAAGATTGGATTACTACGATGAGTTCGCAATTTGCCATGAATAAAAACATTGTTTTAGGCTATGGAGCGTATAATAAGATTCCCTCTTCGTTCTTGAATAAGATTATTCGATTTGAAACTTTGTTGACGGCTACCCAGTATTTTGGGTGGGCCAAAATAGGGAAACCCTACATGGGCGTAGGACGAAACATGGCTTATAGACGAGATGAATTTTTCAAAGTTCGCGGTTTCATGGACCACATGAAAATACGTTCGGGCGATGATGATTTATTTATTAATCAGGCCGCTACTGCTGAAAACACTGCGATATGTTATTCGCCTGAAGGCTTTACCTACTCGGAGCCTAAGACTCGATTTAAAGATTGGTTTACCCAAAAAAGAAGGCATGCTTCTACCGCCAAGCATTATAAAATGTTTGATCGCAACCAACTTGGTCTGTATTACTTAACGCAATTCCTGTTTGTGCTATTGTCAATTGTTTTATTGGCCTTTCAATACCAATGGATTGCTGTTGTAAGCATGATTGGGTTTAGGTATTTATTCTCTTGGCTATCCTTAGGGTTTGCGGCCGGTAAATTAAAAGAAAAAGATGTGATGTATTGGTTCCCTATCATCGAGCTGATTTTGATCTTGACCCAATTGAATGTATTCATCGCCAATACATTCTCAAAACCGGTGCATTGGAAATAAGAAACTATATAGAAAAAGCAAAATTGGGCGACCAAGTGGCATTCACTTATTTGCTGGATCATTATTGGAATGAAGTCTATGGTTTTATGTTGAAACGGACGGAAAACGAAACCGATTCAGAGGATATTACCATCGAGACCTTTTCTAAAGCGTTTGACAAAATAGCCACCTACAATCCGGAATTTCAATTTAACACTTGGTTAATTGCCATTGCTAAAAACGTGCATATCGATATGTTGCGTAAAAAGAAATCTACTCTTTTTGTCGAGATTACGGACGAAGAGGATCAGCAAGCCTATAACATAGCGGATAGTTCGCCTTCGGCAGAAGACGAGCTCATTACAGAGCAAAACCTCTCCCGACTATTGCAATTCATTAAAGAATTGAAGCCTCATTATCAAGAAGTCATACAGCTGCGTTATTTCCAAGAGATGAGTTATCAAGAAATCGCAGAACAATTGGGTGAACCGTTGAGCAATGTCAAAATTAAATTATTGCGGGCCAAGAAACTTTTGGCTGAAATCATTGAAAGCAAAAAATAATTGTTATTCCGACGCCTATTTCCCTAGTAATTACGCAACATTTTAAGAGAATACCTTATTAGTTTGCATTTTTTTACGCTAATTAAATACTATTTTACACTATACCTCGTTATATAAGTAAATCCCTCTCTTATGCAGCATCAATACTTAACTCTAAAACAAACATTATGTCAAACGTTAGTATTTATGACAAAAACTGGATGGATCTGGTTTTTGAAGGCAAGAACAAAACTTATGGTGCCTACGAATTGCGACAAAACAACGCTCGAACTACCTTAATGGCCCTTTTCCTAGGCATTTTTCTCTTTGCAAGCCTTGCGGGGGTTATCATCCTAGTATCTTCTTTGACCACTGCTGATGCCATCAACGAACCGGTATTGCCCGAAGTAATTCATGTGACCAAGGTTTATATTGCTCCCAAAAAAATTGAACCTAAGAAGAAGGTTGTTGCATTAGCTAAACGCAAAGAAAAAGTAACCGAAAAGGTTGTTTCAAAAGACTTGATTCATCCTACCCTAGTCAAAAAAGAGGAGCATCCCGATGAAGTAACTGAAAATAAGAACCTTAAGGAGCAACAACCCGAAACTGATCCGAAAGGAACTGCTGGTGTGGGACTTACGACTCCCCTACCTACCGAAGGTGGCAATGAAGGGAAAGGCAAGGAAACTGCGGAACGCAAAGATGAGGGCGGAGTAAACAAGACGACCGAATTAGATGTAATGCCTGAATTCCCTGGTGGCATCAAAGAATTTCAAAAATACATCAGTCGGAATATTGACAAACCTGAAGTTGATGAAAGCAAAGAGTCCATTACCGCTATAGTGTCGTTTGTCATTGAAAAAGATGGGGGATTGTCGGACATTAAAGTATTGCGCAGTAACGATGCTGATTTGGAACGAGCCGCTGTTAAAGTGCTAAGATCTTTGCGTACGAAATGGAAACCGGGTATTAAAGATGGCGCCTTTGTTCGCACCTTGTACATACAACCCATTAGGATTGCCTTATAAATTCAGCTTCTTACTTATTTATAAAAGAAAAACCCTGCCGATTTTTGAAAGGCAGGGTTTTTTATTTTAGGGTAGGTATTAATCGTTGTTTTCAATACTCTTGTAGGCGTCGATTACTTTTTTCACGAGGCGGTGGCGTACAATATCTTTATCATCGAGGTATATGATACCGATTCCGTCGATGTCTTTCAGTACCAGTAAAGCTTCTTTTAGACCTGAAATGGTTCTTCTTGGCAAATCTACTTGACCTGGATCTCCTGTGATGATGAATTTAGCGTTTTTACCCATACGGGTTAGAAACATTTTCATTTGGGAATGCGTCGTGTTTTGTGCTTCATCTAAAATAACAAAGGCATTGTCTAACGTACGACCGCGCATAAATGCTAAGGGTGCGATTTGAATAATTCCCTTTAAGATATAGTCTTCTAAGGTTTGTGGTGGAATCATGTCGCGCAATGCATCGTACAGTGGTTGCATGTACGGGTCTAGCTTTTCCTTCATATCGCCAGGTAGAAAACCAAGGTTCTCTCCAGCTTCCACGGCGGGACGGGTAAGGATTATTCTTTTGACTTGCTTTTCTTTGAGTGCTTTTACGGCTAGTGCTACACCCGTATAGGTTTTACCAGTACCTGCAGGCCCCACGGCGAACACCATATCATTCTTTTGAACGTACTCTACTAATTTTTGTTGGTTAGGCGTCATTGCTTTAATGAGCTTCCCTCCCAGTCCGTGCACCAATATCTTATCGTGGTCAGGCATGCGTTGTTCTTCTTGCGAATTGCTTTGAATGACACGATCGATAACGTTGTTATCTATGTTGTTGTACCTAGTAAAATGAAGCATCAGGCGGTTGAAGCGATTCTCAAATTCGTCTAGCTCTTCTTTTTCACCAAAAGCCTTGAGCGTGGTACCTCTAGCCACAATTTTTAGTTTGGGATAGTACTTTTTAATTGTTTCAAGGTGGATGTCTTGAGCACCCCAAAATTCTTTGGGAGCAATGTCGTGTAATTCAATGATACGTTCGTTCAAAAGCGGGAGTATTAAATTAATAGAATTCGCTATATAATTGTTAGCTTTGTACTCAAAATTAAACAAATAAAAGGATAGGTTTCACTATTTTTGAGGGCTATTTCTACCAAGTTATAAACAATTTATGTCAATAATCACTTTAACAACCGATTACGGAGTAAAAGACCATTTTGTTGGGGCTTTAAAAGGTAAAATATTATCGGAGTTTAGAGAGGATATTATTGTTGACTTATCTCATGACACTGATTTGTTTAATGTATGAGAGGCTGCTTATATTATAGGCGCAGCTTATAGTAGTTTTCCCAAAGGAACGGTGCATCTTATTGGGGTAGACATTGAATTGAACCATGAGAACCAGCATATTGCTATGCAATGGAACGATCAGTATTTTATTTGTGCCGACAATGGGATTTTGAGCATGTTGATTCAGAAGATTGTGCCGCAAAAATTGGTTGCCATCAACATACACGATCGGTTGCCTAGCGATGCTACGGATTTGGATGTGTTTGTGAAGGTAGCTTGCCATTTGGTTAAAGGCGGCTTGCCAAATGTCATTGGGAAAGAAATAAAGACGATTAAAGAAGTCACTGAGTTGCAGGCCGTGGTCCAAAACAATCAAATAAAGGGGTATGTGATTTACAATGATCATTTTGGGAATGCGGTGACTAACATTTCGAAGAAGCTCTTTTTAGAGACCGGAAAAGGACGCCCTTATGAAATACAGATTAAAAACAAATCTATTAAAACGATCTTACCCAAATACTCTTCTATTGGACTATCGGATAAATATCCCATGAAACATTTTGAGGGAGAACGGTTGGCCATCTTCAACGAAGCGGGGTTTCTAGAGATTGCGATTTTTAGAAGCAATCCTAATACGGTAGGTTCGGCTTCCTCTTTGTTAGGACTGAATTACCGGGATGTTGTTACGATACAGTTTAAGGTTTAAGGTTTAAAGTTTCAGGTTTTAGGTTTTAGTGGTGCGTTTTGCGTTTGAGAATTAGAATAAAAAAGATATGTTTGTTAGAATTGTAAAAATGAGTTTTCACGAGGAGCAGGTGCCGACGTTTTTGGCCAATTTTGACCAGATGAAAGAGAAGATACGAGGGGCGGAAGGGAATCGGTTGTTGGAATTGTACCAGGATAAGAACAATCCTTGTATTTACTTTACGTATAGCTATTGGGAAACGGAGGCAGATTTGGAGCGTTACCGTCAATCGGCTTTGTTTGATGAAGTGTGGACGTTTACTAAAAAACTATTTAACGACAAGCCGGAAGCTTGGAGTGTGGATAAAGTAGTTTCCCTTGTTTAAGAATTACGAATTGAGAATTATGAATTACGAATATTAAAAATATGAAATCAATCGCGTTACGGGAAATAAAATCCTTTTTTGGTTCGCCTATAGGTTATTTGGTTATTGCCATTTTCCTATTGCTTAATGGTTTGTTCCTTTGGGTATTTGATGGCGAGTACAACATCTTACAAAGTGGGTTTGCCGATTTGAGTCCGTTCTTTACTTTAGCCCCTTGGATCTTGTTGTTTTTGATTCCGGCCGTGACTATGCGTAGTTTTTCGGATGAGCGGAAGCAGGGCACTATTGAATTGTTATTGACTAAACCGTTATCAGTTTGGCAAATCGTGAACGGGAAGTTTTTAGGTTCCTTTTTATTGATTGTATTGGCTTTATTACCCACCTTAGTTTACGTCTATGTGGTCTACGGCTTGGGGTTGCCTGAAGGAAATATTGACATGGGGAGTACCATGGGGTCTTATTTTGGACTATTGTTCTTGATTGCCTCTTATACCGCTATCGGCATCTTTACTTCTACGCTATCGGAAAATCAGATTGTATCGTTTTTGGTATCCGTATTTTTATGTTTTGTATTTTATTATGGCTTTGAAGGGGCTTCCACTTTTGTGAAAGGCTTGGAAGATGTCATCGCTCGAATTGGCATGGATTATCATTTTAAAAGCATGTCGCGTGGGGTAATCGATACTAGGGATGTACTCTATTTTGTTAGCATTACCGTTTTATTTTTATCGTTTACTGTGTATAAACTTAAATCATTGAAATCGTAATGAGCAACGTCCAAAACAACTTTAGAAAAATACTGATTACGTTAGTGTTCCTGGTGGGATTGAACCTAGTAGGACATTTTATATACAAACGATTTGACCTTACGGCTGACAAGCGTTATACCTTATCCCAAACCTCCTTGACGATTGTGAGCGACGTAAAAGAGCCCTTATATGTGGATGTCTTCTTAGAGGGCGATTTTCCTGGGGAATTCAAAAAGCTACAAACGGAGACCCAGCAGTTGTTGGAAGAATTTAGAGCGGAGAATCCGAATATTATATTTCGATTTATTAATCCGTTAAGCGATAACGAGGACGACAATGAAAACAAAAGAGAAATAATATATTCATTATATAAATTAGAACATAAGATTACAGAGTCTAAACAAGAAAAAGAAATTAAACAAAGTATTCAGAAAATAGACAACTTAAATGAGGCTATAACAAATCAATTTATTGATAATTTAATGATGCCTGTAAATGTAACTTTATCGGACAAAGGAAAACAAACACAAGCTTTAGTTTTACCATGGGCAATTGCTACCTGCGGAAACCGTTCTGTAAAAATTCCATTATTAAAAAATATTATGGGAGCTTCAACTTCAGATAAGGTTGTAAGTTCAGTACAGCATTTAGAATATGCTCTTACCAATGCAATTAATTCGGTTACTCAAAAAAAACAAAAAAAAGTAATAATTATTCAAGGTAATGGAGCACTTCCTGACAAATACATAGCAGATTTCATTAAGTCTGTAAAAGAAAATTATTTCATTGCACCTTTTCCTTTAGATTCAATTAACTTAAATCCAACTGCAGGTTTAAAATATCTTAAAAAATATGATTTGGCAATTATTGCTAAACCAACTACTGCTTTCTCTGATGAAGAAAAGCAAGTATTAGATCAATATTTAATTAATGGTGGGAAAACTATTTGGCTAGTTGATCAGGTAAACATGGAAATTGATAGTCTCTATAATGAAACTGGCTCGAATTATGCTTTTCCTAGAGATTTAAATCTTAATGACATGTTTTTCAAATATGGTTTTAGAATACGTCCGGAACTAATTAAAGATATAGAAGCAACTCCAATCGTTTTAGAAACAGGTGAGCCAGGAAGTGGTACTCAAAAAATACAATTACCATGGTATTTTTCACCTAAGATCCATCCTGTTCACGACAAAAAAAACCCAATTGTAAGTAATTTAGATGTTGTTAAATTTCAATTTACAAGTCCCATAGAATTATTAAAAAATGATATTAAGAAAACTATATTATTACAATCGTCAAAAAATTCAAAATTAATTGGAACACCTTCCGAAATTAGTCTAAGGATGGCCTCTGAAGAATTAAGCACGAAAGATTTTGAAGGTTTTGGAGACTATCCAGTTTCTGTTTTATTGGAAGGTAAATTTCATTCAGTATACGAAAACAGGATTTTACCATTTAAAGATTCTTCTTTTAAAAACACAGGAAAGGATAGTAAAATGATAATCATTTCCGATGGCGATGTAATTAAAAATCAATTAGACAAAAACGGTAGAGAAGTTGAATTAGGATTGGATCAACGAACTGGAGTTCTCTATGCCAATAAGGAATTCATGATGAATTGCGTTAATTATCTCTTGGATGACAATGGACTTATCAACATTAGAAACAAAGAAGTCAATTTACCAATTTTAGACAAAGAAAAAGTCTACGCTAATTACACCTCATCACAAGTTATAACTGTTGCGGCTCCGTTAGTTATCTTAGTGTTGTTTGGCCTAGGCTTTACGGTATTGCGCAAGCGCAAATACAGCAAGTAATGTTAATAAAAAACTTTTTGAAATCTCTTAGTTTAAGATATATTTGTAAAAAATAGATTCAGATGAAATTTATAGTATCGAGTTCCTACTTATTAAAACAACTGCAAGTATTGGGGAGTGTTATCAACAGCAGTAACACCTTACCCATTTTAGATAATTTCCTATTCGATTTAGACCACAAAACCTTGACTGTTTCGGCTTCTGATTTGGAGACTACGATGTCAGCTACTTTAGAGATCGATTCAACTAGTAAAGGAAGTGTGGCGGTTCCTGCCAAATTGTTATTGGACATTTTAAAAACGTTTCCGGAACAGCCTTTGACGTTTACGGTTGAGGAGAACAGTACTATTGAAATTAGTTCGAATTCTGGTAAGTATGCGATTGCTTATGCCCCAGGAGAGGAGTTCCCTAAATCCGTAAGTTTGGAAGACCCGTCTTCTACGGTGGTTCCTTCAGAAGTATTGGCTACGGCTATCAGCAAAACAATCTTTGCAGCAGGTAATGACGATTTACGTCCGGTAATGAGTGGGGTATTTTTCCAATTCTCGCCGGAGGGATTAATCTTTGTGGCTACTGATGCTCATAAGCTAGTGAAATATGCTCGTGCGGATGTAAAAGCTTCGCAAGTGGCTGATTTTATTATGCCAAAGAAACCCTTGAACATCTTAAAAAGCATTTTAGGCACCTCTGAATCGGATGTGACTATTGAATATAATGATTCGAATGCTACCTTCTCTTTTGACAGTTATGTATTGACTTGTCGTTTGATTGATGGTAAGTATCCGAATTATGAGGCGGTAATCCCTAAAGAGAATCCGAATAAGTTGATGATTAACCGAGTGTTGTTATTGAACTCGGTGCGTCGTGTTGCTATTTTCTCGAATAAGACTACGCATCAGATTCGTTTGAAAATCGCGGGTGCTGAGTTGAACATATCGGCTGAGGATATTGATTACTCAAACAAAGCTGAAGAGCGTTTGACTTGTGATTACCAAGGAGACGATATGCAAATAGGGTTTAACTCTAGATTCTTATCAGAGATGTTGACTAATTTACAATCGGACGAAATCATGTTGGAGATGTCCATGCCGAACCGTGCAGGAATCTTGACTCCTATTGATGGATTGGACGAAGGCGAAACCGTAACCATGTTGGTTATGCCGGTAATGCTTAACAACTAACACAAACTAACCTTTATAGTAAAAACCGTCTCGTTGCAAGCAATGAGACGGTTTTTAGTTATTGCAAAAAGAAGTCCCTAGCAGCTAGGGACTTTTTTGTTATTCGTGGAGCGCTAGTATGGGGGTGTGCAAACTTTGCGCTAGTTTTTGGGTGGTCGTGGTCGTGAAGAGTTCGACGAAGAAGTTGCGCTTATACGTTAGCATTGCCAGTACATCGATGTCTTGGTCGACTAGGAAATCTTCGATGGTGGCTTTTACATCCTCGTTGGGAAGCACAAAAAACTGCAAATGTTCTTCGTCTTCAAAATGCGATTGCCAGCGGAGGATGGTATCGGTATTTACATCGGAGTGGGCTGTTTTCACGTAGAGGCATTTTACTTGGGCGTGCATTTTCTTGGCCAGCATCAGCACTTTGACTAAGGCTTCGATGTCTTTTTGACGGAAGCGGGTGGTGAAGGCTATGGCTTCTATTTTTTCGAATTTGGCCGCCAATGGCACACTTAGGACGGGAACCGACACATCTGAAATTACCGAGGCGGTATTGGTCCCTATGAACGAATCTAACCAGCCAGTAGCGCCATTGGTACCCATCACAACAAAATCGATATTCTCTTGCTTGATGACTTTTTTTATGCTGTATACCAGTTCGCCATCCATCATGATATGGCGCATGTTTATATGTGCAGCCTTATGCGTCTCGGCTAGGGCGTGTAGTTTTGGCATTTCCTCTTTGAAGTGATCGAAATTGGACATTTCTAACGTTTCGTATAGGGTAGCATAGTTAATCGGCATCGCTTGGCTGTCTACGATGGGCAAATCAAACGTATGCAGGAGCAACAACTCGGCTTTGAATAGTTTGGCCATTTCGAGCGCGTACACAAATGCATTTTCCGAAGTTTCGGAGAAGTCTAGAGGAACTAATATTTTTTTCATGAGATGTGAATTAATAGTATTCCAAATTTACGACGATTCCGCTGGAAAACAGCTGATAAATATCAGTAAAGCGTCGATTTAACTTTTAATTATCTTTTTGATACTCATGGATATACCGAATAAAACAGCGTTGCCCTGCCCTACTGGCAAACAAAACTAGAATTAGTATCTTTGCTGTTAAATACCAACGAGATGATTTCACAAGAGACTATAGTGGCTTTGGCCTCTCCTTCGGGAGCGGGGGCGATTGCGGTTATTCGCATTTCTGGAACCCAAGCTTTGCCCATTGCGGAGCGCGTGTTCCAATCGGTTTCCGGAAAGGCCCTTAGCCATCAAAAAACCCACACCATCCATTTGGGGCACATTGTAGACGGTCCTAAAGTATACGATCAAGTCTTGTTGTCTATTTTTAAGAACCCGCATTCCTATACGGGCGAGGATGTGATTGAGATTTCTTGTCATGGGTCGACCTACATCCAACAGCAGATTATCCAATTGTTATTGCGGGAAGGCTGTAGAATGGCACAGGCGGGCGAATTTACTTTACGAGCCTTTTTGAACGGCAAGTTGGATTTATCCCAAGCGGAGGCTGTGGCCGACTTAATTTCGTCTGACAACGAAGCCAGTCATCAGATTGCGATGCAACAGATGCGGGGCGGTTTTAGTAATGAGATTGCGAAGCTGCGGGAAGAGCTGTTGAACTTTGCTTCCCTGATTGAATTGGAATTAGACTTTGCCGAAGAAGATGTGGAATTTGCCGACCGTACCCAATTTAAGGAATTGCTGAACCGAATTGAATTTGTACTAAAACGCCTAATTGATTCCTTTGCCGTTGGGAACGTCATTAAAAACGGCATCCCAGTCGCTATCGTAGGCGAACCAAACGTAGGCAAGTCTACCCTATTAAATGCCTTACTCAATGAAGAACGCGCCATCGTCTCAGAAATCGCAGGAACGACAAGAGATACGATAGAAGACGAACTCGTCATCAACGGCATAGGCTTTCGCTTCATAGACACCGCCGGCATTCGAGAAACCGAAGATGTAGTTGAAAGCATTGGCATTAAAAAGACCTTTGAAAAGATTGAACAAGCGCAAGTCGTTTTATATTTGTTTGAAGGTTTCAGGTTTCAGGTATCCGGTTCGAGTTATATTACTGAAATAGAGAAGGTTAAAAATAAATACCCTTTAAAACCCTTATTGGTGGTTATTAATAAAATTGATTTACTTACTGACGCGGAAATCGCGGGTATTCGAGCGCAATTAGCCCCTTTGAACGTGACTCTTGAAACCATATCCGCAAAGGCAAACCTTGGCATTGACTCCCTTAAAAACCAGCTGCTCTCCTTTGTGAACAACGGCGCCTTGCGCAATAACGAAACCATAGTGACCAACACCCGTCATTATGATTCTTTATTAAAAGCCTTAGAAGAAATACAGAAGGTACGTTTTGGAATGGACAGCAACTTATCGTCTGATCTAATGGCGATTGACATTAAGCAGGCTTTGTACTATTTTGGTGAAATTACTGGCGAAGTGACGAACGATGAATTGCTAGGAAATATCTTCGCTAATTTTTGTATCGGGAAATAAGGAGTCCTACTCCCAATTTTGTAAGAATTACTAAAAACACCGTGATTCACCACCCCTTGATTTTACTGGGATTGACAACGTTGTACACACTTGGAGTAAACTTACTATAAAGGTTATATAGGCTTTAAGTACACTCTATATAAACTCTGAGTAAACTCTATAGCTTTTTTTTGACCCGTCCTAAAAAACTTTTTGTACTTGGAATAATTAGTCTTAAATTTATAGCTAATAAAGTCAATATCAATAAAAGTCTTTGTTATGGATTTAAAAACATACAGAATTTGAAACA
>Ga0114967_10000720_pt1 | contig 28246 bp, 22 predicted proteins | sample M_130628_MF_Meta_FD_92639 | JGI IMG/M metagenome (GOLD analysis project Ga0114967, IMG submission 92639) | Freshwater microbial communities from Lake Montjoie, Canada to study carbon cycling - M_130628_MF_MetaG | ecosystem: Environmental > Aquatic > Freshwater > Lake | place: Lake Montjoie...
CGGTTCAAACCATCATACTTTTTGAAAGTCCAAAGCCCCTTTTCTCGCTGTTGGGCGGTTTGATGCCAAACCATTCTATCCCATTTATCATAAACCATATATTCGGTTTCCGTTCCTGGCGTTTTCTTCTCTATCAATCGCCCTCGATAATCATATTGATAGAAAAACACCCAACGATTCCACTCAGTCGAATTATAATTGATACTGGCATTGAGTTCGTAGCCTTCAGGCTGAATCGTTGCCAAAACACGCCCCAAACCATCATTGAGATAGTATGTAGTTATATATCCAGTATCGTCTTGCTGTTGTTTCTGCACCAATCGCCCTCGCTTGTCTGTTATCTCGATGCTCGTATGCCCCTGCTCGTCAATGATACGTTTTTTATATAAACTATTAGTCGGATACGTACCTGATAGAATGATATTGTTTGAACCATCTAATTTTTAAAATCGAATATCCGTTCCTGCCGACTCATTAAAAATCTGTGTCTTTTTATTATTCGTTGCCCATGTTTGCCCTGCTCCGATGGTTTCACGCTCTCGATTGAGTGGTGAATTATCATAAGTCGAAACAGACGAATAAGGGCGGTTATCACCATAAAAACTTTGACCTAAACCAATGGCATTACTTTGGTATGCTCCTGTGCCACTCGTGGCAGGAACTGGCAAAACTGACACAGTAGCACGGCCATATTTATCGTAAGTGGTTGCTCCTGTGATAATGTCCTTCTGTGTAGGGCTTTGTTGATAGCCAACGGTTTGTAAATGTCTGCCCAAACCATCTGAATAATTGATAGTAATAAGGGCTTTTGTAGGGTCGCTTGCATCAGCTTCATTGGTGGTAGCAACTCTCAATTTGCTGTGAATGACTGCGTTTTTATCGGTCGAAATAGTTTGACCAAAAGCCTCAAAATGAAAGCTAAATAACACAAGAATAAGGTATAAATATATCTTTTTCATAATTAGAAGGCGTTTCCGTTGATAGTAATATTTGTAAAAGTTGTCTGATTAACAGAACCATAAGTTACCAAACCAATCAAATACTTTGACCCAAAATCAAGCGTTGTTGGTGCTGTGCCTGTCAAATTGAAATTTTCGTCCCATTGGTTATTTAATTCGGGGTTACTGTCGGTGCTGTGGTATGCTTTAATACTTGTACCTGTTTTTACAATTTTTATCCATGTTTGATTGACTGCCGAACCTGCAAAACTATATAATCCGCCCGTACCTCCGTTGCTATCTCGTTTTAGTTGCCCTACATTGGCGTTACCATCTTGAATGAGGGTATAAAATTGTGCATTTGAATTAGTATTACTACGAATCATAATGCCTGAGCGTTGCCCATCAACCGCAGGCAAATTGTTAATTTTGGCTATCATGGTAAAATCACCAGTCATAGATTTGTAAATCCAATGAAAAATATCATCAGAACCACCGACCGAACCACTACCCTGCAAAGCTAAAGCACCCGCGGGCGGCGTTCCGTAATTATTTTGCGTGCAACTGGGCGGCACTCCGCCTGCTGCCGAACCAATATCGCCACTTGTCCAAATACTCGGCAAAATAGGAATTGTTAGGCTATTTGATGCTGAACTTACGCACGAACCATCTGCACAAGTGGCGGTGAAAGTCTGCGTTGTTTTGCTCGAAACGGTAATGTTATTATTCGCACTTCCATTGCTACAATTTACAGTACCTGTGCCGGGCGGCGTTCCGCAACCCGATGCACTCAGGGTAATATCACACAAAGTTGTATTGCTAATACTCACCGTTGGCGGTGATGGCGGTGTACAAGTCGGTAAACTACTGGCATAAACATAACTGTATTTGTCGGTGATATTCAAATCATGGTCTTTTATCAACTTCAAACGGTTCAAAGCGTCAAAAACAAAAGCGGTTTTGATACCATCGCCACCTATGATTTGAGCCATTCCAACAAAAGGACGGTGCGTAAACCATGAAACTTGTCTAACTGGCAAGGTATTTCGTAAAGTTTGTAACTGGCTCAACTGACCTGCGGACAAATTATTGACACTAAAATTATTGGCTGTAATTCCTGCGGTGCTTAGTGCTGCATCGAGTTCGCTTTTAGTAGCATTTTTCACTTCTGCCAATAATAAAGCATCATTATAACCCCAAAATAAAGAGATTGTCAAATCATCTACTTTATAACTCAATGGCTTGCCATTGGTGGCATAATCTGTAAATACCACTCGTTTTTCAAGTGTTCCGCCTTTTGGAGCGAACCATAATTCTTTCAATAGAATATTATTGCTCAAACCCCTTGCATTGCTTCCCGAAAAGAAATCAAATACTTTTTTCTCTTTGTAAACTGTGCTTGTATTACCCGAAATCGTTTTTTTTATCTCTGTTTCTAAGGGTGTATTAAGCATATTTCTTGTAACCATGGTTTGAGCAATGGTATTAGAACTATACGAAGCATCCGTTGGGTAAATAAACGATTCTGTTTTAGTATCCTCGGTGGGCGGCATTCCGCTTTGGCTGTCGGTGCTTTGGCTTTGAGCAACTAATAAATTAGAAGTATAAGACATACTTTGACTACTGGAAACATTGTCTATATAATTGATACTACCAACAAGCAAATTAATGCCTGTTTGATAATAAACGGAACCATAAATCATTTCGGGGAATGAACTGCTTAAACCTGTGGAACAGCCACCTACACCAAACCCACTATAAACATTGGGTGCATTGACAAAAGCACCTGCAAGGCGTGTATTACTTTGGTGTTCTTGATATTGATTAGAGACCGAAGCTACGATAGTATTAGCTGTATCGTAGGTGGTTTTTGTTTGTAAATTACCTCTTTTCCAAGGTTTGACATTTCTGGTTGGGTAAGTAAACGGATTTGCTATTATATCATTTTCAAAATCAAAAGTATAGACATTTCGCCCGTTTTTTGTTGGGTCACTGACATCCTCGAAATACTCTGTCACATCTGTATAATAGACTGGTGCAGAATCCATCGTGTTCAAATCTATCACACCCCCACTTTGAGTAAAAGAGGCTTGATAAGCAGTACCAAAAGAATTGGCATTTCCTTCTTGGTCGTCATACCGCAAATATTGTATCGTTGGAGTTCCTGCACTGGTGGGTGTCCAACTGGTAGTTAATCGTCCAATACCTGCTCCTGCACTACTACTATATTCATAGCGTTTTAATAGGGTACTACCTCCCGAATAACTTTTGATGCTTTTTACTCGCAAACCACCTGCGAATAATACATTTGTACCATCACTATATTTGTGCGTTTCATAATCAAACTCGGTATAACCCTTAGTAGGAAAAGTTATTCGCTTTAAAACACCTTCTTTCATATAAGTATCTACCGTTGAACGGTCGGCTGCTCCTCCAGCTATCGCAACACCTTGATAGCTACTGACAGGTATCAAATGTGTATTTGGTTTGCCATTATAATAACCGAAAAAATCTTTTTTCTCGTTGTCTGTTACTTCATTCCATGAAAGGGTATTTGTCCAGTAATCAAATAGATATTCTTCTGTTGTTGTATTATTGGCATCTATTGCTGTTAATTTATCTAACTTTAAGCGAATACCAGAAAAGTAGGAATAGGTAAATTTAAAGACCTTTATCAAGGTTTTTACACCGCTTTCATAATTATAGACGTTGATTTGATTTAAATATCGGCTATTTGTTAAATCAAGCCTTTCTCCTTCATTGGATTGTATAAATTCTACTTCTCCGTTGGTATAAGTGATTTTATAGGGATTAATTTGCGTTATGCTAGTGCTAACATTGGTATAAGTGGGTATAGATGAAGTGCTATTTTCGTAATGTCCACCCGATGAAGGGACAGCTCCATAAAGTAATGAACTAAACCATTGTTTCTCGCTCAAATACTGTCCACCGCCACTTTGATAACTATAATTAATAGCATCATTGGAGTTTGGGGATTTTATTTGAGAAATCAACCAACTACTGATATAGTTCTGTGTACTGCTGCTACTTGTTACTGTTTGGCTCTCAACTGCGGATGGCGTTCCCCCACCAAAATCGTAGCTAATCCCACTATCATCAAGCAAATTAAATGAAGTGATTGTTGGGTTTCCTGAATAAGATATCAGGATAGGATAATTAGGAATTTTAAAAGGCAACGCTCCGTTTTGTCCTAATAAAAATTTACCACTCTTATCTGCGGTTTTGTAGGAAAAAATGTCGGGTTGGGTATCGGTTGTATTTTCTACAACCGATTTTCCATAATTAAAATCGTTTGTATTATTGCAAAAATCCCTTGATGCTGTAATAGGATTAGTAAGGTAGTTTCCCCCGCTATTATCATCCTTTAGACCTTGAACGACACGATTTATTGAAGGTCCAAAATCCAAAAACATACCCCAACCAACCCACGAAGCCATTTCGTTCATTTTAAAGCCTCCTGCATGGTAATTCAGCGTAATAGGAACAGATAAACTGCCATCTTGGACGGTAAAAAGGGTGATAGGAATACTTGGAACACCAGTAGCCAAATTGACTTGATAATCTCCGAATTTTTGGGAAATACTGGCATTGGGAGATAGAGGAGCATACTGAGGTAAAAACTTTTTGGCTCGGTCGTCTGCTTCTGAAAGTAAAGATAATGGCGTTTTAAGCGTGTCGGGCTTGGGTTTGTTGACTTGTGCGGTAGTTTCTAAACAACAAAAAGTAAAACCCAAAAGAATTAGCACCTTTTTCATAAAAAGGGGGTTTAAGATTAAAATTCATACGTGCAAAATTTATAATTACTTTTTGGGTCAAGTGCAAAAAACTAAACTTCAAAACGCTTTAGTGAATTTAAGACAGAAAAAAGCGTGATTAGTCACAAAAAACTTATTTGAGAGTGGGTCGAATCCATTTAGGCAAAGCAAATCGATAAGCCGAAATTGCAAATCCTGGCTTTTTTATGGGCAATTGATTAATTCTCCTATCGTAGCTTTCGACTTTTGAATCGCAGGATTATTTACCTAAACGCTAATATTTTTTTAAAATGAATTTTACTTCGTTTTCTTATACAACATTATATATTTGAAATCATAATTCAAAATAAGAAAATAAAAAATTTATTTTATGGTAAAAATGATGGAAGAAACCTATCAAAAAAACAGTTTTTTAGGAGTTACGCAAGATTGCAAAAATGTGTTATTTTGGGTCGTTTGAGCGAATCGGATTACCGAAGCATTCGAAAACACCCAAAATTGTGACTTCGGCACCGCTCAGTCGCCATCTACTATTGCATAAATCTTATTTTTAAAAAGTTTAGATATATATTATGCCAATTTCAAGCTCTCAATCAGATTGATAAGCCCACTCGGACTCATGAAAAAATAGATAATAAAAAACAGAAAAATCAACAAAAAACCATTGCGAATAAAGCCAATTGGGTAGTAGCGTACCCCAATTTTAGGTTCTTTTAAAATCATATAATAAGGAACCTTAATATAATAGAATATCGAAATAGCAGTGTTTAGTAAGCCAAATATCAGTACAACCAACAACATATTACTGCCCGATGATTGGTAAGATTCCCATAAAGCGGTAAAAAGGAGCAGTTTTCCAGTAAAACCCACAGTTGGTGGTAAACCGACCAACGCAATCATAATTATAACAGCCGCCAAGCCCAGAAATATATTTTGCTGTCCCAAACCTCGCAGACTTTCAAGTTCGTAGCTTTCAGTTTTTAGAGCCAATAAATCTATCAACAAAAATGCCCCAAGCGTAATAAAAAGGTATGTAGTGATATAGAAAATCGTTGATTGAATACCAATCGGATTAGTTGCCAACAAACCCACCAACATAAAGCCAGCATGAGCTATTGTTGAATAACCGAGCATTCGTTTAGTGTTTGTTTGCCACAAGGCTGAAAAATTACCAATTGTGATAGATGCCATGATTATAATGGCCATAATCATTCGGAAGTCGATACTCAATGAACTGAATAAGCGAATCAAAACAAGAATTACGGCAGCTTTTGGTGCTATTGACAAAAATGCAACGATTGGTGTTGGAGTAGCTTCATAAACATCGGGTGTCCAACTATGAAATGGAACTGCCGAGAGTTTAAAAAGTAGTCCACCGATTGTCATAAAAACTGCAATTTGGACAATCCAAGTAGGATTTTGACTTATGAAAGTAGCAAATTCTTGTCCAACGAAATTGAGTGTGCCTGTCATTCCATAAAGCAACGAAATACCATAAAGCATAATAGCTGAACTTGTTGCTCCAATCAAAAGGTATTTGATACCAGCTTCGCTATTATCTTTTTCTTTGTTGAAAACTACCAAAATATAGGAGCAAATTGAAACCAATTCAAGCGAAACATAAAGCATGAGCCAGTTTGTGGTCATGGTCATGATGAATAATCCCCAAACCAAGGCCATAAAAATGGCGTAGAACTCCCCTACTACTTTATAGCCCAGCACCCAAACATGAATCAAAACCGCAACAGAGGCAATGGAAATAATGATTTTGAAGAATAAACTGATAGAATCTAAATAAATTAGTTGTCCAAAAAGTACACTTACTGACTCGAAATCCTGCTTATAGAATTCAAATAAGGCATAAAACAATAAACCTGAACTAATTAATACGGTGATTATTAGCATATTAAAAAGCCTATAAGTACGTTCAACATCTAATTTTTGAGAAAAAGTAATAGTAGCCACTATCACCAAAAACACTACGCCAAAGAGCAAGTCAGGCAACAGCAAACGTGAACTAAATAGAATATGTGATAATTTTTCGAGCATTGAAAACTTTAATGTTGGCTAAAAAAAAGTGTGGCAAATCTAACATTCAAATCTGACCATAAAAAAGATAGGCCATACTTGATGTAATATTCCAATCTAAAACCCATTTAAAAAAGCTTTTACAGATACGCCTGAAATATCAAATATTAGGCTTGGGAAAATACCAATAATGATTGATAAGGCTGAGAGTGAATAAAGCATTACTATTTCACGAAAATCGAGGTCTTGCATTTTGCCTTCTTGGTTACTGTTTGCCCAAAATGTTCCAAAAAACATCCTTTGTAATGTCCAAAGAAAATAAGCAGCCGAAAGCACTATGCCTAGCATGGCGAGCATCGAAACCCAATCAGGTAAAATTTCTGATTGAAACCCACCCAATATTGTGAAAAATTCGCCCATGAAACCTGGCAATGTCGGTAAACCTAAGGCTCCGAAAAATGCAACGGCAACCGCCAAGGTGAAATAAGGCATGGCACTTGACAAACCTCTAAAATTTTTGATAAGTCGGTTATATGTACGGTCGTAGATAACTCCAGCCACCAAAAACAACATGGCTGAGACCAATCCATGACCAAACATTTGATAAATTGCACCATTTACACCTTCAAGGGTCAATGAAGCCAAACCTAAAAGTACAAATCCCATGTGAGAGATGGACGAATAGGCAATCATTTTCTTCAAATCTTCTTGAGCAAGAGCATTTAAAGCACCATAAATGATTGAAATGACGCCTGCACCCGCTACAATATAAGTAAACTGATATGCTATATCGGGGAAGAAGCCATAGGCAATACGAATGAAACCATAAGCTCCAACTTTTAATAAAATTCCTGCTAAAACCACCGAAACTGGTGTTGGAGCTTCTACGTGTGCATCAGGCAACCAGGTATGAAAAGGTACAGATGGTAATTTTATTCCAAAACCTACAATCAATAGTATGAAAGCAAAAAGTCGGGCTGGCACTCCAAAAATCATTTGCTTTTCGTAAGGATGCAAAATACTATGAGGAATATAATTTTTAAAATCAGTCAATTGTCGAAAATCAAAGGTGTGAACAGTTCTGCCCATTTCTTGCGAGAAAAACGGATCTTTCACCGACATCGACAAGCCTATCATCACAATTAGAATGAGTATCGAGCCAACCAATGTATAAATAAAGAACTTAATTGCTGCGTATTCTCGGTGTTCGCTTCCCCAAATTCCAATTAGAAAATACATTGGAAGCAGCATAAACTCGAAAAACAAAAAGAATAAGAAAAAATCAATTGATACAAAACAACCGATAATACTTCCTGAAAGTAATAAGTATAATGAATGATAGGCTTTTTGGCGGTACTCAATAGTAAAGGAAGAAATTGAGCCAATAAGTAATATAATTCCTGAAAGTAAAACCATTGGCATATTGATTCCATCGACTCCCAAAAGGTAATCAATTGAAAGGACACCAAGATTTCCGAGACTCATACGAATCCATTCGTGCTGCTCAACAAACTGATAGTTAGACACTTGTCTATCAAAGTTATTGTAAAGCGTCAGAATATTCAGTAAATTAATAACACTCACTATGAGAGAAATCCATCGAAATGAATCTCGGAAAGTACTTGGTAAAAACAACACCACCACCGAACCAGCAATTGGTAGAAAAATGAGTGCTGATAGTAAAAAATTATTCATACTTTTTAGTCAATAGTCTATAGTCCACTAACCACAGACATTTCGTTTGTTAAATATCTTTTCTCCATTTTTTCGCTTTTACATTGATAATTTAAAGCTTGTTTATGGGTTTTTTCAAATTATCAATAAAATCATTATCAAAACTAAACAAACAAAAATCGTAATGATGTAAGTTTGGGCTTTACCATTCTGAATTTGGCGAGTGTATGAGCCTATTTTTGTCGATGTTTCGGCAACTAAACCTACAAAACTATCAATAATTTTTCGTTCAAACCAATTATTCAATGAAGCCCAAGAAATAGCAAAATTACCAACCGAATTTACTATACCGTCAATCATTTTTCTATCGAAAAGAATGATTTTAGGGCTTATCCAAAGCAATGGTTTTACAAAAACAGTTTGGTATATCTCGCTCAAATAATAGTTATTAAATATAAAATTAGCTATATCTCCTTTTGGCCCAAGTTTGTCGTTATTAAGTTGAAAACTTTCTTCTTTCGTAAAAATATAGCCTAAAAGCACTCCGTTTAATGCAACCAAAATAGCAATATAAACTACCCATTGATAGTTTATGGCTTCATTATGGAAAGTTTGAAAAAACCTACTACTTTCGGTTAAGAACGGATTTTCGGCAAAAACAAAACCAAAAGAGGCAATAGCCATAATGATACATGAAACCTCCATAAAGCCAATTTTTGAAAAAAAACCAAGCAAATCTTCCTCAGAATGCCTAATTTCGGCCTGCTGGCGTTCTTCGTCTTCTTCGATGTTTACGATTCCTTCAATACGTTTTGCCATATTTTTATATAAACTTTTTGCACCTGAGGAAATCAGTTCAAGTGGATTATCTTCTCGCTCCAAAAACACCAAAAATACTTGTCGCATCATGTAATAGGCACTCATACTCGAAACTACCAAACACATAACAGGGATAATAAAAAATATTTGTATTGGTTGATGCGAAGCCCATTCAAAGGCTGCAACTAGAATGGCATCTTTCGATAAAAATCCAGAGAAAAACGGAATCCCTGCCAAAGCGGCGGCACAAATAGAGAAAGTATAATAAATAATTGGGATTTCTCGGCGAAGGTTGCCCATTTTACGCATATCTTGTTCGTGTTGCATGTGATGAATAACTGAACCTGCCGACAAAAAAAGACCTGCTTTGAAAAATGCGTGTGTAACTAAATGAAAGAGTGCAGTATTGACAGCTCCAACTCCGATTCCGACTACCATTAAACCCAATTGAGAAATGGTAGAAAAAGCCAAGAGTTTCTTTATATCATATTGAACAAGTGCCGAACAGGCTCCAAAAAACATGGTGAGCATTCCCAAAATAGCCATTACGAGGTGCGTATCTGGCGACAATACTGGATCAATTCTGGCCATCAGAAAAACACCAACAACAACCATCGTGGCGGCGTGAATCAACGCCGAAGCTGGCGTAGGACCCTCCATTGCATCAGGTAGCCATACTTGCAAAGGCAATTGAGCTGATTTGGCAACACATCCACAAAAAAGTAATAAGCCAATGGTGGTCATTATCGAGCTGTTCAACGATTCAGCCGACATTAATTGAGCTTTTTCGACAATAGTTGTTACATTGAGTGTACCGAAATACCTATACACTAATAATATTCCGATAAAAAGGCCAATATCCCCAATTCTATTCACCAAAAATGCTTTCATTGCTGAATTAGTTGCTGATTTTTTTTCGTACCAAAAACCAACTAGCAGATATGAACATAAACCCACCAATTCCCAAAACATAAAAATCATTAAGAGATTCCCCGAAATGATAATGCCAATCATTGAAAGAATAAAAAAATTGACATAAGCATAATAGCGGCCAAAACTTGGATCGCCTTGCATGTATTTGAGTGAGAAAACTTGTACCCAAAGTGCAATAAATTGAACCAAAAAGTACATCAAATACGTAAGGTCGTTGAGCAGAATATCAATCGTAAAGAGTTTATCGCTGATATAAAACCAATTATAAGAAATAACATCGCCAGAAATATCACTCCAGCGAATACCCATCGAGAAAAGTACGCCAATAAAATTAATCAATATCGAAAGTAAACCAATGGATTGCTCACTCAGTTTATTTCGCTTGAGTAATAAAAACGAAAACCCGAATAAATAAAACAAAATATTAATTAAAATAACTAATTCAGCAGACATCCAATATTGGTCTTTTTTTTACAAATATCCGACCTTATAAGCGATAAAGCAATAATGAAGTCGAATTTTATATAACAAATAATCAACTCTCTTTAAAACTTATAGAGTAAGTCTATTTTACACATCGAAAAACTTGCAAATAAACGATACCTGCGGGAATGACTTAGTTATTTGGAATTTTCTGCTTTGGAAAGGTCTTGGGAGCGTTGGAGAGAAATCAAAAGTGGTTTGGTCTGTTTTTTTTTGAAACTGCAGGAGAAATTAAGTTCAGAAATAAGAAGTATGTTTATATTTTTATATCTCTATTGCAACTTAGGTACAAAGGAACAAAAAGTTTCACTAAGCTTTTCTTAGTGCCTAAGTAGTAAAATTTAATTTCCCCAATCAATCAAAAAGTGGCCAATTTACGCCCAAAAAAAATGTACGTCTCAATCCTGGGTAAGTTGAACTAAGGTAATATCCATTACTCGGAAAGCCTTGATTGATGTGAGCAAATTTAAAAAAAAGTCTTACTTTATTGATTTTTAAATCAGCAAAAACATCAACTACTGGAGTTCCCCAGACTTTTTGTTGGTCTTGCAAAAAAAACTGACGAGTAAGTGGCATATAATTATTGGCATAATAAGCCGAGCGGTAATAAACCTCAACTCCAGCATTAATATGCAAAATTTTGGCATAAATAAATTCGTAGGCAAAAGTTGTATTATTAGCAATTTTTGGCGTTGGAAAACGGTTTTCGGCCGAGTTCGCATTAAAATAAAACTGATTGATTATCAGCAATCTACGCCAGCGATATTCTACTCCAAGTCCAACTCTTAAGATATTAATAGCCGAGGAATCTTGCTTTACTTGAGCTTTTTTGTCGTAATAGATAAAATTGGTTATTAATGAATTAGTTGCGTCTGGCGAAAGCACAAAATTTCCTCTGCGTATTTTGGTTGAAGCATAAAAATTGACCGTTGTAGTATTCTTAAAAGTCGTATTCCATTTCAAAGCATGACTATAAAAATACTCATCTAGAATTGTTGGAGGAACACGCAGCAACGAAAAACCGGCTTTTAATTTTGAACTTAAATATTCTGCTTGAAGTTTTAGAATACCGATTGAACCGATTGTTCCGAGCTCAACTTCTGCATACACTCTTCGTAGGCTATCAGGGAAGAAATAATTGGCCCAACCACCTACAAGGGTTTCGGTTTTAAGTTTAAGTCGCAAGGTATCACCACCAAAATCAGATTTTAAATTATAAAAACGCTGACGCAAATAGAGTCTGTAGGCAAAGCCTTTATAGATTCCTTTCACTCCAAATTTATTTTCCAAGAGGCGATAACGCAAATCCATTGAAAGAGTATCTTTCGAACTCTGTGGTTTAGTAAAATAATATACACTTCGAGCAGCCGAACCTGAACCAAAATTTACATCAGTATATAAATCTCGGCGTTTCTGATAGTCTAAAATATGAAATACCTGAAAGCCATTGGTGAGTTTATACTGGTGATAAAGGTGTAATTCGTTTCGCCAATCTCGTGAAGATGCACCTTTAAGCATAGACAGAAAATCTCGGTAATTTCCTAAGCTGCTTGTAGCCACAAAAGTACTTGTGTCGGATAATGGCTTAATACCTCCTTGCTCAAGCGGAGCATGATTGAAGTGATTATAACTGCCAAGAACAATATACTTTCCGTTTTTAGACTCATAATTTGTGTGAAGCATTGCTGCCCAGCTATCAACCAAACGTTCCTCACGGGTTTGTGGAGCTCCGTATTGTTTTGATGATGACATTCGCCTTACATCAAGTGTGGCATTGAGTCGAGGTTTAATATTCTGCGAATGAGTAAAGTGCATTATACCCGTTCCTCCACCCGATTGAACATAATTGACATTCGTGTATGGAGATTTTGTATTGAAATAGGTAGTTTTCTTTACATCAAACGCATACGCACCGTAGGCCGAATATCCTAAATTCTTGGCAATATCAGTGGTTGGCGTAAAAAATAGTGGTTTTATTGCCGTTCCAATATTTCCTAAATCTTGATAAAGGAGTCCACTGCGAAGATTAAATTCAAATAAATGAAAGTTTGTAAGTGTTGTATCTGGATTATAAAAAGTTTTTCTATTATTTAGAATATCGTCTTCGAGGATATATTTGACGGTCTTGGTGCTATAAATTTGCTTTGTAGAATCATCAAGAATTTGGGCAAACGAAAACCCATAAACTAAGGACAATAAAAATGTTATAATAATATGTTTTTTGTTCATCTAAATATTCAAAAGCTAAGATAGCGGTTTACTCAAACGAATCTGGAGATTCGTTCCACAAATAATAACGCAATTTACGGCAAATCTTTGAAAGGAGAGTGAAGAAAAGATTGTTAATTGTTGTTAAAGAGAATGTATTTCATGAATCTTCAAAGTTAATAGATTAAAAAATTAGAGTAATTTTCATTTCCGATTAGCGTTAATTAGGTTACGAAATGCTACCACTACATCGCCAATAAAAGGGTTGTCGGCTCTAACAATCATAGAAGTAAAATAAGTTTCACCACTTTGGTCTTGTCCTATTTGCATATCAATTTTTACAAATGCTGTTCCTTTGTACCAATCAAACCACTGGTTGAACTTTCGGTTTCGAGCCATTGCCCTGAAATCACTTGTTTCGCAAATATAAACAACTATCCTTTCTCTTTTTTTAAAGAAATCAGTAAATATACTCGCAATTGTATTGGGAATTAACTTGTCTAAAGGTGGATTTTAGCCAGTAGGATTATCCCTAGCTAGTATGGAAAATTCGTAAGTATCATCATGAAAGCTAACATTTTCTTGAAAAATATAGCCACTTGGTTTAAATATTACCTCGTAAATGATTCGAGTATTGGTCTGAAAAACATACGAATTAAATATTCCTCCGCCATATTCGTAGTCATATTTTAGCTATTTATCAAATTCAGATGACAGGAGTTCCTCTTTCTTCATTTCTCTTTTTTAATCTTGCTACCGCTTCTTTAATTGCAGGATTATTTTTATATTCCAAAAGTGCTTCTTCTTGCATTTGATGTTTGCTTTTGAGCATCATCTTTGCAAACCTAACTCCATTAGTCTCAGTATAAGTATTTTTCGTGTCCATTTTCATACTTTATTTATTAAATAAATATAGCCATAATTGAACAATTTATTCAAATTTATACTGTTTTTTTTGCAATTTCAAATTATCACCCAACCCAAAAGTAAACCGATAAAAATGATAATATACGTTGGAACAAGACGAGTTTGAAGCAATATAAGTGTAAGCACAATTGTTAAATCAGCAGCTAAATCGGAAGCCATTGGTCGGTAGAGCGATAAGGCTGCTGCTGCCGTCAGACCCGTACTGGCTGCATTGATACCTTCGAGTGAGGCTCTGATTCCACGGTATTTTTTGAGTTCGTTCCAAAATCGTATCACAAAGAATATTAGGAATGTACCAGGGAGAAAAATCCCAAGTGATGCAACTATACTTCCTAAAACTTCACCGCTTGTCCCCCACTCACGCATGGACAAAGCTCCAACAAAAGCCGAAATCGAAAAAACAGGCCCAGGAGCAACTTCAACCATAGCAACGCCCGACAAAAACTCATCGGCAGATAAATAATGCTTAAATTCAACAAATTCGTTGTATAAAAGTGGCTTCAAAATATGTCCTCCACCAAATGATAAACTCCCATTTCGATAAAAATTTTCAAAAAGTCGAATAGGCAAATTATTGGTAATTTTACCCAAAGCTACTGAAAGCATAAACACACTCAACCAAAGAAAAAAATTGGCCCATTCGACCTTGATAGGCTGTTTTTTCATTTTTTCTTGCTCACCAAACTTAAATGAAGTGGCCAAACCTCCCAATAAAATCCAAATTGGCGTTATGTAAGGTGAAGGAAATACGAAGGCCGCAATTGCAGCCAAGAGCATTAATAAGATACTCGTTTTGGTTTTAATTACTTTGACTCCAATTGAAAAAGCTGCAAAAATGATAAAAGAAACTCCTATTGGTTTGATGAACCGAGTGAGATTTGTAAGTTGGTCTTTTTCGACATAAGTTACCCCAAGAGCGGCCAAAGTCATCAATAATGTTCCTGGTAAAATCCAAACTAAGAGCGTAAGATATGCCAAGCCAGCTCCACCCAGACGAAAGCCTATTGCGGTGATGGTTTGGGTAGAAGTTGGCCCTGGAAGTACTTGACAAAGTGCTTGAAGTTCGAAAATTTCGGCTTCAGAAATATAATTATGCTTTTTTACGAGCCTATCCAAAAACATCGTCAGATGTACTTGCGGCCCACCAAAACATGTGAGGGCAAGTATCAGCACGTCTTTCAAGAAAATGATATAACGAATCTGACGAGTTTTGACCATATTATCTGTCGGCTTTCAGCATTCGGCTGTTAGCTTTTGATTATTGTATTTCTTACTTTTATCTTCAACATCCTGCATAAACTTTTTCTCCGAAAGCTGACTGTCCAAAGCCGAAGAAAGGTCTATTTTTTAAAGCCTAATTCTCTTAAACGCTCTGCTAAAAACTCACCTGCTGTCAAATTTTCATAGTGGCGTGGATTTTCAGCATCAATGCAAGATTCCAAGCAAGCCAAATCCATTTCACCGCGTGGGTGCATGAAAAATGGAATTGAGAAACGTGAAGTTTTCATTTTTTCGCGAGGTGGATTTACCACTCGGTGAATCGTTGACTTCAATTTATGATTTGTCAAACGATCGAGCATATCGCCTACATTGATAACTATTTGCTCAGGCAGTGCCGTTACGGCAATCCACTTTCCATCTAAACGTAAAACTTCCAAACCATCAGCCGATGCTCCCATCAAAAGCGTAATCAAATTTATATCTCCATGAGCAGCAGCACGTACTGCACCTTCGGGCAAAGCATCGGGATTTTCGATTGGAAAATAGTGCAATGCACGTAAAATGCTATCGCCATTATGTACTTTTTCCTCAAAGAAATCTTCTGAAAGACCTAAATACAAGGCAATTGCACGCAAAAGTACCTTTCCTGTGTTTTCAAAGGTCTTATAAACTTCGATTGTAAATTGTTCAAATTCGGGTATTTCGGCAGGAAAAATATTTGATGGCATTTGACCTTCCGCTACCGGCTGACCGACGTGAAAAAACTCCTTCAAATCAGGTTTTGTGAAACCTTTGGCTGTTTCTTTTCCTTTGCCAATATATCCCCTTTGCCCTAAAAGCTCCGAAAACTCATATTTTTGTTTTAGTTCATCGGGTTGGAAAAAGAATTTCTGAACAGCTGTGTAAAGTTTTTCACGAAGTTCGTCTGAAAGACCATGATTTTTTAACGCAACAAAACCAATTGTATTGAAGGCATTACCAAGATCTTGAACGAATTTATTTTTTTTTGCCGAATCTACCGAATTAAAGTCTGCCAAATCGAGCGACGGAATTGAACCAAGAAGCGTTTGTTCCATTAGATGAAGATTTATTGGCAAAAGTAAGGAAAATAGAAGTTAGATTCGAGGTAAAGTCAGAAGATTTTAACATAATTACTTCTTTCTAAAATCTCATAAAATTAATCAAAAATAAAAATTATAATTCTATCAAAGCACTTTTTATCAAAATATTATCTTTTGATTTTAGCTTAAACACCTCGCCATTTGCTTTGCTAATTTGGGCTTCATAAATCTCAACTTTATCTTTGCTTTTTATCTCAAGAATCACAAAAAACTGACTTTTCGCTAAAGTATTGGTTTTCAGTATGAAATTTTCATGAGGCGTTTCTTGTTCAAAATTTGGCGATTTTGTTTTTGCTTTGCCCGACCAAGTGCTTAAAGTTTCTGCTTTAAAATCAACAATATCTAAATGCCCTTCGCGAGCTTCTTCTTCATCGGCTGGCATTGCAGCTATTTTGGTAGGCACAAAAAGGTTTTCTACAAAATTATGTGCTGAGTCTTCGACCCAAATGGCTACTACTGGAAGTTCGGTATCCTTTGCTTTTTGTACCATAATACTCAATGGCATCCCTTTAGCATTTTTGTTCGTTATGACTTCAATGAAAGTAAGTTGCTCTGCTCTTGGTGGTCTTTTTTCTGCAAATATTCTTCCGGCTTCAGCAAGTGGTTCTAATAATTCAGTAGCCGCGGCTACCAAAATCACCACAAAAGCAATTCCAACAATAATTAATTCTTTTTGGACCTTTCCACTTTTGCGTTCTTTCGAATAACCAGTAATAGAAGGCCAATTATTGATGATATGAAAAATAGCAAAGCTCACGAAAATTAACCCAAAAATAGTATGGGTCATTTCAACCGCATGGGCTTTTTGCTTGACGTATAATAAAATACCGGTGATTGATAGTGCTAAAAATGCAAATGCAACTGAGAGACTGATGAGATTCTTTTTCTTCATTTAGGTAAGCTATTTTGGTTAATTTTTATAAATGTAATAGTTTCTGACGAATTCAAAAACCTGAATCGACAATTTGCGTGCTTTTTTAGACAAATCAAATAGAACAGCCTATAAATAAGATTTTATAATGAGATTTAAACTTCGCCTTTATGCAAAATTTGAACAGTGCAAATACGATTAGATTCAAATGTCGTTCAATGAGTTTGAGCTTCAAGATATAAAATGAAAGAATTACTTATATTTGTAAAACCTAATTCTAAATACCCTATGAAAATAAGTAACCTACTCTATTTATTTTTAAGCATTTTCAGTGCCTACGGGCAGAAATCCGACTCTTTCCTCCCCGATTTCGAGGCGGTAAAACCGATTGCTGGTATGAAACTCGTTTGGCAAGATGAATTTAATGAAAATGGCAAGCCAAACCCTAAATTTTGGAAGTCAGAAAAAGGTTTTGTAAGAAACGAAGAATTGCAATGGTATAAAGAAGAAAATGCCAATTGTAAAAATGGAGTTTTGCTGATTGAAGGCAAAAGAGTACAAATTCCCAATCCAAACTTTGAAGAAGGGAATCGAAATTGGCGAAAAAATAGAAAAGAAATCAATTTTACATCTTCAAGTATCCAAACCAAAGGCTTACAAGAATGGCAATTTGGCACGTTCCTCATTCGAGCTAAAATCGATACAACGCTTGGCTCTTGGCCTGCAATCTGGACTTTGGGAGCTGATGGCCAATGGCCATCGAATGGCGAAATTGATATAATGGAGTTTTACAGAGTAAAATCAGAACCAACCATTTTGGCAAACGTTGCCTTCGGAACAAATAAACAATATGTTGCCAAATGGGATGACTCAAAAACTAGTCTGAAACATTTTACAGATAAAAATAAAGATTGGGTAAATCAATTTCATATTTGGCGAATGGACTGGACGCCAGAAAGTATTAATCTGTATTTAGATAATGAATTGCTAAACTCGACTTCTCTTTCAGAAACGACTAATCCTGATGGGAATAATCCTTTTTTACAACCGCATTTTCTGCTGCTAAATTTAGCGATTGGAGGTCAAAACGGTGGTGCACCAAAGGCAGAAACTAGTCTAATAAAATATGAAGTTGATTATGTGAGAGTTTATCAGAAAAAGTAAAAGAGTCAGTAAATTTAGATTAATTTTCAAAAACAACTTTTTCGTACAAATCAGCGAGTGTAATTTCACAATCCAAGATCTTCAAAGTAGCATTATCGCCATGCAATGACACATAAAGCCATTCATCTTCAACTCTACTATAAGATTCCACTTTTTTTTCTTTTTGAGATACAATGACATACTGTTTTAGAGATGGAATAGACTGATAACAATTCCATTTTTCCACATGATCATACTCTTCACTTGATTCGGAAATAACTTCTACGAGCAAGGCAGGGTTAAGTGTAGCCTTCATGTTTTCTTTATAATCCCTGTATGCAGGTTCCCCTTCAACCATTTGTAAGTCAGGGTAAAAATAACGATTATATTCTTCAACATAAAGTAAACGATTGCTTCCATAGATTTTGAAATCAAGTTTTCGATAAAAGTGATTGAGGAAATAAATAAAATTCCCAACCAAAAGCTCATGCGTTGCTGTTGCGTATCCCATATCTCTAATGTACCCATCTAAAAACTCATATCGTGCCGAGGAATCATCTTCATTCTTCAATTCTCTCTCAAGAAAGTCATTTTCTGACATTTTTAAACGAATTTTCTTCTGTATTTCAATGGTTTCGAGCATATAATTATGAAGTTTAATCAAAAATAGCCTTGTTATTTATTTCTATCTACCATTTCTTCTTTTTCTTCTTCATATTTCCGACTGCCACCGAATCTTGCTCTTTTTTCTTCGGGCTTGAAAGCAATCTATCAGCCAAATCGGGGCGATTGAGTTTGTGCAATCTACTACGTATCCAAGTTCTAAATTCGGGTTTATACCAAAAGAAGAATCGGTTTTGAGCCAGTTTTTCTTCACGAGTTTTGGCGGTTTTGATGGGTTGAAGCGTATATGGGTGCACACCTGTATAATAAATCACCTCGGCAACGGTCATGGGTGTTGGCGTAAAGTCTTGCACTTGCTCCAACTGAAAGCCCAAATCTTTAGTTTCTGCAGCCAAATTGGCCATGTCGGCCTCCTCACAACCTGGGTGCGAAGAAATAAAGTACGGAATCAAAGGCTGCTTCAAATTATGTTTGTCTTGAATCTTGTCGTATTTTTCTTTGAATTTCTTGAAATATTTAAACGATGGCTTACGCATTACACGCAGCGTATCATCTGATGTATGCTCTGGAGCGACTTTCAAACGTCCTGAAACATGGCGAGTTACGAGCTGCTCCATGTATTCGTCGTGATTGCCATCTTTGTTATTTTTATTGAAATCATCAACCAATAAATCATATCTCACACCCGAACCTACAAAGGCCTTTTTTATTTCAGGGTGAGCATCTACTTTTCGGTAAATCTCGGTAATTGGCTTGTGTGAAGTATCAAGATTCGAGCAAATAACCGGGTGAATACAACTCGGAGCTTGGCAACGATTACAGATAGATTCATCTTTGCCTTTCATTTTATACATATTGGCCGAAGGACCGCCCAAGTCTGAGATATAACCTTTAAACTCGGGGTGTTTTACAATTTCTTCCACTTCTTTCATTATTGAAGTTTCGGAACGGGACGCAATAAATTTACCTTGATGAGCAGAAATCGTACAGAAACTGCAGCCACCAAAACACCCACGGTGCATATTTATCGAAAACTTGATCATATCATAGGCAGGAATTGGCCCACGATTTTTGTATTTAGGGTGCGGTAAACGGGTGTAAGGTAAATCAAAAGATTGGTCAATTTCCTTCTCGTTCATTGTCTTGAACGGCGGATTTATAACTAGTGTTTTATCTCCTACTTTCTGTAAAATTCTATTTGCTTGCCATTTATTCGATTCTACTTCAACTACTTTAAAATTGGAAGCATATTTAAGTTTATCAACCAAACAAACCTCGTGGCTCGCAATTTCAACCGAATTCCAACCTTTATGGTCAGGAACATCGTCGTGAGATTCATGCAAATAAGCAATCTGATTAATATCTCTTACCTGTTTAAATGTTTCACCATTTTTCAAGCGACTAAGCATTTCACGCAAGGGCTGCTCGCCCATGCCATAAACAAGCATATCGGCCTGTGAATCGGCCAAAATTGTAGGCATTAATTCATCTTTCCAATAATCATAATGTGAAACACGTCTCAAAGAAGCCTCAATTCCACCGATTAGCACTGGCACATCGGGGTAAAGTTGCTTTAGTATTTTGGAGTAAACAGTGGTAGCATAGTCAGGTCTGAAACCTGCTTCACCTCCCGGAGTGTAGGAGTCGTTAGAGCGTAAACGTTTATTGGCAGTATAATGATTCACCATCGAGTCCATGCAACCTGCCGTTACGCCGAAGAAATATTTAGGTTTACCAAATTTCTTAAAATCACGCAAATCGTCTTGCCAATTTGGCTGTGCAACGACTGCAATTCTAAAGCCTTCGCTTTCAATAATTCGCCCAATTACCGCTGTTCCAAAAGCGGGGTGGTCAACGTAGGCATCGCCCGAAATCAGTACTACATCTACATCATCCCAGCCTCTTTTTTCGACCTCTTTTTTGGTAAGTGGCAACCAGTCGGTTATTGGTCTTTCTATCATAAAATAGTTTATATTCTTTGGTTCACCGTCGGCAGTTTTTACCAAATGCTTCCCAAAAGCTATTTAGTTGTTTGATTGACTATACAATCCTATCAACTTTTCACAAAATTACTCAATTATGCTCATAGTAAACTAGCAAAACCTTTCTTTGGTTTCAAAAGTTGAATTAATCGCAACAACAAAACTATAAAGTCAACGTTTTAATTATCAAAAAATAAACTTTTGACTTTTATCTAATGAAATACCTTCTGATTTTATTTTGTTTTTGTTTGCTTGTATCTTGTAAAAAAGATGTAGCGTATTTTCAACAATCGGCCTATTCGAGCATACATGCCAAAAAAAATATTGAACTACAACCTAACATTGTTCGGCCTGATAGTCAGCTAAGTGCCTCTTTTGATAATGCAACAATATTTTCAAACGAACCAAAATCATCAGAGAATCTTATTATTGAAGCTCATCCAACAAATGTAGCAGCGTTCGATAAAAGTAATATTAAAAAAAGGATTATTCAGCAGAAAAAGATTGCTTTTTTTATAAAAAAAATTCCAATTGCCGTAAATTATCACAAGAAGCTCCTTAAACGCAATCCTAAGGAAGTGCCTCTTAATTCTACAATTTATATAGGCTTAATTATCTTAGGTATTGCCATTTTGCTTGCGTTGGTTTCGCTCAATTCTCTTTCATTTCTATTTGGCATAGCTGCTATTCTCTTTATTTATTTAGGTTTCAAGAAATATTTTAGGAAGCAACGCCGACGTGATTTTTTTCGAAAATAAGTTCGAATGATATACTCAATTCAATGGCACAATAGATAGATTTTACTAGCTAAGGTTTATTGATCGCTTTTTTAATGATAGCATTTGTTTTTTGCCTAAAAATCTTCATTTGGCAAAGACTCGACGGGTTTAATTTTTATATGGAAAAAGAACCTTTATGTATTATATTTGTCAAAAAACTTGAATAATTCATCCTAAATGAAGCAATATCACGATTTATTAAAGCATATTCTCGACAACGGTACAAAAAAAACCGATCGTACAGGTACTGGCACTATTAGCGTTTTTGGCTACCAAATGCGTTTCAATCTTCAAGAAGGTTTCCCTCTCGTCACGACGAAAAAAGTACATACAAAATCTATCATCCACGAGTTACTTTGGTTTATAAAAGGCGAAACTAATACCGCTTATTTGAAAGAAAACGGGGTTTCAATTTGGGATGAATGGGCTGATGAAAATGGTGATTTGGGGCCAGTTTATGGCAAACAATGGCGAAGTTGGGAAGCCCCAAATGGACAAGTAATTGACCAATTGAAAGAGGTGCTGAATCAACTAAAAAATTCACCCGATTCTCGCCGAATCATCGTTTCAGCCTGGAATGTTGGAGAATTATCACAGATGGCATTAATGCCTTGCCACGCTTTTTTTCAGTTCTATGTGGCTGATAATAAGTTATCTTGCCAATTGTACCAACGTAGTGCAGATGTATTTTTGGGCGTTCCTTTTAATATCGCCTCTTATGCACTCTTCACGATGATGGTTGCTCAAGAATGCGGACTCGAAGCCCATGAATTTATTTGGACAGGCGGCGACACGCACATTTATTTAAACCATCTAGAACAAGTAGAAAAACAACTTTCTCGTGAACCTAGAAAACTGCCAAAAATGACTTTAAACCCTGATGTTAAAAGCCTATTTGATTTCAAATTTGAAGATTTTACCCTTTCAGCATACGACCCATATCCAGGCATCAAAGCTCCTGTGGCAATATAAGAAATCAAGCCGCTGCAATTCAACGGCTTGACAATCAAATACAAAGGTTTTTAGCATTGGCGAAGTTTGTCCGGACTTTGCTGACAACATTCCATATTATTTGCTGTCACTTGCCAATGCAATTGATCGGAAAGATTTCGTAGAAATTACAAAATCTTTTTTCAATTTCTCAGTACCTAATTCTACTAAGAAAGTATATTCGCCATCAATCAAGTTTGATAAATCAAATGTTTTTACGTATTGAGAATCATTTGTTGGATAATCGTAGAAAAACACATTGTTTTCTATATCAACCAAAGAAATTTTTGTTTTTTGCTTGGAGGTATTTTCAAAAATCAATTTAAAACGTAGGCTACCTAAGTCTTGTACACTCAAAGAGTTTTTCTCAGTTGAAGTAACTTTACCCGCTGCAATAATAGTTTGAGCCGTTACTTGTGTTGTAGCTATTGCTATTGTAAATACTAATGCAATGGACTTGATGATATTTTTTGTGTTATTGTTCATTTTATTAATTATTTAAATGCTGTTTTTTTTATTAAAATTGTTATTCAAATCAATTGCTCGCCAATGAAACACCACGGAGAGTTTTGGTACTGATTGTAAAGTCTTTTTCCATTTTATCCTTGCCAGATTCAATCACGAAAGTATATTCTCCATCAGCTAAGTTAGAAAGGTTAAAAGCTCTAACATACTGAGTATTTTGGTGCATGTACTCGTCGAACAACACATTTCTTTCCTTGTCAATTAAAGATATTTTCGTCTTTTGTCGCAAAGGGTTCTCAAATGCTAACTTGAATTGAAGACTACCCATGTCTTTAACGCTCAGATTTGTAAAGCTAGTTGTTGTTGAACTAATTTTGCCTACGGCAGGGACGCCTGCCGCAGCTTTCGCTTGTGCCATACCCTGTGTGGCAGTTGCCGAGACAATTGTTGCGGCAATTGTTAATACTAATGCTAATTTCTTCATAATTTTCTTTGATTTCGTTTCGATTGGAGTAAATTTTTAAAAAGTTAAAACTATAAAAAGTCATATCAATTATTCGTCTCCTTTTAGAAACTTTGTGTTGCAAATGTATATAAGTAATTGAATACAAGTCAATTAAAAAATCGTTAATTCCTGAAAGTTGTTTTAAAATTATAGAAGAATCTTAGAATATTACAATGATTTATGAAATACTCCAAGAGAAAAGTCTAATAATCCTATTAATTAAATAGACTAAAGAAAAGTCTAAATATAACTTTTCCGAATTAGTTTGCAATACTTCCTTATAAAAATACAAAAACTGTTTTTTTGACCGATTTTAACAATTATTACCAAATATTCTTTTTCAAAGATTATGTAGAACTATATTTTAATAAATATGGCTTTAGACTTTTCTGGAAATACCGTTTATGTAAATATTTTGGTGGTAAATCAAAAAAATCGTAAATCGTCGTTCAAAAAAATATCATTTTTCAAGATGTTAAAAATCAAAAATTTTTCAAAAAGCTATAATAACCATACAATCGTTGCGGTTGAAAATTTAGTAATTCCCGAAGGAATTCATTGGTTTAAGGGAATTAACGGTTCGGGGAAGTCAACTTTTTTTCGTTCAGTAGCAGGAATCATTCCTTTTGAAGGCGAAATTTCTTGGAATAATCTTGACATAAGGAAAGATGCCGTTCCCTATCGTATGCAAGTAAACATGAGCGAAGCCGACCCACTCTATCCTGATTATATATCGGGATTTGACTTATTAAATTTTCTTGCAGCAGCAAAAAAAGCGGATACTTCACAACTCAAACAACTTAGCGAGATTTTGGGTGTAGATGTCTATTGGAAATCGGCCATCGGAACCTATTCAAGTGGAATGTTAAAAAAAATATCATTGTTGAGTGCATTTCTCGGAAAACCCAGCTTAATCATGCTCGACGAACCACTCATTACGATTGATGACCGTTCGGTACAAATTGTATATGAACTCGTGAAAGAATATGCCGAAAAACTAGGAGTGAGTTTTTTACTTTCTTCACATCAAGATTTTAGATTTGAGAAACTCGCCATAAAGAATATGTATTTGGTTCAAAATCAAACTATTACGCAGTTATGAAAACAATCTCTCGCATATTAAGCTTAACGATTACAAAAGAGTATTATCGTCAAAATACGATATTCATATTCGCCGTCATGATGTTTTCGTTTGGGTTTTTGCGTGCCGATGAACATAAAACCATTATTAAAAGTGCTTTAAATCTTCCTTCACTTTTAGGTTTAATTTTCATTGGTTGGGCATTGCATGCTCTAAAAGTGATTTTATTTTGTCTCCGGATGTTTGAATCTAAAAACAATGAGTTTTTATATAATATTCAGCTTTTTTCACCACTAAAACGCTATCTAGCTTTGGGTTTGATGCAGCTTTCTTTGCTTCAACTCACCATTCTTTATTCACTTTGGATGATAAAAATTGGCTTTGAACAAAATAAAATTTTAGAAACCTCAGCTATTATTGGCTTCAATATCTTATTAATAATTGCAGGAATCATCATCTACGAATACCGTATCAAGCATCCAAATATTGTTCGAGTTTCGCCAAAACCTATCCAAAACCTTCTTAGCCGTTTCAGAACCCCGTCTTATCTTTTTTATATCAGATATTTATTTAACAAACAACCCGTTTTAATGTTGATAAGTAAACTTTTTACATGCCTTATTCTCATTGGGGTTTGTAGCCTCTACCCTACGGATGTTTACGACGAACGCCTTTTGGCAATCGGAGGTCTCATTGCTGCGGCTGGGAACACTGTTTTTTGTCAACAGTTTTTCTATTATGAAAACCAGTTTTTGTCTTTTAATCGCAATCTTCCACTAAGTTTACAGCAGCGAATTTTGGGCTACTTTCTCACCTATTCTCTTTTACTTATACCTGAATTCATTGTTATACTCCGAAATCTACCCGATGGCGTTAGTTATCTTTTTGCCTTTCAACTTATTATTTTTGTTCTTTCGATGATATTTCTTAATCATCATACGCAATATATCAACGGCATTTCTGCTGATATTTACTTACGGAGGCTATTTTTTTCAGGAATTCTTTTCTTGTTTTTGATAATGTTCAAAATTCCAGTATTTTTGATGTCGATAATCAATTTCTCCTTGGCTATTTTTATTTTCCAAAAAAACTATTTCGAAAGTCAGTTTTCATTATTCAAATAGCTATGATTCGCTTCTTATTTTTGTTTGTTGTTTTATCAAATATTTGTTGTGCAAAAGGTTTATTCAAACTATCAGGCCAGGTACAAAATCCTACTGAACGGAAAGTATTAATTACATTATATCGAGACTGGGTTGGCGACGAAGAAGAATACGAAATCAAGCTTAATGATAAAAACCAATTTAGTTTCAGCACAAGCCTCAATCATGTTGCATACATTGATTTTTACTACGCCGATCAGGGTTTTCATTATTGGATTATCGAGCCAGAAGACGATATTTCGATGAAGTTTAATCCAAAAAACTTTTGGTCTTCGCTTAAGTTTTCGGGAATGGGGTCTGATAAGTTAAACTACTATGTAAAACAGCAAGAACAATTTGAAGAAAAACGAGATTTTGAAAAAGAAGCCGATGCTCTAAGCAAAGCCCGACAAGAACAATATTTTGATTTTCTAGATAATGAGCAACAAACACAAATAACGTTTTTGGAGAAAACACCTTATATTTCCGACAATTTTATTCAATCTCGTAAAGCCGATATTATTGGAACATTACAAAATTATAAGGTAAACCTTCTATCAGGAAATAAATATACTTCTTGGACCGAAGAAAAAGTAAAAAGTTTATTTAAAATAGAGGAACTTCCAGACTCAGTGCAGGCACATTCGCTCGAATATGGCAATATGTTTCAGAATCTAATGGATTTATTCGTTACAAAATCAGCCTTCAGAAAACGAAAAGATCTAACAGAACTCGAAGAAATTAATCTCATCAAATCATCGTATTCTCGTGCATATTTTTCTTTTCAATTGATAGAACGAATAACGGCATTCAAACTCAAAAACATGATTGAGGCCGAAAATATCACACCGAAAATTCAAACACTGGTCGATGATTTTTTAGCAACGGCTACCAGAGGAGACTACAAAAATTATCTATCTAAAAAAGTAAGTTTCTCAAAAACGCTTTCCAAAGGCTCGCCTGCAAAATCATTCAAACTAAAAGATATTGATGGTAAAGAAGTTTCTCTTCAAGATTTTCTTGGAAAAACTGTTTATATTGATTTTTGGGCGAGTTGGTGCGGGCCGTGTATTTATGACATGAAATTTATGGAAACCGTAAAAGCCAAATTTCAAGATGACGTAATTTTCATTCAAATTTCACTCGATAATGATACTGATTGGCGTGAAGCAATAAAAATGTATGATGTTAAAGGCATTAACCTACGAGTTGATGAACATAGCACAATTACAAAAAATTATGGAGTAACTGGCATTCCAGCCTACTATTTGATTGATAAAAAAGGAAATTTTGCTGTTTCACAAGTAAGCGATCCAAGCAGCGACGAAGGCCAAGAATTAATCAGACAAATGGAAGAAGTTTTAAATCGAAAATAATTTAATTCTGTTTAGTCACATAGAAAAAGACAAATACGCTGTTCCAAAAATAACTAAAATTAGAACAAATTTTCATTATTCGACTTATAGAACACAGTACTTCTACCCAATTCGACGATGATTATAATTTTGAGATATTGCAATTATTGATAAGGTAGAGACTTAGCAAAGCTACTTCTAGGCGAACTGCGTATGTGGGATTATTTTTTTCTTCTTCCCAAATATTCCTCCATTTCAACCAAACTAAAAGCATTGAAAGTCATGGTTTTAGTTAAACCTCCTTTACGTGCTGCCGCAACGCCATAGTGCATGTCGTGATAACCCAGCATTTCGTGAGCATCGGGGTTGATACTCAGCATCACATTTCGGTCAAGGGCATATTCAATCCAACGCCAATCAAGGTCAAGTCTGTATGGACTAGCATTTATTTCAATTACCATCCCATTAGCAGCACAACAATCAATAACCTCCTTATAATCAATAGGATAACCTTGGCGTGAAAGTAATAATCGACCCGTTGGATGACCTAAAATTGTGGTATAAGGATTTTCGATAGCACGCACCAAACGTTCGGTTGCACGGGCCTGATTCATTGTAAGATTGGAATGAACCGATGCAACAATATAATCAAAACTCGCCAAAATCTCATCTGGATAATCAAGCGAACCATCGCCCAAAATATCAGATTCAATTCCTTTCAAAATCTTGAATTGTCGGTCTATTGAGAGTTTCTTGTTTAATTGTTCAATCTCGGCGTGCTGTTGTTGTACCTTTGTAATCAATAAGCCACTTGCATACGTGGCAGATTGCGAGTGATCAGCAATGCCCAAATATTCAAAACCTAATTCCTTACAATAGATGGCCATTTGTTCGAGCGAATGCTTTCCATCAGAGTACGTAGAGTGATTGTGAAGAATGCCCTTTAAGCTTTCCCACGTAACCAAATCTTCGTTTTTGTTTTTCTTCATCCACTCAAATTCGTTTACGCCCTCACGCATTTCTGGAATAATGTATGGCACTCCGAATTTTTCATAAATGACTACTTCTGCCTCTTCTTGCGTTTGGACTTCGTCCAAAGAAGTGGACAATCCAACAGTCAGCAGTGAAACCCCACTTTCGTTACGATATTTCAGATGATTTTCATTGGCGGTATAAACGAA